>WBZL01000607.1_pt1 | contig 22525 bp, 15 predicted proteins | sample 5204291 | NCBI WGS metagenome assembly WBZL01 (sample SAMN12344345, study PRJNA552823) | activated sludge metagenome | biome: Activated sludge suspended growth; feature: Nitrification reactor; material: Wastewater; isolation source: activated sludge from nitrification reactor of wastewater...
TATGTTTGCACCCCCGCGGAAGTGGGGATCATCTACGATTTTGAAAATGGGTGGGCGTTGAATCTGGCAAAATTACCGCGCAGTGCCAAAGAAGAATATCAGGCCACTGTGTTGGATCATTATCGCCCCTTCTGGCAGAGCGGGATTCCGGTGGATGTCCTTGGCCCCGAGGCGTCCTTTGACTCTTATCGGGTGATTGTCGCCCCGATGCTGTACCTGCTCCGCGAAGAAACCGCCGTGCGTCTGGCGAAGTTTGTCTCCGACGGCGGCACGCTGGTCACCACGTACCTGACCGGGTTGGTGAATGAATCTGATCTGTGTTATTTGGGCGGGTATCCGCAACCGCTCGATGAAGTGTTGGGCATTTTTATGACGGAATTCGATACGTTCGGCGCGGGGCAAACGGTCGCGGCGGTCAGTATCGCCGATAATTCGTTGGGGTTGCAACTCACAACCCAATGCGGGCATTACGCCGAACTGGTGAACCCTCTCACCGCGGAAGTGCTGGCCCAATACGATGGCGAATTTTACAAAGGGAAACCCGCCCTCACCGTGAATGCGTATGGCGCGGGCAAAGCGTATCATCTCGCCGCCCGGTTCGAGGCGCCTGCTTTGTCCGCGTTTTACGAACAAGTGACCACCACGCTTGGGATTCGCCCCAGCCTACCGGACGCGCTTCCTCACGGGGTTTCCGTACACGTACGGGAAACGGAACAGCGCCGATATTTGTTTTTAATGAACTTTACTGAGCAAGCGCAGATGATCAAACTAGACAAGGGACCGTGGGACAATCTGTTGACCGGAGAAAAACCGGGACAGGAGGTTCACCTTCCCCCGTTTGGTGCGGTCATTTTAGGAAGCAAAAAATGAAAATTTCTCCTTTCAAACGCCCATCAACTTCTCGCGGGGTAATCGCGATCCTGTTGACTGGCCTTTGGTTGATCGTCGGATGCACCACGGACAATGCCGTTTCCCCGACCGAAACGGATCCCATTCCCCCGAGCGTCCCCCTCACCCCGACCGAAGTCGCGCCCCCCACCCCAACCCTCGAACCCCTCCCGACCATGACCCACACGCCTGAACCTACCCCCACAGACCTCCCAATTCCTGTTTTCATCAACCCTTCTTTTGAAGAAGGCAACTCGAATGGTGCCCCCAGTGGCTGGGAAGGTGCGCCGAGTGGTTGGACCGTTACCGGTGACCAAACCGCGATTCTGCTCGAAGATTCCGGGCACGAAAGCGAGACGCGCCTGACCCATCAGGGTACGGAAGCCTATCAGGTAGAGACAACCCAAACGATCACCGGCCTGGCGAACGCGTGGTACACCCTCCGCGCGTGGGTCCGTTCGAGCGGCGGGCAGAATTCGGCATACATCGGGCTTCAGTGCGGAACAGAAGAAAAACGCGCCTACATTCCCGCCACCACACCGGGCTACCGCTGGCTGAATCTGGTCGTGTCCAATCAGGTGACCGATGGCACCTGCACCATTCGCCTCGTCTCAGACGCCAACGCCGGGAACTGGGCGAGTTTCGATCAACTCGAACTCCTCCCCGGCCAAACCGCGTTAACCATCCTGGGCGCGGATATTTCCAGTTTGAAGAAATCGGAAGATTTGGGCGGCATCTATCGTGAAACCGATGGCACGCCCGGAGACGCCTTACAAATTCTCAAAGATCACGGGTTGAACTATGCTCGTTTGCGGGTTTGGTTAGACCCTGCGGATGGGTATCATAATAAAGAAAGCATCCTCGCTATGGCGTTGCGGCTCAAAGAAAAGGGCATTCAATTGCTCGTAGATTTTCATTATTCCGACAATTGGGCGGACCCCGGCAAACAAATAAAACCCGCGGCCTGGGAAAATTATGATTTTGAGCAGTTGAAACAAGCGATGTACGACCACACCTTCGATGTCTGTAACAGCCTCGTCCAGCAGGGAACGCCGCCGGATATGGTGCAGGTGGGCAACGAAATCAATTCCGGGATGTTATGGCCTGACGGACACACATGGGACCCACCCAACTGGGATAATTTGGCACAACTTCTTAATGCAGGGTATGACGCCGTCAAGGCGTGTTCCCCAGATACGCTCGTGATGCTTCACATTGCAGAAGGGGGGGATAACGAACTCGCTAAGTGGTGGTTTGGGAATATCACCGCCCGGGATGTGCCATTCGACTTGATTGGGATTTCCTATTACCCCTTCTGGCACGGTACCCTGGCCGAACTTCAGTTCAATCTCGCTGATATTTCTGCCCGCTACGACAAAGATGTGGTGGTGGTAGAAACGGCTTATGCCTTCACCTCTGCCAATAACGATTTCCTCTCGAACATCTTTGGCCCGGAGATGACCATCCCTGGCTATCCCCTGACCCCGGCGGGGCAGGCGGCCATGTTGCGGGATGTGATGGCGATTGTCCGCGCGGTCCCGAACGGGCGTGGGTTGGGCGTGTTTTATTGGGATGCGACCTGGACGGCTGTCGAGGGAAATGGCTGGGACAATACTGATCCTGCGTCTGGCAATGCCTGGGAGAATCAAGCGTTGTTCGATTTTAATGAAGTGGTGCTTCTGGGGCTGGATGAATATCTGAATCCGTAAAAAATTCCAGAATAACGCCTCTACCATTATCAGCCTTGAAAAAAGACGGATGCGGGAAGTTATTTCCCCGCATCCGTCTTTTTTGGGAGAATTTCCTGTTTGCATCTGAATAGGTACATTAAAAAATTAGTTGGAACCGCTCCCATTTTCCTCCGCCGTTAAAACTCCCTTGACAAAAAAAAATATCAAGAATATAGTTGACATATCAACTGTTGACATGTCAACGGTTTGCACGTTCAGGATTTGATGTGATGGAAATCGGAATGAATCTCTACAATACCCTAAAAGAAATTTATTTCTCGTTAGATAATGGCGACCGTCATTTGTTAGAGGGGTATAACCTCTCCGTTCCCCGCTTTTATTTGCTCAAACATATTGCCGATCACCCGGGGATGACACTCACGCAATTGAGTGGGTTAATGTTGACGGATAAAAGCAATATCACGCGTCTCATCAAAAGCGTGGAGGCCGAGGGGTTGGTCACGCGCCAACAACACGAATCCGACGGGCGAGCGTTAAGCTTGAATTTAACAGAAGCAGGGCATCGCTTGTTAGCCGCCGCGTATACCGCCCATGCCAATTTCACCCATGAGCGTTTTGCGCCATTACAAGCACACGCAACTGCCTTGTTGGCTGATTTGCAAAAGGTTAAACAAGTTTTAGATTCCCAACTTTATAGTTGACGCGCCTTGCATTTTAAATCGCAAGAGGATAAGATTTCGGATAATCAAGGAGGTGGTCGTTTGAAATAAATGCCTATTTACTTCTCACCTGATCCGCTTACTTTTTTACTATCAATGCCAGATTTACTGGCAAAATATTTTGACCGATGAACTAGGAGTTCAAGAAGATGTACAAAAAACTGTTTTCCCTTTTTAGCCTGTTGATCGTCGCCTCGATGATCCTGGCCGCCTGCACCCCCGCCGCTACCCCGACTGAGGAACCTGCGGCCCCCACGGAAGAGATGGTTGAACCCACTGAAGTGATGGAGGAACCCACCGCTGAACCTACAGAAGCGATGGAAGAACCGACTGCGGTTCCCCCGACCGAAGCCCCGACCGAAGTCCCCGCCCCCGATGCCACCATCCGCATTTGGGCCGATGATACCCGCGCCGCCGTTCTCGTTGAATTGGCTGACGAATTCCTCGCCACCTACAACGTCGAAGTTGTGGTCGAAGAAGTTTCCGGTATCCGTGATCAGTTCATCATCGCCGCCCCCGCTGGCGAAGGCCCCGACATCATCGTTGGCGCACATGACTGGATTGGTTCTTTGATCGCCTCTGGCCTCCTCGCCCCCATCGATCTGGGCGAAAAAGCCGCTGATTTCACCGAACTGTCCCTCCAGGGCTTCACCTACACTGATGGTCAGCTGTACGGGATGCCCTACGCGACCGAGAACCTCGGGTTCTTCTACAACTCCGACCTCGTGACCGAAGTCCCCACCACCTGGCAAGGCGTCATGGATTTGGGCCAACAACTCAAAGACGAAGGCAAAGTCCAGTATGCGATGGCTTTGGCGGGGACCCCCACATACGATGCGCTTCCTGTTCAAACCGCCTTTGGTGGTTACATCTTTGGTTTGAATGAAGATGGAAGTTGGAATCCCAACGACATCGGTCTGGGTAGCGAAGGCGAAATTGCCGCGATGACCTTCCTCCGCACCAATATTGAAAATGGTCTCATTCCCGATAGCCTGGACTGGGATACCGCTCACACCTTGTTTGAAACCGGTCAGACCGCCTTCTTGATGGCTGGCCCGTGGGCACTGGACCGCATCCGCGCCTCTGGTGTTCCCTATGCTGTGACCTCCTTCCCCGCCGCGACCGAAGGTGGTGAACCTGGCGCGCCGTTCATGGGCGTCCAGGGCTTCATGGTCAACGCTTTCAGCGAAAACGTTCTGTTGGCTCAGGCTTTCCTGACCGAGTTCGTTGCGACCGAAGAAGTGATGCAACAGCTTTACGAAACCGGCCTGCGCCCCTCTGCGTTCGTCTCCGTTCTCGAAGCCACCAATGATCCCGACCTCGCCGCCATGGGCGTTGCGGGCGCCAATGCCACCCTGATGCCCTACATCCCAGAAATGGGTTCCGTGTGGGGTGCGTGGGGCAGTGGTGTTACCCTGGCCTTGACGAGCAGTGATGTCACTGTCGAACAGGCGATGACCGACGCCGTTGTCCAGATCAAAGATTTGATCCAGGGCGCACTGGCTGGCATGGTCAACATCCCCGGAAGCTGGCAGGTCGCCGGTGCGGGTTGTGGTTCCGATTGGGATCCCGCCTGTGCAACCTCCGCCCTGACCGACAATGGTGATGGCACCTTCAGTGGCACCTTCAACATCCCCGCTGGCGAATACGAATACAAAGCCGCGCTGGATGGCTCCTGGGCCGTGAATTACGGCTCCGATGGTGCTCAAGATGGCCCCAACTACGCCCTCAGCCTGGCGGCTGACAGTGTTGTGACCTTTAGCTACGACAGCAACACGAAACTCGTCACTGTCACCATTCAATAATCAACGTCTTATGAAAGAAGGCCGGGGATATCCCCGGCCTTCTTTCAAATCATCATAGAATGGCGTTCGCTTGGATGTTTCCATACGTGTTGAATGAAAAAACAAAACTCGTGCGTTGGAATTCCAACGGGAACGCCATTTCTTTTTTTGTGGCCGAAATGTAACTACTCAGGGGGTGGAGAATGAACTGTCCACGCTAGGCTTAAGTAGACCCGAAAATACTGAATGTAGTTTAGGGGCTTGTCCCCAACGAGCAGAGACGTTTTCACCCCTAAGGGGTTAAACTACATAAATCTGAGATCGATTGAATACGGAGATAATTTATGGCCCCATTGTCGCTTCAAGAACCTCGTAAGAAACTGGAATCCTCTTCTACCGTCATCCCTTCGATGTTATTGCGGTTGGGGGTGCTTCTGGTTTTTGATCTCTTTGCTGTCTATTTTGTCAATAACTTATATAAATTGGGGTATTTACCCTTAACCGCCGCAGTTGTCGTCGTTGCCCTTTTTGTCAATGTTGTTTTATTGTTTCAGAAGTTATACCCCATCCGCTGGATGACTTTGGGTATCTCGTTCATGATTTTATTTAGCATCTACCCGATTATTTTTACCGTTTGGGTTGCGTTTACAAATTATGGCGATGGACATTTGTTGACGAAAGAAGTGGCGATTGAACAAATCCTGAAAGAAAAATATCTGCCCGAAACTGGCAAAGCCTATACTTGGACAGCGTATAAAAATGAAGCGGGGGAATATGTACTATGGCTGATTGATGTTGATGGTGTGGGACACCTCGCCAAAGTGGGTGAACCGCTCACCGAACCCCAACCCGGTGAAGAGGGGGTCGGGGAATTGGACGCCAAAGGGAATCCCACCACGATAGAAGGGTATAAAAAACTCAATGCCATTCTCGCCGCGGCGGATGACACCCTGCCCGATATTTTGTTCGGCGATCCCGCCACGACCATCCAGATCCGCTCCCCATCCGAAGCCGCAGAACTCAGTTCGTTGTACACGTATGATGCCGCACAAGATGCGATGATTAGCAACGCGGATGGGACCGTCTTTCCCAATAAGGATGGCGCGTTCACCTCGCAAACCGGGAAGTCGATTATTCCTGGGTTTGTTTCTACGATTGGCTTTACAAATTTTTCCAACTTCTTCGGTAGCTCTGCTCTGCGCGGGCCGCTTGTTCGAATCATTACGTGGAACTTTGCTTTTGCCATCCTCACGGTGTTACTAACCTTTTCTTTGGGGTTGGCGATTGCAATTATGTACAATGAACCTGATTTTCCACTCAAGAAGGTCATCCGGTCATTTTTGCTGATCCCCTACACCGTCCCCGCCCTGATTACCATTCTGATTTGGAAAGGGATGATGAATCCTGAACTTGGGGTGATCAACCGTACGCTTGAAGCGTGGTTTAATTTTTCGCCTCCCTGGTTTACCGATCAATGGTGGGCAAAGATTGCTATTCTGATCGTCAATCTCTGGTTAGGTTACCCGTATTTCATGTTGATTTGCAGTGGGGCCTTACAATCCATTCCCCAGGATATCTATCAAGCCGCCGAAGTGGATGGCGCTTCCCCCTGGCAGAGATTTTGGAATATCACGCTTCCCCTTCTCCTCGTCGCAGTAGGGCCACTCCTTTTGGCCTCGTTTACCTTCAACTTCAATAACTTCAATCTGATTTACCTGTTTATCGGAGGGGGGCCGCCTATTGCTGGGGCCTCTACCACAGCAGGCCATACCGATATTCTTATCAGTTACGTCTATAACCTCGCTTTTGCGGGTGGACGTGGTGTAAATTACGGGTTTGCCTCGGCCATTACCATCATCATCTTCTTTATTGTCGGTGGCATCACCCTCTTCCAATTCCGCTATACAAATATGTGGGAGGAGGTCAGTGAAAATGTCTAACACTACCGTTCAACAATTAAGAACCTCGGTGAAATTTCAACGCCGCGTGAGTATCGCAGTCCGGTTGGTCATTTCCCTGTTCTTGATCTACTTCTCTGTTTTCCCCATCCTTTGGATTGTCTCAGCCTCGCTCAATCCGGGAAACTCGCTCTCCACAGCAAGTTTGATTCCCAAAAATATCGGCCTGGATAACTTCAAAACCCTTCTCAGTGGTGATCCAACCTTTGGCTGTTCTACCATAGCCGATAGTATTCCTGTCACCTTTACTGGCCCTGCGAGTTTTGAATCCGTCATTTTTTATTGCACCTGGTTAGCGAATTCCATCAAAATCTCCTCGATTTCCACCGTGCTCTCGATTTCCATTACCACAATGGCCGCCTTCGCCTTCTCCCGATTTAGGTTTCGGGGCCGCCAAACAATGCTCAAAGGGATTTTGCTGATCAATGTGTTCCCGGGCATTCTGGCTTTGGTCTCGATCTTTTTAATGATCTCCCAAATTGGGGATATTTTCCCAGCGTTTGGGTTGGGTACTCATGCCGGGCTGATCCTCGTTTATATGGGCGGCTCAATGGGGGTCAACATCTGGCTCATGAAAGGCTATCTGGACACGATCCCGCGTGACATTGACGAATCGGCGATGGTGGACGGGGCCACCCACTGGCAAATCTTCACCAAACTGATCTTGCCCTTGTTGCGCCCCATCTTGATCGTGGTTGGGATTTTGAGCTTTATCGGGACGTACGGAGATTTTATTCTCGCCCGAATTTTGCTCAAAGACTCGCAACAGTACACGCTCATGGTGGGTTTGCAAATCTTCACCGCGGGGCAATTCTCGCAGAAATGGGGGCCGTTTGCGGCGGGCGCACTGATTGGCGCATTGCCGATTATGATCATCTATCTGGCTTTGCAAGATTACATCGTGGGCGGTCTCACGCAAGGTGCAGTCAAAGGCTAAATTGTAGAGGTCATGGCGCAATTGGGTCATTCCAAATCACCCAATTGCGCTATGACCCCAATCCCGATTATGCGCGGAATCCTCCTCTCGCTCCTTCTCCTCACTTTTTCCATATCCCTTTTTCAACCGGCGGCGGCCCAAACGACCCTGCCGGGGGATGCGACCCCGTTCGTGGCACCCACCCTGACAGAGACCGGGGGCACGATCTTTGCTGACATGACCGTTCAGGCTCAAATTGGCACAACCCGTTGGGGACAGGATCGGCTCATCGGACAAGCGTGGGGCGATTACGATCAGGATGGGTGGGATGATCTTTATCTCACCGACCCCGCGGGGCCGAATATCCTCTATCGGAATATGGGAAACGGCAAATTTGCCATCTCCCCTCTCGCGGCGAGCATAGCCCTGATCAACACCCAAAGCTCCGGCGCAGTTTTTGCCGATTATGACAATGACGGCTACCCGGATTTGTACGTCCTTCGCCGCAACCTGCCCAACGTGCTGTTTCATAACGAACAGGGGAAAGCGTTCACGGACGTGTCCGCACAGGCGGGGGTGGACAACCCCCTGGATGGCAAAACCGCCTCGTGGGGGGATTACGACAACGATGGTTTCCTCGATTTGTACGTGGTGAACTGGTCTTGTTATCCCGATTGCGGACGTCCCACCGAAGGCGATATTGACGCCCTCTACCATAACAATGGGGACGGAACTTTTCAGGATGTGACGCGCATTCTGGGATCAAAAACCGGGGGAGCGGGGTTCGTTGCCAGTTTTATCGATTATGACAACGATGGGGATCAGGACATTTATCTGGTCAACGATGAATTCATCAACCCCGTGGGGAACGCCCTTTGGCGCAATGATGGCCCGAACTGCCCACAATTTGAACAGTTTGGAAGTTGGTGTTTCACCGAAGTGTCCGAAGAGGCGAAGGCCGACACGACTCTGATGGGGATGGGGTTGGCGGTCGCGGATTTTGATGGCAACGGCTTTTTCGATTTTTATTTCACCAATGCAGGCCCAATGGTAATGCTCGAAAATCTGGGAGATGGCACGTTTGCCGATGTCGGGGCGCTGGCAGGGGTGGACATGCAAGGCAACGGGACCGGGTGGGGCACCGTGTCTTTGGATTATGACAACGATGGGTATCAGGATTTGTACGTGGCCTTGTCCGAAACCCGCGCCGGAACTCCGCTCATTAATCCCCTCTTTCACAACAATGGCGACACCACCTTCACCGACATGACCGCCCAAAGTGGCATGACGAACGATGTCCGCTCGTTGGGCGTTGCTACGGCGGATTACGATCACGATGGGTGGGTGGACCTGATCCTGGGTAACTACGAAGAAGGCTATAAACTCTATCGAAACCAGACCGGCACGGGGAGCACCAACGCCCGCGTGGCGCTGACCCTCAAAGGCGGCGGCCCGGTCAACCGGGATGCGGTGGGGACGCGCGTCTCCCTCACAACTGCTGATGGGCACGTTCAGGTTCAACAGGTTCAGATTGGCGGCAGTTTAGGAGCCGGAAACACCACCACCCTTTATTTCGGATTGGGGCAACAGGCGATTCAATCCCTCGAAATCCGTTGGCCGGACGGCACCACCCAAACCTATCAGGATGTCCCCGCGAACATGCACTACACCCTGACATACGGGGAAACTTCGAGCGACGCATCCGCGACAACCGCCCCGTCCACGGGGAACAGTTCCATCACCCGCACGCTTCTGATGGTCGCCCTCACAATATTGCTTCTCACGCTCGGCGTCGTTATGGTGCGCCGCGCAAAAAAAGCCTGATCAATGGTTAATTGTCAACGATCAATTACCAAACGCCATTGCATTCTGTGCTTAACCATTAAAAATTCACTATTCACAATTGACAATTAATATGAACATCACCACCCCCTCTTGGGTTCACCACGCTGTTTTTTATCAAATATTTCCTGACCGCTTCGCCCGCAGTGAGCGGACGGAGAAACAAGTTTCTCTCCACCCGCGCGGGTTACAGTTTAAAGCTTGGGGCACGGACCCCGCGGAACAGGGGTTTCAGGGCGGCGACCTGTATGGGATCGCCGAAAAGCTCGATTACCTCAAAGATTTGGGGATCACGGCCCTGTATCTCAACCCGATCTTTTCTTCGGCGTCCAATCATCGATACCACGCCTTCGACTACATGACCGTTGACCCGCTCCTCGGGGGTAACGCCGCCCTGCGCGAATTGCTCGATCAGGCACACGCGCGCAATATCCGCGTGGTGCTGGATTTTGTCCCCAACCACGCCAGCCGGGGGTTTTGGGCGTTTCATCACATCCTCGAAAATGGCGGGAATTCCCCGTACATTGACTGGTTTACCGTGTATAAATGGCCGCTTCGCCCGTATAACAGCAGTAAAACCCGCCCGCCGAACTACGCGGCCTGGTGGAACAACGCCGCCCTGCCGAAAATCAATGTCCGCAACCCGGGGGCGCGAGATTATCTGATGGGAGTAGCGAAATTTTGGCTGGAATTTGGCATTGATGGCTGGCGCATTGACGTAGCCGAAGAAATTGACGACGATACGTTTTGGCATGAATTCCGCACCCTCGTCAAAGCCACCAATCCCGAAGCCTACACCGTCGCCGAAATCTGGCATGAAGCCAAACATTGGTTGCAGGGCGATATGTTTGACGCCGTGATGAATTATTTTGTTGGCAAAGCGGCGGTCTCGTTCTTCGCCAGCAAAACGTTCAACCCCACCTTTCAACATTCCGATTACACCCTCAAAGCGATTGATGCCAAGGGCTTCGCAGAGCAGGTGGACACCTTTTTGGGGTATTACGACTGGCAGATCAACCTCGCACAACTGAACATGCTCGGTAGTCACGATACCCCCCGTGCGCTGTGGCTGATGGGCGAAGACAAATCCGCCTTGCGTCTGTCTCTGCTCTTCCAAATGACGCTTCCCGGCGCGCCGAACATTTACTACGGCGACGAAATCGGGATGACCGGGGGCGGCGATCCCGATTGCCGCCGCGCCTTCCGCTGGGATCAGCCCGAAACCTGGGACCACGACCTGCGCGAGTTCTACAAACAAGCCATTGCTCTGCGCCACGCGCACCCTGTCCTCCGCACCGGGGGGTACGCCGACCTGTACGCGAGAGGGGAGGTGATCGCTTTCGGACGCCGTTTGGAACACAGTGAAGCGGTCGTTATCTTCAATGCGGATGAAAAGGCCCATGCGGCCTCGATTCCGCTGGATGGATTACAGGCCACATCCTACACTCAAGTCTGGCCCGCCGGAACCCACCACGTTTACACACCCGAAAAAGGCAAACTGCACGTCACCATTCCCCCTCGAAGTGGAATCGTGCTGATCTCCAATTATGCATAGTTCGGTCGTAAATGCTCAGGTTAAAGAAGAAGTATCCGAAAAAAAGGGATGGGTGGGGGATATTCATCCCCACCCATCCCTTTTTTTCGGGCAAACCTCTACTCTGGCTAAGTAGTTACGTTCGGTCAACTAAAATTGAAGGATTCGTCGTGATGGTTTCAATCTTGAAAAACGATTGAAATCGTCACGACGAATGTTTATCTTATCCCTGACAGACGCCCAATCAGTCAATCACTCAATCATAAAATCTCCAACTCGCCCAATCCCTCATGCACAACGTTATTTACGGCCCTCAAATTTATCCCGAAGAACGGTTAAAGACCCACCTCCAAACGCTTAACGGCCTCAAACATCTCGCTCGCCGCGAACCGCTCGCCCCTCGTCCGAGTGAACCGATGACCCTCACCGTAACTACCTCTGGCACGTTACCTTTCGACGAAATCGTGTGTACCTACACGGTGGACACCTCGGAAAATGCCAGTCCTGCCACGTCCATCACCGTCCCTCTTCAACCCACCGCCATCCATTGGGATCAGCCTGCGTGGGAATATGTACGCATCTGGCAGGGGCAAATCCCCGGCCAGTCAGAGGGGAGCATTGTGCGCTATGACGTGAGGGGACGCATCACCGGCTCTGAGCGTTGGATTTACGCAGACAACCAGGCCGAAGATCCCGCTCAAGCCAGTCGTTTCGCCCTCTTCATCACGGCGGCTGAGGCTCCTGCATGGACATGCGACGCCATTCTCTACCACATTTACCTCGACCGGTTTAATCCAGGCGAGGACCGAGAATGGTACACCGTAAGAAATGTCACCGATTTTTACGGTGGCACCCTTCGCGGGGTCATCGAAAAGTTGGATTACATCAAAAGCCTCGGCGTCAACACCCTCTGGCTTTCCCCACTCTTTGCCAGTCCCAGTTCCCACGGGTATGACGCCACCGACCTGTTCAACGTCGAACCTCGCCTGGGCACGAATGACGATCTCAGAGAACTCATTCATGCCACCCACGCACGCGGCCTCCGCATCCTCCTCGACTTCGTGCCCAATCACTGGTCCAACCAGCACCCCACCTTTCTCGACGCCCAAAGGGACCCAGCCAGTCCCTATCGCACCTGGTACCTCTGGCGTGAGTGGCCCGAAGAATACGAATCTTTCTTCGACGTCAAAACCATGCCAAAGATCAACCTGACGGAAGGCAGTCCCGCCCGTGCCCACCTGCTCAAAGCCGCCCGCCATTGGCTCGAACAGGGCGTGGATGGCTACCGTCTCGATCACGCCGATGGCCCCGCCTTCGACTTTTGGGCTGACTTCCGTCGCACCTGCCAACAAACCACCTCCGACGCCTGGCTTTTTGGCGAAGTCGTCAAACCCCCGCCTGCCCAACGCGCTTATTTCGGCAACCTGCACGGACAACTTGACTTTGCTGTCGCCCTCGCCCTGCGCGAAACTTTTGCCCTCAAAAACTGGACGCTTGCCCACTTTGATGCTTTCCTCGCGGCCCACGAAGGCTATTACCCCGCTGGTTTTTCCCGTCCCACCTTCCTCGACAACCACGACATGAACCGCTTCCTCACCCTGGCCGGGAATGACCTCAACCGCCTCAAACTGGCCGCCCTCGTCCTCTTCACTCTGCCCGGCCAACCCATTCTCTACTACGGGACAGAAATTGGCCTTAGCCAGGAGAAATTTATCGGCGATGGGCTGGGGTTTGATGAAGCGCGTTTGCCGATGTTGTGGGATGACGTGTCCCCCGCCGCGTTGGTGGACTACTTCCGAACGTTGATCCACCTTCGGGCGGCGCGCCCTGTTTCCACGGGGCGGCGTACCCTGATCGTTGATCCTGACGCAGGCCTTTACGCCTACACCCCCGCCCCCGGGACAGTGATTGCGCTCAACACCAGCGCGGAAACGCGCACCCTCCGCGTCCCCGTCACCCTGCCGGAGACCGCACAAGATCGGCTCAACGGCCATCTGATCGTTTCCCACGCAGATCATCTCGAAATCCACCTTCCCCCGGAAAGTGGTGCGTTTATTGTGTAGCCTTCGCAATGGTAAAATCTTTTTATGATGGTTAAAGTAGACGACCTTTCGATCATTTCCGCATTAAAAGCGTGGGGCATCTATTATTTTGCTCCCAGTGATCTTCCCTCACAGCCTATCCCGCCGGAAAAGTTGCTTCCTTTGCTGGCTGGACACGAAACACCACGCTTTCGTCTCGCCTTGGTTCCCCTTTTTTTGTTACATCCGGAATGGAGTAAATTTCTCACATCTCCTTCAATTCCTATTCCACTTCAAAAATATTACACCGCCGCCGTCTGCCTGCAAAGGATGTGGTCTATTCGCCTGGGGTTTTATCTTGGACAGATCACGAAACTTCCTGATCTGTTTTCTGCCAGCCTGGATTTACCTCCTGCCGATCTGATGTATGGAAAAGCCTGCTTAACTGCCCTGGCAGAGCGCGAAACTTTTAATCAACTTTCTGCTTATCAGGGGACCATCGATCTCCTGTTTGCTCAGTTTATCCAACGCCATGATGAGCCAGCGCCCTTACGTTGATCGCCAAAGGATCCAACAGTTTTTGGAAGTGTTAGGCCGCCGCTTTCAGAAACCAGGCCGCGTGTATTTGGTGGGAGGCACGATCATGGTGTATGAAGGCTTTCGCGGGCAGACATTAGATATCGACCTGGCTTTTTCCGTTGCTTCCGAACATTATGGTGAATTTATTCGAGTCGTTCAAACCCTGAAACATGAACTGGCACTCAATATTGAAGAAGCTTCTCCGAAAGACTTTATTCCCCTGCCCACTGGTTATGAAGAAAGGGCAAAATATATCGGTCGTTATGGTCAGTTAGACGTTTTCCATTTTGATCTATATAGCATTGCGCTCAGTAAAATCGAACGTGGGCGAGACGCAGATTTTAGTGATGTGTTCGCTTTGCTTCAGGCTGGATGGTTGGATTTTGAAACCCTCGAACAATATTTTCAGGAAATATTGCCCCGTCTCGAAGAATTTAGCCTCAAAGCGAACCCCACAGAATTTCAACAAAAATTTGAATACCTCAAGTATACCTGGCAACGATCATGAAACTTCCTCGTTCTTTTTCCCCTCTTCTCCTCTTCACGTTTTTTATCATTCTCCTCCTCACCGCATGCACAACCTCCGCAACTCCGACGCCCGAGGTGGTGCCCACGCTGGAGAATACCGCGACCCTGACTCCCCCGACGGAGACCCCCGCCCCGACTGCGGAGCCGTTTGTCAGCCCTTATCCCTGGTGGAATAGTACCATCTGGTACGAGGTGTTTGTCCGCTCGTTTGCCGATTCCACGACTGGGCCACTCGCCTGCGATGGCAACGGCGATATTCAGGGGTTGATCGAAAATCTCGATTACCTCAACGACGGCGACCCCACGACCACGCATGATCTCGGGATCACCGGCATCTGGCTGATGCCGATCATGCAATCCCCCAGCTACCACGGGTACGACACGATTGATTATTACACCGTCGAGGCCGATTATGGGACGAACGAAGATTTTAAGCGGCTGGTCGAAGAAGCGCACAAACGCGGCATCAAAGTGATCATTGACCTCGTGCTGAATCACACGTCCAACCAACATCCCTGGTTCCGCGAGAGCACCAAACCCGATTCACCTTACCGGGATTGGTACACCTGGTCGGAGGGGAAAGACCCGGGGTACGCTGGCCCGTTGGGGGTCGCGTGGCATTCGTTCGTGGATGATTATTATTACGGGGTTTTCTGGTCGGGGATGCCCGATTTGAATTACACCAACCCGGAAGTCACCGCGGAGATGGACAACGTGATCCGCTTTTGGCTGGAAGACATGGGCGCCGATGGCTACCGCCTGGATGCCATCAAATATCTGGTGGAAGAAGGGGAGAAGCAAGAAAGCACCGAATCCACCCATGCCTGGTTGCGAGATTTCCATACGTTCTACAAAGGGGTGAACCCGGAAGCCTTTACCGTCGGCGAAATTTGGAGCGCCTCGGTAGTGGTGGTCAAGTACATCGGCGATCAAGTCGATTCGGCGTTCCATTTCGATTTGGCGGATGCCACGATGGACACGGCGAACTTAGCGAAACGGATTCGGGTGGATTCGCAAATGACCCAAACGCTGAGGAATTTCGCGCCCAATTCGTACGCCACTTTCTTGACCAATCACGATCAGGCCCGGGTGCTGTCGGCTTTGGGCGACCTCGGCGAGGCGCGGACGGCGGCGATGATGTTGCTGACCCAGCCCGGGATTCCGTTCATTTACTACGGCGAAGAGATCGGCATGTCTGGCACTGGGGCAGACGAGAACAAACGCACCCCCATGCAGTGGTCGAATGAAGATTACGCGGGCTTTTCGGCGTGTTTTCCCTGGCAACCCGCCAACAAAGATTACGAGACCGTCAACGTTGCCACCGAGGACGCTGATCCCAACTCGTTGTTGAACCTCTATCGGAAATTGATCTCCCTCCGCAACGCACACCCTGCCCTCATGGTGGGCGACTACATCAAAGTGGAGTCGGACACGCAAGCGGTGTACACCTTCGTCCGGCAGGTGGCGGGCGAGACGATTTTGGTGGTGATCAATTTGAGCCGGGAGGCGACCAGCGATTATGCGATCACGTTGGAAGGCAGTCCACTGACTGGCGAAGTGCAGGCGATAGACCTGTTGAATGGCTTCGACATCCCCGCCCCAGTGTTGGACAGCGCCGGTGGTTTCACAGGGTACAAACCCCTGGCCGAAATCCCCGCCCGGACAGGGTTGGTGATCCTCCTTCAGCCTTAATGTGTGGGACGTGGAGGTTTTCCCAAACGTCTGATTAAAGGTTCTATAAAAAACCTCGCCTGATCAAAGTTTTTTGGTAAGATTTTGCCTGTCTCATCGTCAAGACCCTCAAACACCCACTCATCTACATTGAACTGGAGAACATCCTATGCCCATGCAAGCCACCTGGAACGGCGTCATCCTCGCCGAAAGTGATCAAACCCGCATCGTGGAAGGAAACCACTATTTCCCCCCCGATGCCATTCGCCCGGAATTCTTCCAAACGAGTTCTAAACACACGACCTGCCCCTGGAAAGGGGAAGCCAGCTACTACGACCTCGTGGTGGACGGGCAAACCAACCCCGGCGGGGCGTGGTATTACCCCGCTCCCAAACCCGCGGCGAAACAGATCGAAAACTATATCGCCTTCTGGCAAGGGGTGAGAGTCAGTAAAGTCTAGGCTCAGAATCTGAAAAATAGATTACTTCAAAGAAGAGCGTTGCCTCAGGCTGTCAGCCTTAGACGACGCTCTTGTGTTTAAGGCTGAGTTTTGTGTGGGGGAAAGGACGGAGTATTCTCATGCTATATCACTTCTTTGTACGTCAAAATGGCGAGTATCCGGTGATGAGCGCCATTCCTACGAATTGCGGCGTACTTTCCGAAAAGGCCTTTATATTTTCCCTTCTTCTTGCCCATTCTCCAGGATCTCTTTGCAGATTTCAATTAAGCTAACTGTAGAGTTTTCCATTCCCCTCTTTTGAGCCATTTCAGATTGTTTAGGATCAATAAAAGGAATTATCTTAATCATCAATTTTTCTGCTTCGTCTCTGATGCGTAAATCTTCCTTAGCATGCAAAGTGACAAAGAAGAGTATTTGTAATGCTTTAGAAGTTTGCCCAGTGTGAATTAAGTATTCGGCTATTCCATTGAAAATACTTAATACTGGAGAGGTTTCTGCCAACTCCACTGCCAAAACCAATGCTTTTTGGAGAAAACCTCTAGCTATAGAAAATTGATTAAGGAGAGCGTAGACAGAACCACATCCCTTTAAAGATGCAAGCATGCCAGGAGGATCATCGAGAAAATTATACAATTCCAAACTGGCTTCGTAGGATTTAGCTGCTTCTTGAAGGTTGTTATTTTGAATATATACCCAACCTAGGTTAAACAAATTTCGCGCCTGTCCTTTTAGGTCACCGAAATATTTTTGGATCTTTAAACTCTCCTGGTGTAATTCTATCGCTTTCCTATAATTTTTCTGACTCGTTTCAACTATCGCCAAATTGTTGAGCGAAACACTTATTCCATAAACGTGGTTTATTTCTTTATAGATAGCAATACTTTTTTCATAGTATTGTTCTGCAACGTCCAACTGGCTCATGTCATTAGCAATCGCGCCTAATAGCAGATAAATGGCTGCCAGATCAGTTGGACTGCCTTCTTGCTTGATAATGCCCAAGCTATTTTCGCAATATTCTTTAGCTTTGGAATAATGGCCCGTTCTCCAGGCAAGGTTTGCCATTACTCTCAAGCAATGGGCTTCGCCTTGTCGATCTCCTAGGTCTTTGTAAATGCCTAAGCTTTTTGTGCATAGATTTTCAATTTCATCTTTTTTATCTGGATGGATCGAAAAATATGCCAGCCAACGGAGGGAGAAAGCCAATTCAGTTTGCAAACTCTGTTCTTCTAAAGATGTAATGCCTTCCTGCATTAGCGATAAAGCTTTTGCATTTTGACCCTGCAGAAAATAGAAACTTCCTAATCTGACTTGAAGTTTTGCAAGTAATGCGGTAGATGGACCAGATGGCAGTGCATTAGTTTCTTGTATCATTTCTATAGCGCCGGACAAAACATCTATGCCTTCGTGGAAATACCCACGCAGATAGAAGTAAAGAAAGACTCCCATTGTTGAGTGATCAAGCTCTTGAAACAACCGAAGTTCAATCATCCATTTCCAGGCGATGCGTATATTTTCTAACTCTATATCCAATTCTTTAAGAACCTTTTGCTGCTTCTTTCTAGTTAAACCATGTGCGCGATTTTGAATAAAATTCGCAAAATATTCACAATACTTGGCACGTGTCTTGAGTTTCTCCTGAAAATCCAAGTCCGGTTTTTCGGCTACGTACTGTCTTACCATTCCATGCATATGGAAGCTACCAGAATCTATTCGTTGTAGGAGAACTTTGTCCATTAGGGATGCCAGGGTCGGGAGAGAAATATCGGTGATATATTCAGCAGCATTAAGCGAGAAATGGCTTTGGAATATCGAAAGTTTTTGTAAGGCTTGTTGTTCTTGCAAGGTAAGCATATGCCAGGAATAGTCTAAAACGGCCAGCAAACTACGATGGCGTTCAGGGAAGTTGTGTTTTATTGTGGACAAGAAACTTAAACTCTTCTCAAGCTCGTGTGCGATACGTTCGCACGAAATGGAATACGTCCACCCCGCTGCCAGTTCAATTCCCAGAGGCATACCTTCTAATAGTTGGCAGATGCGAATGATCCAGGGCGAATTCTCTAATGACAATTCGAATTCAGCACGTTCTTGCTTGGCACGCTGAATAAACAACTTTATTGCAGGTAAATGATTGACAGCACTGTTTTTAATGTTTATTGAAGATAAATTTTTCGGTGGAAAAGCAAGTCCATAAACTTCCAAACACCATTCTCCAGATAGATTTAAACGAACGCGGGAGGTGACAAGGATTTTTACACCTGGACAAGCAGTCAATATCCCGCTAATAAAATCTGTTTCGCCTATAAAATGGTCGAAATTATCGAGGATTAACAGCATTTTCTTCTCTCGCAAATAATCAAGTAGTTGAATCTTTGGAGAGAGATTGCCGCGGAGAGAAAGAGGAATATACTGGATAATATTGAGGATGAGTATATCTGTATTTTTATTCTCAATAAAGGGCACGTAGCAGACCCCATCGGTAAATCGCTTATCCCTCTGATCGGTTACTTGCCGGGCAGCCTCTACTGCTAGCCGGGTTTTCCCAATACCGCCTAAACCGACTAGCGTTACCAAGCGACAGTCAGGATTTTTAAGATTATCCAGAATTAAGCGCAATTCCTCCTTCCGATCCACAAAGGAGGTTGTATAAGCCGGCAAATAAGGTGCCGCTGGTTTTAGGCCAGTTGACTTAATTTCCTCAAAAAAGACAGGCTTAACAATCCTTGTTGTCTTGTTTTCCGGAGTAACTCCTAATTCTTCTCGGAGCAATCGCTCGCATTCCCGATACTGGTGCACTGCTGCCATGTATTGTCCAGTATCCATGTAAAGTCCAATCAAGGTGCGGTGTGCAATCTCATCAAGCGGGTCTAACGCCAACCAATGGTGTGCATATTGGATCGCCAATTTGTATTCCTCTCCGCGGATTTGCCAGTCCAGTAACCTTTGAAAAGCTAATACAACTTCTTGGTGCAGATTTTCGGTTTGTGTACGGTGCCAATCCTCAAAAGGGGCACTGTCACGAAGGGTGAAGCCAGAGAGAAAGTGTCCTCGATAGAGGTGTATAGCTTCCACTAAATTTGGGGCACAAATTGCACATGCTTCATATGACTTATGCTCTTGGCTAGGACATGAGAGCAAAGTATGAAACTGCTCGATATCCACCCATAAACCATCAGACTGGTTCAAACCAATCGTCCCTCTTTGAATGTCTAAATAATCCTTCCCAATTACTTTTTTTAATTCGTAAAGGGTATTGCGGAGTGCGGCGTAACTATTTTCTGTATCTAATTCTGGCCAAAACATGCCAATCAGGTGGTCGCGTGTACATATATCTCTTGTCACTGCAAGGTAAATTAACAGTGCAATCGCTTTTTTTGTGTTGGGTTGCACAGGCAAATGGTTGTATTGAATGATGGGTTGACCTAATAGCGTAATATTCAAAGTCGTCACGGAAAACCTCCTAGTTCCATTTCAACCAATTTTACTCGAATTTCAAAAACCACCGTTTCATCCCATGTTCCATGACGGTCCCATGACGCTCATTGACTACACTTCAAATAGTGAATCAGCAAAATTATCAAGAGGTTTTTTATGAAGAGACTTACAGATTTCCTCCGCGAAATACGGAACCTGATCCTTTTAGGCATATTGACCATTGTGTTCGTATTTCTGTTTGCCACCTTACGCCCTGGCCTGCAACCGGCTGGAGAGCCTTATCCGGCACCGCTGGAAAGCGGTTATCCTGCACCAGAGGCTACAATGACTTATTCTGCTGTACTAGATGAATTTCTCCTGACTCGTACTGAGGAAAGTAAAGGGGATGTTCCTACTCCATGCATTGGCGCAATTGTACGCAGCACAGAAGAGGCGCCACCAGAATTGTCTATAGCGACACCTTTGCCTATTGCTAAAACAGTTGATCTGGCGGAAGGGCTATCAGACGTTGAAAAAAAGGTGTTTATTATCCAACGATCCGACGGAACTTACGAGAAATATATCATTCCTCTTAGCGAATCGGAAAAAAAGAATAAACTTCTGGATTTAGGCCCAAATGATCGAATTATACGAAGTTATGGCTTTTACCCTCCCTCAAGTTCGATTCCTCCCATCTCTCCCGATCAGTTTGAAGAAACACCTTTTGTGATTTCAAACAAAATTGATAAAGCAGGGGATATTCCAGACGAACTAAAAGTGGTTTATATGGTTGAAAGAGCTGATGGTACCTATGATCAAATTATTTTGCCAAGCGGGTGTCTAGAAGACATGATAGATTTAATAGGTTTGGAAACTGGAGATAGAATCATAAATTGGGAATATTTAGTGCCGTAATTCCATCCGGAATGCAATACAACTTTAATTGTCTACTCTAGAATTTGAATGGAGGCTCAAAATGTTTAAAAAGAAAGTGTGGATTTGGGTTTTAATCACTATTGTAACGCTCATGATTTTATACCCAATTAACTACACCCCAAAAGCAAGTCAATGTGAATATACGGAAAAAAACAAATCCAGCTTTGTAGATGGTACTTTACGTACAGATTCGCCGACAATTTATAACGCTAAAAATTATCGACTGAGTATTTCGGCAACATCACTACCAACTACAGGATGCGATTTTGATTTCACGGCTGGTTTTCTGGGGATATTTCTTCAACAACCACAATTTGACTCTAATGGGAATGTCATTCAGGATTCTGGACAATTTGCCCAAGTTGGGATCAAGGCTGAACTGGATGGAATTCGATGGTTTGTCTATTCTGAATCCACAGTTACATGTTTACGAGGAGGTCCGGATGATCCAAATGATAATCGTCATTGTTATGGAAATTACGATGATATTGTTGAACTTAACGAACACCACGAGGTTCAATTATTTAGAGCAACTAATGGGTATTGGTATGCTCGAGTTTATGATGAAAACGGAAATTACTATAACGTTGCAAGAATAAATCATACAAGCAATCAAATATATGGAACGAAGGTGTCCTTTGAAGAAGGGTATTTTGAGCCGCTCGGGAGCGATCCATATATTGCAGGCCTTTATGTATTTGATACTCCAAGATATGTAAGTGGAGGAACGTGGAGTTATTGGCCAAAAAGCGCGAATGATCAATACAGTTTTATTACCACTATTCCATCTAGTATTTGCCCTTCTCATTATGGTTTTCTTATTATTCCATTTACCGATCCAATATGGCAAGCTGGTACATGGCAACAGCCACCATATTGCTCAAAACTTTTCCTCCCATCGCCCATTATTAACGATTCTAAATACCCTAATCCTTTAGTCTATTCTCCTAGCGGCAACTGGACACATCAGAGTGGCTGGACCAGAGCATTTAATCAAAACGTAAGCTACACCAATATAAATCAAAGTCAAGTGCTTTACACTTTTACCGCGTATTCAATTACCCGAGTCTACACTATGGCGAGTAATCGTGGTCAGGCTCAAATATTCCTCGATGGAAACACCATAGATATTCAGAATGATTCTGTCTTATATACCCCAAGATGGCAGGTGAAGAAAACTTGGGTTCCAACTTTTGGGACGCACACGATTCAAATTAGTAATCCGGGATTTTCCTATATCGATTTAGACGCTTTTATCGTAGATATACCGCTCAAGCAAAGAACGGGAACATATGATGATCGTTTTGAGTTATTTAACTTTATTGGCAGTTGGACATATGGAGTGGATTGGCCGAGTGCAGATAAAGGAACTGTAAGTTGGACTAGTACACCTGAAGATGCAATAACATGGACATTTGTAGGTGATTCTGTAACATATGTTTATACGAAGGCACCGAATAGAGGAAAGGCTTATGTTACGATTGATGGTGTTCAAAAAGAACTGGTAGACCTTTATTCCAGTAGCACACAATGGGGGGAGGAAAGTACTTATTATGGTCTAGGATCTGGCATTCATACAATTCATAT
>WBZL01001694.1_pt1 | contig 22476 bp, 20 predicted proteins | sample 5204291 | NCBI WGS metagenome assembly WBZL01 (sample SAMN12344345, study PRJNA552823) | activated sludge metagenome | biome: Activated sludge suspended growth; feature: Nitrification reactor; material: Wastewater; isolation source: activated sludge from nitrification reactor of wastewater...
CGGTCTTGCCGCGGGCAGCTCGTTCGGCGGGGATGAGCATGATCGCTAGCGTGCCACGCACCGCGGCAGTGTCGCGAAGTTGCCCGTCCTGTCGCGTTGTCGTCACGACACGCCGAGATTAGTGCCGACAACGCAACAAAACGGCGCGTCTCACCGGCGCGGCCTACCGGCATGTCCCCCAACCGCAGCACTGTAGGACTCAGAGATCCCGCAGTGTGCGCAGCGCTTGCTCCACTCGCGGCCGCTGCAACTGCCGGCCCAACGGCAGCGCGAACCAGTACCGGCCACGGTCGAAGCTGAACTCCAGCGCCTTGTTGTGGGTTGTGTCCTGCCAGACCGGCGCAGACTGCAGCGTTTCCCAATCCACCTCGTCACCGAGCCGTAAGGCACCCACGCTGCGCCAGGCGCCCTCCGCCCCGATCTCGGCGAACGTCAAATGCCCACCTAACCCGAACTCCCGCTCGATCGCCGCAAAGAAGTCGGGTTCAGTCATGGCGTGCGAGAAGCGCGCCACGTCGGCGGTCCGCAGTCCGAAGAAGGCCTCGCCGAAGAACGCCTCACACGCCACGTCTTCACCGTCGACGTCGGGCATTTCGCCGGGTGCAAAGGTGACGGCTTCCTCCCACACCCCATCGACGGCCACCTTCCCGAAGCCGGGGTGGCCGCCGAAGGCAGGGTGGTTACGCAGCCCGCTCAGCCCAGCGCCGATGCCAGCGCGTCGGTCATCACGTCCAGACCCTCGCTGAGCAACTCGTCGCTGATCACCAACGGCGGCAGCAGCCGAATCACGTTGCCGTAGGTGCCGGCAGTCAGCATGACGACGCCCTGTTGCGCGCAGTACCCAGCCATCGCCTTCGGGATCTCCGGCAGCGCCTTGAGCGTCCCCGGCTCGGCGAACTCGACCGCGACCATCGCACCCCTGCCACGAACCTCGGCGACCACGTCGTACTTCGACTGCCACTCGGACAGGCGGCCCATCATGATCTCGCCCAAGGCCCGGGCGCGAGCATTGAGATCCAGCTCGGCCATCGTCTCGATCGAACCGAGCGCCGCGGCACAAGCCACCGGGTTGCCGCCGTAGGTGCCGCCCAAGCCGCCGACGTGGACGCTGTCCAGGATTTCGGCACGACCCGTCACGGCAGCCAACGGCATACCACCGGCGATGCCCTTGGCCGTGGTCATGACATCCGGCACCACGTTCTCGTGGTTCACCGCGAACCAGTCGCCGGTACGGCAGAAGCCTGTCTGCACCTCATCGGCGATGAACACCGCACCGTTGTCCGAGCACCACTGCGACAGCGCGGGCAGGAAGCCGGGCTCGGGGACGATGAAACCGCCCTCGCCGGCGATCGGTTCGATCATCACGGCGGCTACGTTGCTGGCGCCGATCTCGAACTCGATCTTCTGCAGCGCCTTGCGCGCAGCAGTCGGGCCGTCCAGGCCGTCGCGCAGGTTGTACGAGCCCGGCACCCGGTAGATCTCCGGGGCGAACGGGCCGAACGAGTGCTTGTACGGCATGTTCTTGCCGGTCATGCCCATCGTCAGGTTCGTGCGGCCGTGATACGCGTGCTCGAACACCACGACAGCGGGGCGCTTCGTGAAGGCCCGCGCCACCTTGACCGCGTTCTCCACGGCTTCCGCGCCGGAGTTCAGTAGCACCGACTTCTTCGCGAAGTCGCCGGGGGTGAGCTCGTTGAGCTTCTCGCAGACCTCGATGTAGCCGTCGTAACCGGCGACCATGAAGCAGGTGTGCGTCAACTTCTGCGCCTGCTCGCTGAGGGCCTCGACGACCTTCGGCGCGCTGTTGCCGACGTTCACGACGGCGATGCCCGCGCCCAGGTCGATGAACGAGTTCCCGTCCACGTCGATGATCACGCCGCCGCCGGCCCGCTCGGCATAGATCGGCACTGCGGCGCCGAGCGCATCGGAGACCGCTGCCTTGCGGCGCTGGGCCAGCGCCTGCGACTTCGGTCCAGGGATCTCGGTGACGACCTCGCGCTTCTGCGGCAGGTCCGGGCCGTAGGTCATGTGCGGTCCTCCATCTTCCACTCTTGTCCGTACCCGTCCTTCAGCAAGTCGAGGAACGGCTCACTCGGCAGGGCCTCCGGGCCCAGCACACCGGTACCACTCCAGGCGCCGGTGCTCAGCAGTTCCAGCGCGACGACCGGGTTCATCGCCGTCTGCCACACAACAGCCTGCGCTCCGTACTCGGCCATCGTCCACTCGTTGTCACTGACGTGGTACAGATACACCGCGCGCGGCTGGCCATCCTTGCCCTTGCCGGTGACGTACAGGCCGGCGCAGGTCTTGCCGGTCATCTTGTCGCCGAGCGTGAGCGGGTCGGGCAGGCACGCGGCCACGACATCGCGCGGGCTGACGTAGTGGTTGTGCACCTTCACCTTCTCGGTGCGGTCCAGGCCGAGCTTGCACAGGGTCTTCAGGACGTCGATGAACTCGTCCCCGAGCCCGAACTTGAACGTCACTCGCTTGGCGTCCACCCAGCGCGGCATGAGCAGCACTTCCTCGTGCTCGACGTTGACGCACTCGACCGGGCCGATGCCCTCGGGGAAGTCGAAGACCTCGGGCTCGCTGAACGGTTCGGTGGTGTACCAGCCGCGGTCCTTCTCCCAGATCACCGGCGGGTTGAGGCACTCCTCAATCACGGTCCAGATGGAGAACGACGGCGCGAAGTCGTAGCCATGCACGACCAGGTCGGAGGCGTCGCGCACGCCGAGTTCGTCGATCTCGCTGAAGAGGTGGTCGCTGGCGTAGCGGGCGAAGACGTCGACCAGGCCCGGCTCGACGCCGATGCCGACCAGGGCGAGCCGACCGGCTTCCTCCCACGCGACAGCATGGGCGAACTGGTCGTCGCCGAGCTTGACCCCGGGCAGTTCGTAGGGCTGGTCCGGGTGCAAGCTGGACAGGCTCATCGCGGTGTCCAGATAGTCCGCGCCGGCCAGGAACGCCCCTTCGAAGATGGTCACAACGAAGCGCGGGTCCACGACGTTGAGCACGTGGGTGATGTTGTGCTCCCGGCAGACCTGAGCCACCGCTTGGGCGTCCGAGGCGTCGATCTGAAGTGCTGAGAACCGGTCGTCGCCGATCCGGGCGACCAGTTCGCGGGCGCGCTCCTCGTCGTAGTCGGCAATCACGATGTGCTCGTAGAAGTCGCGGCGGGCGGCGATCAAGGCGGCGGAGGAGCCGACGCCACCGGCTCCGACAATCAGGATGCGCATGAGCCCCAGGGTACGGTTTCCGTCGCGATACGCGCAATTGAGTCACGAAATCGAAGGCACCCGGATGGCTGTCGCGAGTTTTGCTGCGTTGTTGTCGCTATGCTCGGCGCGTCGCGACAACAACGCGACAAAAGCCCTACTCCTCCAACGAGCTCATCACGTGCTTGATGCGGGTGTAGTCCTCGAGGCCGTACATCGACAGGTCCTTACCGTAACCGGAGTGCTTGAAGCCACCGTGCGGCATCTCTGCGACCAGCGGGATGTGGGTGTTGATCCACACGGTGCCGAAGTCCAGCGCCTTGGCCATGCGCATCGCGCGGCCGTGGTTCTCCGTCCAGACCGAACTGGCCAGGCCGTACTCCACGCCATTGGCCCACTCGATCGCCTTGGCTTCGTCGTCGAAACGCTGCACAGTCATGACCGGGCCGAAGATCTCGTTTTGCACCATCTCGTCGTTCTGCTCGAGGTCGACCACGACGGTCGGGTGCAGGAAGTAGCCGCGATCGCCCTCGCGCGCCCCACCGGCCGCGATGTTGGCGTGCGACGGCTTGCGCTCCAGGAAGCCGAGCACCTTCTCGAACTGGGCCACGTTGTTCAGCGGCGGCACGAGCGCGTCCTCGTCCGTCGCACCACCCGCATAGGTGGTCTTGGTGGCCGCAGCCTGCTCAGCCAGGGCGGCGACGAAGTCATCGTGAATCCCGCCTTGCGCGAGCACGCGGGTCGCAGCGGTGCAGTCCTGCCCGGCGTTGAAGTAGCCAGCCACCGCGAGCCATTCCGCAGCCTTGGCCGGGTCGGCGTCGTCGAAGACCACCACCGGGGCCTTGCCGCCGAGCTCGAGGTGAACGCGCTTGACCATCTTGGAGGCCTCCTCGGCTACCTGCATGCCAGCGCGCACGGAGCCGGTGATGGCCGCCATGTCGACGCCTGGGTGACCGACCAGCGCGCGGCCCGTGTCGCGGTCGCCGGCGATCACGTTGAACACGCCGGGCGGCAGAATGCCGGCGTCGGCGATCATCTCCGCCAGTCGTGCGGTCGAGACCGGAGTGGTGTCGGACGGCTTGAGCACAACCGCGTTACCGGCGGCGATCGCCGGTGCGAACTTCCAGACAGCCATCATCAGCGGGTAGTTCCACGGGGTCACCTGCGCAATCACGCCGATCGGCTCGCGGCGGATCATGGAGGTGAAGCCCTCCATGTACTCGCCCGCGGCCCGGCCCTCCAGCACTCGGGCAGCACCCGCGAAGAAGCGAATCTGGTCGAGCATCGGCGGGATCTCTTCGGCGTTGGTAACGGGGATCGGCTTGCCCGTGTTCTCACTTTCCAGCGCGACCAACTCGTCGGCGTTCTGCTCCACGAGGTCGGCGATCGCCAGCAACGCCTTCTGCCGCACCGATGGAGTCGTGTTGCGCCACTGACCGAACGCTTCGCGCGCGGCGGCGACGGCGGCATCGACGTCGGCCTCAGTGGAGACGGGGGCCTGGCCGAACACCTCACCGGTGCTCGGATTCACCAGGTCGAGTGCCTCCCCGGACCCGGGACCGGCGACACCGTTCACGACGTTGTTGACTGCGCGCATTTGTTCCAACTCCTCACGATCGACCGCACCAGGCTAGCCGCCGTTCCGATGATCTGTCGCCTGTTGGCGACAGAAACTCCGCGCCTTCGCGACGAAATCAGCGGCGCGGGGGCCGCCCAAGTACGAAAACCATTGCCACGATCGCGCGAACTGCGCCAGAATCGGCCCCGTGAGCGAAATGACGTTGGATGAGACGAATCGATCGATCATCCGACTGCTACAGGTCGACGGCCGCCGTGCCTACGCCGACATCGCCAAAGAGGTGGGTCTCTCGGAGGCCGCGGTGCGCCAACGAGTGCGCCGGATGCTGGACACGGGGGTCATCCAGATCGTGGCGGTCACCGATCAGATCCAGATGGGGTACCCACGAGCGGCCATGATCGCCATCAACGTCGACGGCGACGTGCAGGCTGCCGCAGCCAAGATCGCGGCCATCGACGAGGTCGACTACCTGGTCTCCACCGCCGGCGGGATCGATCTGCTGGCCGAGGTTTTCGCCACCCACGACGAGCACCTGTTCGACCTGCTCAACCGCATCCGGGCGGTGCCCGGCGTCCGGCACGCGCAGACGTACATGTACTTCAAGATCCACAAGCAGACCTACCAATGGGGCACGCATGACCAGCACTCCGCAATTCGTGACTGAAGGCGGCGAGGACGCTCTAGCCGAAGCCGCCCGCAGACACCTGTGGATGCACTTCACCCGCCACTCGGTGTACCACGAGGGCGAGCACGTCCCGGTGATCGTGCGCGGTGAAGGCCCGTACATCTGGGACGACCAGGGCCGGCGTTACTTCGACGGGCTGTCCGGGTTGTTCACCGTGCAGATGGGACACGGCCGGGAGGAACTCGCCCAGGCGGCCGCCCAGCAGGCGCGCACGCTGGCGCACTTCCCGATTTGGTCCTATGCCACGCCCCCGGCCATCGAACTGGCCGAACGGCTCGCGGCGCTGGCGCCTGGGGACTTGAACCACGTGTTCTTCACCTCCGGTGGCGGCGAGGCCGTGGAGTCCGCCTGGAAGCTGGCCAAGCAGTTCTTCCGGATCACCGGCAAACCCGAGAAGTACAAGGTGATCAGCCGCGCGGTGGCCTACCACGGGACGCCGCAGGGGGCGTTGAGCATCACCGGCATCCCGGCCGCCAAGATTCCGTTCGAACCGCTGGTGCCCGGCACGCACAAGGTGCCGAACACCAACTTCTACCGCGCACCTGTGCACGCCGACGACGAGGTGGCGTTCGGCCGGTGGGCCGCCGACCAGATTGCGCTGGCCATCGAGATGGAGGGCCCAGAGTCGGTCGCGGCGGTCTTCCTGGAGCCGGTGCAGAACTCCGGCGGCTGCTTCCCGCCGCCATCCGGGTACCTTGCGCGGGTCCGCGAGATCTGCGACCAGTACGACGTGCTGCTGGTGGCCGACGAGACGATCACGTCGTTCGGCCGGATCGGGGACTTCTTCGCGATGTCCCGCTTCGAGGTGCAGCCGGACATCATCACGTGCGCGAAAGGCATGACCTCGGGTTACGCGCCGATGGGCGCGATGATCGCCAGCGACCGGCTGTTCGAACCGTTCGCCACCGGCGCCAACACGTTCCTGCACGGCTACACGTGGGGCGGCCATCCGGTGGGCGCCGCCGTCGCTTTGGCGAACCTGCAGCTGATGGACGATGAGAAGATCATGGACCATGTGCGCGGGCAGGAGGACGGGTTTCGCTCGGCGCTGGACAGCCTGCGCGACCTGCCGATCGTGGGTGACGTCCGCGGGGCCGGCTACTTCTATGGCATCGAGATGGTCAAGGACAAAGCGACCCGGGAGACGTTCGACGAGGACGAATGCGAGCGACTACTGCGCGGCTTCCTCTCTAAGTCGCTGTTCGACGCAGGCCTCTACTGCCGGGCCGACGATCGTGGCGACCCGGTCATCCAGCTCGCGCCACCGCTGATCTGCGACCAGTCTCACTTCGACGAGGTGACGGGCATTCTGCGCGAGGTGCTGACGCAGGCGTGGGCGATTCTGTAGCGGATTCACCGTTTGAACACGATTGCACCGTTCGGAACGGTGCACGATCGCACAAAGGGTGATGTCGATCATTTCTGACGAAAGCATGGGAGATTCTGTAGACCTCCGCGCCGCCGTCATGGATGAATCCAGGTAGCGCGGGCGTTTGTCAGTTCCGCGGCGGGTACTTGCGCCGGGCCGCCTCGACCACGGCGTCGAACTGCGTCCGGGACAACTCGCCGCCCTCACGCCGAACGGCTTCTGCGGTGACCGCCAGCGGCCGAGCGATGTTCACCCACGACTCCCGGCCCTCGGCGTCCCACCCGCCCGAACCGATGGCCACCCACTCGTCGTCACCGGATCGGTCCTTGCTGGACAGCAGGAAGCACACCAGCTCGGCGGGCTTGTCGGCACACCGGCCGACGATCGCCAGCGGCCGGTCCTTGCCCTGGCTGGGGTCCTCTTCGAAGGGCACCCATGCCCACACCACCTCGCCGGGGTCCGGCTCGTGATCGGCCTGCGGTGCGTACTCGGGGATGGCGGGACCCCGGTAGTCGAAAGCGCCACCGCGCATGGGGCGCGGATCTGCGTCCTGTTGCATGCGATCAGCCTGTCACATCGCCGGCGAGCAGCAGCGCCTCGAGATCCTCGGCCGGTAACGCCGGATGCCACAGCCAGCCCTGCCCCGCATCGCAGTTCAACGCCCGCAAGGCCTGCGCCTGCTCCTCGGTCTCGACACCTTCGGCGATCACACTCAGGCCCAATCCGTGGCCCAGCGCGATGACCCCGGCCACGATCGCACCATCCGTGGTGTCGTGGGCCAGCCCGTCTATGAACGTCTTGTCCACCTTCAGCACACGGGCCGGGATCTGCCGCAGGTAGTCGAAACCGGCGTGCCCGGTCCCGAAGTCGTCGATGGCCAGTTCACAGCCCGCTTCCTGGCAGGCGTGCAGATTCGCCAAGGTGGAGTCGTCGGCGTGCAGCAGTTGGCTCTCGGTGATCTCCAGCTGGATGCTGTGCGGATCGATCCCTTCCCGCTCGGCACACTGCAGAATCGTGCGAGCCAGCCCCGGACGGGTCAGTTGCCCGATGGAGGTGTTCAGCGCCAGAGCGGGCACGTAGCCAAGGCTGGAGCGCCAGCGGGCCAGCTGCCCGAACGCTTCCTCGACCACCCACTCACCGATGCGGGTGATGAGGTGGCGCCGCTCGGCGACCCCAATGAACTCGCCGGGGGCGACGGTTCCCCGCTGCGGATGCTGCCAGCGGATCAGGGCCTCGGCACCGCGAATCCGGCCGCTGGCCAAATCGATGACGGGCTGGTAGTGCAACACGAACTGCTGCTCTTCGATCGCATCCCGCAGCTCGGTTTCCATCGCGACCGCGCGCATGGCAGGGGTGCGGCGTTCCCGGTGCCCGAGGGTTACCGCGTCTCCACCTCCGGCTTTGGACTCAGCCATCGCGGCGTCAGCCACGGCCAGCAACTCTCCGACCCGATCGCCGTCACCGGTCCACGCCACGCCGATCGAGGCCGCCGCGGTGAAGTGCTGTCCCCCCACCGACACGCCGCGCTTCATGCGAGTGCGGATTAGGTCACCGAACGCGTCGGCCTGCGCTCGGCTGCCGATCGTCGTGGTGAGGATCGCGAATTCGTCGTTGCCGATGCGTGCCACCAGATCCTGTGCACCAGCAATCTCGCTGAGGATACGGCCCACTTCGATCAGGAAGCGATCACTGCGCAGACGTCCGAGCAGATCGTTGACGCCGGTGAAGTCGTCGATGTCCAGCAGAGCCAGGGTGACCGGTTGATCGCCGTCCTGGTCGAACTCGCGCAGCTGCTTGAGCAGCCCTTCGCGGTTGTTGAGTCCCGTCAAGCTGTCCCAGACCCGGGCCGAGTCCCAAGCCTGCCGTCCATCCCCGAGGCCGCGCGCGACGACCATAACGTTGCCGTAGCAGGGCATCGCGCTGATCTGATAGGTGCCGGCCAGCGGACCCGCGGGCATCGTGACGACGCGCTGACTGCTGTCGCCCGTTGCGAGCACCTGGGCGTAGTCGAGCACGAGCCCCAGCCGCGTCTCGAACGGGTAGATCTCGGTCTCGCTGGCCCCGAGCAGGTCTTCCTCCCGCATGCGCAGCATGGTCAGGGCTCGGCTGTTGGCCCGCAGGACCCGGAAGTCCTTGATCTCGGCGGCGTCCCCGACGGGCTCCATGAGCGCCATCGGATCCCGGCACAGTTCCATGGCATCCCGCAAGCCGCGCTGGTCTCCGTCCGGGCCGACCAGCGATGTCACACTCGCCACGTAGCCGGCCACCGATCCGTGGCCGTCGTCGAACGCCGCCGTGCACAGCAACCCCCAGTGCACCCGCCCGCCGCGGTAGCGCAGGCCCAGTACCCGATCCTGCGTGCTCACCCCTGTGCTCAGCGCAGTTCGCCCTGGCAGTTCCTCGACACCCACCTGGCTGCCATCCGGCCGGAAGAACGCGAGTTCCGTGACCTCGGGTACTGACCCTCCTGACCGCTTCGCCAGCAGGGCAGCGGCATGTCCGTTGATGCCGAGAATGGAGCGGTGGTTGTCGACCACAACGGTGAGTTCTGGCCCCTCAATCAGGTCGAACGGCTCCGGCTCGCCTGCCAGACAACGCCGTCCAGTATCCCGCATCCGGCGCAACCGGGCCAGCGCCTCCTCGGCCGCAGCGAGGCCGTTGTCGCCGGTCGTGACCCAGACGTCCACCAAGCGGCGGGTGAATCCCTCCTCGGCATGGGTGGCACGGATCGCTTGATTGATCCGATCCACCAGCAGCGACGTGTCGGCAGCCGGCAGTATCTGCGCCACCAACACCCGGTTGCCGTGCTCCCACACCCGATCCTCCGGGCGCAGCATTCGCCGCAACCTGCGTACGAGCCGCCTGCGCTGTTCGGGCAGTTGAGCCTCGGAGATCAGCGGGCACACGGACTGGTCGACCAAGCCCAGCACGACCTGCAGATCGCGGGCGGTGGCGTCGGCGAAAACGAGTTCCAGTTGCTGTTCCACCGGCGCCTCGCTGCCGGCGCTCTGATGGGGAACCGCTCTCGAGACGTCGTCCAGAGCCCGAATTCCTGGGAGCAGCCGCGCCGCCAGACCCGCCCATTGGGCCAGTGTGCCGGCGTACTCGGCGGGTGGTGCAGGCGTTACTGCCACGACAACCGCTGGATACCCTGGCTCACCACCGGTGATCGCCAGCGCGTCTGAGTCACGGATGGTCGCGCCTTCGATGAGCGCTCGGTGAGCCAGGGCCATGAGGTGATCGGCACCGTGGGCCGTCACGCGCGTGGCGACCGCACAGGTGCTTTCCGGCAGCAGTTCGGAAATCGCATCTCGCAGGGCGCTGATCAACCCCGGCTCACTGCCCGAGGTGGTGAGCCGTTCGACTAGCGTCAATACCTGCTCGTCCCGGACCGTCCGCTTCGGCATCGGCGTCCTCTCGACCGTGACTGAAGGGTATTGCACGATCACGCTGGGTTGCCGATTGCAGATGGTCGGTGACCCCCGGAGCGCGCGTACCCCTTGAGGTGGTGCCTACCTGTCCGGATCTGCAACACGTTCTGGTCACGCGGGTGCGACACGCGGGGCGTGCGGATGTCTATCGGCGTGTCGCGGGCGGACGCGTTGCAGATCAGGACAGCCAACCGATCTCAGCGACACTGCCGCCTTCGACCGCGAGGTCAGTGGGGTCCGGAAGCACCGGTCAGATGTTGTCCTGCTTCGCCTGACACAGCAATGCCTTTTTAGGGAAGCACTGGAAAACGCTGTGTCCTGCGCGAAACGCGTCTGAGGGTGCGAGATGCAAGCCCCACATCGTGGGTCATAGCAGCGCTATGGCGCTAGATGTGGGGCGAAGCGATTGCGCGCTCAGGCACGTTACAGCCGGGACATGGTTAATCAGTGGTTCCCTAAATCGCGGCGAACAGCGTCTCCCCCACATAGCCCCCCGGCGCACAGCCGGGGAAGCAGGCGAACAGCGCGCTGCCCTCGGCGACGGTGAACCGGTTGAGCGCATCCCCAACGTCCAGGCGTGACTGCAGAGGGATGAATCCGGTGCGCGGGTCGGCCTGCCAGGCCATGAACAGCAGCCCGGCGTCCGATGGTCCGTCGTCGTAGGAGAAGCCCCGGCGATGAATCCGGGCACCGCCGGTGTTCTCGGGATTGGCCAGCCGGACATGCGCGTCGGCCGGCACCACGAGTTGCAGATCCGCGGTCTGGGCCGAGAGGTCCACGGCATCGGTTTCGGCCGCACCGCTCAACGGCGCGCCACTGTCTTTGAAGCGGCCGATCACGGCTTCCTGGTCCTCGACGCTCAAGCTGTTCCACTGCGGCAGCGCCATCCGGATCCGGCGCAGCGCGACGTACGAACCGCCCCGCAGCCAGTCCGGCTGGGTGTCGCCGGCCCACACCGTCTGCGCGAAGCGTGGATCGTCGACGGCGAGGTTCGCGGTGCCGTCGATCTGCCCCATGAGGTTGCGGCGGGTAGCCGACGAGAAGCCGCGCTGCCACCACCGGACGGCCAGGGCAGGCTCGGCCGCGGCGACCAGATGCCGGGCGGCCGTCACAGCGGCCACGCCGTCGTCGGCACCGACCTGCAGGAAGACGTCCCCGCCGCTGACCTCCTTGCGCAACCGGTCCTTGCTGAAGGCCGGCAGTTGGGCCAGTCCTTCCGGCTGCATCCGGCGTAGACCCAGACCCGGCAGCAAGCCGGGCCCGATCCCCCAGGTCGCCGTCAGCCGGGCAGGCGCGGCGAGCAGATCGGCGTCCGGCGTCTGCGAGAACGACGAGGTCACCAAGTCGGTCCAGGCGCGAAACACCGCCTCGATCTCGGCCGGGCTCTTGGTCCGCAGATCCAGCGCGACGAGTTCGGCCCGGGCCTGCGCCGGTGTGGCGATCCCGGCCTGGTGTTCGCCGTAGAACGGCTCGGTCTGTGTGGGGGCGTCCTCGTTCTGCTGGGTCCACAGGACCCCGCCGCCCACAGCCACCGCAGTGCCAGCCAGCGCACCGCCGGCTAGAACCGCCCGTCGCGAGACGCTCACGGCATCGAGTCCATGCCCTCGCGTTCCCTGACCGTGGCCTGCACCGTCACGGAACCCCCGTCGCCGAACGTCAGGGTGACGGGCACGGCATCCCCGACCTGCCAGTCGGCGGTGACGTCCATCATCATCACGTGGTACCCGCCGGGTTGCAGTTGCACGCTGCCGCCGGCCGGAACCTCGAGGCCATCCGGCACCTCCCGCATGATCTCCTTGGTCCCCTCCTTGACGTACTCATGGACCTGCACCATGCCGACGTCCGGCGCCGAACCTCCGGTGACGGTCACCGCGTCCGCCCCCTCGTTGACGACCTCACCGAACATGCCGGCGACATCGCCGTTCGGCAGGATGTAGGCCTCGTTCACGCTGACGGCAGGCGCGCTGCTGGCTTGCGCCGCCGGCTCGCTGCTCCCCCCGCATCCGGCCAGTGCCAATACCGCGACCACAAAAGCGAACTTCCTCATTACGCCTCCCCTTGGACCAGTGTTTGCAGATCGTGTGCCACGTCCTCGGCCGCGAACCCGGACGTGAAGATGAGGTCGGACTGGTCGTCGGGGCCGAATAGGATCACCTGCGCGCCGTGCTCGACCGTGATGCTGCCGTCGGCGTTCTTCTTCGGCGGCTCCAGGAACACCCCGACGTCTTGCGCGGCCTGCTGGATCTTCGGATACGAACCGGTGAGCCCGATCGCGTCGTAACTGAACGACCCGAGCCATTTGCCCAGCCGCTTGGGCGTATCGCGATCCGGGTCCGAGGTGATCATGACGACGTCGACGTCCTGCGCGACATCCTTGGGCAACGACGACATCGCGACGCTGAGGTCGGCCATCGTGGTTGGACACACATCCGGGCAATGTGTGTAACCGATGTAGAGCGCCACCACCTTGCCCTTGGTGTCGGTGGCGACATTGAACGGCTTGCCAGAGGTGTCGGTCAGAGTGACGTCTGGCTTGGGCATGGCCTTGTCCAAGGTGGTGCCCTTGAAGGGACCGGTCTGCGTCGGGCTGGCCACCGTGAACGCGGGTTCGTCGCTCGCGGCACATCCGGTCAGCAGTAGCGCGGCGGCCGCAACCATAGCGAGCCTCATCGCTGGCTCCTCTCGTGCATCCTGCGCAACCTCTCGTTGTACGCCGCAAGGTCGGCGTCGTGGTCCCGTTCGGCCTGCCGGTCGTGGCGTCTGGCTTCCCGCTCGTCAGAACGGGCCCATTGCACGGCAACGGCAACCACGAGGATGAACGTCGGGATCTCCGCGATCCCCCAGGCGATCGCGCCGGCGTTCTGGGAATCGGCCACGGGATCGGTCAGCCACGGCGGTTGCACCTGACTGTACCAGGCGGCGCCGAACGCCGTGGCGGACATCATGATCGGCACGGCGAAGAAGGCGTGCAGCAGCATCGCCACGATCGCCAGCATGAGCCGGCCCCAGGGCGGCATCGAGCGGGGCAGCGGGTCGGTCTGGATGACGACCCACGCGAACAGGTAGCCGCTGAGCAGGAAGTGCACCTGCATCGCGAGATGCCCGACGTGGCTGCCCATCAGCCACGAGAAAAGCGGGGTGTAGTACAGGCCGTACAGACCGACCGTGAAGATGAACAGCACGTACAACGGGTGGGTGATGAAGCGCGCCAACCAGGTGTGCATCCCCCAGACGATCCACTCGCGCGGACCGCGCCGGGTGCCGTGGGTCGAGGGCAGGGCGCGCAACGCCAGCGACAACGGTGCGGACATCGCCAGCAGGATCGGCGCGATCATCGACAACGCCATGTGGGCGGCCATGTGCCAGCTCATCGCGACCATCGCGTAGACGGAGATCCCGGCGTTCGTGGCCCAGACGACGGTGAGCCAGCCGGTGATCCAGGACACCGTGCGCAGGACTGGCCAACGGTCGCCGCGGCGATTGAGCCGGATGACTCCGGCCACGTAGAGTCCGATCCCAAGGGCCGCCAGGCCCAGCCACAGCGGTTCGGTGTGCCAGCCGAACGCCACGTTCGCGAACGTCGGAGGCGGCGGGAACGCCTGCCCCAGCAGGGTCTCGGCCTGGGTCGGGTACTCGATCTCGACACGCGGATACGGGGTCTGGGTCAGCGCCACACCGATGCCGCCGGCCGCGGCCATGAGCAGCGCCTCGATCCCGCCGAACCGGATCAGTGCCGAGCGGTCGTCGCGGCCGCTGCCCAGCACCTTGATCTGGATCGTCCGGGCCAGCATCAGCAGCAGGACGAGCAGGATGACCTTGAGCATGATGAGAATGCCGAACGACGTTGTCCACAGTTGATCGAAGCTGCTCATGCGGGCGAACGCCGCACCCAGGCCGGAGATCGCAAGCAGCGCGACCGCCCACGTCGCGACGGTGCGGAAGACGGGAACGGCACGCATCGTTCCCGGGTCGTTGCGCACGGCATGCATCAGCAGCACAAGTAGGCCGCCGACCCACACACTCAGGCTCAAGGCGTGCACGACATCGGAGGTCATCGCGACGCCGTGCGAACCCAGCGACGACGCGTGGCCCGTCAGCGCCGGCAACGCGACGCCCACCATCGCGGCGAGCATCGAGCTCGCGGCAGCCGTGATCGACGAGGTGAACACACACGCGACGGCGATGACTGCCGCAATGATGGACACGAGCAGGAACGCGCGCACTGAGCCCACCGACCAGGCGTAAGTGCTGATCACGCCCGGGGTCAGCGTGTCCTTAAGTGGTTGCCCGAGCGCCCACGCCAGCGCCCATAAGGCAGTGAGCAGGCTGGCCACAGACCAGACCGCGGCAGTCCAGCCCGCCCGCACGACGTCGCGCCGGCCGACCGGTGAGAGCACGCCGTTGCGACCCTGCGGTCCAAGTACCGACGCGTATCCGAGCAGCCCCACAGTGAGCACGGCGGCGGCGGTCGCGATCAGCCGCAGGATCGGCAGCCCCCAGGCCACCAGCGGACCGGGTCCGGCGATCTCAGCACTGACGGGTTCGGCCGTTCCGCCACCCACGATCAGCCCGACCGCCAGTCCGGCCACGGCCAGGACCGCGACCGGCAGGACCCAGCGAGTGGTGTCAGTTCGCACGTGATCTCCAGAACAGCCCGCCAGCGATGAGCAGCGCTGCCAGCAACGCGATGGGAGCCCAGATCTTGGCGGCGCTGCTGCTGTCGTTGCTCTGCTGCTGCGCGGCCGGGCTCGGCGACACCTCCGGCGCAGCGTCGCCCTTGATCGTGAAGCTGATCGTTCCCTCGAGCGGGTGGCCATCCTCGGCTACCGCCCGGTAGGACACGCGGTACTGACCGGCCGCCGCAGTAGCCGGCCATGGCGCTGAGAGCACCGCTCCGTCGACCTGTGACGGGCCCAGGTCGACCTTCGTGCCCTGCGCATCCTGGGCCACAAGCTTGTCGCCGGCGGTCAGCAGGTCTTCTCCGAACGTGAGCGCGACCTGCGTCGGTGGGGCGGTCAGCGTTGCGCCCTCCGCGGGGTCACTGCTGAGCAGTTCGGTGTGGGCCGCCGCGGGGGCGGCCGCGATGAGTGTGAATGCCGCCGCGGATACGACGGCACGGCGTACGTGCATGGGTACTCCAGTGAGAACGGATTCGGCTAGAGGGCAGCCGGCAGCGGCGGACCACGACCGGCCGCCGCGCCATCGATCCACACATCATGTAGTTGGGCGATCTCCCCGAGCAGTCGGCGGGTGACTGCTGGGCGCTCCGGGGTGCCAGACAGTGCCAGCCGCAAGGCCACGATCCATTGCAGGTAGCGGCGCCTGGCCCCAGCGTGCAGTCGCGCCTCACCGACACGCAGGAACAGGGCAAGCAGCAGGGCCGAGGCGACATGCGCGCCCAGCATGCTCCTGCCCGAGTGGGCGTGTCCGAGCGTGACATGCACGACTGCCTGCACCGCGAGCACCGCAGCGACGATCGTCAGCAGATTGCGTTCCCGCTTCGTCCAGTGGTAGGACGCCACCGTCGCCGTCGCCAGCAGTAACGCCAGGAAGACCGGATCGGCATGCCCGCCGGCCAGGAAGTGGGCGCCCGCGGCAAGTCCCACGCTCGACCCTGCAAGGACGGCGGCGCGTAGCCACCGGGCAGGGGAGGCGGGCCGCATGACACAAAGGGTACGCACCTCACCGATTGGGTCAGCCCGCGGTCTGGCAACTCGCGCAGCCGTTAGACCTTGGCACATCCGTTAGATGGAAATGCCCGTTTTGTCGCTAACCGATGTACCAACATCTAACGGATTCTCAGCCGAACAGCGTCCTCGCGAAATCCGGCACCGGGGTCTGGGTGTCCTTGGGCGGGCGCATGTAGCCACGCGACCCGGGCCGCTCGGGAAGTTTCAGCGGTGGGGTGGTGACGTCCTCGTAAGGAATCGTCGAAAGCAAATGGTGGATGACGTTGAGCCGCGCGGCCTTCTTGTTGTCACTCTCCACGACGTACCAGGGCGCTTCCGGAATGTCGGTGTGGACCATCATCTCGTCCTTGGCCCTGCTGTACTCCTCCCAGCGGGTAATGGATTCCAGGTCCATCGGGCTGAGCTTCCAGCGTCGCATCGGGTCCTTCAGCCGGGACTGGAACCGGCGCTGCTGCTCCTCGTCACTGACGCTGAACCAGTACTTGCGCAACACGATGCCGTCCTCGACCAGCAGCCGTTCGAAGATCGGCGTCTGGTGCAGGAAGCGCCGGTACTCCTCCAAGGTGCAGAATCCCATCACCCGCTCGACACCCGCGCGGTTGTACCAGGAGCGGTCGAGCAGAACGATCTCGCCGGCGGCCGGTAAGTGCGAGGCGTAGCGCTGGAAGTACCACTGGGTCTTCTCGCGCTCGGTCGGGGCCGGCAGTGCCACGATCCGGGCGACGCGGGGGTTGAGGTAGGCGGTGATCCGCTTGATGGCCCCACCCTTGCCGGCCGCGTCCCGGCCTTCGAAAATGACGACCAGCCGGGTGCCGGTGGCTTTGACCCATTCCTGCAACTTCACCAGCTCGGCCTGCAGTCGGAACAGTTCCGCTTCGTAGACCTTGTTCTTCAGTTTCGGCTCGTCGCGCTTGGCCATGGCCAAACCCTATTGGCCCGCCCCCAGCACTCGCGCCTTGGCTGCGGTGAACTCGTCGTCGCTGAGCAGACCCTTGTCCTTCATGTCCGACAGGCGCTGCAATTCGGTGACGGTGTCGTCGTTGGTGCTTGGCGGTTGATCCAGCGGGTGGGGGATGCCGAACTCCCGGAACACCGGTATCTGCTCGGCCGACGCGCCATCCGGCATCCCGACGGCGAACAGCGACGGGTCGGTCGGGCTGATCCAGGACGGCCAGACGTCGCCGACTCGTGGCATCTGGGTCTGGTTGATGAGCATCTTCTTGCGGCCTTCGAACGTCGGCGTACCGTCCAGCGGCTCCAGCAGGAAGGTGACCCAGCACTGGATGTTGATGTTGTTCACCACCATGCCGGTCGGGTCGATCCGCACGATCTTGGCACGGGCTTTGCGACCCGTGCTGACGAGATCGGCTGCCTGTTGCTGTTGCTTCTTGGACGGGCCGAACAACGTCCCCCGCAGCGCGAAGAGGATGATGATCACGATGAGGATTGGCACCGCGACGGACAGGATCGTGATCATCGTGACGCTCATGAGCCCGATGATGAACTCGTCGGGGAGCTTCGGGAAGGGGCCAAACGGTCACTGTGCGGATCTCCAAGTGGAGGCTGCGCACAAAGAACAGCCGCGGGTTGTCGGACGTGGCGAGGGTGGGCCCAACGTGTCCAATCTCACGTTGCCGCGCAGCGTTTCCGGGGATGCCATGTATGTGAAGCGCATCGAGTGGATCGACCTAGTCAAGGCGTGCTCGGTGCTGCTCGTCGTCTTCATGCATGCCACGAACCTCATGGCGGACTTGGCCGGCGACACTGCCGTTGCCGGTTTCCTGCGCGCCTTCAATGCGGTTGTGGAGCCGCTGCGGATGCCGGTCTTCTTCCTGGTCTCCGGCATGCTCGCCGCTTCTGCCATCCACCGGCCGTGGCGGTCGTCAACGACCCGCACCACCGGAATGGTCTACCTCTACGTCGTCTGGATGGCGCTCTTCATCGGCTTTCAGGCTCTGCTCGGAATCTCGACCCCGGAGCCTGTGCTGGCGGTGCTGTTCGCCAAGAGCGGGTACTGGTACCTCTACGCGATGGCACTGTTCTTCGTGATCGCCCGAGTGCTGCGCAGCCAGCCCGCCTGGGTGGTGGTGGCTATAGCTCTACTGCCCAACCTGCTGCGCCCGGCCGTCGACGCGGTCGTCGCGGACACGGTGCCCGGTGCGCTGTACACGTCTATGGCAATGAACCTCTGCTTCTTCCTGCTCGGTGCTTACTTCAAGCCCGTCGTGGCCGGCATCGCCGCACGCGCCACGTGGTTGCACACCCTGGTCTTGGGAGCGATCGCGCTGCCCTTCGCCATCTGGTGGATGACCAACCCGGCGCTGGCCGGCCTGACCTACTTCCCAGTGAGCGTGCTGCTGCTCGCCTTCGGAATCAGCCTGGCGGTGCAAGTCACGCGCGACGGCGCACCCGCCTGGGCCGGCTACCTCGGGGTCCGCACCCTGCCGATCTATGTGTGGCAGTGGCCAGTCATCTTCCTGGCCGCCGCAGTTGTGCCGAATTGGGCGTTGGGGCATCCGCTGGCACAAGTGGGCTTCCCGCTGGGGATCACGGCTCTGGTCGCGCTGACCGCAGTCTGGCTGCACAAGCAGCCGTCGTTCCGGCACTTCTTCACGGCCCCGTCGTGGATCCTGTCGCCGTATGTGCGCATCGCACCGGCCGCCACCGTCACCGCGGGCCGCTAGCGTCGGCAACGTTGCGACGTGCCGGATGCCGCAACGCGACACAACGGCTCGTGCCCCGAAACAGTGAGTACCGACACGTTTTCGCGAACCTGTGGCGCCTTCTAAGTTACTCGCCAGTAGGCTTGGGTGGAGGAGGTCTGCATGGATCACATGACTATCCGCCTGATCATCGGTGCGCTGCTCGTCGTGGCAGTCGTCGCCCTGGCGGGAAAACGTGCCCTGACCCTGTTCAAGCTCATCACCTCTGGTCAGCCCACGGTTGACCGGCCGGAGAGCCGCCCAGCGGCGCTGGAGACTCAGGTCACCGAGGTGATGGGGCAGAAGAAGCTGCTCAAGTGGTCCGTGCCCGGCGTCGCGCACGCATTCACGATGTGGGGCTTCATCATCCTGATCCTCACGATCATCGAGACTTTGGGCGCCGTCTTCATCGCCCAGGACTTCGCCATCCCGTTCATCGGGCGCTGGCCGGTCATCGGGTTCATCGAGGACCTGTTCATCGTGCTGGTGCTCCTCGGCCTGGCAATCTTCGCCGTGATCCGGCTGCGCACCCAGCCCGAGAAGCAAGGCCGCTACTCGCGATTCTTCGGCTCGCACACCGGTGCCGCCTGGCTCGTGCTGTTCATGATCTTCAACGTCATCTGGACGCTGTGGGTCGCTCGCGCCGCGCAGTGGGCCGTTTCGGAGCACACGCTGCAGGAGGGCAACTACACGCAGGCCTTCCCGTTCCACTCCTCCGGCGGCGCGTTCGCGTCCGAGTGGCTCGGCCGGATCCTGTACCCGCTGGGCCTGACCGCCAACGAGTGGATCGAGACGATCTTCCTGCTGGTCAACCTCGGGATCATCTTCGGCTTCCTGATCCTGGTGCTGCACAGCAAGCACCTGCACATCTTCCTGGCCCCGATCAACGCCGGCGCCAAGCGGCAGCCGAACGCGCTCGGGCCGCTGCTGCCGATGTACTCCGGGACCGAAAAGATCGACTTCGAGGACCCCGCCGAGGACGCGACATTCGGGCGTGGCCGGATCGAGGACTTCACGTGGAAGGGCATGCTTGACATGGCCACCTGCACCGAGTGCGGGCGTTGCCAGAGTCAGTGCCCGGCGTGGAACACCGAGAAGCCGCTGAGCCCGAAGCTCATGATCATGGACCTGCGCGACCACCTGTTCGCCTCCGCGCCCTACCTGCTCGCCCTGCCTGAGCGCGACGAGATGGGTGAGCGCAACGAGGAGGTCCTGGCCAAGGTCGGTACGGCCGTTGCCGACGAGATCCAGCGGCCGCTGGTCGGGCCGCGCGACTTCGACGAGCTGCGTTCGACCGACGGCTACGACGCGGCCGGCCACCGCAGCCACGAGGGCCCGGTCATCGACACCGACGCCCTATGGTCCTGCACCACCTGCGGCGCGTGCGTCGAGCAGTGCCCCGTGGACATCGAGCACATCGACCACTTCATCGACATGCGCCGCAACCAGGTGATGATCGAGTCCGAGTTCCCCGCGGAGCTCGGCGGCCTGTTCAAGAACGTCGAGCAGAAGGGCAACCCGTGGGGCATGAACGCCTCGCTGCGTAACGCCTGGATCGAAGAGGTCGACTTCGAGGTCCCCGTGTTCGGCATGGACGGCGAGGAGGAGATCCCCGCCGACGTCGAGTACCTGTTCTGGGTCGGTTGCGCCGGTGCCTACGAGGACCGCGCGAAGGCGACCACGAAGGCCGTCGCGCAATTGCTCAACGAGGCCGGCGTGAAGTACATGGTGCTGGGTGAGGGCGAGACCTGCACCGGTGACCCGGTGCGGCGCGCGGGCAACGAGTTCCTGTTCCAGATGCAGGCCATGCAAAACGTCGAGATGCTCAACGAGATCAAGGCGAAGAAGATCGTTGTCACCTGCCCGCACTGCCTGAACACTCTGGGCCGGGAGTACCCGCAGGTCGGTGGCGAGTACGAGGTCGTGCACCACTCGCAGTTGCTGGCGAAGCTCGTCGACGACGGCCGGCTCACACCGGTCAACCACGTGGACCAGAAGGTCACCTACCACGACCCGTGCTACCTCGGCCGGCACAACAAGATCTACGTGCCCCCGCGCGAGTTGGTTGCCAATGTCCCCGGCGTCACGCTGGTGGAGATGGAACGCAGTGTCGAGCGGTCATTCTGCTGCGGTGCGGGTGGCGCACGCATGTGGATGGAAGAGACCCTCGGCACCCGCGTCAACATGAACCGCACGGACGAGGCGCTGGGCACCGGTGCCACCACCGTCGCTGTGGCCTGCCCGTTCTGCAACGTCATGCTGTCCGATGGCGTTACGGCACGCCAGTCCGAGGGCGCGGCCGGGGAGAACGTCGCGGTCAAGGACGTGGCGATCATGCTGCTGGAGAGTGTGAAGAAGTAGATCGGGCTATGTGACTGAGCGGCCAGAAACTGGCCTGTCACTCACAAAGCCTCGTGGCTGCCGCGATTGCATCCCGGCCCATCTGGGATCATGGAGGCATGAGCATGCATGTGGAATCCGCCGACCGCAGCTGGACCATCACGAAGGTCGTCGCCGTCATCGTCGCCATCCTGACCGCGGGCTACATGCTGCCCTGGGCAATCGCCGCCGTGCGCGACGTGCCGCACTGGGGGGTGTTCTGGCTCAACCTGTTGCTGGGCTGGACGATCGTCGGCTGGATCATCGCTTTGGTGCTGTCGCTGCGCGCCCAGCGCCAGGTGATCGTGCCCTAGGGACAGCACGGCTTCCAGATTGGCGCCGTCGGGGCATTCGCGCCGTGTGGCAGGTGAAGCGCGAATCCATTAGCGAGTGCTGCTAACTGACGCCCGGAATGCTCACGAATCGCTCATGAGGCGCGCAAAGCAGCGCTGACCCCTGTGATCGAACTCACGGTGTAGCACCCCCGCCGACCTGGGAATGACTGATCTACTTCAATCAGCCCCCCGGAAGGTCACCGTGCGTCCCAGCGTGTGCTTCACCCAGCCCGCGGGGGTGTCGGCGTGGACTTGCTGATCGCGCTGGCGGCGCTCTCGATTGCGGCTGGAGCCATCGCGCAGGCCGTGACCGGTATGGGCTTTGCGCTCGTGGCCGCACCGGCGTTGATGGCCTTGCTGGGCCCCCGGGACGGAGTCATCGTCGTGGTGCTGCTCGGCGCCCTGGCCGGGCTCCTGCCGTTGTCGCGGGAGTGGCGGTCAGTGCGCATGAAAGACGCCGGAATCCTGCTCCTTCCGATCCTGGTAGCGACGCCGGTGTTCGCAATGGCCATGGCAGGTGTGGACACCGCCGTGGTCTCCGCCGCCGCTGGCATAGGAGTGATCACCGGGGTTCTGCTGCTCGCGCGCGGCGCCTCGTGGTCGTGGTTCCGGGGTGTGCCGGGGGCGATCGCGGCGGGTGTGGCCTCGACTGCGCTCAACGTGGTGGGCGGGGTCGGAGGTCCACCGATCGGCATGTACGCCGCCAACAACGACTGGGGGCCGAGCCAGAGCCGTGCGACCCTGCAGTTCGTCTTCCTGCTGCAGAACCTGATCACAGCCATCGCCGTTGGCGTGCTGGCGCCGGCCTGGTGGATGGTGGTTGCACTCTTTGCCGGCACGGTGCTGGGCATGGCGATCGTCGCCCGCGTGCCAGCCCGGGCGGCCCGGCTCGCGGTCCTGCTCGTCGCCGGCTTCGGGGGAGCCAGTCTCGTGCTGGCCAGCGTGTGACGGGCAGCCGCCAGGCCTAGGAGATCTCGGCACCGGGAGCAGATACGGATTCCGGTCCCCGCGGAGCGGGAACGCCCGACACATCCGACAGATATGCCTCAGCCGGGGCTGGCCGGCCGTAGTAGTAGCCCTGGGCGTACCGC
>WBZL01001695.1_pt1 | contig 22474 bp, 18 predicted proteins | sample 5204291 | NCBI WGS metagenome assembly WBZL01 (sample SAMN12344345, study PRJNA552823) | activated sludge metagenome | biome: Activated sludge suspended growth; feature: Nitrification reactor; material: Wastewater; isolation source: activated sludge from nitrification reactor of wastewater...
TATTTCGAGCTTTTATATTGTTTTTAAGTTGACCTTTATATGTTTTGTAATTGAAGATATAATATAAGTTATCGCCTAGCCACAGCATCATTTCTGCCGTGTCGCCTTGCATGTGATTAAAAATATCAATATCGGCAAATGGCTTTACAATTCTATTTATTCCAGTTGGTATAAAAGCGCAAGAGCCTGCAAGGAATTGAAAATCACTAATGGTGTCGTGTCCAGTTTTTGCAGTGATTAATGGATAATAATTCCTATTGTCAAATGAATAACTAATGTCATAATCTGTATTCTCATTCAAATTGGAAAATGTACAAATGATAGGTAAATATTTTTTATAACATTGTTCTTTATGCCAAATATAAGTTTTTGCTTCTTGTTCGTCAATCTTTAAAAAAACAGAGTCAGCATTTTTAAACATACACCAAACACGTAATTCATTTTTTGTGCTATGGCCGATAAATGGATTAGAAACTAATTTTTGTGCATGTATATGATAGCTTTCTGCTACTAGTAGCAGTATAATCAATATGGACTTTATGTTTACTCGTTTCAATGAGAGTTGTTCGATTTTATTTCAATAGATTTTGTACACGTGCTAATAATGGTGGATGCGAATAATGAAAAAATACATACCATTTATTTGGTTGGAGATTGGATAAATTATTCACAGATAATTTTTTAAGTGCAGAAATAAGATGCTCGCCAGTGCCTATATTTTCTTTCGCATAATTATCCGCCTCAAATTCATTTTTACGAGAGCGAATATTCATGAAGATGCCTGTTATCATGGATATTGGACTGTATAATAAACTAAATGCAATCAAACCGAGATGAAATATCGGAACATCTGTTTGCAGACCTAATGCTTGCGATAAGGCAGGCTTGTTGATGAATAATTGCAGTATAAACAAAAGTGCGCCCATTTGCAAAATACCAATAAACATACCTTTTTGAATGTGTTTCATTTTGTAGTGACCAACTTCGTGCGCCAACACACTCACGAGTTCGTCTTCTGTTTGTTCCTTGATGAGTGTATCAAATAAAACGATTGTTTTCTTGCTGCCAAGTCCACTAAAATAGGCATTTGCTTTAGTGCTGCGCTTTGAACCATCTATTACAAATATATTCGTCAAAGGGAAATTTATTTTTGTAGCAAATGCTTCTATCTTATGTCGTAATGTGCCTTCTTCTAACGGATTGAGTTTGTTGAAAAGTGGCACAATAATGCTTGTGTAAAACATAGCGAAGAAAATAGAAAATGCTGCAAATAAAATCCAAGCATATATCCAAAATTTATTGCCAGCAATGGTATAAAACCAAACAAATAAACTCAAAAGTATGCCACCAATAATACCACCAATTATGTAGCCTTTTACTTTATCGCTAATGTAAGTTTTCCATGTCATTTTATTAAAACCGAATTTCTCTTCAATTACAAAAATGCCATATAGTTCAAATGGCAATCCAATAATATCTGATGCTATTGAAAAAATTCCAAAAAATAGAAGTGCTTGTATGATTGATGAATCACTAAATGTAGCCACTTGCAAATGCATCCATGCAAAACCTTTCATTAAAATAAAAACAGTAATACCAATAGTGCCCAATATACTCGATATCTTAGCTAATTGTGCTCTTGCTTGATGATATTTTCTTGCCTTCTCATATTTTTCTGTGTCATAAATTCCTTCTAATTCTTTTGGAATAGGCATGTCCCAACTTTTAGCATTTAAGGAATCTAATACATATTCCAAGATGAAATTAAAAGCAATAAATAAGATGATGATAATGCTGAGTATTGAGATGCTAGAAGTGAGCATAATATTTTTATTTATTCAATGAATTAACCTTTTCGAACATATTTTGTAAGAATTACGATCGTCTGACTTTCGATTTTCCCTTCTATTTGTTCTGTATTGTCATGTACTAATCGTATGTTTTTGATGACAGTGCCTAAGCGAGCATTTACGGAAGAGCCTTTTACGTCTAATGATTTTATCAATACGACAGTATCGCCATTTTGCAATAAGGTGCCATTGCAATCTTTGTGAAATTCTACTTCCGCAGAAAGCTCGTGGTCGCCGGTGGCTTTTGCCCAATTCAGCATTTCATCATCAAAATATAATAAATCTAAAGCATCAGTTGCCCAACTTTCATCGCGTAATCTACTGAGCAAACGCCAAGAAACGACTTGTACAGCAGGCACTTCACTCCACATGCTATCTAATAAGCATTTCCAGTGTGCTTTATCTAAAGTTTCTTTTTTTTCTAATTGTGCATCGCACTTTTGACAAATATATATGCAATCTTCAGCGCGTGCTTGTGCATGTGGTGGCAGTTCATAAATGCTCAAATTGTTGGTGTCTGCACATAATTCGCATTGATTATTACTTCGTGATTGAAGCGTTTGTTCTAATGTCATGTTTTTTTTGCAAAAATAATGAATTAAACTGTGTATTTTAAATCGATAACAATAGCATTACACATAACATTTTAATTTCTAATTCATTGTCATTGAATTCTTGCACGATATTTGTAATTTTATTTTTAATAATAAAGTATGTTTTACAGAAATCTCATTTTTATATCATTGCTATGCATGGCAATGTTGTCCTATTCGCAAACAATTTCTACACAAAAAGGACTTACCACTATTGTTTTTAACACTACTGATGCTTATGTGACGGTATATTTGCCTGATGACTTACGAAATGGCGATAAAGTATTCGGCACGTTTGAAGTGTATAACGAAGGCTTAACTGACGAGCAATTGGCAAAATCATTAGCAGAAGTGCGAAAGTATAAATTCAACTTTTCAAATCCTGATAACCAAACGAGCTTGATGCAACGTTTTATAAATATTCCGACCAATCAGTTGTTGAATTTATTGCCATTAAAAATTACTTCCGCATTAACCATCACGCTCACAGAAGCATCAGGAAAGGTGCATACAGCCACTATTAAATCTATCGACGATCCAATTCTTACAGTCGATTCATGTTTGGCGCCAACGCATTTTTTAATTGGCGAACCGTATAGGTTAATTGGTGCATTTGATGGAAATGGCACCAATACAAGAGTGAGTATTTTTAATACGATTTTTCGTGTGCTAGCAGAATCGCCACGACAATGCATTGTGCAAATTCAGGATAATTTTGTTTTTTCTGATAAAACTGTTTTGAAAGTAATGGAAGATTTTAAACCTAAGTGCGCACAAGATGTTGTGCCTGTAAAAGTGAAAATGGTCGCTGAGAAAAGTGCTTTGAAAAAAGGTGAATCGATAAATGTACATGTAATTGTTAGAGGTTTGAAAGATATTGCATTGCCAACACAACTAGTAATAAATAATTTAACGCCAGATATTATTAGCATAAAAAATGGCAATAAACAAGTTATAGAATTGAATGCAGCTATGTTTGCCAATAACAATGAAATGAAATTTGATTTCACAATAACAGCAAGTGCAACTGGCGACTTTGAATTAGATACACACCTTAATTTGCCTGAATATTTTCCCGGCGATATCGAACATTAACACTACTAAGATGCAACTATTTGTGTTTAACTAATTGTGCATGCTTATGATTTTAAATGTTTTGTTTTCTTGTAATACTAATTTTTTTCGCGCCAAAGTAGGAATGATACTCACCATTGTACATGGCGTCTGCGCCAATTGGTCCAACATTATAATTACCTAAGGAAACAGCTCTGCACAGATAATAATATTTCACAGGCTTAGGCGTTGCTGTTACTATTAAATTTACTCTGTCATCGCGAATATCTTTGTACTCAGGTTGAGTTGAATTTTTCAGCCAATCCAATTGCGGAATTTCTGTCAATCTCGCATTTTCTATTTCAAATCCTGCAGGCAATAAATCTGTAATAGCAACATTTGGCACACTAATGCCATTTGTACTTCTGATGCTGATTTCCACGACTACTAAGTCATTTTGGAAAAAGCTAGTATTGTATGCTTTACCATTTCTATCTTTATACACTCGACGTACCTCTAAGAAGTTGTCTGACTCTTTATTGCTGCCTATGGTCGGTAAACCTTCCATTTCCCAGAAATAAAATAGTTTTCCATTTCCTTTTGTGTTGATTTGAACACTGTTACCTGTTATCAAACTATTCGGAATTTCAAGATTATTTTTTCCATTAAATTGTGCTATGGTTTTTCCATTAACAGCAATCGATGCTGTAGAATTTTCTTTATTGGCTGCTTTCGCAATTTTTCCCATAGCTAAAAATCCAAAAACATTTTCTTGTGTGTTCAGATATTTTTTTGTCAACAAAGTTTGTGCTACTTGTTTTGCCATGTAATTAATTTGCGTATTTTTTGGATCTACTTCGATTAATGTATTTAATACTAATGCCATATCTCGAAAATCGGAATAGAAATTACCATTAAATGCGGCGTTTGTTTTCTCGCTAACAAATCCTTTTGGCAACATGGCATAAAATTTCTTTTTATCGCCTTTTAAAGCGAATGCTGCCGCAATCAAATATCGACCACTCTGCGTCAATAATTCAGGATGTGATTTATAATAGTTTAATGCTGCAATTTTTGATTCATCAGCTAATGATAACACATACAAGCTATATGGCACTTCGGCTTTAATCACTTCTTTTTGTGTGCCATCTTGATAATACAATGCTTCTACTTCTTTTGTTTTTAAACGAGCATTTAAATAGTCAAACATTTTATGCAGACTTTTTTCGTTGACGATGAATCCAGCTTTTTGAGCTTCCAATAAAAAATGTGTTGCATAGATAGTGCTCCACCAACTTTCGCTGCCATTGCCTTGCCAATAACTCAATGCGCCATTTGATAATTGCATCGATTGCAGTTTGTCAATTGCAGCTTGTACGTTATTAATAGCACTTGTATTTTTGCCTTTTATGTTGTTTACATTGTTGGCTAAGTCATTGTAATATAATTGCGGAAATGCCGCAGAAATAGTTTGTTCAGCGCAGCCATAAGGATAATTTACTAAGTAACTTAAATTTTTTCCAAATTGTACTAATGGTGAATTGCTGATAATTAATTTTTTAGCAGTAAATAACATCGGTACATTGTTGTTGAATGTGAGTGTTGTGTTTTTTCCTGCTTGCAGACTGCCAAATCCTGAAAATTTTTGAAATGTCGCATTCGGCCTTGATGTGATAAATGTAGTATCTGTAAAAACTTCATTAAATGCTTGTACTGTGATGATTAATTTGCCTTCTCCAATATTGTTTTTTGTTAGTAATTGCAGGTCAATTTGTTTCTCATTATTGCCATCTATTTCAGTAGTTATTGTGCCTATAGTTTTATTCTCTAACACACCTTGTGTTTGTACACTTAGCTTTGCTATGGTTTTATTTTTTGTTATATTAGAAATACTAATCGGAACAGTCAATTCATCATTCGGCGATACAAATCGAGGCATGCCAGTGCTCAACACTATTGGATCTGCGACGCGCATCATCTTTTCAGCAGCACCAAATTTTTTCCCATCATAAGCGACAGCCATTACACGTAAACTGCCTGAAAATTGTGGAATATCAAATGTAAATTCCGCATTTCCAAATGTGTTTGTTTTTATGATGCCACTCCAAACAGACACTAATTTTACGCGCTTATTACTTAGTGGATTCACTCTTTTTGAAATATCATCGAAGCCACCACCTAAAGCGCTTAGCTCTGGAAATAAAAAAGGATAAATGGAATACATATCAACTTCTAATGCACGTTTTGCATAGAAATATGCATACGGATCAGGCGATTGCTGGTCTTTTAGTGCTAATATACCTTCATCAACAACGGCAATGGTCATTTCTGTATTTGCTTTTGCTTTTATTTTTATAGTTTGCTTGGTTTTACTGCGTGTTTCAGCAGCGCACGTAATTTCTATTGGAATTTTATTGTCATTATTTTCTACCATAATAGGCGCAAAACCATAAGCAATGTTGAGCGGCATGCCATCATTTACATTTGGTTTTATTAAGGTTGCTGTGATATATACATTTGGAACATGTGTGTCGTTTAATTTTATTTCCAAAGACGCTGTTTTATTTTTTGATTCAACATAATAATGTTCAAATATTTTGTCGCGCTCAATGGTGATTAATATTTTCCCATCAAAAGGACAAGTTAAAAGTGCTTTAGCTTTGTCGCCAATTTTATACGAAGTATTGTCCAATGTGATGTCAATTTTCCCTTCGTTATTTACCTCGAATGAGCTTGCATACGTATCACTCCAACCGTAAGCATAAAAGAAATAGGACACATAATTGTCACTGTTTGGTGCTGCTATTCTAAATTCATAATCACCACTTTCATTTGCTGTAAATGCATAATAAGAATTAGCACCACGTATGTTGACATTTTTATTGTCTATTATTTCTTCTTTTTTCTGTGATACATATTTAAGCTGACCATCTGATTTTTGTAAAATGGTTTCCCAAGTTCGCTTTATAATTTTACAGTTTGCCATTTGCGTGGCAAATGCTTTTCCCGTTTTATCTACTGCAACGACAGGAATTTTGATAACTTGTTTAGTTCTGAAAAAATCTTTTTCAGTTTTTACACCATAAAAAACATCTTGTGTAAATACGTTAAATGTTTTTAAGCGATTGACAGGTCGTCCTGTTTCATCAAAAACAGTAGTGAGCACTCTGCCTTCCAAAAGGCCTACATTACTATATTCTGCAGGTATTTCAAACGATTCAAAACCATTGCCATTTCCGTCAGTTGCACCGTTTCTGACGGTGCTATAATATTGTGTTTCTTTACTGATATTGAAATTGTAATCTTTAAAATCTTTACTGCTGAAAATATTTTTATCTAAACTAAAATTAACTTCATAGTTTCTGTTTGCTGCAGGTGGTCCAAAATAATTTGTTGCAGCGAAAGAAATACCTACTTTGTCTAATGGTTTATAGTCTTCTTTGTCAGTTTTTAATTCTACTTTAATTCTGTCAGGCATAAACTCTTCAACTAATATATTTTTTGTCGCCAGCAATTCGTCATTGCCACTTAAAAGTTGAAAAGTGTAAGTTCCTGTTGGTGTTGATGCAGCAAGCGGAATCGATGTTTCGACTGCTCCTTGTGTATTAAGAACATTTTTATAGGTGAATAATTCTTTACCTGAAGGTAATAAAATGCGAGCTTTTACAGGCATATCGCTTACTGCATTCCAATCATACGTGCGTACGATGCAGTTCAAATGTATTGTTTCTCCAGGCCTGTAAATATCTCGTTCGCCATAAATGTAAGTATCATAATTTGAAGAGTAGATTCTCTTGCCGCCAACATCAAATCGCGTGTTGTCCACGAGTGCCGATTGATATAAAACATAATTGAAATCACTATCGTCAGACGATGCGCTTATCATGCCTACTTGAAAGTCTTTGTAAGCATCTGGAATTTCAAAAGTAGCATAGCCATTTTTATCGGTTTTTGTTTTGCCTAATTCTTGATTAGAAGTACTAATTACAGCAATTTCTATGTTTTTTAATGGTGTTGTATTTAATATAGAATTTGCAAAAACATGTACATTTTTTCTGTCTTGTTTTACGATTAATCCAATATCAGAAAGTGCAATTATTTTAGAGTCTTGCAACCAAATTTTCTCATCATCTTCCACTTTTACAACATAGATACCTTTAAATTCTTTAAAGCTGTCACTAAAATCTATGTTTAATAATTTAGCATGCCCATAATCTTTAAGGTCGCTGGTTTTATATTTCTTTTCAAATATTTTTTCTCCCGTATTATCTGTGTTGTAGTATTGATAATCTTGAAAATCATAGCTGCCAGTTGCTTCATTATATTCATCGTGATAACCCCAATCGACACCTCTGTTTTTTAAAGCATATATATTATTTTGGAAAACCTTATATACTGTTACTTTTACTTTTTCAGATTTTGTTATTACAATAGAAACATTGCGACTGCCTTTAGCGCCGAGGTATTCAGCTTTTGTGTTTTCAAATTTTATAATAGGAGCAATGTCGCCAAATGAAACATCTGTCGTGATATTATTCTTTAATTTTCCTCCAAAAATACCTACGACTTCTTTACTGAATTGAATTTCATAATTTTGATCTGGAGAAAATTCGTCGCTCGAAATGGTAATGCCTCTATTATCACTACTTGCTGTAAACTGTACAGCTGGTTCAATCTGTATGGTGCTTTTTAAATGCTTATTGTCGACAGGCTGCGATGTGCCAATAAATACGGTGCCTGCTACACCATTGTGAATGGTTTCTGCATCTTCCAATTCCAATTTTTGAATGGCAACGACAGATGATTTTTCTGTGAATTGCTCTTCGCGCATATTTTTGCCAATTTTCTTTAGTACAATTTTTACTTTCGCTTTTTCGTTTACCTGCTTTGGTTGTTGAAAAACAATAGATAAAATTTTTGATGGTCGCTTTGTAATTACTGAAAAATTAGCTGCCTCACCATTTACGCTTGCTTCTATTAATGCTGCTGCTTTTTTCGGATTAACAGGTATATTGAATTTTATATCCGTTTGCAATTCTATTTTGGTTTCATCGTTATTGTTGGCTTTCCAAAATGTATGTGAACCAATTAATGTTAAATAAGATGTATGTACTTCAAATGTATTTTCGCCATATAGCTTTAATGCTTTTGTAGCATTTTTTGTAATTTTATCAGATAAAGTAATTTTAAAATCTGTGGCGGCTGGAAACTCACCATATGGTGAAAAAATTAACTCTCGTGTTGAAGTCCATTTGCATCTGCCAGGAACATTAGGAGATATTTTTATTAAGTCATCATCTAACCATTTTTCTAAAATGGAATCATTTTTCACCAATTCTTTATTGAAAGTAAAAATGAGATTTTGATTATTTTCTATTTCATCTTCAAAATTGGTCATCACACATCGGACGGCATTTTCTGGCGTGTACTTATTGCATGCTGAAAATAAACAGATGCTACTAACTATAATCAAAAATATATTTTTCATAATCTTCTTGGTTTTATTTTTAGAAATCTACAACTATTTTAAAATATTCGATGTATAATTTTTAAAATTTTATCTAAAAATATAATGATAATGTATGCCTCTAGTATAATGTAGATTTTTTAATTTTATTTTATTTATATCATGATTGTATTATCAATAGTATAATAAAATTTTTAGTGTTGTTTTTTGTTTAAAAATTTAGTGTTTCAAATGTATTTAGTAGTATCTTTAATCATCAAAATACAATTTTATGAGTGAAATCATTACTATTTTTGTTCAATGTTCTACGAATGCTTCTGTTATTTGGAATGCACTTACGAATGTTGAACATCATAAAAAATGGTATTTTGATATACAAGATTTCGCCTTAGAAAAAGAGACCACATTCACATTTTACGAACCAGGTGATAATAAGAAATTTAAACATATTTGTACGGTCGTTGATGTTGTTCCTAATAAATTATTTAGTCATACTTGGACTTATCCTGAATTAAGTAAAGGAAGTTCTTTAGTAACATGGCAATTGAAAGAGGAAAATGGCATCACAGAAGTGTCGATTACACATAAAGGAATAGAATCATTTGCTGACGGCGGACCAGATTTTGCCATCGAGAATTTTGTTGCAGGTTGGAATGAAATATTACATAAAGACTTAAAAAATTACGTAGAAAATAAATAAATATGAAGAATAATTTTATTGAAAAATATGGCACTTGGGCTTTAATTACAGGTGCTTCGAGCGGATTAGGAGTGGAGTTTGCGCACCAATTGGCTGCTAAAGGTTTAAACTTGATTTTGGTAGCAAGAAGAAAACATCTTTTAGATGAATTGGCACAGCAATTGGTTGAAAAATACAAAATCCAATGTCAAGTTGTTGAAGCAGATTTAACGCTTGATAATTTTCAACATGCACTCATGAATGCTATCGCTGATATTGATGTTGGTTTATTGGTTAATAATGCAGGCATGAATTGTGAAGGACAATTTTACCGTGGTAGCTTAGATAGAAACCTGCAAATGCTAGAACTTAATACAAGAGCACCATATATATTGGCATATGAATTTGGTAAAAAATTTATAGAAAGAGAAAAAGGCGGCATTATATTTACTTCTAGTATTAGTGCATTTAATGCGCATCCATTTTTATCACATTATGCAGCAACTAAAGCTTATATTTTATCCTTGGCAGAAAGTATGAACTACGAGTTTAAAGATAAAAACGTAGATGTAATTGCGTTATGTCCTGGTATGACAAAATCAGAAATGACAAAAGGCATGAAAGATGGTCCGCTATTGATGGAAGCAGCTCCAGTGGTAAAAACAGCAATAGATAATTTAGGCAAGACGGCATACGTCATTCCTGGTTTTATAAATAAAACACAAGTTTTCTTTAATAGCAGAATTTTAAATAGAAGTGGCGCTACTCATTTTACAGGTGCATTACTAAAAAAAGTATTGCCAGCGGCCAATAAAAAAAAGCCATCTAAATAATTTTCAGCAGTATGATAACGTATATCTTAATTGGAATAACAGTAGTTGTTAGTGTATTGGCTTTTAATAATCAAAAGTTATTGAGTGATTTTATGTTTAATCCTTATGTGATACATCAGCGCAATCAATACCAGAGATTTATTACAGCTGGATTTATTCACGGCGATTTCTTTCATTTATTTTTTAATATGTATGCCTTGTTTTTGTTTGGCACAATCGTGGAACAAGCATTTGAAATATTGTTTCCAGGCTATGGCAATTTATTGTATATCGCATTATATTTTTCTGGATTGATTATGAGTTCAACATTCTCGTACTATAAACACAAAAATAATCCACGCTATAATGCCTTAGGTGCATCTGGCGCAGTGGCAGCAGTCATGTTTGCCTGTATCATCATTTATCCATCACAAAAATTGATGATAATGCCAATTCCATTTTTTATTCCATCATATATTGTTGGCCCATTGTATTTGTTTTATTCCTATTACATGAGTAAAAAAGGTATGGACAACATTGGACATGATGCTCATTTTTTTGGCGCAATTTGGGGCGTCATCTTCGTTGTTTTATTATGGAAAGAAGCGATTCCTAATTTTATAGCACAAGTATTTTAGGAAATATTAGCTAATATTACTAGCATACATCACAAACCAATCTTTTCGCTGTCTTGTGTTTGTGTCGATGCTTACTTTTTCTTCTATTTTCTGTTGTGCTTTTTCAATAGAACTACTAATTAAATTGTGCGACATAGGCTCGTTTTCATTAAAGCCCATTTTTTCCATTATTGCTAAAATTTTCTCAGCGCCAAATAATTGTAAAAGTTCATCTTCAAACGATGTATAAAATGTAACGTTTTGGATGTTTAACACTTCAAGAATATGTTGTTTTAATTTCTGTTCTGTGCTAAGTAATGGATAGTGCTCAACAAAAATGATATTAACGTTTTCAGCACTACTCATTTGAAGTATTTGTGTTGATTTTAGCACTAAAATATGAGCATTTGAGCTTGTATTTTCTGAAAAATGAATGCTTGCTGTTTGCAATTCATCAATGATACTTTTCTTGGTGTCTTCGAAAAAATATATCAGTATATGTTTGTTGTTATCTTGCAATTGCATGATGAGAGCATCGTACTTGATGCGTTCTGTTTTCCAAATTAAATCAGTAACTTGAATAGATTTCTTTTGTTTAAATAGTCCAAACATTATTGTGCATTTTTATTTTATGGCTAAAAAGAATAGCAATAAATATAGCCAAATTATACCTAAAAAATGCCAATAAAAAGTAAATAAATTTAATTTCGATTTTGCTATCGAATCTGTAAAATAAACAAAAGAAGTGGCGTAGTTAGATAATATATTCCAATGCTTTACTAAGTGAATGCACCAAGTAATCAAACCTAATGAAATAAAAAAATTATGGATACCAGCAATGATGTAGAAATAAGATGCTGAATTATAGGAAAAAGTTTGTCCATCAACATACATCATCACACATGAAATAATTTGACTTGTAATAAATAGAATACCTAATGCAATAGAACCACTAATAAATCGTTTGTATTGCCTATAATTGTTTTTGAAAAATTGCTTATGCGCCAATTCAATTAAAATACTGCTAAATAAGAGTATAAACGTGTTGATGTAAGTTAATGGTGTAAAGCGTATGCTTACTTGGTTTTGTTTGTCGTGACTGATATAATAAGATAAGGTAAGCGCAATAAATAATAAGGAAACACCTGCAAAAATGCCACAAAGTACCCATTTGTAATTTCTGAATCTTTTATGTACAGAATCTTCGTATTTTTTTAATTCTATTCGTTGTTTTTGTGTTTCCATCAATATAGTATGACGAATATTTATTACTTACGTTGCTTTAGTATTACAAATTCCGCAAATTCCTTCGATTAATAGATTTACAGTTTCTATTTTGTAGTTCGTTGGTAATACTAATGTTGGTATGCTGGCATGATGTAAACACTCAATGCGCTTACATTTTTTACATTTAAAATGAATATGCTGTTCGTCGTGTTTATGTTTGCTGCTTCCGTGTTGACAAACAGCAAATTTTGCCACACCTGAGTCGTCAGCAATCTTATGTACTAATCCATTTTCTAAAAAGGAATTTAAAGTGCGATATATTGTTACACGGTCGTGTTTTTTGCCAAATTGTTGCTCTAAATTAGCATGCGTAAGCGCATTTGACTTGTCTTTTAAAAAATAATTCAATATATCAACGCGAATTTGCGTAATACGTAAATCGTGGTTTTTGAGTATCTCTTCTATTTTAGACATAAATAAAGTATGTTTTCTTTGCAATTTAGTTGCATAAAGTTGTATATTTGCAACACAATAACAAAAATGAGCGTAGTCAAAGATAGTCATAAACATAAACATTATTCAGAACAGTTTACAATTTTTCTATCTGTTTTATGTACAATTCATTGTATCATTACACCCATTTTAGTTGTGGTTTTGCCAGTTGCAGGAGCTTATTTTGAACAATACCACTGGGTAGAATATGTAATTATCGCGAGCGTATTTTTGTTCGGCACCTCGTCCATTCTTCATGGCTATAAACATCATCATCACAACAAAATTCCTGCTTTTATATTTTTCAGTGGACTCGTTTTGTTGTGTGCTGCTACTTTATTGAAATTAACTTTTCAAGTTGGTGATTTTCAAACACATCTTATCAGTGGTATTGGTGGCATTGCTGCTGGCATTGGTCAATTATACAATCTTAAATTAAGCAAATAATTTTTTCTCCTTTTTACTTTTAAAGATTTAATTTTAGACTCATAAAAATTAATATGCAATCAAATTCGACATCTCCAACATCATGGCTTGACAAACTAGACACAACATTATATGGCTTTATTTTAGGCATGGTATTGCCGATGATTATGTTTGTTATTTACAGAGAAATTAAATTTAGCTACTTGCCGTGGGATCAATATGTTGCAAGTGTTAAAGACTTATCAGTTTTACCTTCGTTTATTAAGGTTTGTGTGTTTATCAATCTGCCTTTCTTTTTCTTGTTCAATTTATTAAAGAAATTTTCTTTATGCATGGGCATTTTTGTGGCATCATTGCTATATATCATTGCCATGTTTTCTGTTAAATATTTATTGTAATATTTTCCTTAAAAAGCTTGAAATATTTTATCATAGCCGCTGAAGTTTCTGGTGATATGCATAGCAGTCAACTAGTGAAACATATACAAGCTATTGATAAAGATGCTGTATTTATAGGCGTTGGCGGACCTGCTTTGCAAGCTGCAAACGTGAAACTGATATTTGGCTTAGAGCGTGTGGCATTTATGGGTTTTTTTGAAGTTGTCAAAAATATATTTACTATCTGGCGCAATTTTAAAGAAGTAAAAAATTCCATTCTGCAAACAAAACCTGATCGCGTTATCTTAGTTGATTACGCAGGTTTTAATTTGCGCATTGCAAAATGGTGTAAGCAACATCATATAAAAGTGGCCTATTATATTTCTCCAAAAATTTGGGCTTGGAATGAAAGTCGCGTTGAAATAATTAAAAAATATGTTGATGTGATGTTATGTGTTTTTCCATTTGAAATTCCATTTTATCAAAAACATCAATACACGACAGCATATTTTGTTGGCCATCCATTGCAAGATAGTATTGCTAAAATAGTGAATGAATCAAGCTCTACAGCAAAAAATCATATTGCATTATTGCCAGGCAGTCGCCGGCAAGAAATTAAAGCATTACTACCAATGATGCTTGCCACAACCAACGATTTTCCTAATGAAAAATTTGTCATTGCAGGCATGTCAGCAGTAAATGAGTTATATCAAATTCCATTGCCCAATAATGTAAGCATTGTATATGATGCAACGTATGATGTATTGCAATATGCAAAGGCAGCGATTGTGTGTAGTGGCACAGCAACATTAGAAACTGCTTTGTTTTCAGTGCCTCAAGTGGTAGTTTATAAAACCTCCTGGATTAATTATCAAATAGGTAAACGTTTGGCTAAGGTTCGTTTTATTTCTTTGCCTAATTTAATTGTTGATAATTTGTTGGTGAAAGAATTGATTCAAGATGATTGTACGAAAGAAAATTGTAGTCAAGCATTAGAGCTTTTACTACAACAGCAATCGACTGATTTTTATGCTTCATTACAAGCTAAGCTGCAAAGACCGACGCTGTCGGACAGCGGTGCTCAACTCATTGTACGCTTATAATTGTTTGTTTATCTTCTTGGCGTCAGTTGATTTATTTTTTCTTCATTTTCGTTGAGCTGCAAGTTGGAAGAATTGCTTGGCGATTGTACTTGAAATAATTGTTTTTTCTTCTTGAATAATTGTCTTGATGAATCGGCAAATTCTTTTGGATTTTCGCGAATGAATAGCTCCTTTTTAGGTTTGTCGAAAGGATTTCTGTTTGAATTTTTTGGTATCAATTGTGTTTCTTCACCAAATAATTTTCGTGATAGAAATAATTCGCGACGAGCAGAACGCGCTATCAAACCTTGTGTTGGATTATATGCACCTTCAATGCCATCAAATGGAATTGATTCTACTTGCTCAAGGCGCATATCCATAGGCGTTGCAGACGCTGTGGCTGTATTTATTTTTGTTTCGTAATCGAAGAATTTTTTGATAATATTTCGTACATAGTTAAACGGCTCTTGTCCACGACAATAACCATATTTTACCACAGGATCATTGTAAAATCTTGGATTCGATTTATACAAAATAAAATATTCTACAGCGCCATCCCATTTATCTTTTGGATAACCATTTTTTTCTGCAAGTCGCGCAGCATCTAATACGTGACCAGGTCCTGCATTATACGATGCTAAAATAAATTTGATACGTTGTGTATAGTCTGTAATATGCGACCATGTTTTTTCTAATTGACGTAAATATTCAGTACCGCCACGCACATTACTTTCTGGATTGTACACTTCGCTGCTATACACACCAACTTGTCGTGCCGTGCCTGGCATCAGCTGCATCAAGCCTTGTGCACCGCACCATGAGCGTGCATTCGGATTAAATTTAGATTCTTGATAAATGATAGCGGCCACCAAACGCCAATCCCAATTTATTTTTTTGGCATAGCGTTGTATTAGCTGATCGTAATGTGAAATCATACCTTTTTGTAATTCTGCATTTTCATTATAACCATAAGCCACATTTTTTTCTTCATTAAAATATTTATAATAAAGTGCGCTGAATGTTTTTCCTTTTTCAAATTTAGTAAGCCAATAGTTGATACTACTCAGCAAGTCAGGAGCGTTCTTGCGCACTGCCCAATGCAAGGCTTGCTTTTTGCCAACAGCTACATCGACATTAAGATTTTCGAAATAAGATTTGTTGAGCAATGCTATGTCTTTATTGGCAATGGTGTAATCGATTTCTCCATTTGCAATGGCTTCAATAATATCATCAACGCCACGCTCATCTGGTAATATACGAACGTCCATGTTGATGCCACTGGAATCCGATAATTCTTTCAAACTAGTATAATACGAAGAGTTGTCTGCAACATATACAATTTTATTAGAAAGTTCATTTACGTTTTGTAAAAGCGTATCATTTTTTTGAATGCTGTCAATTGGATTAACACTAATGCCAGAACGTCGTTGCACCAATACTTGCTCTACATCTCTGTAGGCTTGTGTAAGTGCTACTTGTTGTTTTATCTTGCTGTTTTGTATAATGCCATTGGCAATAATATCGCCTTTTCCTTCATTTAATAAATTAAATTGCTCGTCTGTTGTTTTAGCGATTATGACCTCTAGTTTTACGCCAATTGCTTTTGCAAAATGCTGCATCAATTCAAATTCAAAACCTAATCGTTGACCTTTATATATAAAATAGCTGATAGAATTATATTCCATAATCACACGTAAAGTGCCACGTTCTTTGATGGCATCAATATCGACATCAACGGTAGGTTCGGCAATGGTGTTTTTTTTCTCTTGATAATTGGCTAACCATCTGACTGTAAAAAATGACAGCAATGTAAATAATGTGAGTAATATCCAATTTCTTGTGGTGTTCATGAATGCTTGCTAATGATCAAGTAGAGTAGAAAAAATTTAGACGTTTCAATTGTTCAAATATCTGAATTCTACCATTAAAATTCAATATTTTATTCGTTAAAATAGTTTATGTAACGCAATAAATATTATTAGCTTATTAAATCCAGCCTTTCGCCTTAAATTCTAAGTATTTATTGATGGTTTGTGTAGATAAATCTTGAGGCGCAGTGAGCAGCGCTTGAATGCCATATTTTGCTAATTCTTTCAGCAACATTTCTTTTTCTGCCAACATTTTCTTGCCAATTGTTTTTTGATAAATAGACAGCGTGTCTGTTGCTGTTTCGTAGCTATATTTTTCGATTTCCGTATTTTTAAATACGACAAGGAGCAATAAGTGCGTTTTGTTTATTTTACGAAAAACTGGCAAGTATCTTTCCAGTGTGTAATAACTTTCGAAGTTGGTGTAAAAAATAAGCAAGCTTCGTTGTTTTATGAGCTTAGTTACGGCGTCGTATAGTAATTCATAATTGGCTTCATAACTGCTTTCTTCTTCTTTGTATAATACTTCTGTAATGCGTTTTAGTTGACCTATTTTCCTATCGGCTTTCACAAAATTTCCCATTTTTTCATTAAAGGTGAGTAAGCCTGCTTTGTCATCTTTGTGCAAAACGGTATTGGAAATAACTAAAGTGCTGTTGATGGCATAGTCTAATAAACTTAAACCATTAAAAGGCATTATCATGGCTCTGCTTTTATCGATAATGTTATATACTTGTTGTGATTTTTCATCGCCAAACTGGTTAACCATCAGCTGATTTTTTTTGCTGGTTGCTTTCCAGTTTATCGTGCGATAATCATCACCACTTGCATAATTTTTTATTTGTTCGAATTCATAGCTGTGTCCAATTTTCCTTGATTTCTTTATTCCTTGAAACGAGTGCAATTTATTGAAAAGTTGAAGTTCATGCTTTTTGAGTTGTATTATTGATGGATAAACAGGTACACCTGTTTGCAAGGCAAAAATCTGTTTGTGTTGTATTAAACCTAATAATGTGGACACAAAAATATTACAATTCCCAAACGTATATGCACCACGTGTTAGCGGTCTGATGTTGTAGAGTATATTTTTTGTTTCATTGCCACTCATATTTAGTTTGAAAGAAAAATCTCGTTTTTGAAATTCGATAGGCAATTCGTCTATTACTTCAATTTTTATTGGAGATAGATTTTTATTTTTTATACGTAATGTAATATTTTGCTCATCACCTAAAGACAAGATATTTGGCACGGTTCGTACGCATTCAATTTTTCGTCGATAAATAAGAACAAATATAAAATCTAAGACGCTGATTACTGTGAGCGAAATCAACAATATTTTTCCGATTGTAAATAAAAAACTATAATTGAAACTAATAGTAAATACTGCAATAATGACTAACCATGTTATAAAAAATCGTTTCGTCAAAAACGTGTATAAATAAATAGTTTTGTATAGTTGTTTTAAGATTTGCATAAGATTCTATAAAGTAAAATTAGCGAGGCACTTCAATTTTATTTATAATATCAGCTATGATATCTTTTGCTGTAATGCCTTCCATTTCTTTTTCTGCCGAAGGTATCACGCGGTGATTTAAAACTGCGTCAGCTACAGCGCGAATGTCATCAGGAATAACAAAATCTCTGCCAGCAATAGCAGCCATTGCTTTACTTGCTTTCAATAATGAAAGTGAGGCGCGCGGAGATGCTCCTAAAAATAAATCACCATGATTGCGTGTTTCATATACGATATTGGCAATGTAGTTGATGAGTTCATCTTTGATGAATATTTTTTCTATTATATTGCTGCATTTTTTGATGTCGTTTGCGCTCGCAACGGCGCTTACATCTTGTGTTATTGTTTGTGAAAAATCGTAATTAAATCGTTGTAAAATGGCAATTTCGTCATTTAAATTTGGATATTTCATTTCTATTTTAAAAATGAATCTATCAAGTTGTGCTTCCGGTAAACGATAAGTACCTTCTTGTTCAATTGGATTTTGTGTTGCTAAAACTAAAAACGGATATTCCATCGGATAGGTGGTTCCATCAACAGTTACTTGACGTTCTTCCATTAATTCAAAAAGCGCAGCTTGTGTTTTTGCTGGCGAACGATTGATTTCATCTATCAAAATGATGTTAGAAAAAACAGGACCTTGTTTAAAAGTAAACTCAGTATTTTTCATATTAAAAACGCTGGTGCCTACAATATCTGTCGGCATTAAATCTGGTGTAAACTGAATGCGCGAAAAGTCAACAGCAATCGTCTTTGCCAGCATTTTTGCAGTTAAAGTTTTAGCGATACCAGGCACACCTTCTAATAGGATATGACCATTGACGTATAAAGCAGCTAATAAGAGTTCTATGGTGCTGTTCTGTCCAATGATAATTTTACCGACTTCATTTTTTATTTTTTCAGTTATAGACAATACAAAATTGATGTCTTCTGATGCTACTGCGTTTGTTGGTTTATTTTCTTCCATAAAATTATTTACAATTTTTATAAAAATATTCTAATGCTGTGTTGAGTTGATGTAGTTGTGTTGTATTCACTGTTTCAATATTGTTGAAATGATTGAATATAGATGCTATCTTTTCTTTGTCAATGTTTGACTTTATGGCTATTTGCTGCATAAATACCTTGTCAATTTCATTGGTTTTGCAATTGTATTTATTTCTTAAAAAATTTAAAAATTGCAACTTCATCTCTTTGGCAATTTCTTGATGTGCTTTATCTTGATAATATAATTGGCCAATAGTTTGTACATATTGTAGTGATGTATTTTGTTTTGTTTCGATAAGCGGAATGATGTTTTGTCTTCGCTTTGCCTGAAAAATAACATAAATAAGCACACCTAACAAGCATAAGTACCAAGCCCACCGCAAGGAGCGATTGTTTAAAATAAAATATAAAGCACTTTCGTTATATCTACTATCATTAATTCTGTCATCATTTATTTCTTCTTTCTCATATTGCGATACATTATCCCAAATTATTGTATTGTTTGGTAAATGTGCAAATACTTTTTCTGCATATTCTAAGCCTTCTTGTTTGCGCATAAAATAATTAGTGAATGGTATTGCAGATAGTAATATAATGAAGTTTCCTTTACCATGCTTCAATGAAATAAAATTATTGGTAATATGATTTACCGTTTTATTGCCAAATAATAATAATTCTTTTTCTTTGTTGTTTGTTGCAGTCCATTCGCTGTCAGGAATTGCTTCAAAATGGTTGAATGCGTATTGTATAGTGTCATACTCATCGCGAACATAATAACAATATCCATCTTTATTTTGTAATGATGGATTGATAAAATTGAACCTTGCACTATTTTTATCTTTTACAATTGTATCTGATTCAGAAAACAAATCTGTATTAGTACGCAAATGATATTGCTGTTCAAGTATAGAGTCGCTTAATATTCCGGAATAGTATATGTCCTCAACTGCCAAGAAAGCAGTATTCCCATTTTCGACAAATTTACAAATGGTATCTATTGTTGCGCTATCATAAAAATTGGCGTAATTAATGAATACATAGTTGTATTTTTTATTTTTATCTAATGTCCGAAAAGTGCTGATAACACTATTGTTTATTTCAATGAAGTTGCTGTCATTATTGTGTTTTAAAATCTCATACGTAATGTATGTGCCGTATGCATTTTTTTGTGTTTTATCAAAATTTAAATTCCATTTTTCATTATAATCACGTAATAAAAAATAAGTAATTATGACAATAATGACTGCCATAAATACTAAAATATATTTTTTAGAATCCTTGCTCAATTATTTTATATTTTGATGATAATTTACAAATTCCATACTTAACGTGTTGTATTTCGTTTCATCAATTGTTGTGTTGCCAAACCAATATTTTTCATATTGCTGAGTTATTTCTTTAAAAATTAAATAGTCTTCCTTGTCATACATTTCCTGTAAGTAATGTTTGTTTGTTTTGTGTTTTCTCCAAATGATTTTCTCTTTTTCATGAAGCTTTTGTATGATTTTAAGGTAATATAAGCGAATTGCTAACTTGTAATTTTTAGATTTTATTGCGGCATAAAGATGTGGATCTATTTCCGCATTGTTTAAGTCGTTCTCGATTTCTTCAATAGAAAATTTTGTTTTGAGCTTTTTGTTTTTGTTAAATATTGAAAAATTAATAGCACGAAATATCAAGTACATCAGAATGCCAAAAATAATAATGTAGATAGTCCATTTTATAATACTTTCTAAAGTGCCAGAAATAGCTTTGTTTTGTGCTGGTTTATTATTTTGAGCAGCTTCTTGATTTCTTTGTTGAAAGCTTTCATCAATTTTTGTTTTTTCTCTTAATGTTTCCCATTTATGCTTATCAAATTCTTTTTTTTCAATGTGCTGATGTAAATATTTGTCTTGTTTCTCAATGTTTGATTCATTATCAATGTTATTATTTTGCTGTGCAACAATAGTGTTACATTTGATAAGTATAAGCAGGATGATTATTTTATTTAAATAATACATTTCTATGTTTAGTAATTTTTATATTTTCGAGTTCTGCTTTCAAAACCTCTGCACTAATTTTTTCTTTTTGAGAAAAATAAAATATTCCTTGATACATACAGAAAATAATACTTGCTATTGCAATAATGCTATGTACAGTAATTATTTCTAATAGGAGATAAGCCTTATCTCGTGTTGATACATTGTCTGTTAAGTTTGTATTTACAAATTCATAGATTATCCAATAAACGGAAGAGTTTAATAGCGCATATAAAAGGCATATAAACGCAATAAATAGAAAATTCAAAACCATTATTTTAAATAAACCAGTAACGGTAATGCGAAATGTAGTAAATACGAAATTTTTTTTTTGTTGTCGCGGAAAAAATAAAACATAACTCACCATAAATTGAAATGGCAGTGCGAATAATATTGTACTTGTATTTGTTTCTCTATTGAATAAAATATAATAGTAGGCTAATTGATAAATGACACAGATGATAAATGCTGCTTTGTTTTTTAATAACCATTGCATGATTGTTTCCTTTTCTTGTTTATTTTTTATTTGCATTTCTACATAAAAAATATAATTGCAAAGGATAGCAATTACAATAAATAAAATTGGATATACATAACAAAAAGCGTTTAGTCCTATGCTGTCTGTAAAAGTAAAAATCATATTGAATTTCCAATCTTGTTCACTATTTTCAAGTATGTATTCTTGATTGTAATAAAAACCGATAAAGAGCATAATAATACAACTCCAAAAAATTATACTTGCAAATTGATGACTATATTTTCGAAGCATACTAAATGTTTCTAATGTAATTGTAGAAATATTTTTTATACTTGAATAATCGAAAGCCGCATGCTTTTTGGCTAATATTATAGAGTTTGTTGGCGCACGCAATGTTCCATTTCTATTTTTTAGCCAAGGCAGATACACAAAATAAGCGAGAATAAAACCTAAAGAGAATAAAATAAAAATAAACCGAATGATAGCTGGCGTTTCTGTGTAACGCGTCAAGAAAGCTTCAATAATTGCTGCTACAATTGTTATGGGAAGCACAGCAATAAATATTTTAGTAGCACGTTGTGCCGATGAAAAAAAAGCTTGCGATCTGCTGTAAGTTCCAGGAAACACAAGTCCTTTGCCCAATACGATGCCAGCCGCACCACAAATTACCATGGCAGATATTTCTAATGTACCATGCAGCCAAACAGCTAAAAATGATTCCCAAAATAATCCTTGCTTTATAAAATAAAATTGAAATGCAGAAAGCATGAGGCCATTGTGTATCAACACAAATATCGATCCTATAGAAAATATAATACCAAAGAAAAAAGTGATGATATCTACACGTAGATTGTTAATTACAATGTGATTAAACATTTGCACTGGAGACATACTTTTGTAAACCGCCATCGGATCTTTTTTTTTTTTTTTTT
>WBZL01001698.1_pt1 | contig 22457 bp, 18 predicted proteins | sample 5204291 | NCBI WGS metagenome assembly WBZL01 (sample SAMN12344345, study PRJNA552823) | activated sludge metagenome | biome: Activated sludge suspended growth; feature: Nitrification reactor; material: Wastewater; isolation source: activated sludge from nitrification reactor of wastewater...
ACTGTTCCGCGAATTTGAATGCCTTGAGATAATATTCAGCAGCGGTATTCATCTGGTTCTTGTATTGATATACCGTTCCAAACTGATTCAGTTCAATGGTTATCCAACGCAACGACTTACTTGCTACTGCCATTTTATACGCCGAATCCATCAGCAATAAAGCGGTATCATAATTCGATTCGATTACATAGACCATGCTCCTGTAGTCATAGTAGCGTATCTGACCGTTAACGTATTTAATCTCATCGCTGATTCGCCGTGCTCTCTCATAATAATACACGGCCGAATCATTATTTATCCCCTCATAAAACAATCCATATTTATAACAGGTAGCGACATAATCGGTATCCTTCCTGATGTTGGTGACTTCCTTCAATACCTGTAACCGCTCCCGTTCCTTTTCGCCCGATAGCATCTGTGCCTGAAGGTTATGAACAAACATCATCCCCAATAAAATAAGTACGAACAGGTTTAGCTGTTTTTGCATATCCGGTATTGATTCGTTATAATCGAAGATTCTGACGCAGAATCCTTCTCACTTCACAATATTAATTAATATTATAACCGGCTGACAGAAAATCATGAAATCCACTGGTGCCTTCCGGCAAATTCGTTTGTTGTCCCGGTAATACTTCAAATAATAACGTACCCGTAGATAGTGTTCCAGAACCAGAAGATGTAGATAGCATCTGGTTGCCTGTACCTCCTGTCATTCGCTTTGCATATCTGTACGTAACCCATGGATAATGTTTATCGGCGGCATTATCAATTAATCTCCATAGCACATCTGTTGTCAGCTTCCCTCCGCTTACCGGAGTGGCTGTAACTGACGCATGCAAACTGAACTGAGTACTGTTGCCAGCCAGAAAACTACCGGAATTGAAAATCAATCCGGAAGCCTGTCCTGACCCAGAGCTGTAATTAAACTTCAGGTTCTGTAGATTGCTACCGTAGAATGTGAAGTACTTATTTCCTGTATTCTTTATAAATATCATTGAAGTTAACTGGTCTGTTTTAACTGCATAGGAAACCATCATGGTATTGGTTGTATCTTTCACCGTCATCGAAAACAATGTTCCGATTTCCACTACCTCACAGGGGATGATAAAACTTAAAGTTGATCCTCCTTTATTATAACCGATCTGAAATGTTGATAGTCGGCTGGATAATGCCGGAATGGTCACGTTAAAGGTGAATGTTGCACCTGACTGAATAACATTGCTGATCGAGGCAGAGGAATTACTCGCCTTGATAGTCCCCGGTGGAATGATGCCGGAATATTCTATTTTCATTTTATATGAATACCCCGTCGCAAAGGCCAGCTTACTTACTCCTATGTAACTTGCCCAGCTGCCCGATCCGTGTATCGGTGTTGTGCTGAGTGCGTCAGATTCCACGGCAATATAAACTTTGCTGACATTCGCCATCGTTTGGAAACGAAGCAGCAGGAAGATAACAAGCAATACGTTTTTCATGGTTTTATTTCATTAAACAGGTAACTGAGGCAATGGGAACCATTCCTCCGAATTTTAAATTTTGATCGATGGTAGTGCGTATCCCGTAGTTAAGCAGTACATTATTGCCCAATCGCAGGTCTCCACCGTACGCCAGAATAAACCGCTCTTTAGTGCTGAGGAGATCATTTCCGCTGTCTATCCCGTTTTCTAATACAGCATTAACATTTCTGTTGCGGGTATAGAATCCTTCGATAAAGAAACTATACCGTACACTTCCGTAGCGGATGTTGAGGCCGGAAGCAAAATCAAACAACTGCTTTTGCGTGGTTGTCATTACCGGTAATCCGCTGATACTATCGGTGATGGTACTACGAAGAAAACCTTGTTTGTTAATAGTACGTAGCATGGCGCTAATCAGCCATCGCCGGCCAATACCAAAGGAAGCATTGATCCAAACAGCATTTCCGGTATTTTCCAGTTTTAAACTATCGATTCTGTCGGCAAGCCTGGGGTTGAATGAAAAAGCTCTTCCATACGCTATATCTATATAACTGGCATTCCAGTGTTTCGCCCTGTACTCATCCTGTTTCAGTTTTAGCTGATCACGAAATGTCTTCCGGAAAAGATAAAGTTCATTTTCTTTCCTTAAGATTCCAGCTTCAAGTGAATCACGTTCCGGAGAAGGTTCCATTTTGCGCCGCTCCTTTTGCAGGCTATCCAGTTCCGTCATCTGCTGATACAACGCTATTTCAAATGAGTTCTGGTAGTCATTGTAAAGCTGTTCATCCAATAGTGGATCGTGTGACCGATACAAATTAAGTTTGAGTGCATAACTAAAGAAGCGGGTCGTGTCATTGCCATCCAGCGTACCTGCAGAGGCACTAAGTGTACTTAAAGTACGCATCAGGTAACCGGCTTTCCGGTATCGCGTTACATCATTGTTTTTATTATATACCATCAGCCAAACCGGTTGCATCTCGAGTGCAAGGTTAGGTGCCAGACGGTACGACTTCAGCGACCAGTCAACTTTAAAATCGCGGGTGACGGAAGCCCGGCCTACCAATGATGCATTTGCATCCAACAACTGGTAAGCAGGTGCTGCAGGAATTGTGAAGTCCCCGGATGGTGCCGGGATTACTTCTGACTGCTGTGCATTGACAGATATCGACCATAACAGCCCGATAATACAGAGTTGGTTTTTCATAGTAACAGTTTGAAGACAGAGAATGGTCTTAATGACCAATCTCTGTCCGAATACTAAATTTTATTGAATAACCATCGTATTATTATTTGGGTTTAACTCCCCTGGAACAGGTGTCAGAGTCAGAATCAACCCGGAATCGGTCCATAGTGGAAGATTATTAGAAACACCTGAATTACAAACAGTACATGTACTTCTGTTCAACTGAATATTGGCAGCTGTATTTATTGGCGTTTTCATAGTTCCAAATCCGCATACTGTGTTCTGAGGTCTGGCATACTGTACTGTTACAGTTGCCCCTCTGTCAATAGCTGGTACATTGATCGTCGCAAGCAATACATTCTGAGGACTGGAAACCCTGAGTGTTGTTGCAGGACTTGCCATGTTACTGGTATTTGAAATAACGATAGATAGATTAGGAATTATGGTCGTTTTTACATTTGCCGTTGCGGAAGAATTGCATAGCTGATATGTTCCGAGATCTGAATCAGTGAAAAGTCCGCCCTGGGATTGAGAAGTAGTGAATTTATTGGTTACAGCAGTGATGGACAACTCTGGTACACCGGATGGAGCAGTTACGACTTTAATCTGCTTCAGGTCTGTTAAGCTACCGGAATTTGACATAAGATTATTATAATCATATACAAGATATGGTCCCCAGCCACCTAAAATATTTCCGACTCCCCCATAAACAAACAAGAGATTGGTACTTAAACTTGTGAATGATTGCAGATCCGGTGTTATCGTTACTGTACCTGATGGACGAACTTTTAAAGTCATAATCGTCCCGGCTGAATTCACTGTTAAATCCGCGTTCGTGAAAGGAAGAACATTGGTATTATAGAGATTTGTCCTCAGACCATCGTACAACTGAACACTACTTGAAAAACCAGTTCCATTGAATTGAAGCGTGTATTCTTTTCCAACAGTTAATGTGGAGACCTCTCCGGCACCGGAGCTATGTGTGGAGAACACCGGTAAAGTTGTCCCTACCCATTGAATAGAATTTATTACTCCACGGGCGGCAACCTTGCAATCCAATTGATCGAAACCATTCAATTCAACCGCATATCGGACCTTGAGAATAAAATCACCTTCCACACCGGGTAAGTCGGAAGCATTTACTGTAAATTTCACATGACCCTCATTATTACTCTTGAATTTATTCAAAGCGGATCCCTTGAGTGTCCGTTGCACAGTTCCGGAAGCATTACATATCTCCACGCGGTCACACACATCAAGAAAGGCTCCGGTCATATCTACAACATGGCTGATCCCGGTGACAAAGGGTAATCTGAAACCCTTGACTTTCTTATTTGAAACAGCGTGATTCAAACTTAGATTTTGTGATGCGTTCACCGATCCCGCCTGTAACTTCACGAAACTGATGGTGGCTTCTGCGACGGCTGTACACAGTAATATTATCACTGCTGCGCCCATAATAACTTTTTTCATAGTGTTGGTGTATTAATAGTACACTGCAAAACTACCGGCGCAGCTGCCGCTGTTCAATATAACCTTGGTTATAAAACACACTCACCGGAAAAGGGGATACTAACAGGAACGACACTACGTAAATATACTTACGTAAACAGTATACCGACCAGAAAACAATCAGCGTTTGAAGTACTTATTGATGGCTTCCGTTTTGTTCTGCACCTGCAGCTTTTCGTAAATCTTGTGGATGTGCTGCTTAACCGTGCCTGTGGTGATAAACAATTTCTCCGCCACTTCTTTGTATAAAAATCCTTTGGAGATCAGCTCAAGTATTTCTCGTTCGCGTTTGGAAAGATTATCAGATTCCGGTGCCGGCTTTGTTTGCCTGTTGAACACATTCACCAGCTTCCGGGCAATCTGTGCACTCATAGGTGATCCTCCGTCCATGATTTCGCGGATAGCTTCCAGGAACTGGGCGGGACTTGATTTCTTCAGCAGATACCCCATCGCGCCGGCCTGCAATGCTTCAAAAACACTGTCGTCATCGTCATATACAGTGAACATCATGAATTGGCCGGTGAAACCTTTTTCGCGAAGTCGGCGGATGCATTCAATTCCCGAAATACCGGGCAGATTGATATCCATCACAATAATATCCGCACTACCGGGAACTACCTGATCAACTGCATCTTCGGCATCGGCGAATTCGGCCGTGCATAGAAAGCCTGATGTAGAATTAAGCACGTCTCTGAAACCTTCTCTGATTTCATGCACATCTTCCACGATGGTAACCCGAATATCGTTCATTTTGCAAAACAACAGTTTTTCAGCCATTTCCGGATATAACCAAGGTTATATTCCTATAAAATCCCTCGTTTTCGGGAATCAGGAATGCAGCGTTCCCGATTTTATTGTACGCGTTAACGTGATTTTAACGGTCAGATTTCTGTCATTCATCTGCAACTCACCCGTTGTTCACTTTGGATTCATGGCAGACTCCCCATCTTTGACTTGTCGTTCAGGCGACACGCGTTCTTCTCTCATACAGTTTTCAATCAATAGGGTTGTTGATTGGTTAGGTTAGAAGGGTCTCAGAGGTGGGGCCCTTCATTTTTTAAAACCCCTTCGTCATTTACAATGATGAAGGGGTTTTAACACTGACATTGATCCTGACGATTGATTTTGGAATGTATATTCTTCAATCCCTGGAAAATCTCATGAAATCAATGTCAGGATCAATCGTCAGGGTTAATTATCAGGCTCTGAGACCCATTTTGCATGTATCTTTTCCACTATTTTTACGTAGAAATACGGTCGCTATCCGACATTTTTTCATTACCCCATCTTATCCATCCTCACACCACCGTTCATTCTATGAACCGTATTCACAAACTCCTTGTCGCCAACCGTGGCGAAATCGCTATCCGCGCCCTGCGTGCCGCCACCGAACTGGGTATCCGTACCGTGGCCGTTTACACCTACGAAGACCGCTATTCGCTCCACCGGTACAAAGCGGATGAGGCCTATCAGATCGGTCGCGAAAACGAACCGCTGAAACCGTATCTCGATATTGAGGAGATCATCAGCACAGCAAAGGAGAACAACGTGGATGCGATTCATCCCGGCTATGGTTTTTTATCGGAGAATGTGCAGTTCGCCCGCCGTTGCCGCGAGGAAGGGATCATCTTCGTAGGACCCTCTCCCGAAGCCATGGAACAGCTGGGTGATAAGGTGGCCAGTAAGATCGTGGCCCGCAAAGCAGGTGTCCCGGTCATTGAGGATAATAAAACCGCACTGACCTCCGCCGATGTCGCACTAAGTGAAGCAAAGCGGATAGGCTTCCCCGTTATATTCAAAGCCAGTGCCGGTGGTGGTGGCAGAGGTATGCGGGTGATCCGTGCAGCCGAAGACCTGGAAAAGGCCTTTACCGAAGCACGCCGCGAAGCCGGCAACGCCTTCGGCGATGATACGATCTTCATCGAGAAGTTCATCGATAATCCGAAACATATCGAAGTGCAGATTCTCGGTGATCACCATGGAAACATTGTTCACCTCTTCGAACGCGACTGCTCCGTACAGCGCCGCTTTCAGAAGGTGGTGGAGATTGCTCCCGCGCCGAGTCTGCGCCAGGATACGAAGGATAAACTGTATAACTACGCCCTGGCCATTGCTGCACAGGTGAAATATGATAATGCCGGTACGGTGGAGTTTCTCGTCGACGAAGAAGAGAACATCTACTTCATCGAGGTGAATCCGCGCATCCAGGTGGAACATACGGTAACGGAACAGATCACCGGGATCGATATCGTGCGTTCGCAGATTCTGATCGCCGATGATGAGCCGTTGCGCTCACCGATGATTGATATCCTGAAACAGGAAGATATTCAATGTCGCGGTTTTGCCATTCAATGCCGCATCACGACTGAAGATCCCGAAAACGATTTCAAACCGGACTACGGTACACTCATCGCTTACCGCAATGCCGGTGGTTATGGTATCCGTATCGATGAAGGTTCGTCGTATCAGGGGGTGAAGATCTCTCCGTTCTTCGATTCGATGCTGGCCAAAGTAACAGCGCAGGGACGAACACTGGCCGGTGCGTCGCGTAAGATGTACCGCACGCTGATGGAGTTCCGTATCCGAGGCGTGAAGACAAATATCCCGTTCCTCGAAAATGTGATCAACCATCCGGTTTTTCAGGAAGGGAAATGCACGGTGAAGTTCATCGAGAAGTATCCCGAGCTGTTTATCTTCCGCAAAAAGCAGGACAGCGGTACCCGAGTTCTTCGGTACCTCGCCGACGTTATCGTGAACGGAAATCCGGATGTGAGCCGCATCGATCCTTCCCGTCGCCTCGAACACCCCCGCCTTCCTTACGATAAAGTACGAACTACGCCTCCGGCAGGAACGAAACAATTGCTTACGGATTTAGGTCCGGAGAAATTCGCACAATGGCTAAAGGCAGAGAAGAAAGTCAAATTCACCGATACCACTTATCGTGATGCACATCAGTCGCTGCTGGCTACCCGTGTACGTACCACCGACTTCATGAAAGTAGCACGCAACTTCGCCGTGCACCATCCACAGACCTTCAGCATGGAAGTATGGGGAGGAGCCACTTTCGATGTAGCGTTAAGGTTTTTGCATGAATGTCCCTGGGAGCGCCTGAGATTGTTGCGTGAAGCCGTACCGAACATTCTATTGCAGATGCTGATTCGCGGTAACAACGCCATTGGCTATGCGGCATATCCTGATAACCTGGTAGAGAAATTCATCGAGGACAGCTGGGCTACCGGTGTAGATGTCTTCCGCATCTTCGACTCGCTCAACTGGACCAAATCGATGGAAGTCAGCATCAAGGCTGTTCGTGAGCGCACCGGTGGCATTGCAGAAGCCTGCATCTCCTACACGGGTGATATTCTTGACCCGAAAAAAAGCAAATACAATTTACAATACTACCTTGATCTCGCCCGCGAACTGGAAGACAAAGGTTCACATATTCTTGGCATCAAGGACATGGCCGGACTTCTCAAACCTTACGCCGCCGCTGAACTCATCAGCGAGCTGAAGAAGGTGATCGATATTCCAATCCATCTCCATACACATGATACGGCGTCGATACAATCTGCCACCTACCTCAAGGCCATTGAAGCCGGTGTAGATGTAGTAGATGTCGCATTGGCATCGATGAGCGGTCTCACTTCACAGCCGAATTTTAACAGTCTGGTAGAAGCACTCCGCAATACACCGTACGAAGTAGACTACGATGTAAAGCATCTCAACGAACACAGCAATTACTGGGAGACGGTCCGCGAATGGTACTATCCTTTCGAGAGCGGGTTAATGGCCGGTACAGCCGAAGTGTACGACCATGAGATTCCCGGCGGACAATACTCCAACCTGCGTCCACAGGCGATCTCACTGGGCTTAGGCGACAAGATGGTAGAAATCAAGCAAGCCTATGTCGACGTCAACGAACTCTTCGGCGACATTGTGAAAGTAACGCCCAGCTCCAAAGTAGTAGGCGACATGGCCCTCTACATGGTCAGCAACAACCTCACCAAGGAAGATATTTTTGTAAAAGGAGCCACGCTTAGTTTTCCTGAGAGTGTCAAAGGATTCTTCAAAGGCGATCTGGGACAACCTCCCGGAGGATTTCCAAAAGAGCTACAGCGCATCGTACTCAAGGACATCGAACCCTATACCGATCTCCCCAACGCACACCTGAAGCCGGTAGACTTCGACAAAGAATTCGAAGCCTTCAAAGTTCGGTTTGGCGACACCGTTAGTTTCCTCGATTTTCAAAGCTGGAAATTCTACCCCAAGGTCTATGAAGAATACCATGAGTTCAGAAAGAACTACGGCAATGTGAGCAACCTGCCAACGACGGCCTTCTTCTTCGGCATGAAAAACAACGAAGAGATACTGGTAGAAATCGGCAAGGGTAAAAATATTCTGATCCGTTTACTTTATGTCGGAGACGTTGATGAAAGCGGACACCGGGCCGTGTATTTCCGTCTCAACGGTCAAACACGAGCCATCGACATTGTGGACCGCAAAGCTGCCGTGAAGAAAGTTTCACATACCAAGGCCAGCGGAGAAAAACAAATCGGTACGCCGTTACAGGGCTTACTTAGTAAAATCTTTGTCAAGCCCGGTCAAGCCATCAAGAAAAACACACCGCTCTTCACCATTGAAGCCATGAAGATGGAAACGACGATTACTGCACCGGCCGATATCAAAATCAAATCCATCCACCTCAACGAAGGCACGTTGGTAGAATCGGAAGATCTGGTGGTGGAGATGGAATAAACCACGAACCGCTGGTCCAGCGGTTTAAGGTTTAAGGTTTAAGGTTCAAGGTTTAAGGTTTAAGGTTTAAGGTTTAAATCCCGCTCTTCGAGCGGGATTTGTTTTTAGGTATAATAGAAATTCTGGTAGTGGCCGGTCGCGACCGGCCATGCGATGAATAATGAAACGCAAGAAAGCAAATGTTTAAGGTTGAGGCGAAGCCGATCCCGCATTGACATTCTGATAATGCGGGACTGAGTGACCGAAGGAAACCTCAGGGTTGACAGTTGAGGTTTGAATAAAACCAACCATTTATAAGCAAAGACTGAAGTGATGTCATCGGTATCAACCGATACAACATTGCCCTGGACGGAGCATCCAAATCGGAAATATAATGATTCCGGTTGCCGGAATTGGGGGAAATAGTGACGAACCAAACTTTGATTATCCCCTATACACCTAACTAAATTGAAAATTTGACAATCCGCGATGAAAGGAGTATCTAAAATAATATGCTCCGATATTTCCATTGGCAAACGTACGAACCAAAAAATCACAATCATTTTATTAACTGACCATCTACCGTCATAACATTAAAAACACTTTTAACAATAAAACACTTAAAACACTATCTCGTCATCAACACATCTCTGTTTTCCATCGCTGTTTTAATCTTTTCAAAGTCGTTTCGATCGAGTCGGGAGTAGAAGGAATATTGCAGTACTTCACCTTCTTCTACATACGTAAACCGGACATCTCTTACATCGCCGGAATTGTATTCGATACTGATAAGGTTATCAATGGCTGCCCGGAAGAGGAGTCCGCCGGTGAATACAGAACGTACAATTACGAAGTCTTCGTATATTTCAATCTGTTTGGCACGACGGAAAAAGTCGACACATCCGCCACAGAACATGATTCCGCTGACCGCTATCATGAAAATGGATTGTCCACCATATTCTCCTCTCAAAACAACCATAAAAAGGACGATGATCAGCAACGGCAGCAATATAGATCCAATACCATAAAATACGTTGTAATCAGAAGCCAGCAGTTTCTTTGCCAGCTGCTGTGGTGTGGGTTGATTGCTGATCCATTGTGGTGTTGGATCGGCGAACTTTTTTAAGCGCAACGGATCTTGCCGCAGGAGGATTGTGAGATGGCGGTAGAGCAAGGGCAGCTCTGCGGAGAAACCTTCCGGGTCTTCGAAGAAATGTTCTACGCTGACTGCAAAAAACTCTCTGGGATTAGTACCGGCATATTCACGGAGGAAGTGTTGCTCTGATTCAGCGACTTCGTCGGGGCCATGTTCGGCTACGACCAGCCATTTCTGAAAGTACTTAAAGAAATACGGATCACCTTGCCGCACTAATCGTGAAAGATCAAGCGCATGGGCCAGCTCGTGAAGTCCGAGGTTGAGTTTATCAGCCTCTGTGGCGATACCTTCTTCGAAATGTTTCCACGATAAAACAATCACGCCTTTCACATTGGTTTCTCCGCGATGCAGTGCTCCAGTCGCCGTGCTGGCGTAGATGTCGGGGTAGAGAATGAAGGTGTCGAAATGATCGAGGTAAAAGTCGCGCAGACCGAAGGTGAGCTGTACCGCTGTTGCGCTGATCAGCGTTGCCATTTCTTCCGTAACTACAAGTCCTTCGCGTCCTTCAAATGAATGGTGGTTCATGAATAACGCAGTGCGCACCATAAACTGATTCTTCAGCTTCTGTGGCAATCGTTTGAAATAATTCACCCGCGTCTCGAGCAATGAACGCATCTTCGCATCCGGCGCGGCATCTTTGTATCGTGTTTTGATCGCCTGATCGCGCAACGAACGTTTTATCTTTTTAATCTCGTACGAAGCTGTGAACCACATGACCTCTAAAAAGAGATACAAAAACAATCCAACGCAAATAACGAGCAGAATTGCTGGAAGCATAGGTGATCAAAGATCAGAAAAATTGGTTCCGGTGGCTTCGGCTCCGCTCAGCCACCGGAAAGTGTCAAGTATTATCCGGTGGCTGAGCGGAGTCGAAGCCACCGGATGCGGAGCCGAAGCCACCGATAGCAGGGTTATCAAGATCGACCCGTTAATACTTCCGTTTGACGGGCGGTTATATGCTTGTATTTGACCTTCCTAAATAGTAGGTTTGTTGGAGTTATGAGCGAACTGGTTTTGGAAGAGACGAAGACTGATATATCTGGTATTCAAGGCGATAGTTGGACCGAAAGGACCTTATCGGCGGCGGCGGTACAGGAAAAAAGCCTGGCATTGGGGACGAAGCAATTCAGCAACCTCGACCTGGCGCGTGAGCGTGCTGCCTTTACCCGTTGGAAGACGATCGAGAACCTGGATAAGTACCTGATCGAGTTTGAATCGAATTTTATCAAAACAGGTGGTAAGGTACTCTGGGCGCAGGATATTACGGATGCGCTCGAAGCAATCCTCGAGATCCTCAACAAAGCCAACGTGAAGAAGGTGGTGAAGTCGAAGACGAATACCGCAACTGAAATCGGCCTTTCCGCATTCCTCGATTCACAAAATATCCGCTATCACGAAACCGACACCGGTGATTATATCGTGCAGGCAGCAGGTGAAGGACCTTCGCATATGGTGTTGCCGGCGATGCATAAATCAACGCAGGCGATCAGCGAAGTGTTGCGGGATAAGGTGAAACTTAACGGTGACGCCTCACCGAAAGCGATGGTGCAGGCGATTCGCGAAGAACTCCGCGATAAATTCCTCGAAGCGGAAGCAGGTATCACAGGTTGCAATTTCCTCCTCGCTGATCCGGGTGCGGTGGTGATCCTCGAGAACGAAGGTAATGCGCAACTGACAGCCTCCTTGCCTAAAATTCACATCGTGCTTGCCGGTATCGATAAGATGCTGCCGTCGATAAACGATCTCGATTTATTTCTGCCCTTGCTGAGTGCCTACGGCACCGGACAAACCATCACCGCGTATAATTCCATCATTACCGGTCCGCGTCAGGCTGATGAATTAGATGGACCGGAAGAGTTATATGTAATCCTGCTCGATAACGGCCGCAGCGATGTACTGGCGCATGAGCAGCAACGCGCAGCGATGACCTGCATTAAATGTGGCGCCTGTCAGGCCGTTTGTCCGGTGTACCGCAGTGCCGGTGCCGCCGATTTTCCATCTCCCATTGCCGCTGTTACTTTGCCCTTACAGCGTACCGAATACCAGCATCTCTCCTCCTCTTCTACCCTCTGTGGTGCCTGCAAAGATGTTTGTCCGGTAAAGATTGATATTCCCCGCCTGCTTCTCGAAAACCGTAAACATCTCGTTGATCAGGGACAAACGCCCAGAGGAGATAAATGGTTTTACTACGCCTGGAAGAAAGCCATGCTTAAACGCGAAATCATGAGCTGGACCGGTGTGAATGCCCGTAAACATATCCTCGAAGGCCTTTTTAAATCGAAAGATGGCAAACGCAAGATGCAACTCGGTGGCAAGGAGAAATCCTTTAACGAGTGGTATCGCGAAAAAATGAACTATAAATAATATTCCTTCAAATTCTTCCCGATTATGTTCAGGCGAAACCTCACGTTGCTGTTGCTGCCGTTGGTCGCACTGCTAACACTCAGCACACGTCCTACTGAAAACTCAGGAGGAGGAACAACTGATCCCGAGCTGGAAAAATTTTCCAGACTGCTCATCGGTAATTTCTCGAGTAAGGATCAGGCGGCGAAGGACACCTCCTACTTCCACATTACACTCAGCATGACCAGAATCTGGGTAGATCATACAGATGGCATCTGGCTGTACGTAGAGCAGGCCATGGCAACGAAGCAGGATAAACCATATCGCCAGCGTGTTTATCATCTGACCCATCCTTCGAAAGAGGTATTCTCAAGTGATATTTACATGATCTCGAATGCTGCTGAAGTAGTCGGACTGAAAAACGATCCCGCGAAACGCACCATACTCACGCCGGATAAAATCACGAAGAAAGAAGGTTGCACCGTTTACCTTTCCAACAAAGACGATGTGTATGTTGGCGGAACCCGCGGCGCGGAATGCCCCTCTGATTTACGCGGTGCGAAATATGCCACCACCAATATCAAACTGACCGAAGGAAAACTTGAATCGTGGGATCAGGGATTCGATTCCACCGGCACTCAGGTTTGGGGCGCTACCAAGGGCGGTTATATCTTCATCCGCGAATAAATCTCCCGCTTCTCAGCAAAGAATAACGGGTATATACCGAAGATGTGTATCTTTCGGACGCTGATACGGCGCCGATCTTTCCTCCACAGACCCCGCAACCAGCAGTACACATGCCTACTCCAGCAATTCCATCCCTGATGCAAATCGTCCACACGGTTACAGACCTTCAGCAACGCCTTCGTGCCGATCGTGCACAAGGTGCGAAAACCGGTTTTGTACCAACGATGGGCGCTTTACACGAGGGACATCTTTCTCTACTGCGCAAAGCCCGTGAAGAAAACGATAAGGTGGTGTGCAGCATTTTTGTGAATCCCACACAGTTCAACGACCCAAAAGATCTCGAGAAATATCCGCGCATGCCGGAAGCTGATCTTCGGCTACTCGACAGCGTTAGTTGCGATTATGTGTTTATGCCTCCGGCGGAAGAGATCTATCCGGAAGGTTACCGGTTGCTCGACCTTGACTTCGGCAATCTCGAAACCGTGATGGAAGGCGAATACCGTCCGGGACACTTTAAAGGCATGGCCACCGTGGTGAAACGCCTCTTCGACATCACCGAACCGGACCATGCTTACTTCGGCGAGAAGGATTTTCAGCAGCTGGCCATCATCCGTAACATGGTACAGCGTTTACGGCTTCCGGTAACGATCCACGGTTGCGCTACACTTCGTGAAGCCGATGGGCTGGCCATGAGTTCACGAAATCTCCTCTTAAGCGAAGCACAGCGTAAAGCGGCTCCGCTCATTTACAAAGGGCTGCAGATGGCGAAAGAATACATTCCGCATCAATCCCCCGCAGCCGTGAAAGCACTCGTTACACGGTTTATTCAGCAGAGTCCGGCATTCAGCGTGCAGTACTTCGACATCGTTCATCCGTTCACCCTCCAAAGTATCAGCGACTGGGGCAAAACCGGCGAAGCGCAAGGCTGTATTGCTGTGCTGACCGAAGGTCCCCGCCTCATCGACAATATTCACTATACCTGGTAGCAAAATTTCCACTTATCTTCGCATTTCAAGATTCCTTATCTATGAGTACACGCCTGCCCGCAAATGTCAGTTTCACACCCATCGACGCCGTTGGTGTAGAGGAGAAAATTGCCCGCATGACCAAACGTTCCATCAAGAACGAATCGAAACTGCAGGCGCTGAAACTGGCCATCAGCATGATGGATCTTACCACGCTGGAAGCGAAGGACACGCCCGGTAAAGTACGACAGCTGTGTGCCAAGGCCATTCGTCCGCACGAGTCAATGCCGGATATTCCATCCGTAGCTGCGGTATGCGTCTATCCCAATCTGGTGCGCGTGGCGAAAGAAGCACTCGGCAACAGCGGCGTGAAAGTAGCTGCAGTAGCAACGGCGTTTCCCAGCGGAATGAGCACCCGGAAGGTGAAGATTGAAGAAACAAAATACGCCGTGAACGAAGGCGCCGATGAAATCGATATGGTGATATCGCGCGGACATTTCCTCGCCGGTGAATACAACTATGTCTCCGATGAGATCGCTGCTGTGAAGGAAGCCTGCGGAAATGCACATCTGAAGGTGATCCTCGAAACCGGCGAACTCAGCACCCTCGATAACGTACGACTTGCTTCCGACATCGCCATGTATGCCGGCGCTGATTTCATCAAAACCTCCACCGGAAAAGTACAGCCTGCGGCTACACTGCCCGTTACGCTGGTGATGTTTGAAGCCATACGTGATTTTTACTACAAGGAAGGAAAGATGATCGGTATGAAACCGGCCGGTGGTATCAGCACTGCAAAGCTGGCGATTCAATATCTCGTTGTATTGCGTGAAACCTTAGGCGAAGCCTGGATGAATGCAGATTATTTCCGCTTCGGCGCCTCCTCTCTGGCCAATGATGTGTTGATGCAAATCGCCAAACTGCAAACCGGCGTTTATCAGGGGGGAGATTACTTCTCGAAAGACTAAATCGTGAATTGGCAAGTTGGCAAATTGGCAAATTTCTGAGTTGCCGAAGGCCTCGACTTGTGCTGAGCAACGCCTCTGCAGCTTGGTCCCTGAGCGCCATTGAAAATAAATAAATAGCCGAAGGGTGCCTCGATGGCCGAAGGCCTCGACTTGTGCTGAGCAACGCCTCTGCAGCCTGTCTCTATGGCCGAAGGCCTCAAGCGAGGAACGAGTTTCGGGGGTGAGTTGATGAATATTCAGTAGTTATTCAATCCACAATTCTTCATTGCGAAGCAATGACAACAGTCTTGATGATGAATGGGTGGATTACTGCTTTACAAACTTCTCGGTGAAGGTGCCACCATCGGTCTGAACAGTTATAAGATACACACCCGGTAACAAGGAAGCGATGTTCACATCAGCAGCTTGCTGGTGAATAGTGAACGCGGGCAAAGCAATACGTCCTTCCAACGTATAAACTGAAATTTTTGCCTGTGCAACAGCTTCGGATATCCTCACTTTCAGCAGATCTGCAGCAGGAACCGGATACACCTGAATGCCTGGTAAAGCAGAAAGATCATGAAGCCCGCTGGTGCCGGTTGTGTCAATCACCAGAAAACTACCCATCATCCCATCGTCTTCGTGATGCAGAATATGGCAATGATACATATACGGGACCATATCATCTGCGAAATCCGTAAACTGTGTAATAAACCTGACGCTATCACCGGGCAGGATCATCACTACATCTTTTTTGCCGCGTTCGTATAACGGGGGCGGATTACCGCTGATATCAAGGATATTAAACTGCACATCGTGAATATGAAACGGATGCGCAATCATTGATTTGTTAAAAACAGTCCATACTTCTTTTGCATTCAGCATTACATATTCGTTGATGCTGTCCATATCAAACATCACCTGATTGAAAGCGAACGGACCAAACGCATAGTTTGGGGTTACTCCCATCGATCCCATGGTATCAATTTCGAAACGACGATACACGGTAGTCGGGTCCGGCACCAACGGTGTTTGAGGAATTAAGTTAAATGGAACAATGGTAATCGGGTTTGGAGTCTGCGCACCTACCCTCAGTTCAAGAATATTGAAATCAATCCCATTTAAAGGATTGTTGTAGTAATCAGGAATCTGATTCGCACCGTTGTCCCCTACACTATCAGCACCATAAATTCCATGTTGCAATTCACTGCCAAAACATTTCAGATAAACGGTATCGTTGATGAGCATGCTGAAATCAAGTACAATCTCTGCCCGTTCACCATTCGATAACAACAGCCGGTTTACAGGTGTAGGAGTGTCTAATAATCCGCCATCATTCCCTATCACATAAAAGTTCATGTTATTGGAAAATCCCAATTGAAAAGTGCGTTGTGAAGCCCCGTTTAATAAACGAAAACGCACCATTTGTCCCGGAATATTCAGATAAGGAGACACCGTGCCATTCACCATGACTGTCGTGTCCATGAACGTGGAAATCGCAATCTGATTCAGCACATCAAATTCCTTCGTTTGGATCACCAGCGGAAAATCATCCTGACCATACGTGCGTGGTAACGTAAGCGCCGCTTCCTGACTGTCACGAACAATGATAAATCCCGCTACTCCTTTCGAAACATGGCGATCAGTTTTGTTTAATCCATGCGGATGATACCAGAAGGTTCCTGCATCGTTCATCACTTTAAACGAAGGACTCCAGGTGGCTCCCTGATTGATCACCATATGCGGACCACCATCTGCCATTGCCGGTACATGCAATCCATGCCAATGCATCGTTGTTGAATTGCCGGATCCGGTCAGATTGTTCGTTACATTTAATGTAACACTATCGCCTTTATTGAAAATTAAAGTAGGACCCAGAATATTTCCGTTTACCCCGTACGTAATCGTATTGATACCGGGCCAGAACTGTGTAATGCTGTCTTCCACATTCAGGTTGAATATAGGTCCATTGAGCACCGGAGGTATGGCCAGTTGGTTTTGAGCTAAACAGGAGGCCGGCCAGAAGAACACAGAGGCCAGCAACAATCGAATAAGGGCACTTTTCATGGTTGAATAATTAATTGGGTGGTATATCGGTATCCATTACCTTCTATCAACAAATGATAGGCTGATCTACTTAAAACAGGTAACAGGAATGAACCTTCCCGGTGAATTTTGTTTCTGAAAACGGTTCGACCCGACTGATCAATGATGGAGAATGAATCTGCGGCTTCGGGAACTTCCGATAAGAGGAGACGTCCGTTGTTTACAACAATCTTAACAGGAGCAGTTTTTTCGTCTGCTATTCCGGTGGCAGCAACATCGACGATAAAAGTTAAAGTATCTCTTTGCGCTGGCGATTGAACATCCCATACAGCATAGCGGATGATCGCAGTTCCGGGAGAGATATGAGGAGTGCAATGAATTAAAATCAAACCATATTCGGTCGGCAGCACCGGATCCATCGTACCGGTATCTTCCAGTGTGGTATAGCACCAGGAATAATCGCATACGGAAGCATCCCAGCCGGAGGGAATCACTGCTGAAACTTTCTCCCATTGCAGCCACAGGGTATCTCCTGACGTATTCTGCTGCTGAATACTGATTGTTTGCAGATCATCCAGAATACCATAGGCGGTTACCGTATCATTGGGGGTAAGGGTGTACGATTGAGCGAAAGCAGCAGTCATGACCGGGATGAGGATCGCGGTCATGACTGCTTTCAGAAGTTTTCTTTCGCGCAACATCTGTTACCGGGTGATGGTTAATCGTTCGCTGTACGACTTATTATCCAGTGTTACCCGAACCAGATAATTTCCTGCTGCCATTTCCGGAAGAGCAAATGACCGCGACACCGTGCCGGCATCCATTCGTCCTTCTGTCAATACGACTGCCTGATTGCCCTGCAAATCGGTGATGTCAACCTTTACATTCGACGACTCCTTCAATTCAAAACCAATATTCAGTTTGTCTGATGCCGGATTCGGGAATACATTCAGGTTGGTAACCTGAGCCGGTTGCTCGTTTAATGCTGTCGTTGCGAATAAGGCAAGAATGGAATCGCGCATTATGGTAGTATCGCTGTCCATGAAACTCAGCGTACTGAACATCACCCGGCGATTTGCGCCAGACCCGCCCAGTAACACAACGGTCGGCATTCCAAAACCACCGTAGTTCGCTACCTGCACTGCACCGCTGTCATACGGTGCATACAACTGCAAACTGTTTGCGCCTACCCAATTGGAGGTATAGGAACAGGTCACCGAATTATTGAAGGGCATAGCATAAGCGGTGATTTTCCCCGGATAAGTAGTCATAATTTTATTGGCCATGGCCTGAATTTTCTGAGCGGGCGGAGGACATGACGAACAATTCGCCATGAAGAAGTGAAGAATGACCGCTTTGCCGGCGTCAAGGTCGGCATACAGATCATGATTATTTCCATTACAATCAGGACCGGAAATTTGCATTACCGTTTGTCCGAATCCAGCTTGAACAGTGAACAGCGTAATAAGGGTAAGCAGCACCCTTGATGTGATTTTTTTCATTGTATGTTTAATTGTTATTTTTAAGAATAATGGTATTGAGACTGTCGATGGTATCCAGGCCTTCCAGATCCATCTTACACACGGGACACTTTCCTTCCCCGGTATATACGGTATCTGCCTGACATTGCATAGGACAAGCCCAAGCAGCATAGGCCTTTTCCTGCGTACAGGAAGAAAGACCCGGTAATGACATAGCAAGAACTATGTACAAGATTATTTTTTTCATGAAGGTGTTTTTGAACATGCAGAGAATAGAAGAAAATACGTCCGTCAGCTAACGGACATCAGCCACATCATCTCACACCAGAAAAACACAATAAAGTGCATGGACAGCTACTCTGCCTGAGGGCGGAGGCGGATACTCTTCGATATAGGTTACGTTTGAGCGTAAACCGGCATGTTCGGGATGGTTAACCGGGATCAGATGACCCGTCAGTTGAAATTCCTGCGGGACACACTTTACACAATTTCTGGCCGCCTGCTGATCACTCTTTACCTTGAAAAAATGAAATTCATCATGACAACAACTCTTCCGGCCTGCCATCTCTTCACAAGAACATTTAGTGGAATCGAATGTCAAAAACGAAACCGAGGAAATCCTGTCCTTGCAGAAATGGAAATTCATTGCTACACCCATTACAGGAATGAGATAACAACAGAGCAACAGAAGAATGAAGAGACGTTTCATCCGGATAACGAAGTTAAGGTAAATTATAATGCCCTGCAATGAGTTTCATAATGTACTGTAAATGTGTTATTTACATGTTTACTTGGTGATATTTTACAGGTCCGTCTTTTGCAAAACGGACGAGTTGTTTGATGAGTCGTGAATGTTCAGCCAGCAACCGTGCATACGCCGAATCCATCCCTCTTGCTTTCTCCAGCATCATTCGGTGCAAAGCCTCACATTCCTGTTTTGACCATCCTTGCGTTCCACCGGAAGCAAAGACATAGTCGCTCAGGACCGGAAGAATTTCAGAAAGCAACGAATGATCAGACGCATCAAACACCGCGGGTACCATCGACCGGAGGGCTTCCCGGCGGAAGGTAATCCAGTCGCCATGATAACGTTTGCGGATATACGTAAATAAGGCCTTACTCAGTTGCGCTGTATCAAATTTCTCCTTTAGCCGTTGTTCCTTCTCCGGCTCCACCCATACCAGTTCATCGGCTACCAGTTTACGCAGCAAGGAAGCCGGGGTCTTCTTAGTTTTCCCGGTTTTCAGTTTTTGGAATTCCGTCGCAGCGAGTTTTTTCAGCGCAGGGAGTACAGGACGGTAACCCAGCCGATAGTAAAACCAGAATGCGCCGGTTTCAATGCCCTCCGGATTATCGCGTCCCACCTGATATGGCTCCGCTACGAAGTATTCCGGTGAGAACACCTGCTGATACACGCGCATAAGTTGTGCAAAAAACAAAGCCGACTCTCCACCTCTGAAAGCAGGGAAAACATTAATGCCAATCTTCGCCATCGGACCCAGCATCCAGGCGCCACCATAAGCATAAGGACAACCATTCTTGAACGCCATAAATCCAATATATGCATCGATTGGATTACGTCGCTCCTGTTTCATCCCCTGCAAAACGATCTTTAAACCTCTTCCCACATCAAACACACGTACGTCGTGCAAATCTGCATAAGTACCTGGATCCGTTTCCCGGAAGAGGGCGAAGAGTGTCCATCGTGTCGCAGCAACGATCCGCTTTCGATCCTCCACAGTTAACGAATGGTTTTCCTCAACCGGTTCATGGATCAGCTGAGTGATGTTCGCTTTTTTCAGAATTCCATCTGCATGAATAAATGGCTGATCCACCGGCAACAGGATATTGGTCCTTGAAGGCATCATTGAAAGATCGGCTTCCACATACAGCTGCAAGCGCTCAAAAAGAAAATCACGCTGGTGACGGGGAATACCGGCCTCATCGAAGAAAGTAAGCAAGAGCTGCAATTTCCGTTGGCGGTCATTACTGCACAGAGCATCAAGCCACTCATCCACCGAAATCCATCCGCCTTCCATAAAGTCTTCTTTCAAGGGAGAAGGTAACAGTGTATTCATCAATGTAAAAAACTCTTCCGCATCAATGGAACAGGAATCGTAGATCACAGCTTCGGGGTATGTTTTTACAAGACATTGAATCAACTCATAACTAAATGTTGCAACCACCTTGCTGCCGCTGATACCGGAATTTTCTATCGATTTAATCAGTCTAACATTTTTCCGGCGGACTTCCTTAACGAGATATTTTTCAAGATAACGGAGATTTTCATCGGCCAAAACAGCCAGATCGCTATTGAATGGAAACGCTTTAATAAATAATAAAGTCTCATGCAACTGAAGGAGACCGGAAGGCGGAAACGTTTTCACCTTCTGCAATGCAAGTAGCACCTCTTTTGTTCTTCGTACATCCTCTGCAACAAATGAAGTACGAAGGTTCTCCAGTAAACGAATAAGGGAAGCGGCAGTTTTCATGGCTTAAAGTTAACCAATGAACACATTCATGAAAATATACCTGACACGAATCATTCTTTCATCTGCGATTCGAGGATATCGGAAAATCTTCTACTTTTGAAGTTCATTGCTACTGCGTGGAAAAAGAGTATTATAAGGTCTATTATGACCTGGAGCGGACACACTGGTGGTTTACAGCCAGAGAAAAAATTATCCTGAAACAGGTGGAATCGCTTTTCACTTCAGGTCGCTTTCAAAATAAATCCGTCAGTATTTTAAACATCGGTTGCGGTACTGGCCGTAGCAGTGAATATCTCTCAGCGTTTGGCCAGGTCACTTCTGTGGAGTACGATCCATTTTGCTGCGAATTCACACGCGAACGAACCGGCCTTCACATCATTCATGGATCCATTACTGAACTCCCGTTTGATGCCTCCTCTTTCGATCTTGTTTGTGCCTTCGATGTGATTGAGCATGTAGAGAATGATGAACTGGCCGTCCGGGAAATGAAACGTGTTTGTAAAAACACCGGTGTAGTGTTGATTACCGTACCGGCATTTATGAGTCACTGGAGTCATCATGATGTGGTGAACCATCATTTCCGCCGATACCGTATGCGGGAAGTCCGTAAGTTGTTTCAACGGATTCCCGATGGCACCGAAGGCTTCTCCTCCTATTTCAATTGCTGGTTGTTCGTTCCGATACTGCTGGCCAGGAAAACCATGAATCTGTTCAATAAAATGATCCGCAGAAAAGGGGCTGGTAGTGATTTCGAAACTATACCACCAGGTATTACCAATGGTTTTATGCATCAGCTGATGGCTTCTGAAAATATATTTCTCGGGAACAAAATTCCGCTACCGCTGGGAGTTTCACTGATATTCACCTGGTTTAAAAATAAATAAGGCTGTTGATCCAAAGATCAACAGCCTTCCGGCAAGTTATTCTTCTGTTTACCTGGATTCTGCAATTTTCATTTTCTCGAAAGTTTTGTCTTCGAGTGCTTCCAGTGCTTTCTGCATAAACTGATTGATATCGTTGATCACATAGTAATACGCCGTAGTATTCCAGAGATCGCGCGCTACAAGAGCTTTCAGCTGGGCACGTATGAGCTTATCTGAACGCTTCATTCCTTCTTCGTTGCGTTTAACAGATTTTTTCTCAGCATATGTATAGAACCTGCTCATAAAGTTTTCGTCCACATTAAAGCCGGTTTTAAACGCATACATATCCTTGTAGGTCTCCTTCAGCAAACTTCTGTTTTCATCCACATAATTCAAGGTAAAATCATTCAACACACCGGCACGCCGTAATTCATCATAGTAGGTACTGGAGAGTGAAGTATCCAACGGAACAAAAACATCCGGCATAATTCCGCCTCCACCATACACCACACGTCCGGCGTTGGTATTATACTTCAGAGAATCATTGAAGCGAATGCTGTCGGCATGGTACAACTCTCCGTGTTCATATCG
>WBZL01000422.1_pt1 | contig 22447 bp, 18 predicted proteins | sample 5204291 | NCBI WGS metagenome assembly WBZL01 (sample SAMN12344345, study PRJNA552823) | activated sludge metagenome | biome: Activated sludge suspended growth; feature: Nitrification reactor; material: Wastewater; isolation source: activated sludge from nitrification reactor of wastewater...
CGCAGCATTTATCGGATTGATTGGTACAAATATTCGCAATGGAGCTTCAGAAACGGCCACAGCTTCAGTTTTATTGACTCAAACTTCCCCAGTAGCGTTTGAGATTTCAGAACCGATCAGGGTAACCAGTCAAGCCGGCAACGAAACTGAGCCGCAATTTTCAGATGATGGCGGGTCAATTGTGTTCATCGCAGATGGAGATGGCAATCAAGAAATTTACTCCACGAATCCAAGCGGGCTTGATCCAAAAAACCTTTCCAACAGCCCCGCAGAAGATCATTCTCCCGCCACGATGATCAACGATGGCTTGATCGCCTTTGTCACTAATCGGGATGGCAATCAAGAAATCTATGCGATGCTCTCGGGCGGGACCGAACAAACCAACATCACCAACACCCAATCAGAGGATTGGTCCCCGGCCTGGATTCCTTCCACCGAATGGATCGCCTTCGTCACCAATCGGGATGGCAATCAAGAGATTTATGTCATCAAAGGTTCGGAATCGTATAACCTCACTGCGAACCCTGCTGACGATTACGACCCCGGATAACTGCTCAGTAGAGAGGAAACTCCCCAAAAAAAGGGTGAAGGGGGGATGTGCATCCCCCCTTCACCCTTTTTTCGGGCTATTCTCTACCGCGGTTGAATAGTCACGATCCAGGCTGGTTGACGCCATAAACATACAAAAGGAGACACTGCGATGAAAATCCCTCGAAACCTTGGAACGCTTTTACTTGCGATATGGCTCATCCTGATAGGCTTATCAAGTTTTGTCAGCATGGGTGATCTGACCATGCTTCTGGATGTGCTCGCCATTGCCGCGGGGCTTGCCTTATTGTTTTCACGCTAAACGGCGGTCAACGATGAATCCACCTTCCCTCTCCCACCTGGATCTGGCCCAAATCCTCGAACTCCATCGGGGCGAACATCACCTCATCGTGTTACACAATTTTCCCGATCCCGATGCGCTCAGTTGTGCCTTCGCCCACCAACGGATCAGCGAAAAATTCGAGATCGAAACGGATATTGTCTACACAGGGGGAATCAGCCATCAGCAAAACCTGGCCCTGGTCAAATTTCTCAAACTGGAATTGCTCGAATTTGAGGAAAATATGGATTTAGGGAGCTATCAGGCCGCCATCTTCATCGATCATCAGGGAGGTACCGTTGAGCCTGTCGTTTCGGCGTTGGAAAGCAGGCATATTCCCACCTTGCTCGTGGTCGATCATCATAAACCATCGGATCGCCTCACCCCGGAATTCAGTGAAATTTTAGAAACTGGCGCTACCGCGACCATTTATGCGCGTTACCTGGAGAAAGGCGTGCTCGAACTGGATTCGTTGAACAAAGACCATACCCAGATGGCAACAGCTCTGTTGCATGGGATCATGACAGATACCAGCGATTTTATTCGGGCGAGTACACAGGATTTTTGTGCCGCCGCTTTTTTGAGTCACTACCGCGATGCAGATATGCTCACGCAGATCATGAGTCAGGAACGGACCAAACACGTCATGGATGTGATTCACAATGCCCTGGAGAACCGGGAAACGCGCGAGAATTTTTCAATTGCTGGGATTGGGTACGTCCGGGTAGAGGATCGCGATGTGATTCCCCAGGCCGCAGATTTTCTTTTGACGGAGGAAAATGTTCATACCGTGATTGTTTACGGCATTGTGAAAGATGACGAACACGGGGAAACGCTGGTCGGCTCATTACGAACGTCAAAATTCACGCTGGACCCGGATAAATTTATCAAGGAAACTTTTGGAAAAAACGTCGATGGCATCTATTTTGGTGGGGGACGCCAATTGGCCGGAGGGTTTGCCATCCCAATCGGTTTTTTGTCCAATGGGGCGGGGAATGAATACCAACAGCTAAAATGGACAACCTACGACGCCCAAATTAAATACAAGATTTACACCAAAATAGGTGTGCCATCCGAGTGATCGGTTGACTGGGGTTGCGCCCTGCAGGATGGCTCGTTTTTTCTTGTTTCTATAGAGAAGAAAGTTTCGGATACCCGTTGTGCCATCGTCGTATTGAACGCTTCGTCGGAGAAAAAGCGTTTTTGGACAGGGTCGGATTGTACGCGCAGGGAGGCCAGGTTTTCTTGAGAGGGGGTGCGCGCCAGAGTCCCTTTTGCCAACGGCGACCAGGGGATCACCGCGAACTTTTGATCCTGGCAGAGGGGAAGAATTTCTTAATGCCCAATTCCAGGACACATTGGATTAACGAACGACTGGGCTCTTCGTCCAATGCCAATGATGGGAAGCGATGTCCATTTCCGAAACGCGTTCCGTTTGTTGACTTTTGTATGTTTCCTGGCTACAATGTGTTAACGTTAACACATGGAAAAGCTCAACCCGCATCAGAATGTCAAAATGGCCGATATTGCCCAGGCCGCAGGGGTTTCTTTGGCGACTGTGGGGCGAGTCTTGCATAAGAGCGGCTATGTCAGCCCCGAAAACCGGGAAAAAATCGAACGGTTGATTCAGGATCTGGGCTATGTCCCCAACAAAATGGCGCAGGGGTTGAAAAATCGCCAGAGTAAGCTGATCGGGCACCTGATGGTTTTTAATCCGAACATGTTGTTTGCCAAAATCAGCCTGGCGGTCAATCAGGCGGCATTGGAGCAGGGTTTTCACGTCTTGAGCATGACCGGGCATCGCGACCTGCACGAAGAGGAAGCCCAGGTGAATGAATTGCTCGGCCACCAGGTGGATGGCGTCATCATTACTTCAAACGGCCATATTCCCCGCACCCTTGTCCAAAAATTAGTTGAACTAAACATCCCGGTCGTGATGATTGAAAGAACCTACGACTTACCGCATGTGGATTGCATCCGCGTGGATGATTTATCGGGTGCGGCGGAGGCGGTTCACCATCTAATTGCCAATGGACACCAACGGATCGGTTTCATCGGGATGCAGGTTTTTCAAGAAGTTGAAGAACTCCGCTATCAGGGGTATCGCCAGGCTCTTCAGCAGGCCGGACTTGAAAGCGCGGATCAATATATTTGTTTTATGCCAGAATATTCAGTGGAAGCCGGTTATCAGGCGATGGAAACCTTGTTTCAGCTTGACCAACCCCCAACCGCGGTGTTCGCGACTTCAGATTTGTTTGCCTGTGGCGTACTTCAATCTTTATACCAGCATGGCAAACGGGTCCCGGAAGATATGTCCCTGGTCGGTTACGATGACACCCTTTCCACTTTGTTAGCCCCCCCGGTCACCTCGGTGGGGCTGTCGCTTGAAGAAATCGGGGAAAACGCCATCGCTTTGTTGTTACAGCGCATGACCGCGATGGATACCCCCGCAAACGTGGTCACCATCAAAACCGTGCTCATCGAACGTCAATCGGTGCATTCAATCATCTAAATTTTTTTAAGTGAGTGTGTTAACGATAACACACCCAAAAGGAGCCAAACTTTTATGGCAACAGACAAAATCATCACCCAAATTTGTGTCGTCGTCAGAGATGTCCGCCAGGCCAACGCCCATTGGGCGAAGGTGTTAGGCGTCCCGGAAGAAAAGATTGAAACCATCTTCCCCGATGGCATTCTCCACTACACCCAAGGCCAGGCGACCGAATACAAAGATTGCCAGGTGGCCAAATTCCAACTGGAAAATTTCGTCCTCGAATTGATCCAGCCAGGGCCAACCCCCAGCCCGTGGGGTGCGTTTCTGGAAAAACATGGACAAGGCGTTTTCCATGTTTGTGTGCTGGTCAATGACCGGAAAGCCTTTCAGCATACCCTGACCGAGATCGGCGTGGGCCTCCCCTACCATATCGGTTATTTTCCGGGCGGATCGTACAGTTACGTGGATGCGAAAGAATCCCTGGGGCTGGAACTTAGCGTGAACACCCTGGCCGATTACAGCCAGTTATTTCAGAGCCTGCTAGACGGCACGGCCCAGCCTTTTGATGAACTCAACGCATAATTAACTGCTCAGTAGAGAGAAGACTCCCCGACAAAAAGGGTAAAAGGGGGAGGTGACTCCCCCTTTTACCCTTTTTGTCGGGCTGACCTCTGCCGGACACAAGAAAAATTGGAGCCTAAAAATGGATATTGAAACCCTCCGCAAATGGATCGCCGAACGCGATTCCTTCAGCATTTTGGAAACCGCGGATGTTTTTTCGGGCGTCAGAACCGTATTGAAAGAATTCGATTACGTCATCGAAGCGCCTAACTGGACTCGCGATGGCCGCACCCTGGTCTATAACAGCCGGGGGCGGATGTACACCTATTCCCTGGAAACGGGCGCAATCCAGGAAATTGACAGTCGCTTTGCGATTGACTGCAACAACGATCACGTGCTCTCCCCGAATAACAGCCAATTAGCGGTCAGCCATTTCACGAACGACGATGCCACTTCGCGGATTTACATCCTGCCTTTGGCGGGCGGCGAACCCCGGCTGGTGACAGAAAAAGGCCCCAGCTATCTGCACGGATGGTCCCCGGATGGTCAACGCCTGGCTTACTGTGCCGAGCGCGGGGGCCAGTACGATATTTACACCATCTCCGTCAACGGCGGCCCGGAAACCCAGCTCACCGATTTGTCCGGCCTGGATGATGGTCCCGAATACTCCCCCGATGGCAAACATATCTGGTTCAACTCGGTGCGGACAGGGTTGATGCAGGTCTGGCGGATGGAAACCGATGGCGCGAACCCGACCCACATGGTTCAGGAAGAGGCCAATGGCTGGTTCCCGCATGTATCCCCGGATGGGAACTGGGTGGTGTACATTGCCTATCAAAAAGGGGATGTGGCCCCGGGCGATCACCCTGCCAACAAAAACGTAGAACTGCGCCTGATCCCGTCCACCGGGGGAACTCCCAAAACCATTGCGAAGTTATTCGGCGGACAGGGAACCATCAACCTCAACTCCTGGGCACCGGATAACCGCACGATTGCATTTGTCTCGTATCGGTTAAAGCAATAAGGTGTAAATAATTTGCAACAAGCTTAGAGAGGAAACTTCCCCAAAAAAAGGGTGAAAGCGGGATGTACATTCCGCTTTCACCCTTTTTTTCGGGCGTTTATGATGTTTGCCTTAAAACTCGATGATCGCCTTGATTGCTGTCCGTGCATTCATGGCCCGGTAGCCCTCGGGCACGCAGTCCAGGGGGCCGGAAAAATCGAACACCTTGCCCGGTTCAATCCGCCCTTCGAGCACGTCGGGCAATAACGCGTCCATGTAAGCCCGAGCCGGAGCCGGGCCGCCTGAGATGGTGACATTTCGGAAGAAGGTGGGCATGGCAACCGGCATGGTTTCGTCTTGGGGCACGCCCACACGCCCCACCGCGCCGCCCGGACGTGCAATACTGAGCGCCGTGCGGGTTGATTCCTCGTACCCAACACATTCCAACACGGAATGCGCGCCGAGGCCATTCGTCAGGGCCAGTACCCGCTCAACCGCGGCCTCCCCACGTTCGCTGACAATATCCGTTGCCCCGAATGATTGGGCCAGCGCGATCCGTTCGGCGTGGCGATCCAGAAAGATGATCTGTTCCGCGCCCAGACGTTTGGCGGCGATCACCCCGCACAGGCCCACCGCGCCCCCTCCGACCACCGCGGCGATCTTGCCGGGGGCCACTTTTGCCGTGACTGCGGCGTGATGGCCCGTTGCCATCACATCGGTCAGGGTGAGAAGCGAGGGCATCAGCGCATGGTCTCTGCCCACTGGAAGGGGGTACAACGTCCCGTCAGCCTGGGGGACGCGGACCGCTTCGCCTTGCCCGCCGTCGAGTTCTGCCCCCCCCCACCATCCGCCATGCAGGCAGGAGGTGTGTAACCCAACCTGGCAGAACTCGCAAGTTCCATCGGACCAGGCAAACGGTGCGGCGACCAGATCGCCGACTTTGATCTTGTGGACATCCTTGCCCACGGCCTCGACAATGCCGATGAATTCGTGTCCCATTCGGCGTCCGGTTTCGCTCGGGGGCATCCCTTTGAACGGCCAGAGATCACTCCCGCAAATGGCCGCGCGGGTGACGACCACGAGGGCGTCGGTGGATTCTTTGATTTGCGGGTCGGGGACGTGTTCCACACGCACGTCGCCCGCGCCATACATGACAGTTGCTCGCATAATATTTGCTCCTTAGAGTTCCGCTACCACGGGGATGATTTCCTTCGCAAAGGTTTCCAGTGGGGTGATTTTGTACACATCTGGCATATTGAAGATCGCGTGGGTGAACCCCATCGCAGACAATTCCTTAATGCGCCCGATAACACCCTCTACCGTATCGTTGCCGGAAAGATGCACAGTGCAGAGCGAGGTTTTCTCAATGGAGGCGTCATCGCGTCCCAACGTTTCACAATGGGTTTTAAGCGTGTCGAGTGCTTTTTGCATGTTTTCTTTTCCGACCCACTCGCCGATATTGCAGGCATCGGCATATTGGGCGACCATGCGTAGGGTTTTGTTCGGGCCGGTGCCGCCGATCATGATCCGGGGGTGCGGGGTGGAGAGGGGGCGCGGGTTGTTGGTGATGGCTGGGGCAGAAAAATGTTTGCCAGCGAAGGAGGTCTCGTCCCCGTTCCAGAGTGCTTTTGCCAGTTTCAGGTTGTCCTCCAGTTGCTCAAAGCGTGTTGCGGTGGACGGGTAGGGAATGCCATAGCCTTTGGCTTCGTCCTCATACCATGCCGCGCCAATGCCGAGATAGGTGCGTCCCCCGGCGAGAATATCGAGGGTGTTGACCATCTTCATCAACACAGAGGGGTGACGGTAGATCACACCCGTTACCAACACCCCGAGATGGGCTTTCTCGGTCAACCCGGCGAAATATCCGAGCGTGGTATAGGCTTCCAGCATGGGGTCGGTATAGGCTTCGCCGAACAAGCCCTTGATTTGATAGTAATGATCCATCACCCAGAGGCTGTAAAAACCAGCTTCTTCGGCAGTGGTGACGATTTCTTTCAGTTTGGGGCGGATGGCAGGCGTGCCGCCAGGGTATTTAAAAGACGGAATTTGTAAGCCGATGTGCATGATTAATCTCCTAATTACGAATGTGCAATTACCGGATGAGGGCGATAGGGTTCTTCCAGGCGGGTGATCTCGTCTGAGGTGAGGTGGACGGTGAGGGCGGCGAGGGCATCGTCCAGGTGATGGGGTTTGGTGGCCCCAATGATCGGGGAGGCGATGTGGGGTTTGGTGTACATCCAGGCCAGCGCCACCTGGGCCATCGGGATGCCGCGCGCTTCCGCCACTTCGCTGACGCGGGTGAGGGTGGTCAGGTTGTCTTCTTGGGCGTAGCGGCTTTTGGCGAGGGGATCGCTCTGGTAGCGGAGGGTGTCGTTTTGGGGGTCGGCGGGTTTGCGGGCCAGCACCCCCCGCGCGAGGGGGGAGAAGGGGATCACGCCCACGCCCTGATCCTGGCAGAACGGGATCATTTCCCGCTCTTCTTCGCGATAGATCAGGTTGTAGTGGTTTTGCATGGAGACGAAGCGTGTCCAGCCGTGCAGGTCGGCGGTGTATTGGGCTTTGGCAAACTGCCAGGCGTACATGGCCGAACCGCCGAGATAACGGACTTTCCCGACGCGCACAAGGTCGTGCAGGGCTTCCATCGTTTCTTCGATGGGCGTTTCGTAGTCCCAGCGGTGAATTTGGTAGAGGTCCACGTAATCCGTGCCGAGACGCTTGAGACTGGCGTCTATCGAACTCAGGATGTGTTTACGGGAAAGGCCGTAGGCGTTGGGGTCTTTGCCCATCGGAAAGCGAACTTTGGTGGCGATCACCACTTCATCTCGTTTGGCGAAATCGCGCAGGGCATTCCCTGTGACGACTTCACTCATCCCGTTCGAGTAGACATTGGCCGTGTCGAAGAAGTTGATCCCCGCTTCCAGCGCGCGCTGAATGTAGGGGCGGCTTTGTTCTTCATTCAAAACCCACGGGTTGCCTTCGCCCGGTTGGCCGTAGCTCATACAGCCGAGGCAAACCCGCGAGACTTTGAGGCCGGTTGATCCAAGGCGAACGTATTCCATTTTTGGCTCCTTTATGCGCTAAACATCCAATTTTCTTTCACCCAGCCATTTCACCATGTCTGGGTTGCGATGGTCGAAGAAACTGCTGGTCTTGGTGTCCAGGGTGCTCATCGCCGCCATGTCTTCCGCACTTAATTCAAAATCAAGCACGTTGATATTTTCCATCATCCGCTCCTTACGGCTCGATTTTGCAAGGGCAATGATGCCTCTTTGCGTCACCCAGCGGAGAATGACCTGGGCCACGGTTTTATTGTATTTCGCGGCGATAGAAAGGAGCAGTTCGTTTTGGAAAATATTATTTCGGCCCTCGGCAAAGGGTGCCCACGCTTCCACCGCAACCTGGTTCGCCTCGAAGAATTTTTGGGACTCAATTTGCTGTTGAAACGGATTGACTTCTATCTGATTGACCGCGGGCGTGATTTGGTTGTGAATCATCAAGTCCATGAGGCGATCTGGTTGAAAGTTGGAAACGCCAATGGCGCGGATTTTGCCTTGTTGCGACAGTTCCTCCATCGCGCGCCATTCGCCATACACATCCCCAAAAGGTTGGTGGATCAGGTACAAGTCAATGTAATCCAATTGCAGGCGTTTCAGCGATCTTTCAAAGGCTTTCAGGGTGCCTTCATAGCCCTGGCTTTGAATCCAAAGTTTGGTGGTGATGAACAAGTCTTCTCTGGCAACGCCGCTTTGTTGGATGCCTTTACCGACCGCTTCTTCGTTCATGTAGGAAGCGGCGGTGTCTATATGGGTGTATCCCGTTTGAATGGCGTCCACCACGCTTCTTGTGCATTCGGCGGGATCAGCGATTTGAAAAACGCCGAAACCCAGAATGGGAATTTCTATGCCATTGTTTAATTTTACGGTTTGCATCATGTTCTCCTTAATTTTGGTGAATGTTTTACGGGGTAAGTAATTTGGTGAACGAGAGCGAAGCTAACTTCCAGCGATCCTCTTGTTGCACATACACTTCTGTCACCATAAAAGGATTGGTGACTTCGTTGCCGCCTACGACGGCGAGCAGGGTAATTTTGTTTAAAAGGACCGCGGTGTGATCCATGATATTCACTGACACTTCATGGATGTCGGCTTGTTTGTAGTGAATTCCGCCGCTTTTGATGATCTCCATTTCACGCTCTTTGCCCCAGGCCCCGCCCATGTGGACAAAGACGGATTTCTCGTGAAAGAGTGCGTCCAGGTTGCTTGCATCGCGCGCAGCCATCCAAGCCCATTTATCTTTAGAGAGTTGGATTACTTCTTGTTCCAGGTTTTCGTTTGACATCATATACTCCTTATGTTTATGCTTGCTATCATGGCCATTTTATTGCTCAGGTAAGACTTCGTTCAGACAACGGATGGCATTTAACGTTCTGGGATAGCCAACATACGGCAACAATTGGGTCACGACGCTCAGCAATCTTTCTTTGTCGTTTCCCACGATGACATTGGCCTGAATATGCCCTTTCAACTGCGGCTCACAGCCGCCCAGAGAAAGGAGCATGGAGAACGTGAGCAGTTCACGGGTTTGGAGGTCAATCCCGGCCCGGGCTACATAATCGCCAAAACAATTGGCCGATAAATATTTTTGGATGTGAAGTTGGTTGGCGGGTGAATCCGCATACATGGCCTCAATCCGCTCGCCCACAATCACTTTTTGGACGGCGTAGCCTTTTTCAAAGCGCGTTTCCGGGGTGGTGGTGGCCTGCCCTTCCAGCGGCAGTTGGATGCCCCGACTTTCCAAAACTTCATTGGTGGCGTGGATAAAATCGTACACTTTGGACATGCCCACATACGGCACGGCCTGATAGACGATTTCTTTCACCTCCACCGGGGTGACGCCCACATTCAGCGCGCCGCCCAGCATCACTCTGTACTCGGCGACGGCCTGGCAGGCGATCATGGAGGCCAGGATCACCATCAATCGGGTGCGGGTGTCCAGGTTTCCATACGCCAGCACTTCGTCAAACGCGAAATTGTCAAAGACTTCGATCAATTCCGGGTCAGTTTCTGCCAGTTTTGATTTTCGGTTGGGAAATAATTCTTCATGATTTTTGAGGGCTGTTTCACTGATTTGCATAATTTTTACCTTTTAGACTCTCGTTGAAATTTTTAGGGAATGATTCTTCCCAAAAAGCCTCAGGTAGCGCCCATTAATTTCTCGATGGCGTATCCTGCCAGCAATGCTTAATATGGACACGAGCCGACGAACGGCGTTCCTTCCAACGATCTCGCTGAACTCAAAGGATGCCCATGAAGGAACGCCGTTCGTGGCAAACTGAGAATTGCTGATATCCTGCGGCCACTGCAATCTTCATGTTTTCATCTCTTATGCAGTGTATCACTTGGAGCTAACTCTAAGTCAAGGGGTATGCCCTATCTCCTCGGGCCTTGCTTAAACTCGCGGGCTTTGTCATTGCTTCGGGGGAAAAACCACCCCTCGTAGCCAGGATACGGTCTCTGCGGGACCTCTCAACTGTTCGGGCTTTTGGCCGATGAAATGGGGGCACGGTGGTCGTACTGCGAGACAGTGTCTATGGAGACGGGCGGGAATATGGATCGTTTTGCAAGAAAAGCACCGCTCCCGCCCGTCTCCCCCTTACAGCAGTGTTCCTCAACATTTCGGCGTTTGGGGGTAAAATCAAGAGGAGCTATGTGACCGGGACGTGGGCGTCCCACCCCTATATTTAAACAACTGAATAAGAACTGAATATTTTTTGAACTGGAAGCCTCCTCTTCACCGTGCTATCCTATTCTCATGAACTGTCCGACCTGTCAAACCCCGAACCGTGACCTTGCGCGGTTTTGTCGCGCGTGTGGTCTGTGGCTTGTGCCGCATTGCCCTTTCTGTAACGCGGAGATTCCGGTCGCGTCGGCGTTTTGCGATCAGTGTGGGAGGCGGATCAGCGAGTCGGCGATTCAGCGAGTTAACGATTCGACGAGTCAGCGGGTCAGCGATTCGGGGAGTCGGCGAGAGGAGGGTGGGGGGGCGCCGATGGCTAATTTCCAATCGCATATTTCGCCGGAACTGGCCGCGAAGTTGACGGCGGCGCGGGAGACGCGGGCGATGGAGGGGCAACGGCGGGTGGTGACGATGTTGTTTTGCGATGTGCAGGGGTCCACGGAGGCGGCCAGTCGCCTGGACCCTGAGGAATGGGCGGGGATCATCAACGCCGCGTTCGAGTGTATGATCAGGCCGGTGGTGCATTATGAGGGGACGGTGGGCCGGTTGATGGGGGATGGATTACTGGCGTTTTTCGGTGCCCCGATTGCCCACGAGGATGATCCTTTGCGGGCGGTGATGGCGGGGTTGGAAATCGTCGAGGCGTTCAAAAGTTATCAGGAACATATCCTGCTCGATTGGGGCATTCCCGTCAACGTGCGGGTGGGGATCAACACCGGGTTGGTCGTTGTCGGCGCGGTCGGGTCGGATTTGCAGGTCGAGTATAGTGCGCTGGGGGATGCCATCAACGTCGCCGCCCGGATGGAACAAACGGCGAAACCCGGAACCGTGCAAATTTCCGAAGAAACCTGTAAACTCGTCGCCCCGCTGTTTGAGTTGGAAGACCTGGGCTTGGTCACGATCAAAGGCAAAGCGGAACCCGTCCACACCTTTCGCCCCCTGCGCCCCAAACTCAGCCCCGGACGATTGCGGGGGATTGAGGGGTTAGACGCCCCCACGATTGGGCGGGAACACGAAATCTCCATCCTGCGCGCCGCGCTCGAAGCCCTCTCTCGCGGGGTGGGGGGGCTGGTTTTTCTGACGGGCGATGCGGGGATGGGCAAGAGCAGACTGCTGAACGAGGCCAGATCGATCTTGACGCAAGCTGTCTCGCCCCTTCAATCTTTTCAGATGGCGCCGCTGTCTTTTGAGGGGTCTCAGCCGTATGCCTTATTCCGCAGTTTTTTGCGCCAACTCATGGGGGTCGAAGAAATGGACTCGTTCGAGATCGCCCGCCCCAAATTGGTCACTTTTGCCGAACGTTTGCCCATCGAAGCGCGCCGGGGCGTGATGGGGGCGTTTGCCTCGGTCTTGGGATTCCATGATGAACGGGACGGGGCGCGGGATGCGGCGCGGGAAGCGGACGGGGAAGCGTTCAAACGGCAGTTGTTTGCCACCGCGCGGGAGGCAGTTCGCGTGCAATTTGCGGAGGCCCCGGGGATGATCGTGTTGGATGATTTGCATTGGGCGGACCCCGCGTCGCTGGAAATCTTCGGGCATCTGTTCCCCCTCGTGGAAACGGCCCCGATCCTGTTCCTGTGCGCCACCCGTCCCGAACGGGATGTCCCGGTCTGGCAGGTGAAAACCGCCCTGGCGGAGACCTATCCCCACCGGTTTGTTGACATCCCTGTGCAACCCCTCTCCACCGACGAAAGCAATGCGCTGGTCGATCATCTGCTGACCCTGGCGGATTTGCCCCCGCGGATGAGAGCGATGATCCTGGCGAAATCGGAAGGCAACCCGTTTTTTCTGGAAGAAATTATCCGCACTTTGATCGAAGAAGGGGTGCTGGTTCTGGGCGATCATGCGGTGGATGACGTGCGCCACTGGCACATTGCGGAGGATGAATTGGACACCCTCCATATCCCGGACAATTTACAAACCCTGCTGGCGGCGCGCCAGGATCGGCTGGGTGACGAAACGCTTCGGGTGGTGCAGGTCGCCTCCGTCATTGGCCGAACGTTTTATTACCGGGTGTTGTCGAACGTAACTGATACCCAAAACGAACTGGAGCGCCAGTTATCCACCTTGCAACGGATGGACATGGTGGTGGAAGCCGCCCGTCTGCCGGAATTGGAATATGCGTTTCGGCACGCGCTCGTCCAGGAAACGGCGTACCGCTCGATTTTGCGGAAACAACGCCGGGAGTTCCACCGCCAGGTCGGGGAGGCGATGGAAGTCTTGTTCGGCACGCGGCTGGATGAGTATGCCCCCATTTTGGCGATGCACTTTGAACGGGCGGGGGATCGCGCGCGGGCGTTCAACTACTACTTTCATGCGGGGGATGTCGCGTTTCGTTTCCATGCGGTCAAAGAGGCGATCCTTCATTATTCGAAAGCGTTAGCTTTGTTGCATCAGGAACACCGTCCCCATGACCACCCCGCACAAGATCACTCCCTGTCCGAGTATTTGACCGTGACGCATCTGACCCCGGACGGACTGCAAAAGCTCTATCTAGGCCTGGGCCGGGCACTGGAGATGGACGGGCGATACGAGGATGCGCTCGCCCACTACCAACAGATGGAAAGTTTTGCCCAGGAACACGGGTATCGGGAGCTTGAACTGGCCGCACTCACCGCCCACGCCACGATCCATTCGGCTCCCACCGATCAATTTGACCGTACCCTTGCAGAATCCCTTTCCCAACAGGCACTCGCCCTGGCCGAAGAACTGGGCAATCATGCCACCGAGGCCAAAATTTACTGGAATCTGATGATGATGTCTGGATTTTCGGGCGAAGGAGAAAAGGGGTATGCCTATGGTGCCCGATCGTTAGAAATTGCTCGCCACTACAACTTGCGGGAGCAACTGGCCTATTCTTTGCATGATTTTCATCGCGCCTCTTTGGTCTCGGGAAAACTCGCAGAGGCCCAGGCCATGTTGGAGGAAGCCCAGGGACTGTGGCAGGAATTAGGCAATCAGGCGATGTACATTGATAGCCTGGTGTCGGCGGCGTTGCTCTACATTATTCAAGGGGATTACACTCGTGCCGAAACCGTGTGCCTGGAGGCCCGCCAACTGGGCGAGGAAATTGGGAACTTGTGGGGCCAATCGTACAGCGAGTACACCCTGGGATTCATCTATCACGAACAAAGCCAATTCGTGCAAGCCCTTGAAGTGATGGAAAACGCGCTACGTCTGGTGGAACCTTCCGGGTTTGCTGTCCCACTGGTGGATTGTAATGCGTATAAGGGGTTGATCTACGGATATTTGGGAGATTTTGAACGCGGAAAAACGTTTGCCCTCTCTGCGATCCACCATGCCAAAGAACGATTACCCGCGATGCAGGTTGGCCCCATCTCCATTCTTGCCATCCTGGAATTCTGGCAGGGGAATTTCAGCGCCATGGATGAATGGCTAGGGGATACACTCCCCACCCCGGCTAATAATTCTTTCACCGGGTTTGAACGCTTCATTGCCGAATGTTACCGTTTGTTAGCGAAAGGGGAGTATGAAAAGCTGGTCAACCTCTCCGCCGAGGTGCTTCCCCATATTCGCCCCATGGGCGATCTGGTGTACATTTCGGATATTTTACGGTTGAACGGGGAGGCTTTGCTTATTCTACATCGTAACGACGAAGCCCGAAAATTTCTCGAAGAGGCCTGTCTGCGCGCGCAACATTCCCCTCATCGCAGGATTGATGCGCTCTTTGCCCTTTGCAGGTTTGAGACTCAGGTGGGCGATAAAGAAATTGCCAGAGCCTGTTTGGCAGAGGCGCGCCAAAACATCGAGATCATCCTTCAAAACGTCAGCGATCCCCGCCTGCATCTGTCTTATCTCGCTCGCCCCGAAATCAAAGCCATTCTCGAATACACCATATGATTTGTCCCCATTGCCAGACTGAAAACCCACCCGGCTCAAAATTCTGCAACGAATGCGGTCAGCGGCTGATCGCAAAATGCCCCACCTGCGGACGAGAGAACGCGCCCGGATCAAAATTCTGCAACGAGTGTGGCACCCGCCTCGGACCTGCGTCCCCTGCCGACCCTCGCGGGGTCGCTGGTACCCCGATCATTTCACAACCTCCCCCATCCCCCCTCTCCAACCTCGAAGCCCTTATTCCCCAGGATTTCGCCGCCAAACTGGAAACCGCCCGCACCCAAAAGACGATGGTCGGCGAGCGGCGCGTCGTCACCATGCTGTTTTGCGATGTGAAAGGCTCCACCGCCGCGGCGGGGCAACTCGACCCCGAAGATTGGGCGCAGATCATGAACGGGGTGTTTGAACACATGATCCGCCCGGTGTACAAGTACGAGGGCACCGTTGCCCGGTTAATGGGCGATGCCATCCTCGCGTTTTTCGGTGCCCCGGTGGCGCACGAAGATGATCCGCAACGGGCGATCCTGGCGGGGTTGGAAATTGCCGAGGGGTTTGCCCCCTATCGGGGAAAAGTTCAACACGAGTGGGGCGTGGAGATCGACGTGCGGGTGGGGATCAACACCGGGTTGGTGATGGTCGGCGCGGTGGGGTCGGACTTGCAGATGGAATACACCGCGCTGGGGGATGCGATCAACCTCGCCGCCCGGATGGAACAAACCGCCGTCCCCGGCACGGTGCAGGTCTCCGACGAGACCTACAAACTCGCCGCGCCGATCTTTGAATGGATGGACCTGGGCACGGTGGAAGTCAAAGGGAAACTCGACCCCATTCAGACCTACCGCCCCCTTCGGCAGAAAACCACCTCCGCGCGCCTCCGGGGCATCGAAGGTCTCAACGCCCCGATGGTGGGGCGCGACGACGAACTGGATCACCTCACGACCGCGGTACAACGCCTGGAACAAGGCGTCGGGAGCATCATTTTTGTCACGGGCGAGGCGGGGCTGGGAAAATCCCGTCTCATCCGCGAATTACGCAATACGGAATATCGCATCCGACCCGCCTTTCACGAAACCGTTTCCTTCTCCTACGAAATCTCCCAACCATACGCGATCTTTCAACGTCTGCTTCGGCGGGCGTGCGGGGTGGAGGAGGGCGATTCTCCCCTGGAGATGTGGGAAAAGTTCCTGCCCATCCTGAACCTGATCCCGGCGGATGTCCCCGATCAGGGTGGGGTGTTTGAAACCCTATTTGCGTACCACGGGCCGTCATCCGCGCCCGTGCCGGAGGGGGAAGCGTTCAAACGCCAGTTGTTCGATCTGATGGAACGCATCTGGCGGCAGTGGACGACGGAGGCTCCGCGGGTGTTGATTTTTGATGATTTGCACTGGACGGACCCGGCCTCGGTGGATTTGTTGATCCACCTGTTCAAATTAGCCGATACCTGCCCGGTGGTGATCCTCTGCGCCACCCGCCCGGATCGGGAGACGCCAGGGTGGGCCGCCAAACAAACCGCCGCGAAAGCGTATCCACATCGCTTCCTCGACCTCCATCTCCGCCCGCTCACGGCCACGGACACCAACGATTTGGTGGACAAATTGCTGACCATTTCGGATTTGCCCGCCAAATTACGGGCGCGCATCCTTGAAAAAACAGACGGGAACCCCTTTTTCATCGAAGAAGTGGTGCGCACGATGATCGATAACGGGTTGGTCGTGCGGGAAACGAACGGGAGCGCCGAGGTACACTGGCGGGCGGTCAAACATATTGAGGATATCGAAATTCCGGGGAATTTGCAGTCGTTGTTGATCGCCCGGATTGATAAGCTCGAAGACAGTGCCCGGCGGACGTTGCAACTCGCGTCGGTGATTGGGCGGTCGTTTTATTTTCGGGTGTTGGATACGATCAATCGCACGGTGGCGATTGTGCAGGATCAGTTGGACGATCAGTTGCTCACCCTGCAACGGGCGGAGTTGATCCGGGAGGCGGCCCGGCTGCCGGAGTTGGAGTACATTTTCAAACACGCGCTCACGCAGGAGGCGGCGTACAGTACCATTTTGCATCGCCAGCGGCGGGAGTTTCATCGGCAGGTGGGGGAGGCGATTGAGAATCTGTTTCCTGATCGGGCGGATGAATTCGCGTCCCTGTTGGCGCACCATTTTGGCGAGGCCAACGACCCCCGCGCGGGCCGGTATGAATCCCTCGCGGGGGATGCGGCCTATCGTTTGTATGCGATCCCGGAAGCGATCAGCCACTATGCCCGAGCGTTGGAAATCGTCAAACGGGAGAAGGTTCGGGGACCTGACAGTACGCGTTTGTTTAACCGATTGGGACGATGTTATGAATTGCAGTCGAATTATGCGGAGGCGTTGCGCGTTTACGAGGAGCTGACGCAGATGGCGAAACACCACGGGGATGCCGCGATGGAGTTGGAAGCCGCGATCCTGCAAGGGAAGGTGTATGCCGTCCCGAACAATTTTCAGAATGAAGAAAAAGCGCAAGCTTTCTCGGAACGAGCGCTGGATTTGGCTCGTTCGTTGGGTGATCTCAAGGCAGAAGCGCGAATTCATTGGAACTTTCAGTTGTTGAAGATGTACACCGGCAAAATGGATGAGGGGATTCCATACGGGGAACGTGCGATTGAACTGGCGCGGGGGTTGGGGATGCAGGATATTCAAGGCCATGCGTTGCAGGACCTGTCCCTGGCCTATATGGCGGTGGGGGAGTTAGCCCGGAGCCGGAGCGCGCTGGAGGAGGCGACCCCGATTTGGACCGCGTTGGGTAATTTGCCGATGTTGGTGGAGAATTATTCGAATCGATCCTACGAGCGCATTATGGCGGGGGATTTTGAGGCCGCCATTCGCCTGTCCGAGCAGGGGTTTGCGTTGGCTGAAAAAATTCAGAATCAGTGGGGACAGGTGAATAGTCAGATTTTCACGTCGCAGGTGTATTTGGCTTTAGGGAACATTGATAAAGTGAACGAAATTCAGGCCTATTGTATTCCGTTAGCGCGGAGTGTCGGGCATCCGGGGTCGGCTTTGGTGCTGATTCAGCGGGCCTGGATGTTTACGAATATTGGAAACTTTGAAAAGGCGAATGAAGCGGCGGATGAAGCGGTGAAAGATGCCGTGGCTTTTGCGCCATTTTACGCGTACGCGATGGCGCTTCGAGCCTGGTATCACATGCGGGACGGCGAATTTCTGGCGGCGGAAGCGTTGATGGATAAGAGCGGCAAGATTGTGGGGCACAATAAAACCCTGATCGAAATTAATATTATTTTTGTCTACGTCCGTGTGGAATGGCTTCTTGCAAAAGGAAACCTGGAGCAGGCTTTGAAAGATGTGGGTGATTTGATCGAGTTTGTCGAACGTTCAGGGGTTCTGTTTTTTCTCCCTGAGTCCTTGCTGTTGAAGGCGAAAATTCAACAAGCGAGTGGGCAGATGGAAGCCCAATACGAAACACTCTTGCAAGCCAGGGATGTGGCGCAGACGATCAATTTTCGGACCCAACAATTGCGGATCGCCGTGGCTTTGGCACAAGTTGCCGAGCAGGGGGGGGATACCGATCAGGCGGACGCATTCCGTGCCGAGGTACAGCCTGTGATTCAATTTATTGCCGATCATATGCACGATGCGAAATTGCAGGAGGTTTTTCGGCAGTATGTCGTTTCTGTTGGGCTTGTGTTGGCCCCATGAAAGGATAAAGGTAAACAGTTCGCCCTTTTTTCGGGCTAATATATTCATCTCGATCGCAAATTACGTATTTGAATCACCGACCATGAGATCACGGATGGTTCTTTAAAACCTATCCGTGATCTCATGATCCGTGATTCACACGGGTATTTAATCATAAGGAAAGCGCAATTCCTGACCGTTGACGATATTTCTCTCCCCTAGCTGAGTGATTATGTATAAGGAGTAAAGCTGATGGACGCAATTTCTACCCACCGCGAAGCCCTTCGATGGGCTTGTGAACTGCTCGACATGGTGATGGCGGATGTCACCCCCGAAATGGCGCACGCCACCCCGCCAGGGATCGCGAACCCGCTTGCCGCGATCTACGCGCACGCGATTCTGGACCTGGACGTGATTCCCAGTTTTATTTTGCAGAGAAAACTGCCTCTGTACCAGTCTACCTGGAAAGAAAAAACGGGCATCAGCGATCCCCAATGGCAGATGAGTTTTGACTGGGCGCGGACCGTGCAGGTGGATTTGCCCGCCGCGCGGATGTTTGCTCAAGCGGCATACGAAAAAACCGATGAATATCTGGCATCTTTTACCGAAACTGATCTGGCTCGCGAAATCGATCTGACGAACGTCGGGTTGGGGAAGCGGTCGTTGAGTTGGTGCCTTTCAGCGTTGGTCATCAGCCACCTCAACAATATGATTGGTGAGATTTCCGTGTTGAAGGGGATTCAAGGCGCGAAAGGTTATCCATTTTGATTGAAGTCCCGGCCTTTCGAAAAGTCCGGAAGTGGGAACGAATTTCCTGATTGTGATCTAGATCACATCCATCATGGGTTTGCTTCACTGACGGGTTGATCAGCGGTCGCTATACTTAGGGCATAAGTTCAATACGAACAAATTTCCACCACTTCCCAATAGGAGACCCAAGATGACAACCGAAACCACTTCCCGTCCGATGAGCCGTTTTGCCGAAAAACTGTCCGCTTTCCGCGCTGGCCTGAACAAAGATGAACAAGACCTGCTCGATGAGATCGTCGGCAGTGAGGTCGAAGCGCATGCGAAGCAACTCCCCAAAGCCGCCGCCATGAAGGATGAAGGCGACGATGTCGAATCGCACGCGATGCCCCGGGATAAGTTCGCTCCTAAGACGAGCGAGGGAGAAGATGTCGAAGCCCACGCTCGCCAACTGCCCAAGGCCCCTATCAATATGGGTGAAGGTGACGATGTTGAATCTCATGCTCGCCAACTGCCCAAGGTCGCCGAACGAATGTCCCGCCCGGCCTTCAAATTCAACCCCTCCAAGGCCTCCTATGAAATCGGCAGTGGCGAGGAAGGGGATGTCCAAGCTCATGCGAAACAATTGCCCCGTCCGATGGAAGCGAGAATGCCTGCGGCTACGCGGTAATATCTTTAAGACGTCATTACTCACGCCAAATGAGAGGAAAGCCGGAAAAAAAGGATGAAAGGGGGGATGTACATCCCCCCTTTCATCCTTTTTTTCCGGAACTCGTTACTCTAGAAAACAAAACGGCAGGCTCGCCAAGCTGTGAGCCTGCCTGTGATTAACCCGGAGATGCCATGAATTTATCCCAGGAAACGCTGTTGAGGGAACAGTTGCACACCTTGATCACCACGTTGGAAGGGAATGGGCAGAAGCAACTGCCTCAACTTCTTCCTCACTCCAACCTGGCTCTGCTCCAATCCATTGTGGAGGCCGCGGCCCAGATATTTAAAGCGGCAGGCTCGGCCATTGCCTTGATTACGGAAGATGGTCAGGAATTGGAATTTATGGTGTCGTACAATGTGATCGGGCGGAGTGTGACCGGGATGCGGTTCCCGATCAATCGGGGGATTGCCGGATATGTTGCGATGACCGGGCAGGCGTTGGCCGTTTCGAGCGTGGAACAAGACGCCCGCTTCAACCGTACCCTGGCAGAGGAAATTGGCTATATTCCGACTTCGATTTTGGCGGTGCCCCTGCTTTGCGGGGAAAATGTCATCGGGGTCATTGAGATTTTGGACAAACTCAGCGGCGAAACGTTCAATTTAAAAGACATCGAACTCCTGGCGATCTTTGCCCGGCAAGCGGCCTCCGCGATAGAACAGGCGCAACAACTGGAGCAGTTGCAAGGTGCGCTGATCAATGGTCTAAAAAGTTTGGCGGGCGGGCACGAGCCAGCATCCTCTCCGGCGAGCGGGGGTGATCTTTTGCGTTTGGCCGAAATGCTTAGGGATGTCAGCGCCCTGTCGGAGCCGGAGCAAGAGGCCTGTTCGCAGGTTTTGCAAATTTTTCAAGCCTATCGTCGGGCCAAACCCGCGCTCCGCTTTGGGGGCGGACGTCGGTTTTGAATTGGAGCATCAATGAACGCATCTCTTCCCCGTGTACCCTCCTTGTCCGAAGAACTGCACTCCCTGCTGGCCGCCATTGAGGCGAGCGGGCACGCCTTGTTACCGCAAACCAATTTCGTTCTTCTTCAATCCATTGTCGAAGCGGCGGCGCGGATTTTTGGCGCGGTCGCCGCGGCCATTGCTTTAGTCACCGAAGATGGGCAGGAACTGGAATTTAAGGTGGCCTACAATGTCATCAATCAAAATATTGTTGGGATGCGTTTCCCCATCCATTCAGGCATCGCCGGACATGCCGCGCTGACCGGGCAACCGCTCGTGGTTTCTAGCGCCGATCAGGATCAACGGTTTAACCGAAGTTTTGCCGAAGAAAGCGGGTACATCCCCAAGTGCATCATCGCCGTGCCGTTGATTTTGGGCCAAAAAGTGCTTGGTGTGATCGAAGCTCTCGACAAGGTCAGTGGCGAAAAATTTGATGATGAGGATGTGGCCTTGATGACCTTGTTTGCCCATCAAGCCGCTTTTGCCATTGGTCAGTCCCAACCTTTGGATCAACTTCAACACACGCTTCTCACGGGGCTGAAACAATACGCCCGCACAAACGGAGTAGACCCCGTGGAACTCCTCGAAGTCCTGGACGCCCAACCCCGAACACCTCCCGCCTTGATTCATCTCGCCAAGACGATCAAAGAGATCAGCGCGCAGGGTGAGTCCGAAAGGGAAAATTGTCTGAAAGTTCTCCATGTCTTTCAAAATCTACGGATTAAAACGATGTCTTCAACCGGGAGTGGCGTATGAGCGCGCCCGTGGATGATCAAGACCTGCCAGCGTGGTCCGATCCGTTTATGGCCCGTGTCATTCGCCCGTTGCCCCTGCATGGGCCGTTGGCGAGCATCTCGCGGGAATGGGCCTGGGGGAATAGTACCGGACGGGGCGTGAAAGTGGCGGTCATCGACAGCGGTATCGAGCACGATCATCCCGCGTTGGAGGGCAGTGTCCGCGGAGGGATCGCTGTCGAATATGATCCTACTGTCGAGGATCACATCCGGTACACCCCGGAAGATCGCCCCCAGGATATTTTTGGGCACGGGACGGCGTGCGCGGCCATTATTCATGCCCTGGCCCCGGAAGCGGAACTGTACAGCGTACGGGTGTTGGGGCGTGATGGAAAAGGGCGATCCCTTCAGTTTGCCGCCGGGATGGATTGGGCGGTGGAAAACGGAATGCAGGTCATCAACATGAGTCTGTCCTCTTCCAGCGAGGAATATTTCGGCCTGTTTCACCAACTGGCGGATGATGCGTTTTTCAAAGGGGTGGCGCTGGTGTCGGCGGTCAATAATGTGCCTGCGCCCAGTTATCCCTCCCTGTATTCGTCGGTGATCTCGGTGGCGGCGCACGATCAACGGGACCCGTTCACGTATTATTACAACCCCGAACCACCCGTCGAATTTGGCGCACCGGGGATTGATCTGAAAGTGGCTTGGACAAATAAAAGCTACATGACCAGCACGGGCAATAGTTTCGCCGCCCCTCACATCGCAGGCATTGTCGCGCTCATTCGGGCAAAACACCCAGAATTAACCCCGTTCCAGATTAAAACCGTTTTACATGCGTGTGCCAGCAACGTGCATCCTACGACCAATTCATAGAGTAGATGTGAACCAGCTCACAGTCAGGAATCACCAGTTCCCCTAAAATCAACTGAGATGTACTCACACAGAAAGTCTCGAAAAAAAATCATTTTTTGTATTTGATGATGGCCTAAATATTTCCATGATTGTGATTATATCTGTGCCAAGAGATGTTTCAGATTGAGAAAAATACTCTAATTTGATCTCGACATCTTTGTACGTTGTAAGCTCTGCTTTATTTACAATCCTTCCGCTTAGAACCCAGTT
>WBZL01001700.1_pt1 | contig 22423 bp, 9 predicted proteins | sample 5204291 | NCBI WGS metagenome assembly WBZL01 (sample SAMN12344345, study PRJNA552823) | activated sludge metagenome | biome: Activated sludge suspended growth; feature: Nitrification reactor; material: Wastewater; isolation source: activated sludge from nitrification reactor of wastewater treatment...
AATCATTCCACCCCTTCGGGGTTTCATTCATCTAAATTAATATACTATAATCATTCCACCCCTTCGGGGTTTCATTCATCTAAATTAATATACTATAATCATTCCACCCCTTCGGGGTTTCATTCATCTAAATTAATATACTATAATCATTCCACCCCTTCGGGGTTTCATTCATCTAAATTAATATACTATAATCATTCCACCCCTTCGGGGTTTCATTCATCTAAATTAATATACTATAATCATTCCACCCCTTCGGGGTTTCATTCATAATGTTCAATATTCTATAATCATTTCACCCCTTCGGGGTTTCATTCATAAAAATCAATGTTCTATAATCATTTCACCCCTTCGGGGTTGATCTATTGCTCGTCCACGCAGAGTCATCCGCACTATTTTATTGCCAAAGTGCAATCATTTCACGTGTGAAATCTGTGAAGAGCGGATGTTCTGTGCAACAACACCCGAATCACAAACCCAATTTGTCATTCCAAGCAACGCGAGGAATCCACATGCAATAAATGAATCAATTCGACTATTCTGAGCGGTTCACTCTGCTTATCTCACAATCTTCCATATCACTAATTATTAATGTGAATGGATTCTTCGCTTCCCGCCTGCAGCGAAGAATAATGAACACTCTATAGCGGGCAGGCGCTCAGAATGACAAAATTTGTTGGTTAAGTAAACTGTAAAATGTTTATCACTCGGACACTGTGATTAGAATGTTCTGTGCAACGACCCCCGAATCACATACCCCTCTTGTCATGCCGAGCTCCGCGAAGAATCCATATACAATAGATGAATCAATCCGATTTTCCCTTTACATTCAGGACTTACATCTTGATGGCTCGAAAACACCCCATAATGATTTAATTTCAAACCCACCGGAAGAATCTAACAAACCCTTTTTCGCCTCCGCGCTTTTGCGTGATAATACAATCTTGAGTCATATAGGAGTTAGATTAAACGGTAACAACTACAGAGGATTTTTTTCCATTTGTTCCATGATTGATACAGATTCAAAATATTTTCACCGGATTGCCACAATTGCCACAACCCGAAATGCCTATATTTATTGACTTTGCCAAAACCAACACCCCTCAAACGCCTTTCCCGCCTGGCTTTAGCCAATTTGCATTTTTTGAAATACCCTGCAGACAAGCGTTTGAGGTGCATTCTTCAAACTCGTTTCACAAATCGCGTTTTTTACAATTTGACAAAACAAAGCATTCTTCTTAGTTTGGCTCAAATGATTTTTTGAAGTTGTTCTTTGAAAATTCCAGGCAAACAAGAGACTCCGGATGACTCTCTTACAATATGACAATTTCTCCCAATGCCTCCTTATTCAGAATGTATTTGACCGGACACTTCCTGTAAGAAGTCAATTGGTGAGTCTAAGAGTTCTGTGGTAATCGGGAAGAAATGTTGACTAAGTTCTAAATGAACTGATTCTTTCTGTAAGAAACCGGAGTGTTGCGGGAAGAATCCAGTTTGTACTTGGAAGGGTATGTTGCAGTACTTTAAGAATTCTGCATCCTTCAATAAGGGTTCTAACTGACTTTGTAAGACATTTGAAACCGATTCTATGAATTCAAATTGTCTCTCGAAGGATTCTGATCGCGAATGTAAGAACTGAACGCCATACTATAAGAACTCAAAGTCCTTCAGGAAGAAGTGTGAGTGCATCCGGATGAACATTTCATGTGAACAGAAGTTCACTGATTGCGTTTGAAAATGAACTGATACTCATTGGAAATACTTTTGCATGCTTTCGAAAAGGAAATGCACCGTTTGGAAATGCACTGACAGCGTTTGGAAATACTTTTGTACCTCCTGGAAATCATCCGATGCCGTTTGGAAATGATCATGCACTGTTTGGAAATAAATAAATGCCGTTTGGAAATGAATTGATTGAAGTTGGAAATACTTTTCAATCCTTTGGAAATGCTCAGTGACCCTTTGGAAATGAACTTGCATGAGTTGGAAATGAACTGATTGCATTTGGAATTAGTGATATATCGTTTGGAGAAAGTGGTTTTGAACTTTTGTTCAGTAAGATTTTGGCAAGAAATGTTCAATACTGAGCTGAATTTAAACACTCTGTAATTGCCTGATAAGAAAAACAATATTGAATCACTTTAACTGTTTCAAATGATCCAAGCTTTGAAGTTTTAAAAAAAATATGTCTTTCGCGAAAGCATACTAAAAACAAACAAAACCAAAATCAAACAACTGCTTAGGCAGTGAAAGGAAAAATGCTATGTTAAGAGCACAGCAGAACCGGCTTGCCATGTTTGAGGCCGTTTACTCATATCTCAAAGAGAATGAGAGCGCTTTCGCGGGAACAAATGAATTCGTTGAATCTGTGAATATGCTTAGGGCGAAGATTGACGGGATAATTGAACTGGAAGACAAGAGATCATCTGTCGCCAAAGGCAGGACAAATCTCAAGAACGAAACTCGCACAGCGGCAGTGACCGCTGGTACCGCGCTTGCAGGCGCTATCTTTGCTTTTGCAAAGAAAACGAAGAACATTACTTTGGCTGACAAGTCCAACATGAGCTACTCCAGTCTCGACAATATGCGGGACATTGAACTTGTTCTGAGTCTCAACTCAATCAAGGACCTTGCTACTGATAATCTTGAGGCACTTTCAGGATTCGGGGTTACGAATGAAAAGTTCCTGGAGTACAAGGAAATGTTCAAAGTGTATTTTGATGCACTCAATTCGCGGGAAAGCTCTAAGGCAATTAAGATCAGCGCAGGCAGGGGAGTGGCAGCACTCTTCAAGGACACAGAAGAACTGCTCAAGTCAATTGACAAACTGGCTGAGGCTTACAGAACAGAGAACAAACAGTTCTTCAACGGTTACAAGCCTTCACGCTCCATCAAGGACCTCGGTGCACATCGCAAGAAGATACCGGAGTCTTCTTCAAATGTAATTGCAACACCGCAGTCATAACTGCACTCACTATAAATCCCCCTGCTGTAGAAGGCAGGGGGGATTTTAATAAAAGTTTAATGCAGAGTGAAAGAATCTTCGCTAGTCATAAATGCTGAAGCATCGGAATCACATACCCCATTTGTCATTCCGAGCTCCGCGAGGAGTCCATTTGTAGACGAAGAAACATTTCGATTGATGTACACAGTAACACTCGAATCACATACCCCATTTGTCATTCCGAGCTCCGCGAGGAGTCCATTTGTAGACGAAGAAACATTTCGATTGATGTACACAGTAACACTCGAATCTCATACCCCAATTGTCATTCCGAGCAACGCGAGGAATCCATTTACATATGAAGAAACATTGAGAGTGATGAAAGATAAAAAACCAAATCATAATCCCTTTTTTTCATTCCGAGCCCCTGACAGGGCAGGCTCCGCGAGGAATCCATATTAATATGGATAGAAGATTACGATGAACCAAGAAGTAAAATCAAATTGACATCCACATGAGCATTATCAAAAGAAGAAAGAAGACTTATTGCGTATACATTCTCGCAAGCAAGAAAAATGGAACGCTTTATACAGGCTTCACTTGCGACCTGATTCGAAGGGCTGTTGAGCATAAAACAAGCAATAAAAAGAGCTTCACCAAGAAATATGATATAAAACTTCTGGTTTATTATGAAACATCTAATTATGTTTTAAATGCAATAAGGAGAGAAAAGCAAATCAAGAAATGGAGCCGGAAGAAAAAGATTGATTTGATTGAAAGTATGAATCCTGAGTGGGTGGATCTAAGCATTGATATGATGAATCAAGAAGAAATTGACGAGATTTCAAGAGAATTGGATAGAGCATACTCAGCTAAGAACACTCCCTAATAATTGTAGGTGGATGATCATAAATGTTTTGAACAATTGCACTTGAATCCCAAACCCCATTTGTCATTCCGAGCGAAGCGAGGAATCCACGCGCATTAGGTGAATCATCCCGGGTCTTGTTATCAGATCGCTCTGTAAATCTCACTTCCATCGGAATCTCAATTATGCCCTTGAATGGATTTCTCGCTTCGCTCGAAATGACAAAATTTGTTTGTTAAGTAGACTGTAAAATGTTTAGCACACGGAAACGGAAATTAGAATGTTCTGTGCGTTAGCGGTCGAATCACATACACCTGTTGTCATTCCGAGCCCCTGAGGGGCAGGCTCCGCGAGGAATCCGTACTCAAAAGAAGAATCTTTACGAATGATAGACACAGTAGCACTCGAATCACAAACCCCTTTTGTCATTCCGAGCGAAGCGAGGAATCCATTTGTGGGAGAAGAAACATTTCGTTTAATGAACACAGTAACATCCGAATCGCAAACCCTTTTTGTCATTCCGAGCCCCTGACGGGACAAGCTCCGCGAGGAATCCACATGTATTAGTTGAGCCAATTCGTATGTTCTTGGCTGCTCACTCTGCTTTTCGTCACATTCTTCCGTATTGCCATCATATGTGAATGGATTTCTCGCTGCCTGCCTGCAGCAGGTAGGCGCTCGAAATGATAAAAATATGTTGGTTAAGTAAACTTTACAATGTTTATCAAACAGAAACTGTGATTAGAATGCCTTGTGAAACGGTACTCAAATCACATTCATTTATGACAATTGAGATAAAATATTTTTTTCAAAAAATGCTGACAAAAGTCATTGTTCAGAACAATTTTTAGTTACATATTTGAATGCTTTTAGCTTTAAATTACCGGTCAAGAAATTCTGTTCTAAGAAGTGCGTCTGGTTTTGGGCTACTATCAAAAGTTTTACAGTTACTGATGTAATAATATACTTTTGTCTGTGTGGAGAATTTCCATTAAGAGTGTTGAATTTATGGACAGCACTTTAAATACCTTCAATTGAGTTGTATTTTGCTGTCTTTTTGATGGCATAAAATTTGAGTTATACTTTGTGGAATAATATGTCGACGAGTTAACTGAAATAATTACAGTATGTGAATTAGTTAGCTTTCGATGAAGGAAGAGAATCAAATTCCCAAATTTAAGGATTCAGAATATGAAAGTTAATTACCCCTTTTACTATTTACCATTTCAACGGAAGCAAAACATTTCCATTTCATTTTCTGATTCAGTCATACTCATTCTAAAATGCAGTTGGGGAATTCTTATTGATTCTCAGTAATAATGCACTGACTGAGTGCATGTGCTCAAGAGTTTGAAAGCAAGATAATTTCTAGTTCTAACTTAAATTTAAAAGCATTATGAAAAAATTTACCGCTTTACTTGCTGCAGTACTATTTTACCTGTCCACATTTACTTCCGCACAGGCGCAGAATCCAACATATATCTTGAACTGCACAAACAGAACTCCTTTGCCAAGTGTAGTTAATATGATTGAATGGGATATTGACATGACATGGACAAATTCGGGAGTAGCTCCGAATTTTGAATATGCGGGAGGACAGTATTTCTTTAATGTGAATCCAGGCATAGCTAACGGTGGAACCGTTACCATGTCCAACGCCGGCTCTGACTTACCAACGAACATGCAGCCCAGAAATCCAACTGTATATAGCACTACAACTCCCTGGCAATTAAGATGGGCAGTTAACACTTTCCCCGGAGCGGGTAGTGGTTTTGCAATGCCGGCAGGTGTACCGGTAACCATAGTCAGAATAAGACTTCAAACTACCTCTGCTACATTTGCTCCTGTTGCTATGAACCTGGAATGGCGAAATTTACTTCCAAATCCGTTCACAAAGATCTTTGCTTATGTGGGAACAACTAATACGGATATCTCTACACCAAGTAATCATATCATAAGTTTTGGCAATGATCCGTTGCTGAATGGAATTTATGCAAACTTCTATTCGAACGTGAGAACTGTCAGCTACGGTCAGACCGTGAATTTTCTTGATTCCACACTTGGCTCCCCGACAAGCTGGGCATGGACATTTCCGGGAGGTTCACCTTCATCTTCAACTGCTCAGAATCCGACAAACATAAGATATAATACGCCGGGAATTTACTCTGTGACACTGATTGCGTCAAAGTCGGGGTACTCAGATACAGTTACAAAAACGAATTACATTACAGTCACACCATTGCCATGCATGCCTACCTGGCTTAGCATGATAAGACTTTCTGATGCAGGAAACATTAACGACAGTCTTTTCTATGGCGTTGCTCCTCAAGGAACTGCGGGAATAGATACTTGTCTTGGCGAGCAGTCGTTGCCGCCTCCTCCGCCTGCCGGTGCGTTTGATTGCAGATTTCAATTGACATCACCGGATGATTCCAAGCGCGATTTTAGAAGTGACACGACAACCTACAATAACTGGTATATCAAGTTCCAACCGTCGTCTGCAGGTTATCCGATCACTTTTACATGGAATCCTGCATTGCTTCCTGCAAACGGTTTCTTCAATCTTAAAGATGCGGTGAATGGAACGATAGTCAATGTGAATATGAGAAATCAGAGCAGCTATGTTTTGACCAACACTGGACTTACGACTCTCAGAATCGAATTCCTTAATAAGAGAACAGTTACTGTCAATGTGAATCCGTTCTGGAATATGGTGTCCGTTCCACTGCTTACAGAGAACATGCATGTAACTTCGCTTTTCCCGGGTTGCTATCTTCCGGCTTATACTTATGATAACGGTTACATAACCGCAACAAATCTCGTAAACGGAAAAGGATATTGGATTCAGTTTGAGAATGCAGGCACATATCCGATCTATGGAATTCAACCTGCCTCCACTGTAATAAATATTGCTCAGGGCTGGAATATGATCGGACCGTTTGATGAGAATATTCCTGTAAACAGGCTGGTTTCTAATCCACCGGGAATAATTATTTCTCCTTACTACGGATTTAATTACGGTTATATAACTGCCGATACATTGAAAGTCGGAAAAGGGTACTGGGTAAGGTCTTCTGCGGCAGGCACACTTACGCGAAGCATTACCAATAATCCGGAAACTACTCCGGTAATTGCAGCAGACAATTTAAGCAACTGGACGAGAATTGAAATTGCCGACAATGCAGGCAACAAATCGAGTCTTTATCTTGCGAAGTCAAATGAGATCTCAGGTTCATTTGATCTTCCGCCGGTTCCGCCGTCAGGAATATTTGATGTGAGATTCGGGACTGATGTTTCTGTAGAAGCATTCGGACAGAATCATGAGATCAAACTTAACTCGGCAACTCATCCACTAAAGATAAAGGCATACAATCTCAGAGACAACAAATTGAAAATCACTGATGCCGTTAACGGCTTGTTGTTGAACAAGTATCTTGAAGAGGGGGTCGAGATCGTGATTAATGAGAACCTGGATAACTTCAAGCTGATCGAGGAGAATCTTACACCGGATAAATATGATCTCAGTCAGAACTATCCTAACCCGTTCAATCCTGTCACCACAATCAAGTATCAGATACCCGAAGCAGGTTCGGTAAAACTGGTTATCTATGATGTTCTTGGCCGTGAGATCAGGACGCTTGTTAACGCATATCAGTCAGCAGGTTACTATGAAATGAGATTTGATGCATCAGATGTTGCATCTGGAGTTTATTTCTACAGACTCAAGACGGAAACATTCTCTGATTTGAAGAAGATGATAATACTCAAGTAGTTGTAAATGACCTTGGCATATCCTGACATTGCTTCGGATATGCCAAGAGTCTTTGAAGAAATATTCTTACAATTTTAAAGGGGAAGAGAAATGAAAAATATATACAGATTATTGTTCGTTGCGTTTTTGATGGTTGTAGGGCTTAGTAATGGTTTCGGACAGAATCCGACTTACACGCTTGATTGCAATGACTATTATGCTTCATCCGACATAGATGGTCCGGACTCTTTGGAATTCGATATGGACATGACCTGGACAAATTCTGGAGTTGCTCCAAACTTTGAATATGCAGGTGGTCAGTATTTTTTTGATTTCAATAAAGATGCAATCAAGGCCGGAACAACTTGGCAGATGAGCATTGCTGCTTCAGATCTTCCGACTAATATGCAGCCAAGAAACCCAACTGTTTATACAGTAACAACTCCCGGACAGCTAAGGTGGGCAGTTAATACATTTCCTGGTGGAGGCAACGGTTTCTTGATGCCGGCTGGAGTACCAGTAAAGATAGTGAGGATTAAGATTAAAGTTGTTGGTGGCGATGGAAACTTTGCACAACAGCCACTCAATCTTTCGTGGAGAAATGGCCTACCAAATCCGTACACAAAGATTTTTGCTTACATCGGAACGACTAATACGGATATCTCAACATCTGCTACACATACAATTTCAATCCCTAATAATCCATTACCGGGTGGGAGCGGCATAATTGCAAACTTTTATTCGAGCACTCGTACCATCAGCCAAGGACAATCAGTAAATTTCTTTGACTCAACTTACGGCGCCTCAACACCCAACAATTGGAATTGGACTTTCACAGGAGCAACTCCTTCTTCATCAACTGTTCAGAATCCAACTAACATAAGATATGATGTTCCGGGTACGTACAATGTGTCATTGTCGGTTTCGAGTCCGTTGCATTCAAACTCAATCACCAAAACCAACTACATCACAGTTCTTCCCGGATGCATAGCATCATGGAAGCAAACAGTCAGAATCAATGATGCCGGTAATGGTAATGATAGTTTGAAGTTAGGCATGTCACCATCCGGAACAAACGGTCTGGATACTTGTCTGGGTGAAGTACCTGTTCCTCCGCCTCCGCCTTCGGGTGTATTCGATTGCAGATTCATACTTGCATCGAATGAAGCAGTTAAGAATGATTTCCGGAGAGATACAGTCGGCAGTACTATCTGGCGAATGACATTCCAGCCGTCAGTATCCGGCTACCCGATCACATTCAACTGGAACATTGCATCCTTCCCGTCAACCGGTGGATTCTTCCTTAAGGATGAGATCACAGGAACTCTCGTGAATGTAAACATGAGGAATCAAAGCAGTTATACTCTTACTAATTCAGGAATAACATCACTTAAAATCGAGTATAACAATATTACTCTTGCATCGTCGGTTACTTCGGGCTGGAACATTGTTTCAGTTCCTGTGAGAACTTCCGACATGCTCTATTCAACGCTCTTCCCCGGTGTTGCATCTCAGGCATATACATACAGCAATGGTTATGTCAGCATTGCAATGCTCAGCAACGGAACCGGATACTGGATGAAATTCAATAGCAACTCTAACTTCAACTTCACGGGCTATCCATGGTCGCCGGAGAATATGATTGTCAGTCCGGGATGGAATCTCATCGGTCCGTTTGATGAGAATATTCCCATAAGCTCGATTCTTTCTAATCCTTCCGGAATTGTAAATTCGAACTATTTTGGATATACCGGCGGATATTACAATCCGGATACATTAGAGATCGGCAGGGGATATTGGATAAGAACAACGATGGCAGGATATCTCTATAAAGGAGGTGCAGATAATACTCCGAAGGAACTTGCAGTCAACCCATTCGATAGTTTCACAAAGCTTGTCTTCAGTTCAGGTGATGATGTAAATGCAAGTCTATACCTTGGCAATGCAGCACAGATTAATGCCGATTACTCAATGCCTCCAATTCCTCCGTATGGAATTTATGATGTCAGGTTTGGAACAGATAAACTCGTTGAGGCACTCGGCGGAAATCATATTCTTAAGATCAGTTCTGCAACTGCTGAAACCAAACTAAGAGTTTACAACACCGGCGGAATGAAGTTCAGAATTAAGGATGGCATCGACGGTTCTATTCTCGACAAAGAACTGACCGAGGGAACAGAGATAATCATTCCCGCTAATCTGAACAATCTCATCCTCGAGACATCAGTGGCAATCCCGTTAACGTATGAACTTGGTCAGAACTATCCGAATCCTTTTAATCCGGTAACGACAATCAAGTATCAGATTCCGGAAGAGGGCAAGGTGAAGATTGCCGTGTATGATGTGCTCGGAAAAGAAATCAAAACGCTGGTAAACGACTTCCGGCCGGCAGGTGCTTATGAAGTAAGATTAGATGCAAGTGATCTGTCTTCGGGTTTCTATTTTTATCGCATGAGAGCCGGTAGTTTTGAAGAGATGAAGAAGATGGTGGTCATTAAGTAAGTGTTAGAATTCATCGCGCATTCAGAGTCAATTCTCCGTTTGCGCGATGAAGTATCATACGAATTAAGTTGTTAAACTTAAATTTGAATGAACTATGAAACATTTTTACATTTCACTGGCAGCTATAGCAACGATGATTGTATTTGCCGGCGTTGGGCATTCTCAGAATCCGACATACACACTTGATGTAAATGACTTGTTTGTTACCAGCATCCCGGAATATTGTTGTGACTCACTTCAGTTCGATATTGACGTTACCTGGACTAATTCAGGAATTGCTCCAAACTTCGAGTATGCCGGCGGTCAATATTTCTTTGACTTCAACAAGGATTGCATTAAAGCAGGAACAACCTGGGATATGACAATTGCCGGTTCGGATCTTCCTGAGAATATGCGTCCCAGAAATCCAACAGTCTATACAATAACAACCCCAGGACAGCTTAGGTTTGCAGTTAACACATTCCCGGGTGCCGGAAGCGGTTTCCCAATGCCGGCAAACTCTCCAGTGACTATTGCGAGAATTACAATCAAAGCAACAGGCGGTGATCGCTTTTTTGCTCCGGCTCTCTTACAACTTGCTTGGAGAAATGGAACAACAAATCCTTTCACAAAGGTCTTTGCATATGTTGGAACAACTGGCACGGATATCTCAACACCTGCAACGCACACAATCTCAATACCAAATGACCCGATGGGTGCAATGATTGCAGCATATTTTACAGCGAGTCCGACGACCGTTCAACAAGGTCAAACTGTCAACTTTACAGACCAGACTTTTGGTTCATCTACGCCCGTATCATGGGCATGGTCATTTCCCGGAGGAACGCCGGCGACATCAACGCAAAGAAATCCGGTGATAAGATATAATACACCGGGAGTCTACAATGTTTCATTGACTTCGTCAAGTTCACAGTATTCAAACCCAACTACGAGATTCAGTTACATAACAGTGATTTCAGGATGTGCAGCTTCATGGAAACAAAACATCAGTATAAGTGATGCGGGGACAGGTGCTGACAGTCTGAAGTTTGGCATGTCGCCGTTTGGTACTGCCGGATTAGACACTTGTCTCGGTGAAGCATTTGTACCGCCTCCGCCGCCTTCAGGTGTTTTCGATTGCAGATTCATTTTGCCGAGCAATGATGCTGTGAAGACGGACATAAGAAAAGACACTTCGCTCAATACGAGCTGGAGGATGACATTTCAGCCGTCAAATGCAGGCTATCCGCTTACAATCAGTTGGAATCCTTCTACATTACCTGCAACAGGTACATTCTTTCTGAAGGATGAGATCACCGGAACTCTGGTTAATGTGAACATGCGAAATCAGAACAGCTATACTTTGTCACTGACGGGAATAACTTCTCTGAAGATTGATTACATGTATAATCAGACTCTGTACACATCCGTATATTCGGGATGGAATATTGTTTCGGTTCCTTTGAGAACTCAGGACATGCTTTACACAACCCTGTTTCCGGGAGTTGCATCACAGGCATACACATACAGCAACGGCTATGCAAGCATTTCCATGCTGAGCAACGGTGCCGGCTATTGGATGAAATTTAACAATGCATCGAACATTGCATTCACAGGTTATGAGTGGACACCGGAGAATATGATTGTCAGTCCCGGGTGGAATCTCATCGGACCTTTTACTAAGGATATTCCTGTGAGTTCAATTCTTTCCAATCCTTCGGGAATTGTAAACTCAACTTACTTCGGATACAATGCCGGATATGTAAATGCTGATACATTGAAAGTCGGGAAAGGTTTCTGGGTTAGAACCAGCGCAGCGGGATATCTCTACAAAGGTTCTGTTGACAACATACCGAAAGAAGTTGCAGCCAATCCGTTGGAAAACTTTGTGTGGCTAGACTTCAGCAATGGTGAAGACGGCAATGCAAGCCTATACTTGGGAAATGCAAATGAACTTACTTCAGACTACAGTCTCCCGCCCGTTCCGCCGCAAGGAATTTTTGATGTGAGATTTGGAACGGATAATTATGTTGAACTGCTTGGTAAGAACCAAACTGTAAAAATAAACTCTTCAGCATCTGAGACAAGATTGACCGTTCACAACACAAAAGGATTGAAGTTCAGAATTAGGGATGGCATTGATGGTTCAGTACTAAATAAAGAACTCACAGAGGGAAGTGAGATTGTCATACCGGCAAATCTGAATGCTCTAGTTCTTGAGTCTTCAGGAATGTTGCCGCTGACATATGAACTTTCTCAGAACTATCCGAATCCGTTCAATCCGTCAACAGTGATCATGTATCAGATACCGAATGACGGGATAGTGAAACTTGCAGTCTATGATGTGCTTGGAAGAGAAGTGAATTTGCTTGTGAACAACTTCCAGCCTGCGGGCGCATATGAAGTGAAGTTCAATGCAAGTGCTTTGGCTTCGGGAGTATATTTCTATCGCCTTACGGCCGGGGATTTTGATGAGATAAGGAAGATGATGGTGGTGAAGTGAAAGTAGTAAAGATGAACAACAAAATCATAAACTTTGAAATTGAGTGAACTGATATGAAGTATTTAATTCTTATTCTTGCTTTCTCAGCAAGTGTCAATGTTCTGTGGACGGAGACACCACAGGCACAACTTACAAATAACGTCTTGATAGAATATTGTACAGGCACGTGGTGTCAATGGTGTCCATGTGGACATCAGATTATTAACGACATTCTAACAACATATCCAAATACAGTTGTTTTGGCTTACCATGGTGCGGGATCCGATCCATGGCAAAGTTACTCAAATGGAATTCGTGGATTGTTTGGATTTAGCGCATATCCCACAGGCTGTATTGGGAGGAGGACTGGGATTATCTCTAGAAGTGCATGGAGCAATCAGGTTACGATTCAATCTCTCACAATACAACCAGGCGTAATAATTGAAATTTCTAATAAGAATTACGATCCGGGAACCAGAACTTACTCAGCTACTATAAGCATGACTGCAAATACAAATTTGAGTGGGTCTTTCTATGTTAATTATGTTCTTACTGAAAACAATCTCTTCTATTCTCAAACTGGTAATTCGTCTTGCATAGGAGATCCAAATTACGAACATGATAATGTAGTGAAGAGTATGATAAACGGAGATAGCGGAGAGCTGTTAATTTCGGGCGATTGGGTTACAGGATCAACGATAACGAGAAGTATCAATTATGTACTGCCTGACGCTCCTCAGGTTATGGATGTTTACAACACTTTCTTCAATGTGTTTGTTTACTTGCAGAGTGGCTCAATTTCCACAAGTAATTATGTTCAACAAGCTGTTAAGACGGCGGTCACTGAGAATATTGGTCCAACTCTTACAGCTAATTTTTATTCCGACAGGAGAGTCATAACTCAAGGAGAATCAGTTAACTTTTTTGATTCAACATTAGGGTCTCCCAATAGTTGGAATTGGACTTTTGCCGGAGGTACTCCGACAAATTCAATAATACAAAATCCACAAAACATCCGATTCAATGTTTCCGGTATGCATTCAGTTTCGCTAACTGCTACTAGTTCAAACATGTCTAACTCAATCACAAAAACTAACTACATAACGGTTCTTCCCGGATGTTTAACATCATGGAAGCAGACTATCAGAGTTAATGATGCAGGCAATTTGAATGACAGTATGAAGTTCGGAATGTCGCCATCAGGAACGAATGGCATAGATACATGTCTCGGCGAAGTACCTGTCCCACCGCCTCCGCCTTTGGGTGTATTCGATTGCAGATTCATACTTGCATCTAACGAAGCAGTCAAGAATGATTTCCGGAAAGATACAGTCGGGAGTACTATTTGGCGAATGGCATTTCAACCATCAATCTCCGGCTATCCTATTACATTAAACTGGAACATTGCATCCTTCCCGGCAACCGGCGGATTCTTTCTGAAGGATGAGATCACAGGAACTCTCGTGAATGTAAACATGAGGAATCAAAGCAGTTACACTCTTACAAATTCAGGAATAACTTCTCTTAAGATCGAGTATAACAATGTAACACTTGCATCATCGGTTAATTCGGGTTGGAACATTGTTTCAGTTCCTGTGAGAACTTCAGATATGCTCTACTCAACACTCTTCCCCGGAGTTGCATCTCAGGCATATACATACAGCAACGGATATGTAAGCATAGCAATGCTCAGCAACGGAACGGGATACTGGATGAAATTTAACAGCAACTCCAATTTCAACTTCACAGGTTATCCATGGTCACCCGAGAATATGATTGTCAGTCCGGGATGGAATCTTATCGGACCGTTTGACAACAACATTCCAATATCTTCTATATCAACAAATCCGGCAGGAATAATTACATCAAACTATTTCGGATATAACGGAGGATATTACAATCCTGACACTTTGAAAGTCGGCAAGGGATATTGGATCAGAACATCTGCGGCGGGTTATCTCTATCAGGGCTCGCTGGACAACAATACGAATGCTGCTGCAAAGAATCCTCTCGAAGACTTTGTTGAAGTTAGATTCGCAAACGGTAAGGAAAATACGACATCTCTGTATCTAGGCAATCCATCACAGATCACAAGCGATTACTCAATGCCTCCTGTACCTCCGTCAGGAATATTTGATGTGAGATTTGCAACGGATAAGTTCGTTGAAGAACTTGGCAAGATTCATTCTTTGATGCTTAACTCAACATCTGCCGAAACACGAATTACTCTGCACAATGCAAGAGGATTAAAACTCAAAATTAGAGATGGCATTGACGGTTCAATACTCAACAAAGAACTCACGGAAGGAACTGAGATTGTCATACCGGCAAATCTGAATGCTCTTGCACTTGAGTCTTTAGGAATGTTGCCGCTGACCTATGAACTCTCGCAGAACTATCCGAATCCGTTCAATCCGTCAACAGTGATCAAATATCAGATACCAAATGACGGGATAGTGAAGCTTGCAGTCTATGATGTGCTTGGAAGAGAAGTGAATTTACTCGTGAACAACTTCCAGCCTGCGGGTGCATATGAAGTGAAGTTCAATGCGAGCGCTTTGGCTTCGGGAGTCTATTTCTACCGGCTTGTGGCCGGGGATTTTGATGAGATAAGGAAGATGATGGTGGTGAAGTAAAAATTGATGCAAATCTTTGGAGATAAGCAAAGTTCAGAATGTTTTAAGGAACCTAAATTTTTCTAGTCATGAAAAAACATGTGATCATAATTGCCTTAATGACAATTGTTAACGTTTCTCAGGTTTATTCAGTGAATCCGACATATATACTTGAGGTAAATGACAAAACAACTTCCGCAAACTATGTCGAATTTGACATTGACCTTACATGGACAAATCCCGGTTCTGTTCCGAGCTTCATTTACGCCGGAGGGGAATTTCATTTTGATTTCAATAAAGCAATTAAAGGTACATCTACAACAGTGACAATGGCATATGTAGATTCGAGCATTCCTTCACATTTACGTCCCAGAAATCCTGTCGTTTATACCAGTACTACACCGGGTCAGTTGAGATGGGCCGTAAATACATTTCCGGGTTCAGGCAATGGATATTCTGTACCCGGAGGAGCACAGGTCAGATTGTTAAGAGTAATAGTTCAAAGCAATTTTGGAAATTTTTCATTTCAACCTCTAAATCTTACCTGGAGAAACGGACCATCTGAACCATATTCGAAAATCTATGCGTTTGTTGGATCATCTATTACCGACATTTCTACTCCGAGTACACATAGAATGTCAATTGACAACTTTCCAATAGGCCATGGAATCCTGGCAAATTTCTACTCAAGTCAGAGAACTGTATATCAGGGGCAGCCGGTCAGCTTTTATGATTCATCTTTGTTCACTTCCGCGCCAACTTCCTGGAGCTGGAGCTTCCCAGGTTCTAATCAACCAATATCAAATGTTCAGTATCCGACAGGAATAAAATACGCAACACCTGGTGTGTATGATGTTTCACTTTCTGTATGGAGCAGCTGTTGCTCAGACATTGAAACGAAGACCGGCTACATTACAGTGTTGGCAGGATGTTTCCCGAACTGGATTCACAGAGTTAAGATCCGTGACGCAGGTAATGCAAATGACAGTTTGACTTATGGAATGTCTTACACAGGAACAAATGGTGTTGAGCAATGTCTTGGCGAGTTGCTTGTCCCTCCGCCGCCACCAACCGGTGTTTTTGATTGCCGGTTTATCTTGCCAACCAATGATGCATCAAAGACGGATATCAGACAAGACGGAGATTTTGATCTGTCGTGGCGAATGACGTTTCAGCCTTCATCATCAGGCTACCCGATAACATTCAGCTGGAATCCGGCGCTGCTTCCGTCTTTTGGAACATTCTTCCTCAAAGATGAGATAACAGGAAGTATAGTGAATATAAATATGCGGAATCAAAGCAGTTACGTGCTTACGCTGAGCGGACTTACTTCACTGAAGATAGAGTATTACTATTCACGTACATTTTCTACCAGTGTTAATTCAGGATGGAACATTATCTCTGTTCCTGTCCGTGCTCCTGATATGAATTACACATCAATCTTTTACGGCACAAGTTCTCAGCCGTTTGCTTACAATAATGGTTACGTAACAACCACTACTCTTAGCAACGGCGTCGGATACTGGCTGAGATTCAACAGTGCAAATAATTTTAATATTACCGGATACATCTATCAACCTGAAAACATGAACGTGACCTCCGGCTGGAATCTCATTGGACCTTTTGATAAAAATATTCCTGTCTCGTCAGTTGTTTCAAACCCTTCAGGGATAGTTAACTCATTCTTCTTTGGCTACACGGACAGATATGTCGTAGCCGAAACACTCAAAGTAGGGAAGGGCTATTGGGTGAGAACAACTGCTTCAGGATATCTCTACAAAGGTTCAACTGACAATATTGAAAATGTGCCGGCAGCTAATGCATTCGCAAATCTTTCAGAGCTGAGATTCTCATCAGTTGAAAATGGCAACGCAAGTCTGTACTTGGGAATGGCAGATGAATTGACCGGCGATTATACAATGCCGCCTGTTCCGCCGCAAGGAATATTTGATGTGAGATTTGGAACGGACAGGTTTGCTGAAGTCATCGGACAAAGTCAGATCGTCAAACTCAATTCTGCAACAGGTGAAACAAAACTTACAGTTTACAATACGAAGGGTGTAAAGTTCAGAGTGAAGGATGCCATTGACGGCTCAATACTGAATGAAGAGTTGACAGAAGGAAGAGAAATACTAGTTCCGGCAAATCTCAACACATTAGTTATTGAGTCTTCAGGAATACTGCCGCTGACATATGAACTTTCGCAGAACTATCCGAATCCGTTTAATCCTGTAACGACAATCAAGTATCAGATACCGAAAGACGGAATGGTGAAATTAGTATTGTTCGATGTGCTCGGGCGGGAAGTGAAGATGTTGGTGAACAATTTCCAACCTGCCGGTGCTTATTCTGTCAGACTTGATGCAAGTGATCTCTCATCAGGAGTCTATTTCTATAAACTCTCGGTGAGCTCATCTGTCAGTAATACGGACGCGTTGAATAGAAACTTTGAAGACTTGAAGAAAATGGTTGTGATTAAATGATGATGTCATTTGGCCGAGTGCTTTTGCGTATATGAACTGCAGACTAACCGCGACTATGTCAAATGTAAATGAACATGAAAGTCTTCATATGATAACAAAACATTGACGAACAGAAAATTCAATCTTAAACTAAAGTGAAAATAAATTCAAACTAATCTACAATATGAAAACTCTTCAAAGACTGTTATTGAGTTTCATCTTTTTGTTTGGGATTCTGCATACCGGGTATGCACAGAATCCAACCTATATACTGGATGTGAATGACAAAATTGCTGCTGCTAATTATGTTGAATTCGATATAGACATGACGTGGACAAACTCAGGCATTGCTCCGAACTTTGAGTATGCCGGAGGGCAGTATTTTTTTGATGCAAACCTTGCAGGTATTAGTAACGGTGGTACTTTAACTTACAGTTATTCGCCCTCAGATTCGTCAGATTTACCGGTAAGCATGAGGCCAAGAAATCCACAAGCTTATACGGTTACAACTCCCGGGCAGCTCAGATTGGCAGTAAACACATTCCCCGGTGCTGGTAGTGGTTTTGTGATGCCTGCTGGCCTTTCTGTAACAATTTGCAGAATGAGAGTAGCAACAACTGCTCCTTCGTTTGCTTACCAACCTTTAAACCTTGCTTGGAGAAACGCTCTTCCTAATCCATTCACCAAGATTTTCGCCTATGTTGGCACAACAAACACTGACATCTCAACACCTGCTACTCATACAATTTCAATCAATAACGACCCATTGGGTGGTACATACATTAATGCAAACTTCTATTCAAACACCAGAACAGTTGAACAATATCAGTCTGTAAACTTCTTTGATTCGACTATTGGTTCATCAAGTACCTTAACATGGCAGTGGTCTTTTCCAGGTGGTTTTCCATCTACATCTAATGAAAGAAATCCATCAAATATCAGGTATGACTTGCCCGGAACTTATGATGTTTCATTGACTTCCTGGAATGGTGTTACTGACACAGAAACTAAGACAGGCTACATCACCGTTCTCCCAGGCTGCATTCCAACCTGGAGACAGACGATTAGAATCGCAGATGCAGGCAATACAATTGACAGCTTAAAGTTCGGTATGTCAATTTCAGGCACCAACGGCTTAGACACATGCCTCGGCGAGCTTGCAGTTCCGCCGCCGCCGCCAACTGGAGTGTTTGATTGCAGATTTGTCTTTCCCACAAATGACGCCTCTAAAATAGACATGCGGCAAAACGGCAACTTCGACGTCAACTGGAGAATGACCTTTCAGCCATCCGGATCCGGTTATCCCTTTACATTCACCTGGGACCCTGCATCGCTTCCGCCTTACGGAACATTTTATCTGAAAGACGAGATCACAGGAACTCTTGTTAATGTGAACATGAGAAATCAGAACAGCTATGTGCTGACTCTTTCCGGACTAACATCTCTTAAGATCGAGTATTACTATTCCAGAACTTACACAACAAGCGTAACGACCGGCTGGAACATTCTCTCGGTTCCGGTGAGAGCCACGGATATGACGTATTCAACTCTGTTCCCCGGAGTTGCATCGCAGGCATTCACTTATAACAATGGATATGTGCCGGTAACAACATTAAGCAACGGCGCCGGTTACTGGATGAAATTCAACAGCGCAAATAATTATCAGATAACCGGCTATTCATTCCAGCCGGAAAACATGAATGTGATAACAGGTTGGAATCTTATCGGACCGTTCGATAAAAATATTCCGGTTTCGTCTATTGTCTCGAGTCCTGCAGGCATAGTCAATTCATACTATTTCGGCTACACCGACAGATACCAGATCGCTGACACTCTTAAAACAGGGAAGGGGTATTGGGTAAGAACTACAGCACCGGGTTATCTCTACAAAGGTTCATTAGACAATAATCCGAACGCAATTGCATCGAATCCGCTTGAACAATTTGCCGAGCTTCGGTTCAGATCTTCAGAAGACAATGTGGCAAACCTCTATCTCGGTAAAGCAACTGAGATCACTGGAGATTACAGCATGCCGCCAGTTCCGCCGTCAGGAATTTTTGATGTGAGGTTTGGCACAGATAAGTTTGTTGAGGCGCTTGGTCAAAATCATACGATAAGGATAAACTCTTCCATTGGTGAAACAAAGCTTACAATCCATAATACCAACGGCGCGAAATTCAAAATCAAAGATGGCGTGGATGGTTCAATACTGAACAAAGAATTGACTGAAGGAACAGAGATAACAATTCCCGCAAATCTCGGAACTCTCCTGCTTGAAACCTCAGGCATGATACCGCTTACGTATGAACTTTCACAGAACTATCCAAATCCGTTCAATCCTGTGACTACGATTAAGTATCAGATTCCTAATGACGGAATTGTGAAGATATCTGTTTATGATGTGCTTGGAAAAGAAGTGAAGACGCTTGTTAACAGCTTCCGTCAGGCTGGTGCCTATGAAGTCAAACTTGATGCCGGTGACCTTGCTTCAGGAGTATATTTCTACAGAATGACGGCAGGTAGCTTTGGCGATCTCAAGAAGTTGATTGTATTAAAATAAATTTACAACAAACGTCATGCACAAAAATAATTTTGAAATCATACCAAAGGGGAATAAACAAATGAACAACTCCAAACTGGAAATTATAGTGCTGTCTGTTATTGCAATAGTATTCTTCATTGTGCTACTTGGAAATGACTTTGCAAGTACAGGCGAATTAAATTCAGGCAGCGTCTCAGCAAATTACTATCGGGATAATTCACCGATGCTGAACACAACAGTGATCTATCTTGATAATATGAACGGAGCAAATGACACATCAGCTCTGAAGTCAAGAGGATACAAGGTGTACAACAGAGGCACAAGTCCGCAAGGAACTTCAGCAACCTGGTTTCAGGGCAACACGGCTTTCTTCAATGCATACGAAGGACCGACGACAGGATATGTTGCTTGCAACTTCAGGATAGCATCCTTCACAAGTACAATTGACAGCTGGCTGGTAACTCCAAAGATGACAGTCTTTTTGGGGGATACGCTTTCATTTTACAGCAGGTCAAAAGATAACAGCACATATCCCGATTCATTCAGAGTAATGTATTCCCCATCCGGAGATTCAGTTCCCGAAGCCAACTGGACTGAACTTGGAAGATTCAAAGTCAGTACATCAGGATGGGTGCTGAAGAAATTCATAGCAACTGCAACAGGCGGCAACGCGAGGTTCGCTATTCGGTTCAGTGTAGTCAACGGCGGTCCCGGCGGAACAAATGGCGAGTATTCAGGAATTGACCTTATACAGGTGTCCAGAGGTCCGGGTGCATGTCAGTTTGGCTGGAGTCAGCGACTTGTTGTTTCTGATGCAGGTAATGTAAATGACAGTTTACGATTTGGAGTTTCATCAGCAGGAACAAACGGAGTTGATACATGTCTAGGAGAATATTCCATTCCTCCCGCACCGCCGGCCGGAGCTTACGATTGCAGATTCATATTGCCGAACAATGATGCTGTAAGAAGAGATATCAGAAATGATTCATCTGTCAACAGAACATGGCGCATGACCTTTCAGCCATCTTCATCCGGATATCCGATAACATTCAACTGGAATCCTGCAACATTTCCTGCTTTGGGTTCATTCACGCTCAAAGATGAAGTTAATGGCACAATTGTTAATGTGAACATGCGAAACCAGACGAGTTATTCATTGAGCAATTCCGGGATTACGTCATTGAAGATTGAGTATCAGTTGTATTCATTACTCACGGTTTCAGTTGCTCCCGATTGGAATATGGTTTCTGTACCTTTGCTTGCAACTGACATGAACTATAATATTTTGTTTCCGGGTGTCGCATCACAGGCATATAAATATCGGAACGGATATATTCCTGTTCAGGTGTTGAGCAACGGAGTCGGTTACTGGATGAAGTTCAACAGCGCAACCAACTACATTATCCAGGGAACACCGTATCAGCCTGAATGGATGTATGTGGAGCAAGGCTGGAATATTATCGGACCGTTCACTCAGAACATTCCAGTATCTGCAATACTTTCGAATCCGTCCGGGATCATAAATTCGAACTTTTATGCTTACGAAAACGGCTATGTTGCAAGGGACACCCTGAAGATCGGAAAAGGATACTGGGTGCTCACAACCGCAGCAGGATATTTGTACAAAGGTACTTCGGATGATCCGATATTTGCAGGCAATGCTGAGCAGCAAATGGAAAACTTCTCTGAGCTTGTGTTCACTTCAGGTGAGAATAGAAGAGCTTCGCTTTATCTGGGCAGTAAAAATGAAATGACATCGGGATATGATTTGCCTCCTGTACCACCGGCAGGTATATTTGATGTAAGATTTGGAACCGATAAATTTGCAGAAACAATTGGTCACAATCACACAATAAAACTTAGCGGAAATACTGAAGAGACAAGACTCACATTCCGCGACATGAAAGGAATGACATTCAGACTCAGAGATGCTATTGACGGATCAATATTGAACAAGACAATCAGCGAAGGAACAGAGATTGTCATTCCGGCAAATATGAACAGCCTGATCCTTGAAACCATGAGCAACACGCCACAGACTTATGAGCTTGAGCAGAACTATCCAAACCCATTCAATCCGTCAACAAAGATAAAATATCAGACAGCATATGACGGATTGGTAAAGTTGGCAGTATATGACATGCTCGGCAGGGAAGTGAAAACTCTTGTAAACAACTTTCAGCCGGCAGGAGCTTATGAGATCGTGCTTGATGCAAGCGAGCTAACTTCGGGTGTGTATTTCTTCAGGCTTGTTTCGGGAAGTTTTGAGGAGATGAAG
>WBZL01001701.1_pt1 | contig 22419 bp, 18 predicted proteins | sample 5204291 | NCBI WGS metagenome assembly WBZL01 (sample SAMN12344345, study PRJNA552823) | activated sludge metagenome | biome: Activated sludge suspended growth; feature: Nitrification reactor; material: Wastewater; isolation source: activated sludge from nitrification reactor of wastewater...
CCCGTTTCCATCAGTTTTTCCAGGTAAGGCCTGGTTTCGCGCAACGGATCTATGATTACGGCTTCACCTTCGCTTTCGATGTAGTAGGCCGCCTCTGCCAGGCAGCCGGTATAAATTTGCTCTACCTTCATGTTTTTATTGGTTAGAATCAAAAAAATTGGATGCTTTATTTGCCTTTACCGGCATTTACAGATACAAAATTAAACCATCCCAAAACCAATGTCAGTGATGTGCATCACATACGCACAGTTTTCTCGAATTCCCGTTCAAGGACCGGCCGGATGGCAAAAAAAACGGGGCAAATCGCGTGATCTGCCCCTTTTGAACCAATTCTTTCTCTGATTCTAACCTATCCAGTATGTCAACGGGGTTTTACAACTCCGTTAATTGCTCTACAAATTCGGTGCGTTTCAGCGGTGTTTCAACAAGCGCTTTATAGCCGCCGCGCACATTGACGACCTGTTCAAATCCGCGGGTCTTGAGGATCGAAGCCGCTACGACAGACCGGTAGCCGGATGCGCAATAGATGTAATAGGTCTTGTTGCGATCGATCGTGCTCATGTTGCGGTTGATGAAGTCCAGCGGGAAGTTGAAAGCGCCTACCAGGTGTTCGGCGTTGTATTCGCTGGCTTTGCGAACGTCCATCACGGAGAGGTTCTTGCCGTCGAAATGCTGCGCCAGCTGGGTAGCGTCCATTTCGTTGATGGTATCGACATCTCCGCCGGCAGCTGTCCAGGCTTCAAAACCGCCTTCGAGGTAGCCGATCGGGTTGTCATAGCCTACGCGCGACAATCTGGTCACCACCTCATCTTCGCGGCCGGGTTCGGCTACAAACAGGATGGGCGTTTTCAGGTCCTGGATCAGGGCGCCTACCCACATGGCAAAGCTGCCGTCGACACCGATGAATACGGAGCCGGGGATGAACCCTTTGGCGAATTTTTCCTGCGGACGGGTATCGATCACCAGGGCGTCTTCGGCTTCCCAGGCCGTTTTGAATTCGCGGACATTGAGGGCCTGCAGGCCGCGGCGGCGTATATCCTCGATGCTGTCGTAGCCCATTTTGTTCATCATCGCGTTTTTGGGGAAATATTGCGGCGGTTCGACGAGGCCTGTCGTGACTTCCTTGACGAATTCATCACGGGTCATATCCGGGCGGAGGGCGTAATTCAGTTTTTTCTGGTCGCCGAGATAGCTCCAGGTATCCTTGCTCATTTTTTTACCGCATGCCGAACCGGCGCCGTGGCCGGGATACACCAGCACGTCGTCAGCCAGCGGCATGATGCGGTTGCGAAGGCTGTCGAACAGGAATCCGGCCAGGTCTTCCCGGGTGATTTCACCGGCTTTGATGGCCAGGTCCGGACGGCCTACATCGCCGAGGAAAAGCGTGTCGCCCGTAAAGATGGCGTAGTCCTTGCCGTTTTCGTCCTTGAGCAGGAAAGTGGTGCTTTCCATGGTATGGCCGGGGGTATGCAGGACCTGAATCCTGACTTTCCCGATTTTCAGTTCCTCATTATCTTTGGCAACATGGGCGTTAAAATTCGGCTTGGCAGTCGGGCCGTAAACGATGGTCGCGCCGGTTTGTTTGGCCAGGTCGAGGTGACCCGATACGAAGTCGGCGTGGAAGTGGGTTTCCAATACGTACTTGATCTTGGCGCCGTCCGCTTCAGCTCTTTCAATATAAGGTTCGGTTTCACGCAAGGGGTCAATAATGGCAGCTTCGCCATTGCTTTCAATATAATAAGCGGCTTCAGCCAGGCATCCGGTATAGATTTGTTCAACTTTCATGTTTAATTGGTTTTATGTTAGCAAATTTCTAATTCCGTGATGGCAAAGTTACACCCCTTGCCAGGCCGGTTTTTGTGAAATGGATCACAATGATAGGTGATTTTTGTCATCCCGGATGGGTGACATTTGTCATTCCGGGCGATCCGGTCGCCGATCTTGCAGACCGGCCGAAGCGTTTTTAGCTGTAAATAAAGGGCTTGCACAAAATCAGGCTTACATCCGCCATAATCACGCCGAATTTACGCATCATCACCCTCTCACCTCTCTCACCCTCTCACCCTCTCACCCTCTCACCTCTCTCACCCTCTCACCTCTCTCACCCTCTCCCCCTCTGTGACCCGGATCACCGTCCACGCATCGCTCCGCCCCTAATTTTGTCCCGGTTAAAAAAACAAGAAGATGAAAAACAAAGCCTGGATGCTCTTATTGTTCCTCTCAGCGCCTATATATATAATGGCGCAAGAATCCAATAGTTCGGGTTGGACCAAAAAACTGGAAAGTTTCAAGCTCAAAACCAGCGTGGGTTTTCAACTCTGGAGCAGCTACACCTTTGATGAAGCAGTTTACAATTCAAAAACGGGACAATATGACCGGGTGGACAACCGGATGAATGTCCAGCTGAGGCGTTCGAGGCTTACGTTCAAAGGTCAGCCATATGAGGACCTGCAGTTCAACCTGACGGCCGCGTTTGACCTGGTCGGAAGGGATGTCCTGGCGGGAACGGAAGCCGGCGCCAACAACGGCAGCTCACCCCAACTCCGGTTGTGGAATGCATACGTACAGTGGCGGGTATTGCACGGTTCGGAAAAGCTCAACATCGTCGGCGGGTATTTTGTACCGCAATTCGGGCGGGAAAGCATGACGGCTGCTTTGCAGAGCACCTCCATGGAAAAGGCCTGGTCGCAGAATTACCTGCGCCGCCACCTCACCGGCATAGGCCCCGGGCGCGCCTTCGGCATCAATGCGGGTGGGTTGTTCGCCCATGCTGACAGCAAGCTGACCCTGGGTTATGACGCGGGCATTTTCACCCCCGTGTTCGAAGGTTACAGCGGGAATTCGGTCGGTAAACAATACAGCCCGATGCTGACCGGGCGATTGACCGTTCACATCGGCGACCCGGAATCCAGAACCTATACGGTCAGCCATAAGATCAATTATTTCGGCAAACGCAAAGGCCTTACGATCGGTCTGGCGGGTTCCGCTCAGGGACAGACGGACCTTTTCAAGGCCAATTCCGCCTTGGGTGTAGACGTGCTGCTGAACCTCGGCCACCTCACGCTCGACGGAGACTGGAGCCGCCTGGTCCGGAAAGGCCACGAGGATGCCACCGATGTCAGTCGCGACTTTACCGTAAACGCCGGTACGGGCTATATCCGGATGGGATACAATATCTACCTCAAAAACGGCTACGTACTGGAACCGCTGGCCATGTTTGTTCGCTACAACGGCGAAACGGATGCCCAGGCCCAGGCAGATGCCGCTTCCGTGAAATCCCCGTCCGGCGAAGAGCAGATCATCGATCTCGGGGTGAACCTCTTTTTCAATCCCGACCTGAAACTCTCCCTGCACTATACTTTGCGGGACGCCGCCCCGGGCGCAGCCGGCAACGGCGCTACGGTGAACAACTACTTTACGCAGGACGGCGTCGGGGCGATCCATCGCGGTGACTGGCTGGGGCTGGGGTTGGTGGCGATATTTTGATGTTGATCTGTTGATTCGGGGATCTGTTGATCCGGGGATTTGAGAGACCGATCAAATGAGGTCGTTTAATAAAGTGTTTTCCGCGAAGCAACAAAGAGACAAAGTATTGATTTTAAACATTTTGCACATTTCCAAAACCCTGTTGACACAAAATCTTGAACGGTCCCGTTCAAATAAACAAATAAACAAATAAACCAATCAACCAATAACCAAATCCCCCCTGTGTAACCGACATCACTGACTGCAAAGGTTCCGTCCCCTAACTTTGCACCCCAATACCTATCATTTCGCCAAAATGAAGATCAAACAGCATATTCCTGCCCTGGATTGGTTGCCCAATTACAAAAAAGAATGGTTATCCGGCGATCTTTCCGCCGGCCTGACCGTTGGTGTGATGCTCATTCCCCAGGGGATGGCTTATTCCATGCTGGCGGGTTTGCCGCCGATCCACGGGTTGTATGCGGTGACGATCCCGCTGGTGTTGTACGCCTTGTTCGGCACTTCGCGGCAATTGGCGGTAGGTCCCGTCGCCATGGTTTCCCTGCTGACGGCAGCGGGCATCGGCGCGCTCAAGCCCGACAACCCGGAGACCTACCTGCTCATGGCCCTGACGCTGGCCTTCATGGTAGGGGCCGTGCAATTCCTGATGGGTGCTTTCCGCCTTGGTTTTCTGGTCAATTTCCTGTCGCACCCGGTCATCAGCGGGTTCACTTCGGCTGCCGCCATCATCATCGGCCTAAGCCAGTTGAAACACCTGCTGGGCATCAAGATCCCCAACAGCGAACACGCCTATGAAATCGTCGGGTCGGTGGCGCAGCATATCGGCGAAACCAACCTGGTCACCTTCGGGATCGGGATTGCCGCCATTCTTGTCATTAAGAATATAAAAAAACTGCACAAGGCCATACCCGGGGCATTGGTCGCCGTTATTCTGGGTATTCTCGCCGTTTGGGGTTTCAGATTGGTGGACCAGGGCGTAAAAATCGTAGGAACCGTTCCTTCCGGGTTACCCGGGTTTTCGGTTCCGTCCTTCGATCCGGCCTACTGGCAGGCGCTGATCCCCGCGACGCTGACCATTTCACTGGTCGGATTCATGGAAAGTTTTGCCGTAGCCAAAGCCATCCAGGCCAAACACAAGGATTACCAGGTGGACGCCAACCAGGAGTTAATCGGGTTGGGCGTAGCCAATTTCGGCGCGGCCTTTTTCCAGAGTTATCCGGTGACCGGCGGGTTTTCCCGAACAGCGGTCAACGACCAGGCCGGCGCCCGGTCCGGATTAGCCGGCATCATCAGCGCAGGGCTGATCGTACTGACCCTGCTGTTCCTGACACCGTTGTTCTATTACCTGCCCAATTCGGTGCTGGCGGCCGTGATCCTGGTAGCCGTTGCAGGCCTGATCGATCACAAGGAAGCCGTCCGGCTGTGGCGCAATGACCGGGCTGACTTCTGGATGCTGCTGGCCACATTTATTGTCACCTTGCTGCTTGGGATCGAAAAAGGGATCGGGGCCGGCGTATTGTTGTCGCTGGGCGTGGTGATTTACCGATCGACCCGGCCGCACGTTGCCGAACTGGCCAAGGTACCGGGTTCGCCGTTCTACCGGAATGTGGACCGGTTTCCCAACCTTGAGGAGCGCCCCGACCTGCTGGTCGTCCGGTTTGACGGCCCGCTCTATTTTGCCAACGTCAATTATTTCAACGATAAACTGGCCGAGCTCACGGCTGCCAAAGGCGGAGCGCTTCGGCTCATCGTCCTCAACGCAGAAAGTATCAGTCACCTCGACAGCAGCGCCGTCCACGCTCTTGAAGAATGGGTAAAAGGGTGCCGCAACCGGGGCGTACAGGTGTTTTTCACCAGCGTCATAGGGCCTGTCCGGGATGCCCTGAACAAGTGGGGCCTTACCCCCGCCATCGGAGAGGACAGCTTTTTCATGAGCAATCAACAGGCAGTGGATGCTTTTGATAATTCTTCGGTGCATAAAGATGCGGTTCGGGATTATAAGGAGTATTTGTTGCAGGCGAATTGAGAGAGAGTGAGAGGGTGAGAGGGTGAGAGGGTGAGAGGGGGTGAGGGGGTGAGAGGGTGAGAGTCCGACTTCGCCTGCGGCTTCGTCGGATGGAAGATGATTGCTGGATCCAAAATAAATGCAAATATGAATGTGATCAAAAAATCAGCGCCTACGCACCCCGAAACAGATGAGTTAATCCTTCGGGATACGCTTGCCATTGACCGGACCCGGCTGGCGAATCAACGGACTTTCCTATCCTTTGTCAGAACGGGCATCTACTTCGTAGCCACGGCCCTGGGCATTTTTCACCTCAATGAGAGCGGCAACCTCGATTGGCTGGCCTGGGCCTTCACCGGCATAGGTATCGCCCTCACCCTTACGGGGATCGTCAATTATTTCATCATGCGGAAGAAGATCATGCGGATTTATATTTGATTATCTAAATTCACCCCGGATCATACCGCCATGTGATGCACATCACTGACTAATTTCACCAGACGGCCGATCTTTGTAAAACAATTCAAGCCGATAAAAAAGGCAGAATTGATTTTACGATCATTTTTCAAAAACAAACAATACCATGGAAAATACCGATATAAAAACCATGCCCAGGATCGGCGAAAAAGCCCCCGATTTTGAAGCGATTACGACTGCGGGCCCCATCCGATTTTCAGAATACAATAAAGGGAGTTGGGTTGTGATGTTCTCCCACCCGGCCGATTTTACGCCGGTTTGTACGACCGAAATGTCAGCTTTCGCGGTTGACAAGGAATGGTTTGCCCAACACAATACGAAACTGTTGGGGTTGAGCATCGACAGCATTCACTCACACCTGGCATGGGTGAACAATGTGCGGGAAAAAACGCAGGTTTACATGGATTTCCCGATCATTGCCGACCTGGACATGAAAGTCGCTCAATTGTACGGGATGCTCCATCCTGAAGAAAGCATGACGGCGGCTGTTCGGGCAGTGTTCTTCATAGATCCCAAAGGCACGATCCGGTTGCTGATGTACTATCCGCTTAATGTAGGCCGCAACATGGAAGAGATCCAGCGCGCCTTGATCGCCCTCCAGACGGTGGACGCCAACAATTGCGCCCTTCCGGTCAACTGGAAGCCTGGCGACAAAGCCATTGTGCCGCCGCCAAAAACGCTGGAACAAATGGAAGAACGCATTGCCAATACGGAATACGAAAAAGTGGATTTCTACCTGGCAAAAAGGTCCCTGAATTAAGAATTGTCGTGTGATATTATAAAAAACGCTGCGCCTCCCATCCAACGGCGGCGCAGTTTTTAACCTTTAAACAATGAAATTGACCAGAATTATTCCGTTGCTTACCGTTGTGATGATCGCCTTTTCCTGTCAGCCGAAAACCCAGCAGGCTACAGGTGAGCATTCTTCGCCGGCAGCCCAGTCGCCGTTTACCAACCTGAGCGTGGCTGAATTTGATAAGATGATGCACGAGGATGTTGTGGTGCTGGATGTCCGCACTCCGCAGGAAACGGCCATGGGCAAGATCGACGGCGCCATCGAGATTGATGTAACCGACCCGTCCTTCGCCCAGAAAACAAGCCAACTGGACAAGGACAAGACCTATCTGGTATACTGCCGCAGCGGCCGCCGCAGCGTTTCGGCCTGTACGGCCATGGCAGAACAAGGCTTCGGGCACTTGTACAATCTGGTCGGCGGGTATACGGCCTGGTCGGCTGAAAAGCATTAGAACACACAAATGGACCATTACGAACTATTGGTGATCGGCAGCGGGCCTGGTGGCGTCGAAGCAGCCCGGCGAGGCGCTGATGCCGGACTGAAAACGGCGCTCGTCCACAACATGCCCCTCGGGGGGCGTGCCACGTGGAGCAGCCTGCTGCCCTCCAAAGCCTGGCTCCAGGTAGCCGAATCGGTACACAAAGGCCTGGGACATCCCGTCCTGGGCAGCCTGATCGATGTACCGGTTTCCCTCAACCACGAGGCCCTGCGCGCCTGGATACAGAAAACGGCTGGCGAGCAAGCGGCCTTTCAGCAGCAACAACTCGAATCGGCCGGTGTGCCCCTGATCCAGGGTACCGCAAAATGGGCCGGGCCGGGTCAGGTGCTCATCGCCAATGAAAATACACCGGACACAACGGTGAAATACGACCACCTAATCGTTTCCGGCGGTTCAGGCCCGCGGTTCACCCCGGCCGTAAAGCCCAATATGGACCATATCATCGCACCCCGGATCAGTCCCAGGCTCAACGAGATCCCGAAAAGCATGATTATGATGGGCGGCGGCGTAACGGGTACCGAATATGCCTTTGCTTTCGCCTCCATGGGCACGGAGGTCACCATCCTGCAAAAAAACGACCAACTATTACCAACCATCGATGCCGAAGTGGTCGCTGCCTTTTCGAAGTATGTCACCGGCAGATTACCCATCAGCATCAAAACCGCTGTCACCGTAGCAGCGGCCGAGCAGCAAGGCAACAAGGTGACGGTCACAGACACGGAAGGCCGCACCTATATGGCAGACTACGGTTTTATCGCCATCAGCCGCACGCCCGACCTGAGCTTCTGGCCGGAAATCCCGGACGGGCTTCAACAACTCCCCGGCGGATTCATTTCGGTCGACCGGTGGAGCCGAACATCCCTGCCCGATGTCTATGCGATCGGCGATATGACCGGCGCCCCGATGATGGCCAACCGGGCGCGCAGTCAGGCCCGCGAAGCCGTTCGCGCCATTCTCGGCCAGGCAGACGATTCTCCGGCGCCCGTCACGATGGAAGCCGTATATACCCAACCCAATGTGGTGCAGGTGGGCAGTATGGCCCCCAATCCGAAGGCAACCTTCCATTCGTTCAACTGGAAGGGCAACCTCAAAGCCGCCATCAACGATTATGCGGAAGGGTTGATCCGCGTTCAGGTAGACAACACCACGGGATTGGTCCTGGGGGCCGCCGCTTTCGGGCATCACGCATCGGAGGTATTGTCTCCCATCCAGCTGGCCATCAACGAGGGGATCTCCTGGGAGCGGGTGGTGCGGTCGCCGTTTGCCCATCCGACCTTGTCGGAGGTTTGGGGCGGGTAGGAGGCGGTTTCAGGGTTATATTAATTCTTCAACGGTTCAACAAATTCCTGTCCAAAACCTAGTGGCGCGAAATTTAAGTAACACCATAGTTTCGGGAGGCTATTTTTTCGACAGGCAAGGCGCGAGAAGGGAGCATAGCGGGACTCTGTGACCGCCGAGCAACGCAGCATGTCGGAAAAAGAGGCCGCGAAACTTGTGTGGTATCTAGATTTCGCGCCACTTGTTCCCCTATAAAAAAATCAAATGCCCAGATCCCCTAAATAATCCTCATAAATATACTCCAATCCGTCGGATACCCCCCAGCCTGTACTATAAGTTCTCTCAATCAATTCCCGGCATGCAGCCCCGTATTCCTGCTCCAGTTTTTCCTCCTGGATTGTTTTACAAGCTTCTTTGAAAGAACTTTCGAGGGAATTGTAAAATGGTTCGTCAATCCCTCCGTAAGCATTGGAGAATTCAATCATCATTTCTACCCGGTAAAGCAGCAGTTCAATCACATCTTTTTTAAAAATTGATATTTTCTTAAATTCAGAAATTATTTTTCTGCTCTCGCCGCTCCTGGCTTTTCCAAAACCCCTGTTTGGAAAATATTCCTGCTTTATTTTGTTTTTGTACTCATTCAATATTCCGGAAGTATCCGGACTGAGTTCCATTTCATAATATTTCTTTACCTGATCAAATTTTGAATAAAGTTTTTTGACTTCGTTCTCCAATTCGTTCCGGTCCAACTCTTTTAAATACCTGTTCAATTCAGAAATTATCGATTTTTTCATTTGCCCCCTTTCTGTTTTCAATAATGCTGCTTATGCCTTTTGTACCCGCTATCAATTTTGGAAAAAAAGGCCGATGAAGGTTCTCGTTTCATTGGCCAAGACCATCCAAATTCAGGCCCAATATAAACATTCGGAAACAGCCCGCCAAGGATTTTCAGGGGTTGGGCAAATAATCGGTTACAAATAAAACGTACTCTTATCCGGCCGCAAAGCCCGGGCAAACCACAGCGGCCGCCGCAAGCCGTCCGGGCCGGGGGCGGGGCGCGTCATTTTGAGCCATTCCCGGTAAATTTCGAACGACTTGTTGGTGTCTACGAAGATATCGCCGTATTCATCGCCGGGTTGGGGCCGCTCGATGCGCACGCGCTGGTGCCAGCAATGCATGCCGCTGATCGGATCGGGGTGCACGGCATGGGTGATGTTCTGGTGTACGCCGCCGTCCGACCAGAAAATGCGTTTGCTGTCCGGGTCGTCGCTGGCAAAAGGCCGGATGCCGCTCACGGTCGACATTTTCCAGCCGCCCTTGCCGTCGTTCTGTACGTTCACCGTATTGGTCGCCCAGCGGTTGCCGGCATCCTGTTGGCGGCGCCAGCGACCCAGGTGGTGCGAACAGGCTACCACACCGGGTTTCATGCCTTCGGTCACCCATACCTTGTCGATGAAATAGCCGATATCCGTGTTCATCCGCACCAGGTCCCCGGTCTTGAAGCCGAACCGGTTGGCATCCTCGGGGTGCATCCAGATGGGGTTGCGGTTGGAGATCTCGGTCAGCCATTTGGCGTTGCCCGAACGGGAGTGAATGAGGGTGGGCAGGCGGAAGGTCGGTACGAGGCAATATTCTCCGGCATCTTTGTTGAGGCTGTCCGGATGGATATGGCTCCTGATATAGGTCGGGACGGCGTATTCCGGCCATTTCCAGTCGACCATGGTCTGCGAGTAGAATTCGTTCTTGCGGGAAGGCGTCGGGAAGCCCACATAAGCCTTGCCTTGCACCATGACCCCTACATTGGCGCCGTCCTTGTTGATGACGCCGGTTTCCGGGTCGACGACCGAGCCGTTGAGCTGGGCCTCGGGCACTGCTTTGAGGTGCTTGTTGTAGGAATAGGGCTCCACTTCATAGGCTCCGTATTTGCGCATGTAATCCAGCTCAGTCAGGCCTTCCTTCCTGGCCACATCCGGCAGTCCCGGCACATTTTCAAAAATGAATTGGTAATACTCGTCGATGTTGACCTTTTCACCAGGCCTGTAGGGCGATTTGAAGTGATCGCGGATGCCCAGGCTGCCGTCGGGATCCATGCGCCAGCTGAGCTCGATCCAGAACTCGTCCTCTTCCCACACTTCGCCGGGGTTGGCCTCGTAGGTGAATTCTACGGGTTTGCCCGCACGCCTGGCCACCTCCCGCAACACGGGTTGGCGGAAGGCGATCCAGGTAGCGCCGTGTGTTTCGTAGCTGTTCAGGTCGTGCCTTTCGGAGGCGAGGCCCATCGGCAATACATAATCCGCAAAAAAGGCGGTTTCATTCCAGGTCGGGGTGAGTGCCACGTGCAGCCCCACTTTGCGCTCATCCGACAGCGCCTCGATCCAGGAGAAGCCGTCGGGATAGGTCCAGACCGGGTTGAATACCCGCGTAAAGTACACATCCAGCTTGCCGCGGCCTTCCTTCAGGAAATGCGGCAACAGGAAGCTCATTTCAAAAAAGGCCAGCGGGTACTCATTCGGAAAATGCAATTCATTCCAGAATTTTTGCGCCGGCGGTGTATCGAAGAACTTTGGTTTGAACTTGTTCCAGGTATTCGGCGAGGTGCCGCCTACCGTGCCCACGCTGCCGGTGATCACCTGCAGGAAATGCAGGGCCCGGGAGACCGCCCAGCCGCCAAGGTTGCCGCTGGCAGCGCTTCGCCAGTTGTGGGAAGCGAACCGGGTGCCGGCCTGGCCGATCTGGCGGGCGACATCCACGACCATGGCGGCCTTGGCGCCGCTTTCCTTTTCGGCGAATTCGGGGGTGTATTCCTTGTATTCTTCCCGGAGTTTTTCGATGAAACTTTCGAAAGTCATCGGCGCGCCGGGGTGGACCTTTTTCAGGTATTCCTCCCAGTTCACCCAGTTTTCCATATACTCGCGGTTGTAAAGGCCTTCATCCAGGATGACCTTCACCATGGCCAGCAGTACGGCTGCTTCAGAACCCGGATAGGTCGGCATCCAGTAGTCCGACATGCTGGCGGTATTGGACAACCGCGGGTCCATTACGGCCAGTTTGGCGCCTTTCATCTTGCCCTCGATAATGCGTTGGGCATGCGGATTGAAATAGTGTCCGCTTTCCAGGTGCGCGCTGATGAGGAGGATGAATTTGGCGTTGGCGTGGTCCGGCGACGGCCGGTCGTACCCGTACCAGAGGTTGTACCCGAACCGGGCGCCGGAGGAGCAGATATTGGTATGGCTGTTGTGACCGTCGACATTCCAGGCCTGCAGCACGCGGTCCATATACCCTTCGTGCCCCGGGCGGCCGACGTGGTAGGCCACTTCGTTGTTCCGCCCTTCACTGATGGCTTTGCCGATCCGTGCGGCAATATCGTTGAGGGCTTCCTCCCAGCTGACGCGTTCCCATTGGCCGGCGCCGCGCGCCCCTACCCTTTTCAGCGGGTACAGGATCCGGTCCGGGTCCGTGATCTGGTTGATGGTGGCAGGCCCCTTGGCGCAGTTCCGCCCCCGGCTGGCCGGGTGGTACGGGTTGCCTTCGAATTTGCGCACCTCACCCGTTTCCTTATCCACATACGCCGTCAGGCCGCAGGCGCTTTCGCAGTTGAAGCAGGTGGTCGGCACGATGGAATAGTGACGCTTCACCTTGCGGGGGTGAGCCTTGGGGTCGTATTCCGCCCAGTCGTCCCATTTGTCCGGCGGCGGGAAGCTGGTCAGGTCGCCCGGTTCGGTCAACCGCGGGAGCGCCGGTTCCGTTTCGCCGTGCAGGTTAGGGATGATGCCGAGTTTTTCGGCGATCTGCTCTATTATGGTGTGTTTCTTTTGAGCCATCTTACTGACATTTCGGTCCTATGGACCTGGTTACAGGGATTTCGGTCCTATGGACCTGGTTACAGGGATTTCGGTCCTACGGACCTTTTCTTCGAATCAAAGGAACTGCATCGATTCCTCAATTCCTCGATTCCTCGATTCCTCGATTCCTCAATTCCTCAATTCCTCACCAATCAAGTCAACGGTATCCGTTGGGGCGCCTCCACCCAGATTTTCTCAGTGAACCAAATCCCCACAAGGGCCAATGCGCCGGCTACCGCCATCGGCAGCGTTTCCAGTCCGCCGAAGATCAGGATGGCCAGCGGTGCGATATTGCCGATCAGGACAGCGCCGATCCAGAACATCATCCGGTAGCGGCCCTTCAGGATGGTTTCCACCGTCAATTTGGCTTCAGTCGTCGGGTGCGTGGTCGCGAGTTCCGCCAGCATGGTGAACAGGCCGACGACAATACTGATCGCCAGGGTGGTTTTCAGGAACCCCGTCCAGGCGGCATCAACCCCGCCGAAGGCGCCGAGCAGCAGCAAGGCAGCGGCCCCGGCCATGAAGCTGTGGGTCAGCATGTGGATCGCCAATGCCGGGCTTTGCCAGAAATCGCGGCCTTTGGCCTGAGCGAAAAGGAATGCCGTATAGATGGCGGCAATGACTGCAAGTACGGCCGTTGCCCAAAGGGTGACCTGCTGGATGCCGTCCCAGCCGAACCACATGGTCAGCCCCCAAAGCGTGAGCAGGCCGCCGAACACGGTAATGGCATATCCTCCACGGACAAGCCAGCTGGACCAATGGGGGCGCAACAGGACGTACAGGAACCTGCCGGGTTGATCAAGGTCCTTGACGAGCAGGGCGCCCGTTGCCATCAGAAAGACCAGGGCTGCAACCAAGGTCTGCCATTTGGTTTCTGCGGTAATGATATCGCCGTAACCCAACTGAAGGCCGGCAAACAGCACCAGGAAAACACCCGCCGCGATCGCCTTGGTCAGCACATAACCTGAAACTTCCCAACCCCAAAGGATGCCCTTGTTGGGTGTATCGTATACCCGGCGCGGTTTGTTTATCAACAGGTCAATGGATTTGGCCTTGCCTTTCTCTGCGATCTCGGCCTGCGTAGCTACCTGATTGTTGATCTGCAACAAGGCGTCTACCACATCGCCGTTGGTGAAGGCCATTTTTTCGGCGGCTTTGGCAAAGTGACCTACCCCCCGGGATTGCGAATTCCAGAGATATACCCCGTCCTTGTCCGTTTCCATGGGGTTGAGTGAGGCCTCATCGCCCATGATATAGAAGAGGTTGGGCTTGGTGGCCTTAGCCGCTTTCCGGACGCTCACCTGCTCCTTGGCGAGCAACTGGAAGATCTCCGTTTCCGGATTCTCCATGTCGCCGGAGATGATAGCATGTTCCGGACAAACGTTGACGCAGGCCGGCTCCAGGCCGACATCGATGCGATGAGCGCAGTAATTGCACTTGGCGGCGGTATGCGTTTCCGGGTCGATATACAGGGCGTCGTACGGGCAGGCCTGCATGCAGGATTTGCAGCCGATACAACGCTTGTTATCAAAATCCACGATGCCATCGTCGCGGATGAATAGCGCTTCAACCGGACAGATCTCTACGCAGGGCGCATCCGTACAGTGATTGCATCGCATTACGGAAAACAACCGCCGGGTATGGGGAAAATTCCCCTTTTCTACCTGCTTGACCCACGTGCGATTGACGCCCAAAGGCACCTCGTGCTCCGATTTGCAAGCCGTGGTGCAGGCGTGGCAGCCGATACACTTGCGGTTGTCAATTACAAAGCCGTATTTCATTTATTGTTGTTGTTGTTGTTTGTTGTGGTTTATTGTTGTTGCTCCGCCCGCCATAGTGACGCCATGGGCGTTACGGAGGCGGGTTTGTTGTGGTTTGCTATTGTTGTGCCACCAAGGTCTCTTCATTATATCGGTTCAGGGCATCCTGTACAGTTAAAAACAAGTTTTCGCTTCCCAGTTCATCGATCAATCCGGTTTTGGTCAAATAATCCCGGACCGGGCCGATGGCGCCGGAAAGGCAAAAGGCAATGCTCCTCGAACGCATATAAAGGACCACATCCTTCAGGACTTTCAGGCCGCTGGAATCGATATCGTGTATGGAAGAGGCATCCAGGATCACCAGTTTCAATGCCGGGCCTTTTTCCTGGCTCAGCTTTTCAATGGTTTCCCTGAAATACTCAGCATTTCCGAAATAAATCTGGGAATCAAACCGGAGCATCAGGACATGGGGCCATTGTTCAGCCTCCGGAAAACGAAGTATATTCCTGTATTTGTCCTGACCGGGCAGTTTGCCCAGTACAGCGACATGGGGTTTTGAATTCTGATAAAGGATCAGCAGCAAGGATAAGATAATGCCGGTAAATACGCCTTGTTGAATGCCGACAAAAAGGGTGAGTATGAATGTAGCTGCAAGGGCAAAAAAGTCCCGCCGGTCGGTGCGCCACAGCTCGATCATCTCCCGGTAGTTGATCAGGGTCAGCACCGCCGAAATAACGATAGCAGCCAAAACCGCCTTGGGCAGATAATAGAACAACGGGGTCAGGAAAAGTAAGGTCAGCGCTATGAGCGAGGCGGCGAAGAACGAGGACAGGGTAGTTTTGGCCCCGGCCTGGTCATTGATCGCGGAGCGGGTAAAACTCCCGGTAGTGGGAAACGCGTGAAAGAACGACCCGCCGACCTTGGTCAGGCCCAGTGCGATCAGTTCCTGGTTGGGGATCACGCGGTAGCTCTTGTGCCTGGCTTCGATCGTCTTGGCAATCGAAAGGGTTTCGATAAAGCTGATGAGGCAGATGGTGAGCGCCAGCGGCAACAATTCGGTCAGTACGCCGCCGCTCAATTTTGGGATCATGAAGCCCGGCAGGCCTTTCGGTACCTCTCCGACAATCTCGATGCCTTTTTCATGCAGCCCGAACACCCACACGATCAGCGTCCAGATCACCACCGCCAGCAAAGCTCCGGGAAAGGATTTCCTGATTTTCTTCAGGATCAGGATCAGGGCAAGGCTCGAAAGGCCGATACCCATTACCGCCCAGTTGATCTGGTGCAGATTCTTTGCCAGGGATGCGAGCAGCACATGAAGCTGGTTGCTCCTCGGCAGGTCGATGCCCACCAGGCTCTTCAACTGGCTGAACCCTATGATGAAGGCCGCCGCCGATGTAAATCCGGAAATGACCGGATGGGACAGGAAATTGATGAGGAATCCCAATCGCAATCCGCCCAACAGCAGTTGAATTAAACCGGCAATGGTGGCCGTGGCAACGGCTAACCCGATAAATTCAGGGGTATTGGGTTCGGCGAATTTTCCGATGCCGGAAAGCACCAGGACCGAAACCAGCGCCACCGGCCCTACGGACAATTGCCGCGAGGTGCCGAAAAAAACGTAAATGAATAACGGGACCAATCCGGAATACAACCCGTAAATAGGCGGCAACCCGGCCAGCATGGCGTAGGCCATCCCCTGAGGGATCAGAATAACCCCAACCGTCAGGCCTGCCAACAGGTCTCCGCTCAGTTGTTCCCTGCTATAGGAAGGGAGCCATTCCAGAATGGGTAATAAGCCCCGGGCGCTCATCGGATTTGCCGTTTCGTGAGCTTCAAAGGTAATTTTTGAAAAAGGGAAGTTATGTGATGAAGGTCACATAACGCCGTTTGCGAAACCTTTGAGGTTTCGTAAACCTCCTGCCATGGATCCAGGTTTACGAAGCTTCAAAAGTTTCGCAATCCTCCTGCCACGGATCCAGGTTTACGAAGCTTCAAAAGTTTCGCAATCCTCCTGCCACGGATCCAGGTTTACGAAACTCCAAAAGTTTCGCAATCCTTATCGGTTTCCAGGCTTCCTGAAATCAAGATGAAACCTTAGCAACTGCTGCTTTGCCAGATTAATATTAGGCATGTTAAGTTGCTCAAGCGCCACTTCTATATTTACCAAACTTGGTTTTCCAGAAAAATAGGCATTAAAAGAGGAGAAAGGCCATTCATGGAAAGACTTTGCAAGTTTGTGATGTATCGGATTATGATGGATGTAACAAATTGACCTGAATAATTGAGGTTCTGATCGGATTATTATCCTTTTAAACCGTTTTGAAAACAGGTTACCCCTCCGGCTTTGTTGTTTATTTAGTGCAAGGGAATACCCGGAGAAAAAACGCTTGAACTGATCTTCTATAAATTGATGCCCGGCAATAATTCCGTTGGTAAAATCCCTCCCGGCAACCGTCCCTTCTTCAGCTGTAAGTTCAACATTAATATCTTTAATCCTAACCAAGAAATGGAAATGATTGGGCATCAGGCAATAAGCCATTGTTTCCGAGTAAGGCAAAATATATTTTTTCCATTGTCGAAGGAAGAAATGATAATTATCAGGAGAGTAAAACAGAAGTGCACCATCCACGCACCGATTGTAAATGTGGTAAATTCCACCAGGCTCCAAAGCAGCCCAATAGTTTGTCTTCACGCGTTTTGAGTTTTAGGTTATCAGAGAGTTCAATAAAAATAATTCCCCGGTTTGCGAAACCTCAAAGGTTTCGTAAATCTGACACCACAGATCCCGGTTTCTGACCCCACGGATCCAGGTTTACGAAACTTCAAAAGTTTCGCAAACTACCACAGATCCCGGTTTGCGAAACCTCAAAGGTTTCGTAAATCTGACACCACAGATCCCGGTTTACGACCCCACGGATCCAGGTTTACGAAACTTCAAAAGTTTCGCAAACTACCACAGATCCCGGTTTGCGAAACCTCAAAGGTTTCGTAAACCTGACATCACAGATCCCGGTTTCTGACCCCACGGATCCAGGTTTACGAAACTTCAAAAGTTTCGCAAACCATCCTGTGTACAGCCTCATATGTACGAATCTAGCGCAGCACCACCTCCCGCACTACTTCCTCCCCCAGCCCGTCATTGACCATCTTGCGGATCTTTTCCCGGCCCATGGACAACTCGTGGCGCAGCGGCCCCGATTCGATCCGGATGTAGAGCACTTCCCGGATCAGTTTGATCTCGCGGGTGTAGCCTGCGATGGTCGGCCCCATGGCTTGCTTCCACATGGCCTCGATCCGGGTTTGATCCAGGCCCGACTTGAGGCGATAATGATCGACCATGGCCTTGAGGGCCTCCTTGATGCTGACCTGGTTGGAATCTCTCATGCAGTGTTCCGGATTTTGCAGGAAGAAATGCAAAATTAAGCATTTTACCGTTAAAATATTCAATCAAATCACCTCCGCCGCCCCTTCCATTATCCGGAATTGCCGGCACTCCGCCCCCAGCCCCCCGATCAGGGCCGCTACCCGGTTCTCGTCCGTATCCGTGATAAAGAATTGCCCGAATTCGCCGTTCAGCAGGTAAGTCAGCAGGTGGTTGATGCGATCCTGGTCCAGCTTGGCGAAGATATCGTCGAGCAGCAGGATAGGCGGGGTGCTTTTTTTCCCTTTCAGGAAGGAGAACTGCGCAAATTTCAGCGCCAGTACAAAGGTTTTGGTCTGCCCCTGGGAACCGAATAGTTTGAGCGGACGGTCATCCATATTGAAGACCATATCGTCGCGGTGGATGCCGGTAGTGGTCCGCCCAAGGATAAGGTCTTTTTCGCGCGACCTGCCCAGTAAGGCGGCAAAATCCTCCTTTTCCAGCGAGGATTGGTAGGTGCAGCTCACTGTTTCCTGCGCCGCGGCAATGGTTCGGTACACCTCCGCCATTTCAAGCGAAAACTCCTCCAGAAAAGCTTTGCGGGCCTTGAATATCTCCGCCCCGGGGGCGTGCAGTTGCCGGTCATAGATATCGAGCAGGCTGTGGTCAGCCGACCTGGACTCGGCCATTTGCTTGAGGGCGGCGTTGCGCTGCTGGAGGGTTTGATTGTACTGGATCAGGTTGTGCAGATACGTCTGGTCGAGCTGGGAAAGGGTATTATCGAGGAAACGGCGCCGGCTCTCGCTGCCTTCGCTCACGATCACCGCGTCGTCGGGGGCGGCGATGACCACCGGAATGAGCCCGACGTGCTCGGAGATCCGGTTGTAGGCGGTGTCATTGCGTTCGAGTTCCTTCTTTTTCCGGGGCTGGACCTTAGCGACGATCTTTTCCCATTTTTCCAGCCGGCTGAACCGGCCCTCCAGCCTGAAAAAATCCTCGCCGTGCAGGGGCAGGTGCTGGTCGGAATTGGAAAAATAGCTTTTGCCCATGCACAGGTAATAAACAGCGTCCAGCAGGTTGGTCTTCCCCATCCCGTTTTTGCCTGTAAAACAGTTGATTTGATCGTGGAAGGCCAGTTCCGCCGACCGGTAATTTTTAAAATTCGTCAGTTTCAAGTGATCCAGAAACAAGATAGGATTGTTTTTATGGGCAAAAGTAGATCCTTTTCCATTGGAAAAAAAATCGTACCTTTGTCCCTGCAATTGATCAACTCACAATCGTTTAATATGGTAGCGACCAAAAGCAAAAAGAACGCCGCTAAAAAGAACACTTCCAAGCCCGCCTACAGCAAAGAAATGTACCTCCAGTGGTACGAATTGATGCTCCGCATCCGCCGTTTTGAAGAACGGGCGCTGATGATGTACGGCCAGCAAAAAATCAGGGGATTCTGTCACGTTTATATCGGCCAGGAAGCTGTCGCAGCAGGTATCGAATCGGCAATCCGCCGGGAAGACGCCATCGTCACGGCTTACCGCCAACACGGCACGGCCATCGGTCGCGGCCTGTCAACTGATGCCTGCATGGCCGAGCTGTTCGGCAAGGTCACCGGCGCTGTAAAAGGCAAAGGCGGCTCCATGCACTTCTTCTCCAAAGAACACCGCTATTTCGGCGGCAACGGCATTGTAGGCGCCCAGATCCCCATCGGTACCGGCATCGCATTCGCTGAAAAATACAAGGGCACCGACAACCTCTGCGTTACCATGTTCGGCGACGGCGCTTCCCGCCAGGGCGCACTCCACGAGTCATTCAATATGGCCATGCTCTGGAAACTGCCGGTCCTCTACATCGTCGAAAACAACGGCTACGCGATGGGCACTTCCGTACAACGGACCAGCAATGTAACCGACCTGTCCAAACTGGGCCTTTCCTACGATATGCCGACCGAAACCGTCGACGGCATGAACCCCGAAAGCGTCCACGAAGCCGTGTCCAGAGCCGCCGAACATATCCGCGCCGGCAAAGGCCCCTTCTTCCTCGAAATCCGCACCTACCGCTATAAAGGCCACTCGGTTTCCGATCCGGCCAAATACCGTTCCAAAGACGAAGTGAACGAATACATGGATCGCGACCCGGTCAAAACCACCGAATCGCGCATCCTGGAAAACGGTATCGCCACCGAAGAAGAGATCCAGGCCATCAAGGACAAGATCAAGGAGGAAATCAACGAGGCGGTCCGCTTCGCCGAAGAGTCACCCCTCCCCGATCCGGAAATGCTTTGGGAAGACAACTACTCCGAACCGGACTACCCGTTCATCAAAGACTGAATTTAAATTTACATTTTAAATTTAGCCTTTTACATTTTGAATTGATTTACAAACTTTATCTATCTTTGCCGCGCTTTTTTCGGGAGGAACCGAAATAACCGTTCAACTATTAATCATGGCAAGGAGAATCAAGCAGAATCAAGCATTAGAAGAACAATTAGCCGACGCGCTGGAGATCAAGGGCGGTGGCCCCGGCTTCTTTGAACGCTACCAAAACTATATCATGTATGCCGCCATCGGCCTTATCGCCGTGTTCGGTATCTATATTCTGTACAAGAATATCTACCTGGGCCCCCGCGAAAAGGAAGCCGTCGAGCAGATGGCCCTCGCACAGGCCCAGTTTGAAAAAGACAGCTTCGCACTGGCTTTGACCAACCCCGGCGGCGGCTTCAGCGGCTTCCTGGATATCATTGACCAGTACGGCGGCACCAAAGCAGCCAATACCGCCCACTACTACGCCGGTATTTCCTACCTCAACCTGGGCAAATTTGAAGCTGCCATCTCTTACCTGAAGGATTTCAAACCCGCAGGTCTGCTGACCCCGGCCATGCGCGCAGGCGCCATCGGCGACGCCTATGCAGAGCTGAATGACCTGGACAAGGCCCTCAGCCACTACAAAGACGCCGTCAGCGCAGCAGGTAAAAATGACCTTATCGCGTCCTATTACCTCAAAAAACTGGGCATGCTCAACGAAAAACTGGGCAACAACGACGCCGCCATCGCCGCCTACGAAAGAATCAAAAAGGAATTTCCGAATTCCTCCCAGGCAATCGATATCGACAAGTATCTGTATCGCCTCGGGTACAGCAAATAACCTGAGAGACGGAGATTCGGGCGTTTTTTGATCCGTCACAAATGCCCGAATCCCCGCATCTTCGAATCCGCTTCCAAATGGCCAGCTCGCTAAAAAACCTGTCGGCTTACAACGAATCCGACGTCCCATCAGCGGCCGAAATGTCTTTCGCCGTCATTCTTTCCGAATGGAACGCTGAAATCACCCACGCCCTCTACCAAGGTTGCATCGATACGCTGATCGCACATGGCGCACAGGAAGACAAGATCCATACCCTTCAGGTCCCCGGTTCCTTTGAACTGCCCTACGGCGCCCGGCTGGCCATCGGCCACCACAACCCGGACGCTGTGATCTGCCTGGGTTGCGTCATCAAAGGCGAAACCAAACACGACGAATACATCAATACGGCGGTGGCCACCGGCCTGACCAACCTCAGCCTGGCCTCCAACCGACCCGTCATCTTCGGCGTCCTGACGCCCAACAATCAGGAACAAGCCCTCGACCGGGCAGGCGGAAAACACGGCAACAAAGGCGTTGAAGCCGCCGTCACCGCTATCCGCATGACCGCCCTGCGCAAACAAATGAGCCAGCAAAAGCAAAAGATCGGCTTTCAGGTATTATGAAAATTCACTTCATCGAAACCGGATTCCTCAAACTGGACGGCGGAGCCATGTTCGGCGTCGTCCCCAAACGCTTGTGGGCCAAACTCAACCCGCCCGACGAAAATAACCTCTGCACCTGGGCCATGCGATGCCTCCTCCTCGAAACTGACGACCGCAAAATCCTCGTGGATACCGGGGTCGGCAACAAACAGGACGCCAAATTCCGCAGCATTTTTGAACCCCACGGCAATGACTCGCTGATGGGCTCCCTCCGTAAGATCGGCCTGCAACCGGAAGATATCACCGACGTGTTCCTCACTCACCTGCATTTCGACCACGTGGGCGGAGCCGTCGTCCGTACCGAATCCGGCGAACTGAAACCGGCATTCCCCAACGCGACCTATTGGAGTAATCGCCCGCATTACGAATGGGCCGTCAATCCCAATCCGCGCGAGGTTGCGTCGTTTTTGAAGGAGAATATCGTCCCGCTGCAAGAAGCCGGCGTGCTGCGGTTCATCGAGCCTTCAGCCGGAGATATCGAATGGTTGCCGGGCATCCGCGTCCGGTTTGTTTACGGCCATACAGAAGCCATGATGATCCTGCTCATCGAAGCGGAAGGCAAAACGTATGTATATTGCGCTGATGTGATCCCTTCGTCCTTCCATATCGGCATGCCCTATATCATGGCCTATGATCTGCGCCCGCTGGAAACCCTCAAGGAAAAGAACCGCATCCTGGAAGACGCCGCCCGGGAAGGGCATTATCTGGTTTTCGAACACGACCCGCAAACAGCTTACACCCAGGTGACCCGGGACGAGCGCGGCCGGATTGCGGCGGTGAACTCCTGATTTTTTACCACTAAGGGCACTCAGATCACTAGTGGCGCGAAATTTAAGTGGCGCCTAAGTTTCGGGAGGTTATTTTTTCGACAGGCAAGGCGCGAGAAGGGAGAATAGCGGGACTATATGACCGCCGAGCAACGCAGCATGTCGGAAAAAGAGACCGCGAAACTTGTGTGGCATCTAGATTTCGCGCCACTAGGACCATACCAGGATCTGCCACCCAAACCCTGAGTGCCCTTAGTGGTCCGACTCCAGCTTATCAATCCGCCCACGCACGCCCCCACCCCGGCTTAATAATCTGCCGCCCCATCAACAATCAAAAATCATGTAATCACCATTCCTCAGTTCCTC
>WBZL01001702.1_pt1 | contig 22413 bp, 21 predicted proteins | sample 5204291 | NCBI WGS metagenome assembly WBZL01 (sample SAMN12344345, study PRJNA552823) | activated sludge metagenome | biome: Activated sludge suspended growth; feature: Nitrification reactor; material: Wastewater; isolation source: activated sludge from nitrification reactor of wastewater...
CCTCGAAAATCCATCCCGCCTCGCCTGGGAATTGGAACAACTCCGCGCCGTCGCCCAACTTGTGGTCAACGAACCCGACATGGGCGAGCTGACCAAACGTCTCGCGGAAAAGACCGCCGAACTGTTTTGCGCGGATCAAACCCTGATCGGGTTGGCGCACGATAACCAGATCGTGATGAAAGAGGTGTACGAGGCCGAAACCTTTCACCCCGCCGAATTCGCGTTGAAGCCGGGGGAGGGCATCGCCGGGTGGGTGATGTCGCACCTGCGCCCGTACCGGAGTCAGGACGCGGTCGCCCCGTCGGTGTCCGCGGAATTTGCGGGGCGGTTCGACCTGCGGGGGGTGATGGCGGTTCCCATTCTCAATCACCAATTGCATGTGTTGGGGGTGATGGAATTTCACCGCGCCCGCGAAAATGCGCTGTTCGACGAAAACGATCTGCACCTGGCCGAAACCGTCGCGCTCATTGCCGCCGCGGGGATCGAGCGAGCGAAATTGCTGGGGAGCATTCACCAATGGACGAGTTCGTTTCAAAATATTTTGAGCTTTAGCACCGTGTTGAACGAATCCCTGCACCCGGAAACGCTCATTCACCGGCTCGTCGAACACGCGGCGGGCTTTTTGGGGGCGGATGCCGGGCTGGCGGGATTGGTGGGGGAACAGACCCTGCAAGCGCGGGGGTATTGGTTCCGGGGGCAGTGGCACGATTTTCAGGCCGAATGGGCGCGGGACGCGGGCCTGCCGGGGTGGGTGTTCAGCAATCAATGGCCGTATTTCACAAACGAATACCCCGCGCACGAACTGGCGTATTCCCCGTTCATCGAGCAGTTTGGCGTCAAAACCGCCTTGTGCGTGCCGATCATCGCCGCAGGGGAAGAGGTGTTGGGGTTTGTGGAATTGCACAACAAACAGGACGGGCGCGAGCCGTTCACCTGGTCGGATGTGTCGTTTATGGAGTCACTAGCGAACTCGACAGCGGTGGCTATCCGCAACGCCCGGTTGATGCAGGAATTGGAAGCGCAACGTGCCCAACTTCAAGCACTCTCCGCCCAGCAGATCACCCTGCTCGAAGAGGAACGCCGCCGGATTGCGCGGGAACTGCACGACGAAACCGGGCAGGCGCTTGTTGGCATCAAACTCGGCCTGCAAGTGTTGGCGCACAAAATCCCTCCGGAAATTCCCGGCCTGCGCGAGGAAGTGGACCTGCTCCGCCAGCAGTTGAACCACTCCACCACCCAACTGAAATCCATCGCACAAGCCCTCCGCCCGCCGATTTTGGACGAGTTGGGGCTGGAAATCGCGCTCAACCAATGCGTGAACGACTTCCGCAAACGGACGAACCTGCAAACGCATTTTGAAACGTTCGACCTGGGCACCCGTCTCCCGCAGGAGGCCGAAACGGTCTGCTACCGTATCGTGCAGGAAGCTCTGACCAACGTCGCCCGCCACGCACAAGCCCGTCAGGTGTGGATTGCCCTCGCGACCCAACCGAATTTTGTCCAACTGTCCATCCGCGATGATGGGCAGGGGTTCGACCCGCACCGGCCCCCGGCGCCCGGTCTGGGGTTGGTGGGGATGCAGGAGCGCGCCAAAATGGTGGGCGGGGAACTGCTGATCGAATCCGCCCCCGGCGCGGGCACGGTGTTGACCATCGTCATCCCAACGCAAGCAGGGTCCCATGCCTGATCGATTTTCCGTCATTCTGGCAGACGATCACCACGTCGTCCGGCGGGGGTTGGCGGCGTTACTGCACACCAACGGGCGCTACCGCGTGGTGGGCGAGGCCAGCAACGGCGAAGAGGCCGTTCAGTGCGCCCTCCACACCCCGGCAGACATCCTGATCATTGACCTATCCATGCCCCGGCTCAACGGGCTGGAAGCCATCCGCCGCATCCGGCAGACGGACACCGCGCTCAAAATTTTGGTGCTTTCGATGTACGATGACGAAGAATTTGTCGTGCAAGCGATGCAAGGCGGGGCGAACGGGTTCATTCTCAAACAGGCGATGGACGATGTCTTGTTCGAGGCGTTGGACGTGATCCGACAAGGACGCCCGTATTTCGGCACGGTGATCGACCCCTCGTTGGTGGAGGCCCACGCGGGGTCCCTCGCCCAAAAGCTGACCACCCGCGAGCGTGAGGTGTTGCAACTCATCGCGGAGGGCTACACGACCAATCAAATCGCCGAACTCATGTCCATCAGCCCCCACACCGCCAACCGTCACCGGGCAAACATTTTTCTCAAAACGGGTGCCCATAATCAGATGGAGTTGATCCGTATGGCCGTCCAGCAGGGATTGGTGATTTTGAAGAATCCGCCGAAGTTTTAAAGGGCTGAAGTGATAAGTGACGAGTGAAACGTGAAAACTGACACTTATCACTCATCACTTATCACGTTTCACTCATCACTCGTCAGACCGGGGGGAAAATACATAAATCCTGCTATTGTCCCTCTCCCCCAATTTTCCTAAAATTAGCATGTTGCCGCAAGCCTTGCGGTTATCCCCTTTTTTCCCCAATTGAGACCGATTTTTTCATGCACGAACTTTCGATTGCCTATTCCCTCGTTGAAACCGCCAGTCGCGCGGCTCAAGAAGCAGGCATCCCCAAAATCGAAACGGTGCATTTGCAATTGGGATTACTCTCCGGCGTCGTCAAAGACGCCCTGCTCTTCTCTTACGAAATCGCCTGCGAAGGCACGCCCCTCGCGGGGTCCCGTTTGGAGATCGAAGAACTTCCCGTGATCGTCTTCTGCCCCACCTGCCAGACCAACCAACCGCTCCCCGGCATCCAACTCTTCCGATGCCCCGTCTGCGGCACCCCGACCCCGGACATCCTCCAGGGCCGGGAAATCCAACTCACCGCGCTGGAGTATCCCAATGACCCGCCTGCTTGAGATACACCAGCACGTCCTGAACAAAAATGACCAGTTGGCCGCCGCGTTGCGCCAACGGTTTCAGACAGCAGGCGTGCATGTCTCCAACCTCGTTTCCAGCCCCGGCAGTGGGAAAACCACCTTTTTAGAAAAAACCCTCACCCTCCTCCACGAAAAACAGCATAAAGTCGCCGCCCTGGTGGGCGACCTCGCCACCGAAAACGACGCGGTGCGACTCTCCCGCAGTGGTGCGCCCGTCCGGCAAATCGTCACCGCCGGAAATTGCCATCTAGAAGCGGACATGATCTCCGCCCACCTCGAAGGGTGGGACCTGTCCGCGCTGGAATACCTGTTCATCGAAAACGTGGGCAACCTCGTCTGCCCGTCCAACTACGACCTGGGGGAAGACCTACGCGTCGTCATGCTCTCCGTCACTGAGGGGGAAGACAAACCACAAAAGTATCCCCCCATGTTCAACAGCGCCGACCTCGTGGTCATCACCAAAATTGACCTCGCCGAGGCCGTGGAATTTGACCGGGACGCGGCCTATGCCAGCATCCACGCCGTCGCGCCGGGAGTCCCTATCCTTGAAGTTTCCGCCAAAAAAGGCTATGGCATGGATGCCTGGCTGGATTTTCTGATGAATAGAAGAAACTCGGAACAAGTAAAAAGCTGATTCAATAATCCACCCGCGCGCGGCGGATTGCCAAATCCGCCCCCTACCTGCTGGATTTGGCAATCCAGCAGGAGCGGAGAGTTGGAATCCCACAACAGGAGGCTGCATGATCGAAAATGGAGTAAACACATCCAACGCAGAAGTTCGCCTACGACAAAAGCTTAACGAACCCGGCACTGCGGACCTGCTCCTGCAAATTCTCGACCGGCTCGATGTCATTGCCCTGACCGTCAACTCTGTGGACGGGTTTTTGCGGCGCAGTGACACGATCATCGAGAACGTTGCCAGCAGTGTGCGCGATGTTCGGGACAACGCCCCCCTCAGAAACATCGACTCGGAGAAGGCGATTTCGGCGCTCTCCACGTCCATGCCCGAACTGATCGAGGCGCTTCCCCGCCTGACCCAGGCCCTGCCCCAACTCCTCGAACTGAGCGAACGGCTCAAAGACCCCGCCACCGCCGCCGCCCTGAACACCTTGCTCGACAAAATGGACGTGATCGCCCTCACGATCACCGCCCTCGACGGGTTTTTGCGGCGCAGTGACACCATCATCGAAAACGTCGCCAAAAGCGTGCATGACGTTCGCACGGGGACCCAGGCCGCCGGGTTTGACCTCAACGCCTCCCTGCAAGCCCTCCCGCAACTGGGCCAAACCCTCCCGCAGGTGGCCGAAGCCCTGCCCCTGCTCACGGAGCGTCTGCCCCAACTGATGAACGTGGCCGATCAAGTGCAGACGGTGCTGGCCTCCGCGGAATTCAACGCCCTGATGGGGTCTGGCATCTTCTCCCCCGAAACGGTCGCGGTCGTGTCCCACGCGGGGGATGCGCTCGTCGAAAGTTACAACACCAACAAAGCCAATCCCCACCAGGTTGGGCTGATGGGTCTTCTCCGTGCCCTCGGCGACCCGGACGTGCAACGTGGTCTTGGGTTCCTGGTGGATTTCGGCAAACGGTTTGGACAACAAATTAACAAATAATATTGATAGAGTGTCCTCTTCTTATCCATGTCATTTCGACCGAAGGGAGAAATCCCTGCGACGTTGATCGTAAAGGTTTTCCATTTGGGAGATCGTAACCACGACCGTATCAGGGATTCCTCACTGCGTTCGGAATGACAGAGAGGATGGGACCTAATTTTTAAAGGAGCGACTTATGGCTAATTTACTCTGGCTACAAGGCGGTGCGTGCAGTGGCAACACCATGTCCTTCCTCAACTCCGAGGAGCCGACTGCCATTGACATCGTCACAGATTTTGGCATCAACGTGCTGTGGCATCCTTCGCTGGGGTTTGAACTCGGCGAACAGGCCAAAAAAATCTGTTGGGATGCCGCCACTGGCAAAACCCCGCTGGACATCTTCGTGTTTGAAGGGTCCGTCATCCAGGCCCCGAACAAAACGGGACGCTACAACTACTTCGCCGAAAGGCCGATGATGGACTGGGTGCGCGACCTCGCCTCCCAGGCGCAGATCGTTGTCGCGCTCGGGGATTGCGCCTGTTGGGGGGGTATCCCCGCGACGGAGCCGAACCCGTCGGATTCCGTGGGCTTGCAGTATCTCAAACGGGCACACGGCGGATTCCTGGGGGCGGACTTCCGCTCGAAAATGGGTCTGCCCGTGGTCAACATCCCCGGTTGTCCGGCGCACCCCGATTGGGTGGCGCAAATTCTCGTCGCGGTGGCGACCGGTCGGATCGGCGATATCGCGCTCGACGAATTGGGCCGTCCGCAGACGTTTTTCAAATCCTTCACCCAAACCGGGTGTACCCGTGTGCAGTTCTTTGAATACAAACAATCCGCCACAGAATTTGGGCAGGGCACCCGCCAGGGTTGTCTCTTTTACGAACTGGGTTGCCGGGGGCCTGTCACCCGCTCGTCCTGCAACCGCATTTTGTGGAACCGCCAATCGTCCAAAACCCGCGCCGGGATGCCCTGCATCGGCTGTACCGAACCGGAATTCCCCTTCTTCGATCTCAAACCCGGCACGGTCTTCAAAACACAGAAGATCAGCGGCTCGGTTCCGAAGGAAGTTCCCTACGGCACGGATCATGTGACCTACATGGCCCACTCCGCCGCGGCCCGCGTCGCCGCCCCCGCCTGGACGAAAGAAGACCTGTTTGTAGTGTAAGGAGCGCAAGATGGCAACCAAAGATTTATTTGTCAGCCCCCTGGGACGCGTAGAAGGTGACCTCGACCTGCGCGTGACCATTGAAGATAACGTCGTCACCAACGCCTGGACCGAGGCGGCCATGTTCCGCGGGTTCGAGATCATCCTGAAAGGCAAAGACCCCCAAGCGGGGTTGATCGTCACCCCTCGCATCTGCGGGATTTGCGGCGGCAGTCACCTGTACAAATCTGCCTACGCCCTCGACACCGCGTGGCGCACCGAACTCCCCCCGAACGCGATCCTGCTCCGCAACATCGCCCAGGCCGCCGAAACCCTGCTCAGTATCCCGCGCTGGTTTTACGCCCTGTTCGCCGTGGACCTCACGCACAAAAACTATGCCCACATCGAGGGCTACGATGAAGTCGTGCGGCGGTTTGCGCCGTTTGTGGGCACATCCTACGAACGTGGCGTGCTGATCTCGTCCAAACCCGCGGAAATTTACGCGATGTTCGGCGGGCAGTGGCCCCACTCCAGTTTCATGATCCCCGGCGGGGTGATGTCTGCCCCCACGCTGGCGGAGGTATCCCGCTCGATTGCCATCCTCGAACAGTGGCGCGAGGAATGGCTAGAAAAACTCTGGTTGGGCGGTTCGTTAGATCGCTGGCTGGAAAACGAATCCTGGGACGATGTGATGGCCTGGATGAACGAAAACGAAGGGCATTACAACTCCGATTGTGGCGTGTTTCTCCGGTTCGCGGTGGCCGCGGGGTTGGATAAGTTCGGGCAGGGGTGCGGGAATTATCTCGCCACCGGCACGTTCTTCAATCAACACAAATACAACCACCCCACCATCGAAGGCCGCAACGGGGCTTTGATCACTCGCTCCGGCATCTACGAAAACGGCAACTACCACGATTTCGATCAGGCCAACGTCCGCGAGGATCACACCCGCTCGTTCTTCCGTGGGCAAGGGCAACTGCACCCGTTCGAGGGCGTCACCGACCCGATTGACCCGTTGGAAGGCCGCAAAGAAGGCAAATACACCTGGGCCAAAGCACCCCGGTACAACGTCCCCGGCGTCGGCTCGATCCCGCTCGAAGTCGGCCCGCTCGCCCGGCAGGTGATGGCGGGTAAACCGGGTGCCGAAGACTGGCAGGAATCGGGCAACTTCTTCCGCAACGCCATCCAGGCGCAAGGCCCCAGCGTCCTGTTGCGCGCCCTCGCCCGCGTCCACGAAGCGCCCAAATATTACAAACTGGCCCGCAAATGGCTGGATGAAATCAACCTGCACGAGAAGTTCTACATCAAACCCGTCGAATACACCGAAGGCCAGGGCTTTGGCTCCACCGAGGCCGCGCGGGGTTCGCTCTCCGACTGGATCGTGCTCAAAAACGGCAAAATCGAGAACTATCAGGTCATCACCCCGACTGCGTGGAACATCGGCCCGATGGACGGCAAAAATACGCACGGCCCGATGGAACAGGCGTTTATCGGCACAAAAATCACCGACCTCGGCGACCCGGTCGAACTCGGACACGTGGCCCGCAGTTTTGACTCCTGCCTGGTTTGCACCGTGCACGCGTACGATGGCAAAACTGGCCAGGAATTGTCCAAATTCCGCGTGGGCGGCATGGTCTAACATTTTTGAAGGAGTGGGCGGTTGTCTTTTGGGCAACCGCCCCTTTTTTTACCTCGCGGCATGATGCGCGGCATTCAATGGAACCCGTCTAATGTCCTCCGGCCCTGCGTTCCCACCCCCTCACCCCGGCGAAATCCTGAAAACGGAATTCCTCGAACCGTTGGAAATGAGCCAAAACCGACTGGCCATGGATATTCACGTCCCCGCCCACCGGATCATGGAAATCGTCCACGGCAAACGCCGCATCTCCGCCGATACCGCGCTCCGACTGGCAAAATATTTTCGCACCACCCCGGAATTTTGGCTGAAACTGCAAATGGATTACGACCTCGCCCTTGCCCGCGCCGCCCTCTCCGAAGACCTGGAACGCCAGATCACGACCTGTGCCCCGCCGGGGAGGCTGTGTTATGAAGATCACGCTTAACGAACGGCGTTCCTTCAGAGATGGTTTTGAAATCAAGGAACCACGCCAAAGGAACGCCGTTCGTGGAACACCATTATGACCACTCTCATTATCGGATGCGGCAACCTCCTGCGCGGCGACGACGCCGTTGGCCCGATCCTTGTCCGGCATTTGGCGGAGATCGGCACCCCGCCCGGGATTCGCCTCGCGGACGGGGGCACAGCGGGCATGGATGTCGCCTTTCAAATGCGCGGCATGGCCCGCGTCATTCTTGTGGACGCCTGCACCACGGGCGTCGAACCCGGCACCCTCTACAAAGTCCCCGGCGAAGAACTCGAAAACCTTCCGCCCCTCACCGGCATCAACCTGCACGCCTTCCGTTGGGATCACGCCCTCGCCTTTGGCCGTTGGGCGCTCAAAGACGAATACCCCAAAGACATCACCGTGTATCTCATCGAAGCCGCAAGCCTCGAAGTCGGCGAGCCGCTGACGGAAGCGGTGAGGAAGACGATGGAGAGGTTGGCAGAAATGTTGGTTCGTGAAACGTGAAACGTGATTCGTGAATTTAAATCTCACGAATCACGAATCACGAATCACGTTTCATACTTTACTCTACGCTCTACCCTCCCCGTTCCTCTATGCTCCCTCCCCTCCTCTCCCCCCAACCGCTCGGAATTTTCCCGCTTCCCGCGGGGTACCTACTCCTCCCGCCCGTGGACGGCGTCGAGTCCGTGCAAGCCGCCCTGCTGGAAGGCCGTTTGCCCGACGCGTTTCCGCCCGCACTCCGGTTTTATGAACTCGCGCTCGCCGGAGATACCCAGGCCGCACTCGCCGCACTCGCTCACGACGACAGTCCCGAATCTCGGTACAACCGCTTTGTCCTCGAAGGCGATCCAGCTCAATACACCACCCTCGCCCAAACGCTGACCGGGGACTTGCGCCAACTGCTCGACGTGGCCGCGTACACGATGGGGATGGTGGAACGTCCGCCCGAACGCGGGGAAACGGCGTATGAACGGCTCGCGTTCGTCCTCATGGCCCAGGCCGCCTACGCCCTCGAACAGAACGATGTCAAAACTGCATCCGCCCTGCTCGAAAAAGGAATCACCGCCGCGCAGACCACCTCCCCGCTCCTCGCCGCCCAACTCCGCGGCACCCTCGCCGAAACCCTGCACTCCCACCGGGGCGCGGACCCCATCGTCATCCAAAACTATCGTGAAGCCCTCCGCCTGATGGAAAAATCCGACCTGACCCTAACCCAGGCGGAAATCTGGCTCAATCTGGGCATCGCTTACCAGGAAATGGCAAACGGGCGGCGCGGAGCTTTGTTGGAGGCGTCCGCGTGTTACCAGCAAGCGCTCAAAGTTTTCACCGCCGCCGATCATCCCGATCTGTACGCCCTCGCGCATAACAACCTCGCCCTCGCCTACCTCGCCATGCCACTCACCGAGGCGAGTGACCAACTTCGTTCCGCCATCGCAATCCAATCCCTGCGCGAGGCCTTGCGAATTTACACCCCCGAAACCAACCCCGAACAATGGGCCAGCGCCCAACTCAACCTCGCCAACGCCCTGCAATACCTCCCTTCCACCCACCCCGAAGACAACCTGATCCAGGCCGTGGAACTGTACGAAGAAATCCTCGCCACCCGCGTCCGGGAGGATGATCCGCTCGGTTACGCCCGTCTGCTCGCCAACCAGGGCAACGCCCTCTCCCACCTCGGCATCTTCACCCACGCCCAAACCAAACTCGAAGAAGCCCGCGCGTTATTCCTCTCAAACGGCGAACCGGACACAGCACAGAGCGTGGATGAGTTGCTGGCGGGGATGCGGGATAAATGATGCGTGATGCGAAAATGAGATGAACCTTTACGAACGCCAACAATTTGACTTCCTGCTCTTCACTGCCGTTGAACGGTACGTCGAACGTCTGATTCAACGCAACGAGGGGGCGGAAAACGCGCTGGCACGCCTCCGCTCCGATCCGCAGAGCGACACCATCCAACTTGCCTCTTTCGTGGATGCGATTTTCCAAGATTTTCTCCTCGCCAACACCGCCGGAGCCTGTTTCATTCTCCAGGCCCTCGAAACCCAAACCCTCCCCGCTCCCGAACCCGGCAAAATCGAAACGATGCTAATCGCGATGGCAAAAACCGCGTTGGGCAACTTGTTGTTGCAAAAAACGGACGAATTTTTGGAGCAAGAGACAATGTATGGAGCATCATAAAGAACTTCCATCTTGACGCAAAGGCACAAAGACGCAAAGCTTAAAAACCTTTGCGATCCTTTTTCTCTTTGCGGCTTTGCGTCAAAAAATCCCCATCAAAAGAATCCCAAAAAAATCTGCGAAATCCCAAAAATCTGCGTACAAAAAACTATGACCTCCGACCTCCCCGACCAAAACCTCGACCTCCTCGCCCAACGCGTGGATCAACTCATCCACGAAATTGACCACCTCGAAGAAGGCCCCCGCAACAAAGCCCTCGAACTCAAAAAAGCCATCGAAGCCTTCCACAAAATCGGGCTGACCAAAATCGTCCAGCGGCTCAAACTAGACCCGCGCGGCAAAGAACTCCTCTTTGAACTCGTGGACGAACCCGGCGTTTTCGCCCTGTTTTCGATGCACGGCCTCATCCGCGCGGATGTCAACACGCTCGCGGCCCGCGTCCTTGAAGGAGTGCGCCCGTACATGCGTTCGCACGGCGGCGATGTCGAACTCGTCAAAGTCGAAGGGGACACCGCGTTCGTCAAACTGCACGGCGCGTGCGAAGGCTGTTCTTTGTCCGCCGTTACCCTGCGCGAGAGCGTCGAAGAGACCCTCACCACCCAACTCCCGCAAATCCAACGCGTCGAAGTCGTGCCAAACGCCCCGCTTAACGGTATGATTGGCCTCGACGAGATTACCCTCCTCGACGAAAACACCGGCTGGATCGAAGGCCCCCGCGCCGCCGATGTCCCCCCAGGCCGCCCCACCCGGTTCGACGCGGACGGCGTCAGCATCCTCATCCTCCCCCTCAACGGCCAATTTTTCGCCTACCGCAACGCCTGCGCCCACCAGGGCCTCCCTCTCGAAAACGGTCTGCTCGACACCACCGCTGGCACGCTCACCTGCCCCTGGCACGGTTACAGCTACGACGCCATGACCGGCCACGGTTTCACCACTTCCCAAAGCCATCTTGACCCCTTCCCTCTCCGCCTCGAAAATGGCACCCTCTGGATTCGGCCCGTTTGACACCCCGGCCCACCCGCTCGTCTGGCTCGGCGCGCCCTCCCCCGGCGGGCTGATTCTCCCCGCGGCAAACCCCACGCCCAGCCAGATGTACGCGCCCCGCGGCGTCTACTTCGACGACAATTACTTCATCGTCGCTGATACGGGCAACCACCGCGTCCTGATTTGGTTCGGGATTCCGACCGGGGACGGTGCCCCCGCGGACGTGGTGCTCGGTCAGCCGGATTTCTTCACCGAAAAGCCGAACGGCCTCGATCCGGCCCGAGGAGGGTTACATCTCCCCACCGGCCTCACCGTCCTCGATCAGCGCCTGTACGTCGCCGACGCCTGGAATCATCGCATCCTCGTGTGGGAACGCGTCCCGCAAACGTCCGCCACCCCGCCCGATTACGTTCTTGGACAGGGAAACTTGCACGGGATCATCGAAAATCGCGGGGGGACGGTCAGCGCGACGGGGATGTATTGGCCCTTTGGCATCGGAAGCGTCGCCGGACATTTTTACGTCACCGACACGGGGAACCGCCGCGTCCTGGTGTGGGAGGGGGAACCGAAACCCGATCAACCCCCTGCCTTCATCCTGGGGCAAGATTCCCCCAACAAAGGGCAGGAAAATCGGGGGGTGGGCGTTGGCCCGAACACTTTTCGCTGGCCGCACGCCATCGCCGGAACTGATCAACGTCTCTACATCGCCGACGCCGGGAATCACCGCATTTTGGGCTGGACGCCGCCCCCCCGCGCCGATCAGCCCGCAAACCGCGTCCTCGGTCAGCCGGATTTTTCCAAAGCGGTCGAATGGCCCTACGGCAAACAAGGCCCGCGCGCCCTCCGTTTCCCCTACGCCCTCGCCCTCGAAAACGAGACGCTGGCCTGCGCCGACACAGCCAACAATCGCATCCTGTTCTGGTTCGGCCTGCCCGACGAAACCTTCCGCCCCGCCGACGCGGTGATCGGGCAAAAGAATTTTGACGAAAACGGAGAAAATCGTTGGGACGCCGTCGGACGGGACACGCTGTGCTGGCCGTATGGCTTGCACCTGCATCGCAACCGCCTCGCCATCGCCGACTCTGGCAACAACCGGGTGATGATTTGGGAGGTGTCTCGGTGATTCGCCAACGGCTGACGATCACCGGGGTCGTACAGGGGGTGGGATTCCGTCCGTTTGTGTATGGATTGGCGCTGGATCACGCCCTGACCGGATTCGTGGGGAACGATAGCGGTGGGGTGTTTGTGGAAGTGGAAGGGCCGGAAGCGGCGGTGGAAGCGTTCCGGGCGGGGTTGGTCAATCATCCACCTCCGCTCGCCCACATCGAATCGGTCACGGTGGAAGCACTCGCCCCCAACGGAGATTCAGAATTCCGCATCGTCCACAGCGAAGCGCAAGCCACCCGCAACACGCTGATCTCCCCCGACATTTGCATCTGCGACGACTGTTTGCGGGAGATTTTTGACCCCGCCAACCGCCGTTATCACTACCCGTTCACCAACTGTACCCACTGCGGCCCCCGGTTTACGATCATCCGCGACATCCCCTACGACCGCCCGTTGACGACGATGTCCGCGTTCCCGATGTGCCCGGACTGCCAGTGCGAGTACGAAGACCCCCGCGACCGCCGTTTCCACGCGCAACCGAATGCGTGCCCGGTGTGCGGGCCGAGGGTGTGGGGGGAAGTCAGTGATCAGTATTCAGTGGGCAGTATTCAGTATTCAGTATTCAGTAGGGAGTATTCAGTGGGCGGTGGGCAGGAGGGCGAAGAAATACGAAATACGGAATACGCAATACGGAATACGCAACTTCTTTTGCAGGATGGAAAAATTGTGGCGATTAAGGGGCTGGGTGGGTTTCATTTGGCGTGTGATGCGACGAGGGATGACGCGGTGCAAACGTTGCGGGAGCGGAAGGGGCGGGTGGACAAGCCGTTCGCGGTCATGTCCCCGGATTTGGACACCGTGCGGAAGTTCGCTCACGTTTCGGAGGAAGAGGCCACCCTGCTCACCAGTCGTGAGCGCCCGATTTTGTTACTCCGCAAAAAAGCGTCGGAAGCCGCCGAAGTTCACTTGTCCGAACTCGTCGCCCCCGGAAACCAATATGTGGGTGTCATGCTCCCGTACACGCCGTTACATTATTTATTGTTTGCCGATCTTCACCTGCCGTTCGTAGTGGGCACTTCAGTGCCTGGGGCTGAAGCCCCTACTACGAACCTTTCGCCTAATTTTATCTTCCCCGCTTTGGTAATGACCTCCGCCAACTACTCCGACGAACCCATCGTCAAAGACAACGACGAGGCCCGCGAACGCCTCGCCCCCCTCGCCGACGCTTTCCTCTTCCACAACCGCGACATCCACGCCCGTTGCGACGACTCCGTCATCCGCCTCCTCCCCCATTCCCCATTCACAATTCCTAATTCCCAATTCCCTATTCTTCTTCCGCTCCGCCGTTCCCGCGGCTACGCACCGTTCCCGGTCAAACTGCCGGTCAACCTGCCCCCCACGCTCGGGGTTGGCGGGGAGTTGAAGGCCACGTTTTGCCTCGCGAAGGACGAATACGCGTACATGAGTCAGCACATCGGGGACATGGAAAATTTGGAGACGTTGCACGCGTTCGAGGCCGCGGCGGCGCATTTCGAAGGGATTTTCCGCACGACGCCCGAACTCATCGCGTGCGACCTGCACCCCGGTTATTTATCCACCCGGTGGGCGTTGGAGAATCCGCGCGGGATTCCGGTGGTGCAGGTTCAGCACCATCACGCACATATTGCAAGTGTGATGGCGGAAGGGTACTTCCGAGCCGAACATCGTCTGATCGGGGATGCACCGGTGATCGGGTTCAGTTTTGATGGGACGGGGTACGGGACGGATGGGGCGATTTGGGGCGGGGAGGTGCTAGTGGCGGATTATCGCGGGTTTGAGCGGGCGGCGCATTTGAAGTACGTGCCCCTCGCGGGCGGGGATTTGGCGGTCAAACGCCCGTACCGAATGGCGTTGGCGCATTTGCACGCGGCGGGGGTGGCGTGGGAGGAGGATTTGCCCTGCGTCGCGGCGTGTCCCCTGACCGAGCGGAAGGTTTTGCTTCACCAGTTGGAAACCGGGTTCAACACCGTGCCGACGAGTAGCATGGGGCGGTTGTTCGACGCGGTGGCCGCGCTGGCGGGGATTCGGCAGACGGTGACGTATGAGGGGCAGGCGGCGATTGAGATGGAGGCGTTGGTGGCGGCGGCGGAGGGGGCGCGGTATACTTTCGAGTTGAATGATTCTTCTTTCGACGCGGCGCCGGTGATGCGCGCGGTCGTGGAAGATGTTCGGCGCGGGGTGCCCGCGCACGTCATTGCCGGGAAGTTTCACCACGCGGTCGCCGGGTTGATGGTGGGGATCAGTATCCGTCTGCGTCAGCAATTTTCGATCAATCAAGTGGCGTTGAGCGGCGGTGTGTTTCAAAATGCGACGTTATTAGCCCTGTCTGCCGCACAATTGCAGGCTAATGGGTTTGAAGTGCTATTCCATAAGTTGGTTCCGCCGAATGATGGCGGGCTGGCGTTGGGGCAGGTGATGGTTGGAGCGTTGAAAGTTGAAGGTTGAAAGTTAACCTTCAACTTTCAACAAATCGTGCAACAAATTATTTCGGAGGCTCAAAATGTGTTTAGGAATACCAGGAAAAATTTTGGATATTTATGAAACCAATGGGGCGCGGATGGGGCGCGTGGATTTCAGTGGGATTCAAAAAGAAGTGTGTCTGGCGTATTTGCCGGAAATTAAGGTGGGGGATTATACGATTGTGCATGTCGGGTTTGCGATTACGCAGTTGGATGAGGAGTCCGCGCTGGAGACGCTGGCGCTGTTCCACGAGATGGGGATGCTGGAGGAGGAACTCCAGGCGGGCGAAGCAGGTGCGACATGAAGTATTTAGATGAGTTTCGCGACCCCTTGCTGGCGGAAAAACTGCTGAACGAAATCCGCCACACCGCGACCCAAAAATGGGTGATGATGGAAGTGTGCGGAGGGCAGACCCATTCGATCATCCGCAACGGGATTGACCAACTCCTGCCGGATACCGTGGAACTGATTCACGGTCCCGGTTGTCCGGTGTGCGTGACCCCGTTGGAGGTGATTGATCAGGCTCTGGCGATTGCCGCCCGTCCGGGGGTGATCTTTTGCTCGTTCGGGGATATGCTCCGCGTGCCGGGCAGTGAAAAGGACTTGTTCCGCATCAAAAGCGAGGGCGGGGACATCCGCATTGTGTATTCGCCACTCGACGCGTTGAAGATCGCCCGCGAGAATCCGACGAAGGAAGTGGTGTTTTTCGGGATCGGGTTCGAGACGACTGCGCCCGCGAATGGGATGGCGGTGTTTCAGGCCCGGCAACAGGGCTTAAAGAATTTTTCGATGCTGGTGTCGCATGTGCTGGTGCCGCCCGCGATTGAGGCGATTTTGCAGTCTGCGACGAACCGGGTGCAGGCGTTTCTCGCCGCCGGGCATGTGTGCAGTGTGATGGGCTATTGGCAGTATTTGCCGATTGCCGAACAGTATCGCACCCCCATCGTGGTGACGGGTTTCGAACCGTTGGACGTGCTCGAAGGCATTCGCCGGGCGGTGAAACAGTTGGAAGAAGGGCGGCACGAGGTCGAAAACGCGTACCCCCGCGCGGTAATGCTGGAAGGGAACAAACCCGCCCAAAAGATGCTGGCGGACGTGTTCACCGTCAGCGACCGGAAGTGGCGCGGGATCGGGATGATCCCCCAAAGCGGGTGGGAACTGAGCGAGGCGTACCGCGATTTCGACGCGGCGACCCGGTTCGACGTGGGCGACATCCGCACGCAGGAATCCCCCCTCTGCCGGAGCGGGGAAGTCTTGCAGGGGATGATCAAACCCAATGAGTGCGGTGCGTTTGGCAAAGAATGTACCCCGCGCAAGCCGCTCGGCGCGACGATGGTATCGAGCGAAGGCGCGTGTGCGGCGTATTATCAGTATGGAAGGTTTATTACATTGGAAAGCGTGGCGGTTCACTAAAATCCAAATTTCGTATTGCGTATTCCGTATTCCGAATCGGAAACCAGACACAATACGAAATACGCAATACGGAATAAAAATGACAAATATTCTCAACTTCGAAGGCTGGACCTGCCCGCTCCCTTTGCGGGATCAGCCGAGCATTATTTTAGGACACGGCGGAGGGGGAAAACTTTCGGCGGAACTGGTGGAGCATATGTTTGTGCCCGCGTTCCGCAATGAGGCGTTAGAAAATCTGGGCGACGCGGCAGTATTCAGCATGAACGGGGCGCGGCTGGCGATGTCCACCGATTCGTTCGTGGTGCGTCCGCTGTTTTTTCCGGGGGGAAACATCGGCGAGTTGGCGGTCAACGGCACAGTGAACGATTTGAGTATGAGCGGGGCGCGGCCCCTCTACCTGAGCGTGGGGTTCATTCTCGAAGAAGGTCTCCCCCTCGAAACGTTGGGGCGGATCGTGGATAGCATGGCCGCGGCGGCAAAAGCGGCAGGCGTGCAACTCGTCACCGGCGATACAAAAGTGGTGGACAAAGGGCACGGCGACGGCATTTTTATCAACACGAGCGGGATCGGCCTGATCCCGGACGGGGTACACATCGGCCCGCACCGTGCCACCCCCGGCGATGTGGTGATCGTGAGTGGGACGATTGGCGATCATGGGATGGCGATTATGAGCGTGCGCGAGGGGCTGGAATTCGACTCCCCGATTGAAAGCGACACCGCGCCCCTCAACGGGTTGGTGGCCGACATGCTTTCTGCCTGCCCCGACATCCACGTCCTCCGCGACCCGACGCGGGGCGGGGTCTCGTCCACCCTGAACGAGATCGCCCGGTCGTCCAAGGTCGGGATCATGCTCGACGAGACGAAAATCCCGGTCAACCCGGCGGTGCGATCGGCGTGTGAACTGTTGGGGATGGACCCGATCTTCGTCGCGAACGAGGGGAAACTGCTGGCGATTGTGCCCCCCGCGGGAGCCGAGGCGGTGCTGGCGGCGATGAAAGCGCACCCGCACGGTCAGCGGGCGGCGATCATCGGGCAGGTGGTCGCGCAACATCCGGGCATGGCGGAAGGGTACTTCCGGGTCGTCGCCCGGACCGGGATCGGCGGGACGCGCGTGATTTCAATGCAAATTGGGGAGCAGTTGCCGCGGATTTGTTGAGTTTGCCACTGTGATAATCCCACGGACTGATGGACTGAAGTCGTTACGATACGAGCCAAAACCTAACTAAGTTTTGGCCTGTATTGCAATGCTTCTGCCAAATGCGCGGGGGCGATGTTTTCTTCCCCGGCCAAATCGGCAATTGTGCGGGATAATTTCAACACCCGATGATAGGCCCTGGCGGATAATTGCAGTTGGCTCATCGCAGATCGCATGAGGGCCTCGCTGGTGTCGTCCAATTTGCAGAATTTTCGCACTTCCGCGGGGCGCATGTCCGCGTTCGAGAGCACATCATTCGTCTTTTCCCCTTCTTTCCCATTGAACCGTACACGCTGACGTTCACGTGCCGCTTCCACACGGGCACGAATGTCCGCGGAAGACTCGCCCAGGCGGCTGTCACTCAGTTTTTCGTATTGGACGCGGGGCACTTCAATATGAATGTCAATGCGATCCAATAAGGGGCCGGAAATCCGTTTTTGGTATTTGGTCACCGTGCCAGAGGAGCAGGTACACTCTTTGACGGGATCGCCATAGTAACCGCACGGGCAAGGATTCATCGCTGTGATGAGTTGAAAATTGGCGGGAAACGTGAGCGACCCTTGAGCGCGGGAAATGGTCACGATTTTGTCCTCGATGGGTTGGCGCATGACTTCGAGAACACGGGGGCCGAATTCGGGCAATTCATCGAGGAACAGCACCCCGCGATGGGCGAGGGAGATTTCGCCGGGTTGGGGCACGTTGCCGCCACCCACCAACCCCGCGTGGGAAATGGTGTGATGGGGGGCACGGAAGGGGCGGGTTTGGATCAGCGGGGTTTCGGGGGGAAGTTGATCGGCAATGGAGTAGATGCGGGTTACATCCAGGGCTTCGTCGAGGGACATTCGTGGGAGAATGGAGGGCATCGACCGCGCGAGGAGCGTTTTTCCCGAACCGGGCGGGCCAACCATGAGCAGGTTATGATTGCCCGCCGCCGCAACTTCGAGCGCACGTTTGACGTGTTCCTGGCCTTTGATTTCGCGAAAATCCGTTTGGACGATGTAGGGGAGGGAGTCCGGGGTGGTGGCCGGGTGGGGGGCCAGCGGGGCGTACCCGCGCAAGTGGGCTTGCAACGCGCTCAACGAGGGGATCGGGATCACTTCTAAATCGGGGATCAGGGAGGCTTCGGCGGCGTCGGCTTCGGGGACAAACAGGCGTTTGAACCCCTCACGACGGGCGGCGGCGGCCATCGGGAGCATCCCCCGGACGTGGCGCACGGTCCCATCGAGGGAAAGTTCACCCACGATCAAACTCCCTTCGAGCATTTCAGGGTCGAGCAATTCTGCGGCCAACAGCACGCCGACAGCAATGGGGAGATCGTACGCTGGCCCCGCTTTACGCACCGAGGCGGGCGCTAAATTGACGGTGATTCGTTTGCGAGGAAACCGATGGCCGGAGTTTTTGATGGCAGATTGCACCCGTTCTCGGCTCTCCTGCACAGCGGCGTCCGGCAATCCCACAATGATGACTCCGGGTAAACCATCGGCGGTATCTACTTCGACTTCAATGACGACCCCATCGAGGCCGATTACAGCACATGAAAAAACACGAGCAAGCATAGGCGTATAGTTATGGAGAGTTATGGAGGGGTTCGTTAACGAAAAAATCCCCTCTGGACTTTTTCAAAAAAAGGTGCGACGCATGGGTGAAATGCGTCGCACCAAAATAACATTCATTGGATCGTTTAACGTTTCCGTGAGACTTTTTCATTCCACTCGCGGGCGGATTCTTTGATCAAAGCACGAATGGCCGGGTCAGGCACCGCATCAATTCCCTCATACTTGTAAGAGCCAATCAAAATCGTCATGCCACTTGGGGCTTCCTTGAGTTGAATATTTTGTTGTTCAAACGGAGAGCCAATGAGTTTAGCTTGAAAAATCTCGTCGATTTGTTCCACAATAGATTTTGGGGCATTGGACGATTTTGGCACATTGAGTTTGAAAGGATTGGCAGAAAGAGCCTGACGAATCCCAACCGGTTCGGGAAGGCTATCGGCAAAATATACTTTCTCGACCTGCGGCGGAGGCCCGCCTTCCTCTACAGTGGGGGGAGGTTCGTCTGCGTGGGTTGTGGTTATGGCCGAAGAAGGTTCGTCGCGGGGGGACAAGGGAACAAAGGCGGGTTCCGTACGCGCTGGCTCGGGGGTCACAGGTTTGGGAGGGGCAACCGGTGGAGGCGGGGGAGGTGGAGGTTCGCCGACAATGTTCCGCAGACCCGCCAAAATTTGGGTCAATTTTTCCTTCTGCTCATCCGAAACGTGGGATGGCGAAAGCGGTTTGGTTTCCAACAACGCCAAAAGCCGCCCAGTCCGTTCATTGCGCCACACACTGAGAATCTCAACACTATCTTTGGGCGTGTTCCGCGCGGGGACAGGCACCGAGACAGGGGGTGGGGGAGGCGCCACCATTTCGGGTTCAGGCGTCGTTTGAGCCTCTTTTCTCTTTCGACGCCAGGAACCGACGAGAAAACCAAAGAGAATACCGATTGCGCCAAAGAAAAAAGCAATTGCAATTAATATAGGAAGATTATCCATTTCTTATGCTCCAATGTGTAAATGAATAGATCATTAATTATAGTCTATATCGGGATTCTTCGCTTCGCAATCCCATTGCCGTCATCTGACAGTACCAGGAAAAACCCAGTTAACTTCAGATTACCTCTAAAGTGAGCGTTTTTGACAGATTGGGCAAAAATGCGTCCCCCGCTGACCTACTACAATCCGTTCGATGGGGGTTCCGCAGGAGGAACACGCCTCGCCCGTGCGCCCGTACACCCGAAAATAATTTTGAAATCCCCCACCACGATAGACCCAGTCAATGCTCGAACCATTGTGCCGAATGCCCTCCTGTAACACCTCCCGAATACAGTCCCGCAACCGCGCGGCCTGGGGGACGCTGACCGCGCTCGAAGGCGTAAGCGGGTGCAATCCCGCGCGGTGCAGGGATTCATCGGTGTAAATATTTCCGAGGCCGGCGAGAAAAGACTGATCGAGAAGGAGCGGTTTAAGCAGGCGGTTTTTACGCTGGAGGGCGGTGTACAACCAATCGGGGGTGAACTCGTCGGAAAAGGGTTCCGGGCCGAGGGCGGCAAACAGCGAAGTTGGATCATCTACAAACCAGGCCCGGCCAAATTTGCGCGTGTCATTGAAGGCCAACCGAACCTGATCGTCAAGGGTGAGCGTGAGGCGATCGTGGGGAGCGAGCGGTTGGGTAAGGGGGTTGATCAGGATGTCCCCACTCATGCGGAGGTGGATGATCAGCTTTTGGCGGGTCAGATTCAAGATCAGGTATTTGGCACGACGACCGACACCTTCGATCTTCTGCCCGATGATCTGGGTGGAAAAGGTGGCAAGATCCGGCTCGGCGAGGGTGCGCGGCCACAGCACTTGCGCGTCGGTGATCGTCTTTCCGATGACGGAGATGGACGACGGCGGCGGGGCGAGGTATTCCGCGCGGGGTTCGCGGACGCGGTAGCCCTGCTCGACGGGTGGGGTCTCGCGCGGGTGTCCGTCGCGCAGGTTACGGGCGATGGTTTCGACTTCGGGGAGTTCAGGCATAAAGTGAAGTATGAAGGCGGAAGGGTTATTTACTGGACAGCCACTCGGAACGGAGGACGGCCATCAGGTGTTCGTCAATGTATTGTCCATTTCGGAACTCGGCCTCGCGCTGGATGCCTTCGAGGACGTAACCCGCTTTTTCGTAGGCGCGGCGGGCGCGGGGGTTGGTGGAATAAACGCGGAGTTCGATCCGATGGAGGTTGAGGGTCTCAAACCCATGTTGGAGCATCAGGCGGGTGACTTCGGTGCCATATCCCTGGTTCCAAACGCTTTTGTCCCCCAACAGAATCCCAAATTCGGCTTTGCGGCTGATCCAGTGGAAATCGAAAAAGCTGGTGCTTCCAATCGCGCGCCAGCCCTCCCCCTCGCGAATTTCAACAGCCAGGACTTGTTCTTCCGAAGCGCGGTCCAGCATTTTCTCGAACCAACGATCTTCTTCGGCCTGAGAGAGCGGCAAGAACATGCCAAGTCCGGCCCGTACTTCGGGGTCGTTGAGCCATGCGACGAACTGAGGGAGGTCAGCCCGTTCAAGTTTGCGGAGGCGGATGCGGTCACCGTAGATCATTGCACACCTTCTGAACCCATCAAGGCGAAGGCGGCCTCTTCGGGAGACATTTCGCGCTTCACCAGTTTTTCCAGGGTCGTATCATATTGTCCATTTGTCATGCCGTTGCGCCAACGGTTAACCAACGCTTCCTGAATCCGCAGTTCCAACTCATTTTCCAGGCGGGCACGCTCGCGGCGTTGAAGATCGCCCGTTGTTACGAGAAATTCCTGATGTCGGATAATCGCCTGCGCCAATTCAGAAATGCCTTTCGCTTCACTAGCAATGGTGCGTTGAATGGAGGGAATCCAGACCTCTACCTCACCCCCCGGCCCGCTCTCCGGGACCAGAGAGGGGGAGGATTCCATACGTCCGTGGTGGCGGAAAATGCGTTGGACGGGATGGGCGAGTTGGAGCATCCCGCGGAGGGCGCGCTCTGTGTTTTCGACGCCGGGGCGGTCGGCTTTGTTGATGACGAGAACGTCGGCGATTTCGAGAATCCCCGCTTTGATCGCTTGAATTTCATCGCCAAGACCGGGAGCTTCGACGACGAGGGTCGTATGGGCGAGCCGTGCGATGTCTACTTCCGCCTGCCCGGCCCCGACCGTTTCGATGAGGATGATCTCGTATCCGGCGGCGTCAAAGGCTTGAACAATGCCCGCGGTCGCGCGCGCTAACCCTCCCAGGGAGCCACGCGAGGCCATCGAACGGATGAACACGCCGGGATCCCCACTCAGTTCGGACATGCGAATCCGGTCGCCAAGGACGGCCCCGCCCGTGAAGGGGCTGGAGGGATCGACCGCCACCACGGCCACCCGTTTGGGGTGGGCGGATTTGCGAAAATGTCGGGCGAGTTGGTTGACGAGGGAGGATTTCCCCGTGCCAGGGGCGCCGGTGACTCCGATCAGGTGGGCACGCCCCGTGTGGGGGAAGAGGGTGCTGAGGGCCACGCGCCCCGCGGGGGTGTCGTTTTCAATTTGCGTCAGCAGACGGGAGAGGGCTAACCGGTTTCCTTCCAGGATGGGGGCGATATCGATCATGCCTGGGTTTCAGCGCCAAAAACTGAGGTGGTAATGTCGCGAATGATGTCATCCGTCAATGTGCCAGGGCCGTACACCCCCGCAACGCCCATCTCTTGCAGGGCAGGTTTATCTTCGTCGGGTACGATGCCCCCCAAAAAGACTTTGACGTTTTCTT
>WBZL01001703.1_pt1 | contig 22401 bp, 21 predicted proteins | sample 5204291 | NCBI WGS metagenome assembly WBZL01 (sample SAMN12344345, study PRJNA552823) | activated sludge metagenome | biome: Activated sludge suspended growth; feature: Nitrification reactor; material: Wastewater; isolation source: activated sludge from nitrification reactor of wastewater...
TCGGCCGGACTGCTCCCGCCAGCGGTCGTCCACGACCGCACCGGGGCCCGGTCAGTGGCGGGAGGGGACCCGGCGCATCGAGCCGCGGTCTCTGGCGGCTTGCATCGACGGCAGCGACACGTGGGCCCGACCGCCGGTGTAGTGGTCGACCAGCGCGACCACCGTGGGGTGCGCGAACACGTCGAGCGGATGTGTCGCCAACCCGAACCGCTCGCGCAGGTGGTGCGACAGCTTCACGGCACTGACCGACGTGCCACCGAGATCGAAGAAGTTCGCCGCACGCGGCGCGTCGGACAGCGACAGCAGTTCACACACCACCGCGGCGATCGCGGTCTCGAGTGCTCCCGGGTCGAGCGGCGGGCGATCGTCGGCCGCGGCCGCAGGCGACGACAACACGGCGGGCACGCCGATGGCGGTCGTGTCGGCCGGGACGTCGTCGATGACGAGCGTGTTCGCGGCGATGGTGGCAGCGTCACCGATGCGCACGTCCGGCAGCACGGTCGCGTTCGACCCGACGTACACGTGGTCGCCCAGGATCACGCGCGCGTTCACCACGGCGTTCGGAGCGATCACGCATCCGCGGCCGACGTGCGAACCGTGGCCCACCACGGCTCCCACCAGGGCGACCGACCCCGCGCCGAACTCGCACTCGGCCCCGATCCACGCCTGCGGGTAGACGGTGACCTCGCGGCTGTCGAGCTCGTCGACGGGCACGTCGAGCGACGTGCCCAGCAGATCGACCGACGGATGCACCAGCGACGCGAACGGGATGCCGTACGCGGCGATCCGTTGCCGGGCCCGCTCGCGTCCGAGCGTGGTGCGCGTCACGAGGTTCACCACCCGGTCGACCAGCGGGTCGGCCGACGCGAGCACGTCGAACCCGCCCACCACGGGCACGCCCACCTTCTCGGTGCCCAGCCTGACCGGGTCGTCGTCGAGCAGCACGATGCGTTCGAAGCGCGGCCGAGTTCGCTCGACCTGGCGTGCGAGCCGCACGCCCTCGCCATTGCCGGCGCCGCAGAGGAACAGCGTGCGCACGGCGTCACTTCCGCGTCAGCTCGAGCCGCTGGAAGGTCGGCTCGACCGGCACCTCGCGCGCCGGCCGCAACCGTTCGGCAGCGCCGGTCATCCAGTCGGTGCAGGTGTGGCACCGCTCGGGCAGCTCGTCGAAGCGACGCTCGAGGTGCAGGTCGCGATACGCACCCAGCCGACCCCACAGCTCGGCCACGGAGTGCTGCCAGACGTTGCCGACGCCCTCGTCGCCCTCGGTGTCGCCCGGGCAGCGCGGCACCCGACCGTCCCAGAACACGTGCATCATCGTGATCGCCCACGGGCACGGGATCCGGTTGACGTCGGTGGTGTCGTACCCGGCGTCGCGCTGGCCGCCCCAGCTGAGTTGACGACGCACCTTCACCACGGCGTTGCGGGCCAACCAGAACGCCGTGTACTCGTCGACCTCGTGTGCGTTGTCGTCCATCACGATGAACTGCACCTGGATCGCCAGGTCGCTGCGCTGGCGATCGCGGGTGGCGAGCAACCGCTCGACGTTGCCGTACACCACGTCGCGATCGGCGCCGACGCGGTTCGCCTCGAACGACTCCTTCGAGAAGCCGTCGATGCCGAACACGATCAGGTGCGCCCCGCTGTCGAGGATCGCCTGGTCGAGTTCGGGGGTGAGGAGCATGCCGTTGGTGTTGATGTTGAGCGACTGCAGCCCGACCGAGCGGCCGTACTGCAGGCACTGCACCAACAGCTCGGGCTCGAGCAGCGGCTCACCGCAGAAGGAGAACCAGCACTCGGTGTGCGGCGCCACCGCGGCGATCTCGTCCGCGCACTTCTGCCACAGCGGGAAGGGCATCACGCCCTTCGGCCGCTTCATGTCCGGGTGATGGCACATCGAGCAGGCCAGGTTGCAGTCGGCGCACAGCTCGACGGCGAACTTCTTCGGGAACGCGAACCGGTCGAGCGTCGAGGCCAACGCCTCGAGGCCGTGGTCCTGGTGGGTCTGCGCCAGGTCGGACATGTCGGTCCCTCCGTCCCTGCGGCGGCCTGGGGTCGAACCCGCTCCGACCGTGTGCACCGCCGCACTCGAACCTGAGCGCCAGCTTCGACCCGCGAGGCGGCGGGCTGCAGGGCCGAAGGTCCCCGCGCCCGCAGATGGGCCGATCGACCCATCCCGATGCGAGCCCGGACGCGACGACGCGGGACGCATCCGCCCGGGATGGGCGTGTGCGTCCCGCGTCGTCGCGTGCGAGTGCGAGTGCGAGTGCGGGTCGTGTCAGCCGATGACGACGACGACGTCACCGCTGCCGACGGTGTCGCCCTGCTTGACCTTGATCTCCTTGACCGTGCCGGCCTTCTCGGCGGTGATCTGGTTCTCCATCTTCATCGCCTCGAGCACCACGACGGCCTGGCCGACCTCGACCTGCTGGCCGACCTCGACGAGCACCTTCACGATCGTGCCCTGCATCGGCACCTCGACGTTGCCCGAGCCGGCGGCACCGCCGCCACCGCCCGAACCGCCCGACGAGCGGGTGGGCTTCTTCGCGGCCTTCGCCGGGCCGGCGGCGACCATCGGGGTGTCGGGCACCCACATCTTGACGTCGAAGCGCTTGCCGTTGACCTCGACCGTGGTGGTGCGCTGCACCAGCGGATCCTCGCCCTCACCGGCGGCCGGCGGCTTCGGGGCCTCGACGCCCGACAGGTCGAGCTTCTCCTCGACCCACTTCGTCGAGTGCTCCATCGCCTGGAAGTCGGGGTGCTTCAAGATCGCGAGGTCGGCGGGGATGGTGGTGGCCACACCCTCGACGACCATCTCCTCGAGCGCGCGGATGGTGCGGGCGATCGCCGTCGGGCGGTCCTTGCCCCACACGATCAGCTTGCCGACGAGGTTGTCGTAGTACTGGCTCACCGTGTCGCCGCTCATGTAGCCGGCGTCGAAGCGGATGCCGAAGCCGTCGGGGGCGACGAGCTTCGAGATCGTGCCGGGCGACGGCAGGAACTTGCCGCCGGCCGGGTTCTCGGCGTTGATGCGCACCTCGATGCCGTGGCCACGACGGTGAGCCGCGACCTCGTCCTGCGTCATCGGGAGCGGCTCGCCGCTCGCGACGCGGATCTGCCACTCGACGAGGTCGATGCCGGTGATCACCTCGGTGACCGGGTGCTCGACCTGCAGACGGGTGTTCATCTCGAGGAAGAAGAAGTCGCCGTCCTGGTAGATGAACTCGACGGTGCCGGCGTTGTAGTAGCCGACCGCCTTGGCGGCCTTGATCGCGGCCTCGCCCATGCGCTCCTCGATGCCCTCGGCCATGCCGTAGCTGGGGGCCTCCTCGATGAGCTTCTGGTGACGGCGCTGGGCCGAGCAGTCGCGGGTGCTGACCCACACGTAGTTGCCGTGCTGGTCGCCGACGACCTGCACCTCGACGTGGCGCGGCCAGGTGAGGTAGCGCTCGATGTAGATCTCGTCGCGACCGAAGAACGCCTTCGACTCGCGCTTGGCCGAGTCCATCGCGTCCTGCACCTCGTCGGCCGACCGCACGACCTTCATGCCGCGGCCGCCACCACCGAAGGCGGCCTTGATCGCGATCGGGTAGCCGTGCTCGGCGCCGAAGGCCCGGATCTCGTCGGCCGAGTCGACGAACTCGGTGGTGCCCGGCACGATCGGCGCCCCGCCGCGCAACGCTGCCTTGCGCGAGCTGACCTTGTCGCCCATCTCGTCGATCGCCGCGGGCGGCGGGCCGATGAACGCGACGCCCTTGGCGGTGATCGCCCGGGCGAAGTCGGCGTTCTCGCTGAAGAAGCCGTAGCCCGGGTGCACGCCGTCGGCACCGCTCTGGTCGATCGCAGCCAGGATCGCCTCGGTGTTGAGGTAGCTCTCGGCCGCGGTCTGGCCGCCGAGCGCGTGGGCCTCGTCGGCGAGGCGCACGTGGAGCGAGTCGCGGTCGAGCTCGCTGTACACGGCGACGGTCTTGATTCCGAGCTCGCGAGCGGCCCGAATGACACGGACGGCGATCTCTCCACGGTTGGCGATCAGGATCTTCTGCAGCACGGTTGGCAATACTGGCCGAATGGGAGACACCGGTGCCACCTGGCTGGTGGAAGTCGTCGACGAGACCGGGAGCACGAACACCGATCTGCTCGCCGCGGCGGCCGCCGGCGCGCCCGATCGCAGCGTGCTGGTCGCCCGTCACCAGACCGCCGGACGAGGCCGGCTCGACCGGCGCTGGGACGCGCCGCCGGGCAGCAACCTGCTGGTCTCGCTGCTGTTCCGACACGTGCCCGAGCACCCGCACGAGCTGACCCAGCGGGTGGCGCTGGCGGCCTGCGACGCGGTCGCGGCGGTCGCCGGTGTGCACGCCACGCTCAAATGGCCGAACGACCTGCTCGTCGACGGGGCGAAGCTGGCGGGCGTCCTGGCCCAGGCGGGTGTGGTGGGCGGCCGGATCGACCACGTGGTGGTCGGCATCGGCATCAACGTCGGCTGGGCGCCCGAGGGTGGCGCGAAGGTGGGGGAGGGGATCGACCCGATGGCCGTGCTCGCCGCGCTGCTCGACGCCTACGACGAGCTGCCGCCCGACGTGCACGAGCGCTACCGGGCGGCGCTCGCGACACTCGGCCGGCGGGTGCGGATCGAACGGCCCGCGGACGTGCTCGAGGGTCGCGCGATCGACGTCGGGCGCGACGGTCGCCTCGCCGTGCTCGACGCATGCGGGATCACCCATCACCTCGACACCGGCGACGTCGTGCACCTCCGCCCAGCCTGACGCCGCACGCGCGACCCCCGTCACTACGCTCCTCGACGTGCTCACCACCCCTGCGCCCCCGGTCGCGCCCGCGCCCGGCCGACGCCCCGGACGCTTCGGCGTCACGGTGGTGCTCACCCTCGCCGTCGCGATCGCCGGCGCCGCCGGCACCCTGGTGTCGGCCCGCTCGGCGATCGACGAGGTCGCACGCGTCGAGGGCGTCGCCGACGTGCTCAGCCCGCAGCTCGGCTCGGTCGAGAACTTCCTGCTCGTGGGCAGCGACAGCCGCGCCGGCAGCGATCCGAACTCGCCCGACTACGGCGGCATCGGCAGCGAGTCCGACGTCTCGGGCCCGCCGCGCAGCGACACGATGATGATCCTGCGTCGCGACCGGGAGACCGGTGATGCGGCCCTGCTGTCGATCCCGCGCGACCTGTGGGTCGACATCCCCGGCCGCGGCGACCAGCGGATCAACGCCGCGTACAACGACGGCCCGGCCGTGCTCGTGCAGACGGTGCAGTCGGCCCTCGGCATCCCGGTGCACCACTACGTCGAGGTCGACTTCTTCGGTTTCAAGGACCTCGTCGACGCGATCGGCGGGGTCGAGCTGTGCTTCTGGTACCCGGCCCGCGACGGCAACACCGGCCTCGACGTGCCCGAGCCGGGCTGCCACGAGTTCGACGGCATCCAGGCACTGGCGTACGCCCGCAGCCGTCACTACGAAGAGCTCAAGGAGGACGGCGAGTGGCACGAGGACCCCACGTCCGACCTCGGCCGCACCAAGCGTCAGCGTGAGTTCGTGAACGTCGCGCTCAGCACCGCCCTCGAACGCGTGAAGGCCGATCCGTTCGTGGCCGGCGACCTGATGGCGGCCGCCGGATCGGCCGTCCGCATCGACGACGAGCTCGACGTCCTCGCTGCCGCGGCCTCGCTGCGCACCGCGGTGGGCGCCGGGTTGGCCTCGTACGCGCTGCCCGTTCGCGGCGAGACGATCGACGGCAACGCGGTGCTGCTGCTCGAGGACTCGGCGGAGGGCCTCCTGGCCTATTTCCGAGGTGAAGGTCCTGCCCCTACACCTCCCGCCTAGGCCCAGCGGCCATACTGAGCGGCGACTATGAAGGCCCTGATCCTGGCAGGCGGTGCTGGCACGCGCCTGCGCCCCATCACGCACACGAGCGCCAAGCAGCTCGTCCCCGTTGCGAACAAGCCCATCCTCTTCTACGGCATCGAGGCGATGGTGTCGGCCGGCATCACCGAGATCGGTGTGATCGTCGGCGACACCCGCGACGAGGTGATGGCGGCGCTCGGCGACGGCTCGCAGTGGGGCGCGACGATCACCTTCATCCCGCAGGACGCGCCGCTCGGGCTGGCGCACTGCGTGCTGATCGCGTCCGACTTCCTCGGTGACGACGACTTCGTGATGTACCTCGGCGACAACCTGCTCGAACAGGACCTGGCCGCGTTCGTGCACGCGTTCGAGTCGCAGCGCGGCAGCTTCGACCCGCCCGCCGCGCAGATCCTGTTGAAGCGAGTGCCCGACCCGCACCGGTTCGGCATCGCCGAGCTCGACGCCGAGGGCAACGTCGTGCGTCTCGTCGAGAAGCCGGCCGACCCGCCGACCGACCTGGCGCTCGTCGGCGTGTACTTGTTCGATCGCACCATCAACGACGCGGTGCGGGCGATCGCCCCCTCGCCGCGAGGCGAGCTCGAGATCACCGACGCCATCCAGTGGCTCGTCGACCAGGGCCGTCGCGTCCGCCAGGAGGAGCTCACCGGCTGGTGGATCGACACCGGCAAGCTCACCCCGCTGCTCGAGGCCAACCGGCTGCTGCTCGAGAAGATCGAGACCCGGGTCGACGGCGAGGTCGACGAGACCAGCGTGCTCGACGGTCGCGTGGTGGTCGAGGCCGGGGCGAACATCGTGAACTCCACCCTGCGCGGGCCGCTCGTGATCGGCGCGGGCACCGTCATCGAGAACAGCTTCGTGGGTCCGTTCAGCGCGATCGGCAACGACTGCCGCGTCACCCACAGCGAGATCGAGCACTCGGTGGTCATGGAGTCGAGCACGATCACCGACATCCCGCGCCTCGAGGACAGCCTGATCGGCAAGGACGTCGTCGTCACCCGCACCCAGGTCCGGCCTCGTGCGCTGCGGTTGATGGTGGGCGACCACTGCCAGATCGACGTCGAGTGATCCGACCGGACCGTCCTCCCCGAGCCCCGACCCCATCAGGAGCCCGTCATGCCCACCATCCGTGAGAGCGACACGATCGCCGGCGTCCACATCGTCGAGCCGCAGATCCACGGCGATCAGCGCGGCCTGTTCATCGAGACGTACCGCCGCGAGTGGTTCCCGAACGGTCGCGAGATGATCCAGGGCAACCGGTCGAACAAGCAGCAGGGTGCGGTCGTCGGCCTGCACTACCACCTGCACCAGGCCGACTACTGGTACTGCCCGGTCGGCACCATCCGCGTCGTGCTGCACGACCTCCGCGAGGGCGGCCCCACCGACGGCGCCACCGAGTGCTTCGACATCAGCGGCGAGAACCACCTCGGCGTGTTCATCCCGCCCGGTGTGGCCCACGGCTTCGCGGCGCTCACCGACGTCGTCATGACCTACCTGGTCGACTGCTACTACAACCCGGCCGACGAGCTCGGGGTGAAGTGGGACGACCCGGTCATCGGCGCCGACTGGGGCGTCACCGAACCGATCATGTCGCAGCGAGACCTGGCCAACCCGTTGCGCGCCGACCTGCCCGCCGGCCGCCGGCCGTACTGGCCGATGCGCACCTGACGTGCGCGCGATCCCTTCCCCACGGAGGACCTCATGAAGCTGTTCGTCACCGGAGCCGCCGGATTCATCGGCTCGAACTACGTCCGCTGGCTGCTGGCCAACACCGACGACGAGGTCACCATCCTCGACGCGCTCACCTACGCGGGCAACCTCGAGACGATCCGCGACCTGATCGACGACCGGCGGTGCCGCTTCGTGCACGGCGACATCTGTGACACCGACGTCGTGCTGTCGTCGATGGACGGCCACGACGCGGTGGTGCACTTCGCGGCCGAGACCCACGTCGACCGCAGCATCAAGGACGGCTACTCGTTCGTGCGCACCAACTGCTACGGCACCAACGTGCTGTGCGACGTCGCGATGCGCGTCGGCATCCAGCGGTTCGTGCACATCAGCACCGACGAGGTGTATGGCTCGATCGACGACGGCTCGTTCACCGAGACCGACAAGCTCACCCCGCGCTCGCCGTACTCCGCGGCCAAGGCCGGCAGCGACCTCATCGCGCTCAGCTACTTCACCACCCACGGCCTGCCCGTGCTGGTCACCCGCTGCAGCAACAACTTCGGCCCGTACCAGTTCCCGGAGAAGGTGATCCCGCTGTTCACCACCAACCTGCTCGACGGCAAGCAGGTGCCGCTGTACGGCGACGGCGGCAACGTGCGCGACTGGATCCACGTGCACGACCACAACACCGCCGCGCACCTCGTGCTCCAGCACGGCACGCCCGGCGAGGTCTACAACATCGGCGCCGGCAACGAGATCACCAACAAGGAGCTCACCTACCGGCTGCTCGAATTGTGCGGCCGCGACGAGAGCTTCATCACGCCCGTCGAGGACCGCAAGGGCCACGACCGCCGCTACTCGATCACCCACGACAAGGTCACGGCCCTCGGCTGGACGACCGAGCACACGCTCGACGACGGCCTCGCCGCCACCGTGGCGTGGTACCGCGACAACCGTGCCTGGTGGGAGCCGCTGAAGGCCAAGGCTCAGTTCTGATGCGGGTGCTGGTCACCGGCGCGGCCGGTCAGCTCGGACGCGACGTCGTGCTGGCGTGCGAGGCATCGGGCGACACCGTCGTCGGCGTCGACCGCTCGACGGTCGACGTCACCGACCGCGACGCCGTGCTGGCTGCCGTCACCTCGGTCCGGCCCGACGCGGTCGTCAACTGCGCGGCGTGGACTGCGGTCGACGCGTGCGAGGACGACCCCGACCGCGCGCTCGCGGCGAACACGCTGGCGGTGCGCCACGTGGTCGAGGCGTGCCACCGCGTCGGTGCGCACCTCGTGCACGTCAGCACCGACTACGTGTTCGACGGCACCCTCGACCGGCCCTACCACGAGTGGGACGACACCAACCCGCAGAGCGTGTACGGCATGACCAAGCTGCTCGGCGAGCGCGAGGCGCTCGCGTACGGGCCGGCGGCTGCCGCGGTGCGCACCTCGTGGGTGTGCGGCGAGCACGGCAACAACATGGTCAAGACGGTGCTCCGGCTCGTCGAGACGCACCCGCAGCTCGCATTCGTCGCCGACCAGATCGGGCACCCGACGTTCACCGCCGACCTGGCACCGGTGCTGCGCCAGGTCGCGCTCGACCGCCGCAGCGGCGTGATGCACCTCACCAACCAGACGCCGACGTCGTGGTTCGGGTTCGTCAGCGAGATCGTGCGGCTCACCGGTCGCGACCCCGAGGCGATCGTGCGACCGATCAGCACCGCCGACCTGCACCCGCCGCGGCCGGCACCGCGCCCCGCCAACAGCGTGCTCGACAACGCGGTCGCCCGGATGACCGGGATGCCGATGATGCGCGACTTCCGCGAGCCGCTCGCCGAGCTCGTCGCCAGGCTCCTCGCCTGACGCAATTCGGTCCGCCGGTGCTCGCCGGTTCGGGCACACTGCCGCGATGCCACATCCGGTCTGGCCCCTGTTCGACCTGCGCGTCACCACCCCGCGCCTCGAGCTCCGGTTCGTCGACGACCAGCTCGCGCTCGAGCTCGCCGAGCTCGCCGCCAAGGGCGTGCACGACCCGGCGTTCATGCCGTTCCTGATGCCCTGGACCGACGTCGAGTCGCCGCAGCAGCAGCGCAACACGATGCAGTTCTACTGGCGCTGCCGTGCCGAGTGGTCGCCCGCCGCGTGGCACCTGACGCTCGCGGTGATCGTCGACGGCGAGGTGGTCGGGACGACCGGGGCGACCGCGCACGACTTCGCGTCGCTCGGGGTGACGACCAAGCTCGGGTACGCGCCGAACGGCGGCACCGACCGGCTGCGCCGCGGCGAGCTCGCGCGCACCCTGCACTTCGAGATGCCGCGCGCCCACTGGGAGGCGAACCTGCGGCGCGACGACATCGAGCTGCACGGCGTCGAGGCGTGCCGTCCGCTGTTCGGCCTCACCTGACCGGCGCGCTCCGAGCATCGTTCCGAGGGTGCCGCTCGCTCGACGGTCCGTGCCACCAGAATGGGCGGCCGTGCGCGTCGCCTACACCCTCGAGCAGTGCTGGCACGACGTGCCCGGCGGGACGGCGGTCTCGGCGCTGCGTGTGGCCGAAGCGATGGAGGAGCACGACGACATCCGGCTGATCGGCGTGGCCGGCCGTCACCCGCACCTGCCGCCCGACCCGTGGATGCCCGACGTGCCGATCGCCTACCTGCCGATCGCAGCACCCTGGCTGTACCAGACCTGGCTCCGAGTCGGCTGGCCGAAGGTCGAGCGCGCCACCGGGCCGGTCGAGGTCACCCACGCCACCGGCCTCATCCCGTGCCCCACCGATGCGCCGCTCGTCGTCACCCTGCACGACCTCGCGTTCGTGCACGAACCCGCGCACTTCAGCAAGCACGGTGTGCGCACCTTCATGCGCAGCCTCGACCACATCCGCCGGCACGCCGCGATGGTGCTCTGCAGCAGCCAGGCCACCCTCGACGACGTGTCGTTCGCCGGGGTCGGCGACGACCGCCTGCGGCTGGTGCCGCTCGGCGTCGACGTCGAGCGTGTCGCTCCCACGGAGGTCGCGCGCGTCCGTGCGCTCTACGGGCTGCCCGAGCGCTATCTGCTGTTCGTCGGCACCGTCGAACCCCGCAAGAACCTGCGCGGCCTGGCCGCGGCCGTGTCGATGCTCGACGAACCGCTGCCGCTGATCGTCGCCGGCGCCGACGGGTGGGGCGACATCGACATCCACGACGACCTGCGCCGCGAGATCGACCTGCGCTTCCTCGGGTTCGTGCCGTCCGACGACCTCAACCCGCTGTACGCGGGCGCGCACGTGTTCTGCTACCCGAGCGAGCGCGAAGGCTACGGGTTGCCGGTGCTCGAGGCGATGGCGCAGGCCATCCCGGTGGTCACCAGCGTCGGCACCGCCACGGAGGAGACCGCCGGCAGCGCGGCCGTGCTGGTCGAGCCCAAGGACCCCGCCGACATCGCGCGCGGGATCACCGAGGCGATCGCCCGCCGCGCCGAGCTCTCGGCGAAGGGGTTCGCCCGGGCGCAGAAGCGCAGCTGGCGCACCACCGCCGCGCTCACGGCCGACGTGTACCGGAGCCTCGCCCGATGACGTCGCCGTCGCCGTCGACGTCGATGCGCGTCGGGGTCAACCTGATGTGGTGCCTGCCCGGTCAGGTGGGCGGCTCCGAGCAGTACCTCACCCGTCAGCTCGCCGGCGCCCTCGATGCGCAACCCGACCTCGACCTCACCGTGTTCGCCACGCCCGAGTACCTCGACCGGCACCGGCAGACCCTCGTCGGCGCCGAGCTGGTGGCCGCCCCGGTGGACGGCCATGCGCGGTGGAAGCGGGTCGCCGCGGAGAGCACGTGGTTGTACGCGCGCACGGGTGGGTTCGACGTCGTGCAGCACGGGGGTGGTACGGCCCCGCGTGCGGCGCACCGCCCGTACGTCCTGACGATCCACGACCTCCAGTACCGCACCTACCCCGAGTACTTCACCCCGCTGAAGCGCCGCTACCTCGACTCGATGATCCCGCGATCGGCGCGGCGGGCGGCGATGGTCACCGTGCCCAGCGAGTACGTGCGGCGCAGCGTGATCCGCGAGCTCGGCATCGACGGCGACCTGGTGGCCGTGGTGCCCCACGGGTACGAGCCCGAGCTGCTCGTCGACCGCACCCCCGAGGCCGACCTGCGCGAGCGCTTCGGGCTCGGCGACGGACGGGTGCTCGTGTACCCGGCGATGACGGCGCCGCACAAGAACCACCGCTTCCTCGTCGAGCTGCTCGAGACCGAGTGGCGCGACCCGGACCTGCGACTGGTGCTGATCGGTGGTCGGGGGCTCGCCGCCGACGCGCTCGACGCCATGATCGCCGCGGCGTCGCCCGGCACGCGCGAGCGCATCGTCCGGCCGGGCAGGGTGACCGACGCCGACAAGAACGGGCTGATCGCGCTGGCCGCCGCGCTCGTCTTCCCCAGCACCTACGAGGGGTTCGGCGCGCCGCTGATCGAGGCGATGGCGCTCGGGACGCCGGTGTTGTGCAGCAACGCGACGTGCCTGCCCGATGTCGCCGGCGACGCCGCCGTGGTGAAGCCGCTGCTGCCGGCCTCGTGGGCGGCCGGTCTCGACGAGGTGATCGCACGCCGCGACGAGCTCGTGGTGGCCGGCCGGCGCCGCGTCGAGGCGTTCACGTCCCGGCGGTCGGGCGAGGCGCTGCTCGGCGTGTTCGCCCGGCTCGAAGAGATCCTGGGGATCGCATGACACGGTTGCGCCTCGCGGTGCTCTGCCCGCACTTCGAACCCGACACGGCGCCGACGGGCACCGTGATGACCCGGATCGTGCACGAGCTCGCGGCCCGCGGCCACGAGCTGCACGTCGTCACCGCACTGCCCTGGTACCGCACCCACTCGATCGAGCCCGGGTGGGAGGGGCGCCGCGTGCGTCGCGAGCAGGTGCCGTGGGGCTCGATCACCCGGGTCGACCCGTTCCCGGGCGACGACAAGCGCAACCTCCTCCGCCGGGCGGTCGGGTTCGCCGGCTTCTCCGTGCTCACCGGCGTCACGTCGTGGCGGGGCGGCCGGGTCGACGCCGTCATCGCGATGTCGCCGCCGCTCACGATGGGGCTCACCGGGTGGACCACGCATCTGGTGCGCCGGGGGCCGCTCGTGTTCAACATCCAGGACGTGTTCCCCGATGCCGCGGTGCGCACCGGGGCGATCACCAACCCGTGGATCATCCGGGCTGCGAGCACGCTCGAACGGGTGAGCTACCACCGCGCCGCAGCGGTGACCGTGCTGAGCGAGGACCTCCGCCGGAACGTGGCGGCGAAGATGCGTCGCGGCCGGGCCGATCGGGTGCACGTGATCCCGAACTTCGTCGACGTCGACGCGATCCGCCCGGGCGACCGCCACGCGCCGCTGCGTGCCGAGCTCGGCATCGGCGACGAGCCCCTCGTCGCCTACTCGGGCAACGTCGGCTTCTCGCAGTCGCTCGAGCTGCTGGTGCACGCCGCGCGCGAGCTGCCCGGCGTGACGTTCCTCATCAGCGGCGAGGGCTCGGCGAAGTCGAGCCTCGTCGAGCAGGCCGTCGGCCTCGCCAACGTGCGGTTCTCGCCGTACCAGCCCGCCGATCGGCTGTCGGAGCTGCTCGGGGTGGCAGACCTGCACGTCGTGCCGCTGCGAGCGGGGCTCGGCAACGTGAGCGTGCCGTCGAAGACGTACTCGATCCTCGCCGCCGGGCGGCCGATCCTCGCGGCGATCGACCCCGACACCGAGGTGCCCCGGATCCTCGAGGCGTCCGGTGCCGGGGTCGCGGTGCCGCCCGACGACCCCACGCGCTTCACCGGCGCGCTGCGCGAGCTGCTCGCCGACCCCGACGCCCTCGCCGCCCGCGGCGTGGCCGGTCGCCGGTGGGTGGAGGGGGCGGCGTCGCCCGCCGCCGTCGCCGAGGCCTACGAGCAGCTCATCGTCGGCCTCCGGCGCTGACCAGGCCGAGGCCGGTCGGGCGCCCGGCTCCGGACCTGCCCCCGACCTGCCTCCGACCGGTCCCGGACCAGGACCTGCCGGGTCCGGTGCCGACCGATCGGGGGTGCCCTCCGGTAGCGTGTCGGACTCGTGGCAACCTCGTCATCGTCATCGTCCGCCAAGAAGGTCGCGAAGCTCGCGCAGCGCGGCAAGGGCAAGAAGGTCCGCTTCCAGGGCGGCACCTTGTTCCCCGTCGCCGTGCTGGTCGTGGTGGTGCTCGGGCTGCTCACCGTCGTGTACGCCCGTCAGAGCCGTCCCGACCCGGGCTCGTTCCCGCCACAGGTCGGCGACCACTGGCATGCGGCCTACGGCATGTACGTGTGCGACGGCTGGCTGCCGAAGCTCACCGGCGCCGAGGAGGAGACCACCCTCGATGCCAGCACCGGCGCCGAGGTGTACGACAACGCCGACTTCGCCGCCACCGGCATCCACAGCCACGCCGACGGCGTGATCCACTACCACCCGTACACCACCAAGGCCGTCGGCAAGCGCGCGAAGCTCAGCATCTTCCTCGACGTGTACGACGTCGAGCTGAGCACCGAGCGGCTCGCGCTGCCCGAGAGCCAGGGCGGCGACGTGTACGACGTCGACGACTACCAGTGCAACGGCGAGGACGTCGAGATCAAGGTCGTCGTCTGGGACAGCTACACCGACACCGGCAAGGGCACCACCTACATCACCGACCTGGCCGACACCCGGATCACCAACGACGGCATGGTCTTCGCGATCGCGGTCGTGCCGGTCGGCACCGAGGTGGTCATGCCGCCGTGGGCCTCGGAGCTGCCCGAACTCGGCGCCGCCGACTCCGGCAACGTGCCGGTCACCACCGTCGCCGGCGGGACCACCGACACCACCGACACGACCGCCACCACCACGGGCGACACGTCCACCGCCACCACCGAGGCGGTCACCTCCACCACCGGCGGCTGACGTGCGGGCGGTCGTGCTCGTCGGCGGGTTCGGCACCCGCCTGCGTCCGCTCACCTACTCGGTGCCCAAGCCGATGCTGCCCGTCGGGCACGTCGCGATCATCGAACGCCTCGTGGCCAACCTGGTGGCCGGTGGCGTCACCGAGGTCACGCTGGCACTCGGGTTCAAGCCGGAGCCCTTCATGGAGGCGTTCCCCGACGGCCGCTGCGCCGGCGCCGACCTGCGCTACGCGGTCGAACCCGAGCCGCTCGACACCGCCGGTGCGATCCGCTTCGCCGCCGACGCCGCCGGCATCGACGACACCTTCGTCGTCGCCAACGGTGACGTGCTCACCGACCTCGACATCGCGGCACTGGTGGCGTTCCACCGCGAACGGGGTGCCGAGGCCACGCTGCACCTCATCGCGGTCGACGACCCGTCGGCATTCGGCGTGGTCGCGATCGACGACGACGGCCGCATCGGCCGATTCGTCGAGAAGCCGGCGCCCGGCACCGCGCCGAGCAACCTGATCAACGCCGGCACCTACGTGCTCGAGCCGTCCGTGCTGGCACGCATCCCCGCGGGCGAGAAGGTGTCGATCGAGCGGGTCACGTTCCCCGCGATCGTCGCCGATCGGGGCGTGTTCGGCCTCGCCACCGACGACTACTGGATCGACACCGGCAAACCCGATCTGTACCTGGCGGCCAACATCGACCTCGTCACCGGACGGCGCGTGGGGCAGACGTGCGACGCGGTCGCGCCGCGCGCGCACGTCGACGCCACGGCGTCCGTGACGGCATCCGTGGTCGACGACGGCGCCACCGTGTCGGCCGACGCCGTCGTCGAGCGGTCGGTCCTCCTCCACGGGGCCCACGTGGGGGCCGGCGCCCGGGTGAGCGGTTCGGTCGTGATGGGCCACGTCGGCGACGGCGCGGTCGTCGTCGACTCGGTGCTCGGCGCAGGTGCCGTGGTCGACGCCGGTGAACACCTCGTCGGCCATCGACGCCCCGATCCCGACGGGGCCTGACGTGCGGGTCCTGGTGGTCGGGGGCGCCGGGTTCATCGGCTCGCACCTCGTCGACCGCCTGCTCGCCGAACAGCACACCGTCGACGTGGTCGACGACCTCTCCACCGGCTCGCTCGCCAACCTCGCCACCGCCCGCTCGATGGGTGGTGAGCTGAAGATCCACCACCTCGACGCCGGCGCACCGGAGTTCCCGGTCCTCGTGTCGATGCGTGAACCCGAGGTGATCTACCACCTGGGGTGGGCGCCACCCGGCCGTCACGACCCGGCCACCGAGGCGCGGGCGGTGCTCAGCACGCTCCAGGTGCTCGAGGCCGCTCGCGCGCACGACGTGCGCAAGGTCGTCACGGCGCTGCCGTCGACGGTGCTCTACGGCGAGGTGCCGTCGCGTGAGCTCCCCGTCAAGGAGGGCCGCCCCTGGTCGCCGGTCGGAGCCACGGGCGTGGTCGCCGCGGCGGTCGCCGAACTGTTCGCCTGGTACCGGGCCAGGCACGACGTGGAGTACTCGGCGCTCGCGCTCGCGAACGTGTACGGGCCGCGACAGCGCGCCGACGGTGGGGTGGTGGCGGCGTTCGCCGCCGCGCTCGAGCAGGGCGAGCGGGCCGAGCTGCACGGCGACGGACGTCAGGCCCGCGACTTCGTGTTCATCGACGACGTGGTCGACGCGTTCGTGCGGTCGGCCACCCGGGGAAGCGGGCTCGTCGTGAACATCGGTACCGGCACGCTCACCAGCCTGCGCGACCTGTGGTCGCTGATGGCGGGCGGCGCGCCGCTCCCGACGTCGGCACGGCCGCGGGAGGACGACGTGACCCGGCTGTCGCTCGCGCCCACCCGGGCGCGCATCCACCTCGCATGGGCACCGTGGACCGAGCTCGCGGAGGGGCTCCGCAGCCTGCGCTCCTGGACGAACTAGGGTCGCGCCGGACGATCGGTCCTGATCGCGCACCACCTCCCGCGTCGGGCCTGGTGCACCCCCGTCCCACACCCATCCCACCCCCGTCCCGAGCGACCTCCCCCCATCCCTCGCACGTCCTCCCTGCGCAGGCCATGCGCACCCACACGCCGAACCACGACCCGGTGGGTCGTTCGGATCACTGCACGGCGGATTCCGCCCACGGTCGGTGATCCCGTCGTATCGTCTCTCCCAAGACAGATCAGGGAGGCAGTGATCCGTCCGGCAAGCATGGTCGCGAGTCGCCGGACGAGGAGCCAGTCGCGAAACCGGCCCGACGCATCCATCACAAGGAGAAGTGACTGAGATGAAGAAGGCCCTTTCGGCGGCGATGTTGATGATGGCGGCAGGCACCGTGTCGGTGGCGTCGCTGGGTGGTACGGCCAGTGCGGCCGAGACCTGTGTCTCGGAGACGTACTCGTGGACCAACAACTCGTTCACGAACCTCGCCACGTGGAACCCCTCGATCACGACCGGCCTCACCGTCGCCGCCCCCGGCGCCGGCCAGCGCCTCGTGGTCACGTCGGCCACCTGGACCGCCTACGACCGTCTGGTCGAGGAGGATCCGGCGGTCACCCGTGAGAACCCCGAGGAGAACAGCGAGTACTTCGCCACCTACATCGGCGGCGTGAAGCTCGGCGGTTCGTCGAGCGACCTGCCCGACACCGTGGCCGAGGGTGCCGCCTCGCCGTGGTTCAGCGGCGTCGTGGGCGGCGACTTCGCCGCCGGTGGCACCGTGGTGCCCGGTGGCTCGATCACCGTCCAGTTCACGGGTGGCAGCGACCTGCCGAACGCCCTGACGCCGAAGACGATCACCGTCGTCCTCGACCGCTGCACCGAGGTCGTCCCGACCACCACGGCGGCCACGCCGACCACGACGCCGACGTCGGTGTCGCCGGCCACCACGGTCGCCGCTGCGGCGCCGACCACCACCGTCGTGGCTGCTGCCGCACCGACCACGGCCGCTGCCAGCTCGGGCTCGCTGCCCGCCACCGGTGGCGACATGACGCTCCCGCTGATCCTGGCCGGCCTCGCCGCCGGGACCGGTGCGGCGCTGCTGATGGTCCGGCGCAAGGCCGGCTCGCACTGATCCAGCACTGAGCCCTCGACGGGCTGACCTCCCCGTTCGTCCCACGAACGACCCAGAACCGACACGTCCCGGTGGCATCCGCCACCGGGACGTCGTCGTTCTCAGCCCGCAGCGGTCAGGACGGCCCGGGCGAGCGCGGCGCCGACCTCGGGGTCCGACATCACCGACGGCTGCACCACGCAGCGCATGCCGGCGGCCTCGACGTCACCGGCGAGGTGCGCGTCGACCGGATCGATCACGAGCGTGGCCGCGATGTCGCGGTACAACCGGGCGACACCGACGACGGACGCCTCGTGTCCGAGCTCGACCATCATCCGGTCGGCCGGTCCCTTCAGCGCCGCGCCACCGACGATCGGCGACACCGCGACCACCGACCCGCGGCGGTCGGCGAGCGCCGGGTCGAGCCCGGCGATCGCTCGCATCGGGCCGATCGACACGAGCGGGTTCGACGGTGCCACCACCACGACGTCGGCGTCGGTGATCGCCCGTCGCGCCGCGGGCTGGAGTCGGGCTCGCTCGACCCCGTCGAAGCGGACACCGCGCACGGGCACGCCGTGGCGGAGCTGCACGAAGTACTCCTGGAAGCTGACCGTGGCGCCGTCGGCGAGCTCGACGAGGGTGGCCACCCGGTCGTCGGTCATCGGCACCAGCTGCTCGGCGAGCCCCCACGCCGCGCCGATCTCGGCCGTCACCTCCGTGAGCGTCGCCCCTTCGGCCAGCCGTGCGGTGCGGTAGAAGTGCGTGGCGAGGTCCTGGTCGCCGAGGTTGAACCACGTGGGCGCGGCCGACGAACCCTCGGGGCGGACCGCCGCGTAGCGGGCGAGCGCCTGCATCGCCACCCACGTCTCGTCGACGAGACCCCACCCGCGCTCGGGGTCGATCGCGCCGGCGAGCGTGTAGGTGATGGTGTCGAGGTCGGGCGAGATCGACAGTCCGTGCAGCACGGTGTCGTCCGCGGTGTTGACGACCCCGACGACCGGTCGGCCCCCCACCACGTCGGCGGCGCCGCGGAGCGCACGCAGGAACCGGGCGGCACCGACGCCGCCGCACAACACGGTGATCACGATCGGCCTCCGGAGAGCTCGTGGTACAGCTGGACGAATGCGTCGGCGGTGGCCGACCAGGTGAGCTGGGCGCGGCGCTCACGGCCGGCGGCCACGAGACGCGTGCGCACGGCCTCGTCGCCCAGCGCCTGCTCGAGCGCGCCCGCCAGGCCCATCACGTCGTCGGCCGGCACCATCAGCGCGGCGCCGGCCGCGACCTCGGGGATCGAGCCGGCGTCGCTCGCGACGATGGGCACGCCTGCGCCCATCGCGTCGAGCAGCGGGAAGCCGAACCCCTCGTCGAGCGACGGGTAGGCGAGCACGCGCGCGTGGTGCAGCAGCCACGAGCGGGCCTCGTCGTCGATCCAGCCGGTGCGCAAGACCCGGCCCGCACGCTCGGGGCCGAGCGCGTCGACGGCGGCGTCGATCGCCGGGCCGTCGTCGCCGTCGCCGCCGGCCAACACGAGTCGCACCTCGGGGTGCCGCGACGCCACCTCGCCGAACGCGGCCACGAGCCGCGGCAGGTTCTTGCGCCGCTCGAGCGTGCCGATCGCCACGACGAAGTCGCGCCCGACGAGTTCGGGGATCGGCGCCCGGCCGGGCACCGCCGGCAGGTCGAGCGCGCCGAGCAGCACCACGCGTACGTCGGCCTGCGGCCACCGTGCGCGCACCTCGTCGGCCGTGGCACGGCTGCTCGCGTGCACCACCGCGCCGTGACGCACCGCCCGATCGAGCACCCGGCCCGCCCGCACCACGTCGGGATGGGCGCGATCGGGGTGGCGCAGGAACCAGCAGTCGTACACCGACACGAGCCGCGCCGCGTGCGACGTGGGGGGCACCACGTAGTTCGTGCCGTGGACCACCTGCGCCGGCCCGAGCCAGCGGTCGACGCGCGGTACGTCGACCCGTGCCCACAGCCGGTGCGCCACGGCGGCAGGCAGCGGCAGCCGGGTGACGCCCTGCTCGGGCCGTGCGCGGAAGCTGAGCAGGTACGGCGCGAGCTCGACCCGACCGTCGGCTACCAGCGCGTCGCGCAGCGCGGCCACCCCGCTGCCGATGCCCGTCCGCCGGCCGGCGAGCGGCCCGACGTCGTACGCGACCGAGAGGAGCATGGGCGGTTCACGCTAGCGGACCCCGACTCCTACACTCCTGCGCATGCGGCGCGCCTTCATCACCGGGATCACGGGACAGGACGGACGCCATCTCGCGGAGTTCCTGCACGGCAAGGGCTACGAGGTCTTCGGGATGGTGAAGGGCCAGAACAACCCGAAGATGTCGGAGATGCGCGACGAGTTCCCGTTCGTGCAGCCGGTGCCGGGTGACCTCGCCGACCTCCCCTCGCTCGTGAAAGCGCTCGACGTCGCCCAACCCGACGAGGTGTACAACCTGGCGGCGATCTCGTTCGTGGCGATGAGCTTCAACCAGGCCGAGCTCACCGCGAACATCACCGGTACCGGGGTCCTGCGGATGCTCGACGCGATCCGGATCGTCGGTGGGAGCCAGGACAACCCGATGCGGTTCTACCAGGCGAGTTCGTCGGAGATGTTCGGCAAGGTGCGCGAGACGCCGCAGACGGAGATGACGCCGTTCCATCCGCGTTCGCCGTACGGGTGCGCGAAGGTGTTCGGTCACGACATCACGGTGAACTACCGCGAGAGCTACGGGCTGTACGCGTGCAGCGGCATCCTGTTCAACCACGAGGGTCCCCGCCGCGGCCTCGAGTTCGTCACCCGCAAGGTCACGAACGCGGCGGCGCGGATCAAGCTCGGCGTGCAGGACGAGTTGGTGCTCGGCAACCTCGACTTCAAGCGCGACTGGGGGTACGCCGGCGACTACGTCAAGGCGATGTGGATGATGCTGCAGCAGGACGAGCCCGACGACTACGTCATCGCGACGGGCGAGACGCACACCGGGCAGGAGCTCGTGGAGCGGGCGTTCGCCGAGGTCGGGATCGACGACTGGCAGCGGTACGTGCGGCAGGACCGCAAGTTCTTCCGTCCGGCCGAGGTCGACCTGCTCATCGGTGATCCGAGCAAGGCACGCGAGCGGCTGGGCTGGCGCCCGGAGGTCGACTTCCCGACGCTCGTGTCGATGATGGTCGCCCACGACCTGGCGCTCGAGTCCGCCAAGCTCGACCGGGGCTGAACCGACCCGCCCCGACCGGGCTGCGGGGCCTCAGCCCTCGAAGGGCATGTCGGTGAGCGCCTCGATCACCGAGCCGTGATCGGGCTCGGCACCGGCCCGGAGCCGCGACCGCAACGCCCACGCGAAGGTCACCATCGCCGACGCCGACCCGATCAGCACGCCGAGCTCGACGCGGCGGAACACCTCGCCGCCGACGAGCCAGGTGCCGATCACGAAGGTGACCATGCCGACGGTCCAGCCGAGCGCCACCTGAGCGTGGCCGTGCAGCGCGAGGACCGCCTGCGCGATCGCGAGGCCGAGCATGTAGCACGCGCTGCCCGCCGCCAGCACCGCGAGCGTCCGCCGACTGAGCTCGGCGTCGTAGAGCAGCTCGACCGCGAACGGTCCGAGGGTGAACGCGCCCACCACGCCGATGACGCCGACGGCGATCACCACGCGCAGCAGACGGCGGAAGCCGATGCGGAACTCGTCCATCTCGCCGGCGGCGGCGAGCCGGGCGAGGCGGGGGAGCAGGGCCGCCTGGACCGCCTGGAAGAGGAAGAGCGGCACCCGGGCCATGATGACGCCGTAGCCGAAGCGGGTGACCAGTGCCTCCTCGCTCGAGTCGGCCAGCAGGCTGGTCGCGATCGGACCGGCGTTCACGAGCCCGGCGGCCATGACCGACCCGAGCAGCAGCCATCCGAGGTTGGGCGTCACCTCCTGCCATGTGGCCGGCGGCCCGGGCTCGGTGCGGAGCTGCCCACGTGAGGCGACTGCGGTGACGCCGATCAGCGGAGCGATCGCGACGGCCATCCCGTACCACCCCACGGTGTCGACGCCGATCCCGGCGAGCGCGAGGCACAGCACGATCCGGACCACACCGTCGGATCCCATCACGACCGCATACGAGCGGAAGCGTCCCGAGCCGCTGCACACGCCGCGCGAGATGTGGGTGGGGGCGTAGGAGGCGATGGAGATGACGAGGGCGACGACCAGCACCCAGTCGCCGTCGAAGTAGCCGTCGGCCAACCACGGGCCCACCGCGACGAGCGTGATCGACACGATCGCCGCGAGCCCGAGCCCGAGCGCCGCCACCTTGAGCAGCACGGGCCGGCCGCCCTGGCCGACCGCTCGTCGGGCCGAGATCGCCCGACCGAGCTCTTGCTCGAGCGGCAGGAAGAAGCCGGGGGCGAGCGCGAAGGTGGCGAACCAGAGGCTGACCACCGGCTTGAAGGCCTCCTCGCTGCCGAGCGCCATCGTGCCGACACGGAAGAAGGCGAAGCTCGCCAGCCCGGCCACGAGCAGGGCGACCGCTACGGGGAGGGTGCCCTCGGGCAGTGGCATGCGTGAAGAGGAGGTCGATTCGTTGCGTGCCACCAAGCGGACGAGGTTATCCGCCCGCCGCGGTCGAATCGCAGCAGTGCCCGGGCGTGGCGGGCGGAGGCGAGCCGCGCGACCTCAAGTCGGGCGTCGAAGTGGTCGAGAATGTTCTCATGAGCCGCCGCCGTCTCCGTCGTGTCGCGTCCGCGATCACCGCTGCCGCGGTCGCCTCGCTGCCCGTCACGCTCGCCCCGCTGGCACCCGTCGGGGTGCCCGCCGCGCACGCGGCCGTCACCACCCTCGAACTCGCCGGTCACGGCAACGGTCACGGGATCGGCATGAGCCAGTGGGGCGCGTACGGGTACGCCGCCGACTTCGGGTGGAGCGCCGCGCAGATCCTCGACCACTACTACGGCGGCACCGTCGCAGGTACCACCGACGCGACC
>WBZL01000417.1_pt1 | contig 22382 bp, 16 predicted proteins | sample 5204291 | NCBI WGS metagenome assembly WBZL01 (sample SAMN12344345, study PRJNA552823) | activated sludge metagenome | biome: Activated sludge suspended growth; feature: Nitrification reactor; material: Wastewater; isolation source: activated sludge from nitrification reactor of wastewater...
CCATCCAACGGCTCGCCGACCGCATCAGCGCTGTTTTTGTGCCCGTAGTCCTGGGCATTGCACTGCTGACCGTGCTGGGCGGGCATTTTATTTTTGATCTGCCGTTTTCCAAAGCCCTCATGAACAGTATTGCCGTTCTGGTGATCTCCTGCCCCTGTGCGATGGGCCTGGCCACCCCTACGGCGGTCATGGTAGGCGTCGGCCGCCTGGCCCGCAACGGCATCCTCGTCAAAGGCGGCAAAACGCTGGAAATATTCGCCGGTATCCGGAATTTCGTCTTCGACAAAACGGGCACCCTGACCACCGGTGAGTTCAAGGTCGAAAAAGTTGAATACAAAGCCGGTCAGGAATCCCGCGCCAACACGCTGATCTACAAACTCGAGCAGCATTCATCACACCCCATCGCCAAATCCCTCACCCGGGAATTTGCCGGTAAAGCCAACGGATACGACCCCGGTCCGTTATCCGTAGAGGAGGTCAAAGGCCGTGGCATCCGGGCGACGGACACTAACGGTAACGTGTTTGAGATCGGGACCGCAACCAAGGCCGCCGACGGAGCAGGGGGCACGAGCTCCATCGCGCTCCTGGAAAACGGCGAACAACTGGCGACCATCACCCTGGCCGATCAACTCCGGCCGGACGCCGGAAAAGCCATCCGCTACCTCCAGGCCCAGCAATTGCACCCCGTGATCCTCAGCGGCGACCGCCAGGCCAAAACAGCGCAAATCGCCGGAGAGCTCGGCATCAGCGACTGGTACGCGGAACAGCTGCCTGCGCAAAAACTGGCCGTCATTGAAAACCTGTCGGCCCGGAACCCGACAGCCATGATCGGCGACGGCATCAACGATGCGCCGGCCCTTGCAAAAGCCACCCTGGGCGTTTCCCTGAGCGGCGCCACCGGGGTCGCCATGCAGTCCGCCCAGATCATCCTGCTGAACGATCGCCTGGAAAACCTCACCAAAGCCATCGGCATCAGCAGGGCTACGGTTCGCACCATAAGGCAAAGCCTGTATTGGGCGTTTGCCTACAATATTGTCGCTATCCCGATCGCAGCAATGGGATACCTCAACCCGATGTGGGGCGCCCTTTTTATGGCTTTTTCCGATATTGTGGTCATCGGAAACGCCGTTCTGCTTAAAACCCGGAAAATAACGTAAATGTGGAATAAGATTTTTTACCTCCTCTTCGGTCTGAAAAACTCCCCTTCCCCGCCGGACTCCAATTTCTCCCAATTGGACCCCGACAAGATCCTGGTTACGGGAGAAAAACTGGCAGAGAGCATCCGGGACAGTTTTCCCCATTCGGGCCTGCTCCGGGTTTGCGGCGAATTCAACAGGGCCGCCCAGAGCGCCCGGATCATGGCGGAAAAACTATCCCATCCGGTCTGGATCCTGCGCATTCTGACCTGGATCGCTTCCGCACTCATCATCGGTTTGTCCGTCTGGGTGATTTCTGAACTGATCGGCCGGACCCAAAGCCTTTCAGAAGGGCTCAATGAGATGGTTCAAACCGTTGAGGCCGCCACCAACGAACTGATCCTGCTGGGCCTGCTCCTCCTTTTTCTCATCCAGATGGAAGAACGCATCAAACGGCGCTTCGCGCTCCAGGAACTCCACCGGCTCAGGACCTTCGCCCACGTTGTGGACATGCACCAACTCACCAAAGACCCCACCGAATTGCTCGGCAACGGCAAAACCGCTGCCAGGCTGCCGGACAAGCAGATGAACCGCCATGAGCTCCACCAATACCTCAATTACTGCAGTCAGTTATTGTCCATCAACAGCAAGATCGCCGCGCTTTTCGCCCAGAATATGAATGACCCCGTCGTACTGGAAGCCGTCAACGACCTGGAAAACCTGGATCAGGGACTGGCCGCCAAAATCTGGCAAAAGATCATGATCCTGGATCTGGCGGAAGAAGAAGGAACTGAAGAGGTCCGGTAACCGGTTTATCTTTTGATCACCTTGCCGACGAATGGTTGCCCGTCCTGCAGCACCCGCACAAAGTAAATTCCCGGGCTGAGCACCTCCAGGCGGACGACACGCTCATAAGCTTGCAACACGTCTTCCCGGATCAAATCACCCGTCGCATCCCAGACCGATACCTGTACGGGGGCGCCGGAATCCGGCAAGGAAATGCGTACAAAATCAGTCGCCGGATTGGGGTATAACGGCAATGCGGCCGTTTCCAAAGGGCCGGATACACCGGATACCATATCCTGGGTGACCACCCCGTCAATGCAGAAATAGGCGGGCGTGTTCATCCCGAATGCCCCCACGTCGCTGGAGCTGAGCGTGAATTGCAAGCTGTCGGCATTGCCGAGGGGAGACAGATCCAGCCAGGTCCAATCCCGGACGATATAATCCTGGGCGTTGTTCGGAAAACGAAAATCCGCCAGGTAAAAATCCACGCTGTCCTGCCCCAATTGGCCGCTCAGGTATTTTTTGACGGTCAGCAAAAAATAATCCGGGTCATTACCGGTTATGCCGCCGAATTTCTTGGCAAACATATCGCCGTCGCGCATGCTGAGATAGGCATAGGTATTATTGGTCACGTACATGCCCGCAACGGGTTTGCCGGTGGCCGCCCCGGTCAGCTTCATTATGGAAGCTCCGACGACAAAACTGACGGCAAAGGCGGTCGATCCTCCCTGGCCGCCGCCGGCAATCGCGCTGGTTTCATTGATGTATCCCGGCGTCAGGGTATCCGCCTTGGCGGAAACGGCCCATCCGTCCCAGACCATCCAGTTGCTGTTGTAGTGATTCGGGAGGGAGAGATTTCCGCTTTCAAAATACCCGGCACTACCTGCATCGATCGTGTAATCTCCGGGCAATAGGCCCAGATTTTCAAAGTCCGCTGTGGTTTGCGCCCGAATCAGGGAAAATGCGAACAAACAACCGGCAAGTAAAAAGAGCGTCCTCATGATTATGATTTAAGGTGATGAATCGGATGATCGGTCAAAAACCAGGTCGGCAACAAGGCCTGCCCTCCAAAAGCGGCCGGGCATCGGGCGCCGTTCGACAACCCGGTAGTCTTCATCCCAGAGATTGCCGATCTGAACGGTCAATCTCAGCGGAATTTGCAGGAACCGGAAGGCATGTTCCAACTCCACCGCCCCGATTGAAAAGCCCGGCAGGTCCTCGTTGATGCCGTTCACCGGCCCGGCATACCGGTGGCGATAGGTGGTTTGGAATGCTTTGTACCGGAAAGAAATAGAACCGACAACCTGTTGAACCGGGACGTAAAAGAGTTGCTCGCCCCTGGCAATGCGCGGATTCGGGAGGGCTATTTCATTGGTCGACCGGGTCAGGTCCCAACCCAGCATTGCCTTCAGGGTGGCCTTATGCCATGCTCTGGTCAGGTTCATGCGGGTTTCCACCCCACGGCTCCGCACGGCTGCAATGTTTTGCGGGGAATAGAGCTGCCGATCTTTCAAAGGGGCCCAAAGTATCCAGTTTTTGATCCGGCGGTGGTAGGCCGTTGCAGTAAATTGAACCCTGAAGCTGGATTTTACGGTGTGGAAGTCCACCCCGAATTCCTCGTTCCAGCCTTTTTCAGGCAACAGTTCCGGATTTCCGCCCGGTTGCCAGTAAAGGTCGTTCAGGGTCGGCAGCCGGTAATGCCTTCCGGCCCTCGCCGTCAGGGTAAGGAACCTGAAAATGCGGCCTTCCAATCCGACGCCCGGCATGAAGGGTGAAAGATGACCGTCAACCGTTTCAACCCTGGCGTCCAATTGACCGGTCCAGGAGTTTTCTTCATGCTTCCAGGCGCCAAAAAGGGCCGACCTCGATTGGGACGCCGGCCCGGCATAGGCTCCGGTTTCCGCCCGAGTACGGTATGTTGAAACGGCGCCCTGAACCCTGTTGTGACCACTGGGGATCCAGGTCAATTCGACCTCCCCCAGCCCGGTAACAAACCGGCTCCTGGAATCCACCGCCGAAAGGGGATCTTGATAGTCCAGATTTTCCGTGAAATACCCGGCCCGGGCCTGCCACACGGTTGAATTGCCGGTCTTTTTCCAATGCAGCGCCAGCCGGGTGAACCGGTCGGCCTGCACGGCTTCGCTCCGGGTTTGGGTCAGGGTCGGCGGAATTTCCCGGTCGGCTTTCTGACGCCATACCCGAAGAACAGCTTCCTGGCGGGATGCGATCTTCCAGCCCAATTCCTGGAAGATGCCGGTTTGGCGCACTGCGGCATTTGGCTGTTTTTTTGATGGTAAGGAAGGCGCCGGTTGAAAGGGAAAGTCATTGTCCGAATGTTGAAGAAACGGCCGGGTGCTGCCGAAAAAATCGCCTTTCCCGTACCGGATCACGCCGGCATAATCCCGCCGGCCGAAGCTACCTGATGCAGCCAGCAAACGGGCGCTTAACCCGGTCTCTTCGGGATGATGATTGTCCAGAAGGACGGCTCCGCCGACCGCGCCGCTCCCCCAGGTGGAACCGCCTCCGCCATACGAAACAGCCAGGTCGTCAAACAGAACTGCGGGTAAAAGAGAGAAATCCAGCTGCCCCAGCATTGGGCTTTGGATGGGCAGTCCGTTCCAGATGACCGCCGTCTGACCTGCGCTGCCGCCCCGGATGGAGGAAGTCGCCAGGCTGCCCGGCCCGTAATCCTTGATATAAATGCCCGGAACCGTCTTCAGCCTGTCCGCCAGGTTATCGGCCATAGAAAACCCGGTAGCCGCACTGTCCATCGTTCCGACATGGGCGCCCACCGGCCGGTCCCGCAACCTGCCCGCCAATACTTCCACTTGCGGCAGGACAGACCATGCACTGTCTGACTGACCAATGACCGACCAGCTGGACAAAACTGCCGCAACAAGAAAGTAGACCCCTTTCCGGAACCTATGCGAATCCGAAATGACTGCCATAGCAAAGGTTTGAACCCCGCTTGCAGGTCAAAAGGTATAAACGGTTACAATTCAGAGGAATACAAACTCCGCCGGATTGCCTTTTCGCTGCCTTTCACCCGAAAGCATAGAAATATTTAACCGGTACATGGCAGGTCTTCTGACTTTCCCGATTGCCGGCGGCCTTCCCATCCTGGAAGGACAGTGGCTTGGAGATTCCGGCAATGTGAAGCGGCAAACAAACCGCATCGGGATTACAGCTGCGGGGACAGTCCCGGATTTGCACCGGATTCCCTTTTCATACAAAGCTGCTGCTGCAGCGCTGTAACCATCACCGGTACAAAGATAGGAAAAGGATTATTTTGGTTTATGGGTTTGGGGTGGTTTGTTTTGGTTTATGGTGGTTTATGGTGGTTTATGGTGGTTTATGGTGGTTTGTGGTGGTTTGGGGTGGTTTATTTTGGTTTGTTATTATTCGAGGCCAACGGGACCGTTCAGAATTTTGTATCACCGGATTTTTAGCATGCGCAGCTTGCTAAAAATCAGATCTTTGCGTCTTTGCGTCTTTGCGTCTTTGCGTCTTTGCGTCTTTGCGTGAAAACACTGGTTTGAACAATCTCCAATCAACAATGAATCCGCCTTTTCACAAGGCTATTGCAGACGGAGCAACAATAACAAAATGACCATACTACTGGACATTTTTGCAAAAGAGGCAAAGGAGGGGAGAGCCCGCCTTCGCTTGAGGCTTCGGCGGATGAGAGGGAGGGAGCGGGAGAGTGGGTGAAAAGCAATGCCTTCACCCACTCTCCCGCTCTCTAAGTCTCCCACTCTGCTCATTTTATCCAGCAGTATGCAAAATGACACTCCCCTGACTGCCGGTCCAATTCAAAAAAATTAAGTTTGCAATAAAAAAAAATGCCGGATAAAGCCACCATTGCCAATTGGTTCCAGCAACTGCAAAATGACATCTGCCGCCAGCTCGAAGCGGCCGACGGACGAGGTCGTTTCCGGGAGGATTACTGGGAACGTCCCGGCGGCGGGTATGGGTACAGCAGGGTCATTTTGGGGCAGCATATCGAAAAGGGCGGGGTCAATTTTTCAGCTGTCCACGGTTCGATGCCGGAAAAGATCTCCCAGGCGTTGCAAGTCCCACCGGGTAATTTTTTTGCTTCGGGGGTTTCCATCGTCCTGCATCCGGTCAATGCGCATGCGCCCATCATCCATATGAACGTCCGGTATTTCGAAATGGACCATGGAATCTGGTGGTTCGGCGGCGGCATTGACCTGACGCCGCATTATGTCGACCGCGAAGACGCGACCCGTTTTCACGGCACCCTCAAAGCGGTTTGCGACCGGCATCATTCAGATTATTACCCCGCTTTCAAAAAGTGGGCCGACGATTATTTCTTTATCCGGCACAGGGATGAAACCCGCGGCATCGGCGGTATTTTTTTTGACCGGCTGTCCAGTGAAGGTGGGTTTTCAAAAGACCAAAGGTTCGGATTTGTGCGGGATGTGGGCGAAGCATTCGCGCCATTGTACGCATCCCTGCTGAACAAGCATAAAGACAAGCCCGTTTCAGATCAGGAAAAAAACTGGCAGTACCTGCGTCGCGGCAGATATGCGGAATTCAACCTCGTTTACGACAGAGGTACCAAATTCGGGTTGGACACCGAAGGACGAACGGAATCGATTCTGATGAGCCTACCGCCCATGGCAGCCTGGGAATATGACCATCAGCCGGCGGCGGGAAGCCGGGAGGCGGAAACGTTGGGGTTGTTGCGGAAGGGGGTGGAGTGGGTGTAGGAGGGGGTGAGAGAGTGAGAGGGAGAGAGAGTGAGAGAGAGAGAGAGGGTGAGAGAGGGATTTGCTCATTGAGTTTGGTGGAATACTGGGCCGGCAACTTTTGCGCTGATCAACGCGGGCTTTGTGATTTCCTTATGGGCCTTATGGTTAAAAAGATCAGTCGCAGAGAATGGTGATTTGTTCTGTCTGGATGGTATTGCTTTCGTGGCCGGCCTGATCCCGCATTTTTATGGTATAGAACATGGTATTGGTCGGGAAGGTCGTGCTTTTCACGCAGGCGGTACTGTTGGGAAACACGCAGCAGATGCCTGCGCCGGGTTTGTTGAGGATCTTGATGGTGATCTCCCCGCTGATGCCGTTGCCGGCGCCCTGACGGGTGAATTCAGGAATAAAAAAGGGCGTAACGGAATTATCGCGGCTGTCCATGACCGAAATATCGGGGATGCCGCTTTCGATATCCCGAAGGTCGCCGTCGCCGTCTGTGAAATTGAACCGGATCTCAAGGGTATCGAGGGGGGCGGTGGGACTGCCCTGGTGGACCGTTGTTTTGTTCATTCCGGCGTAGGTGATGACCGGTTCGTCCGGATATTCGGGCGCCTGAACGCAGGAGTTGGAAAGGGTCAGGGTCAATGCTATGGCCAGGAAGATCAATTTCGATCGCATATTTCCAGTTTATTTGTGATTTGACCTTTGTTTAGTAACCGAAAAATACGGATTTTAGTTTTTATTTGACCCGATTTCTCAAATAATAGCATTCGGTTTACATTTCTAGTGGCGCGAAATCTAAGTAGCACCATAGTTTCGGGAGGCTATTTTTTCGACCGGCAAGGCGCGAGGAGGGAGCATAGCGGGACTCTGTGACGGACGAGCAACGCAGCAGGTCGGAAAAAGAGGCCGCGAAACTTGAGTGGTATCTAGATTTCGCGCCACTAGACGACCGGGTGTTCAAGGATTTCAACATTATGCAACATCCGGAAGCGCGCCGAAACGAATTGTCTGCGAGGATCCAGGAAATGACGATGGTCCAATTTCCGGACCTGGCCATGGCGGTTTTTGCTTTCCAATATGCGTACAACCCCCTGTACCGGCGTTTTTGCGAGCTGACGGGCCGAACGCCGTCGACCGTCACCGGTTGGGAAGAAATACCTTGCCTGCCCATCCGTTTTTTCCGGAGTCAGACCATCAAAACCGGCGAATGGGAAGCTGAGGCCGTTTTCTCCAGCAGCGGCACGACCGGTCAACATACCAGTTACCATCATTTGCGATACCTGGACTGGTACCGCACTCTCTCCCGGAAGGGATTTGAATATTTCTACGGCCCCCTCTCCGATTATACCCTGTTTGCGCTGTTGCCGGCCTATCTGGAACGATCGGGCAGCAGTCTGGTCTTCATGGCGGACGACTTCATCCGGCAAACCGGCAAGCCCGAAAGCGGCTTTTTCCTGGACGATACCGAAGCGCTGCTGTGGCAACTGGCGATCACTAAAGAAGCCAGGCGACCGTTCATCCTCCTGGGCGTCAGTTTTGCCCTCCTGGACCTGGCCGAACGCTTTTCTCCCGATCTTTCCGGCGGCATTGTCATGGAAACCGGCGGCATGAAGGGCCGCAGAAAGGAGATCACCCGCCAGGAGTTGCACGGCATCCTGACCGATGGGTTTCACCTGACCGGGATCCATTCCGAGTACGGCATGACCGAGTTGCTCTCCCAGGGATGGTCCAAGGGCCAGGGGATCTACCGCCCCTCTCCTACCCTGCGCGTCCGTTGCCGGGACATTACCGATCCGTTCTGCCTCAGGGATTGGGGCCGCACAGGCGCCGTAAACGTCTATGACCTCGCCAATCTGGACACCGTCAGCTTTATCGCCACAGACGACCTCGGCAAGGTTTATCCCGATGACTCCTTTGAAATTTTGGGCAGATTGGATGCGAGTGATATCCGGGGGTGCAATTTGTTGGTGGATGCTTGATACTTGGCTCTGGATGCCGGCCAGGTTCCAGCATCATCCAGCATCCAGCATCCAGCATCAAGTATCCAGCATCAAGTATCCAGCATCAAGTATCCAGCATCAAGCATCAACTCATCCGCTTCAAATAATCCTCCCGGACCGGCTGGAACACGTCCAGCACAATGCATTCCGTATGGGCAAAGCCGCTGTGCAGGGTGTTGGAAGGGATGACCACCGCGTTTCCGGGCCCCAGCATATGCGTTTCGCCGCCGACGGTCATTTCCAGTTTTCCGGACAGGACATTGGTGATCTGCTCGTGCGGGTGGGAATGCTCCTGGAGTTGGCGGCCTTCTTCGATCCGAAACCGGATGACCGACATGGTTTCACTGTGGATCATCCTGGCGTGGAATCCCGGGAAGAGTTCAACCTCGGGGATGTCATCTACATTGAGGAATCGCTGTTTCATGAAGGGTCGATTTTTCTGGCTTTGCGGGGTTTTTCCCCGGTTTCATGCCGCTTGATGTATTCCGCCAGCAGGGCATCCCGCTGTTGTTTTTCCTTGCGGCCTGCTTTACCGTACATCCCGGCTTTCATCCTTTGCCGAAACCCTTCGTACAGGGACACGGCACAGGCGACCGAAATATTCAGGTTCTGGACAAATCCCATCTGCGGGATCAAAAAATTCCCGTCTGAATAGGCTAAGGCTTCCTTTGACAGCCCGTCGCGTTCATTGCCGAACAACAGTGCTGCAGGTTTGGCCAGGTCAAGTTCGTAGAGGGAAACGGATTCCTCCGCCAGGTGGGTGCTGAAGATCCGTTTGTAGTCCCGCTTGACGTGTTCAAAACAGGCTTGTATATCGGTGTAATAATGGACGTCAACCCAGCGGCGCGCGCCGGCAGAAGTTCGCTTGCCCAGGGCAATATGATCCGGCGACAGTTGCGGTTCGGTGTACAGAACAAAGATCTCGCGGATGCCCACCGATTCGCACGACCGCAGCACAGCGCCGATGTTGTGAGCATCGTGGACATTTTCCAGGATGACGGTGAGGTCAAACTGGCGATTTCGGACTACTTCCTTGAATCGTTCCAGTCGCTCCTTTTTCACGACACGTCAATTCACCGGTTGGAACTGGTAGTTGTAGAACCGCAGGATGTTCACAAACTTGTTCTCAAATTGCAGGACCCTCGGCAGTTCAACCCCGGAAGTGGTACCGACCCGGATCACGGGTTCGATCTGGAACCTGGTGTGGAGCGCTTTGGTCGGTTCCTCGTTGAGGAAGTACTGGAACTTGGTGCCGTGTTTCTTCAGCATGCGGCCGCAATAGAGCGTAAGGTCATAGCCCAGGAAAGCCTCCTCTTTCGGAATGGCGCCGAAGCGGTCGTAGAAATTCTGTTTGAACAACCGGATCTCCGGCGATAGCGGATCGAGATAGCTGCTCACGCTGATATGGACGTTGAGTTTGTCGTAATAATCGAAATCGATCCTTTCAAAATCCCGCCATTGGGGCATGCCGTAAACGATGATGTTCTCGTATTGCTCGCGGCTCAGGTCGATCTTGCGCAGCAGGCTGTAAACGAAGTTTTCCTCCCAGTTTGGAATGATGAACACCGTGGTATCGGAAAGCTGGATAAAGGGCAGCATGTTTACATTGTCGAGCGCTACGGACTGGTCGGTAATGATCAGCTCGGAAAGCGGCGCCACATTGACGCTGCCCGCCCATTTTTTGTACTCATCCTGAAAATAGGTGAGCCTGGCCCGTTCTGCGGCATTGTCACGGCTCACCAACACGATGTCTTTGGGGGCATGGTGTTTCAGGGCGTGGTCCATGATGGCCTGGCAGTGGGTTTCCAGGGAAGGGTTGATCTGCACGTAATTCTCGTTATCCTCGCTCGCCGAATTGGAGGAAGAGCTCTGCGGAGATACCAGAACAATATCCTTGTCTTTGGCATACCGTGCCAGGATCGTGACATTGTCGCGCCGGTACGGCCCGATGATCAGGTGAGCGGCAGCCAATTCCTTATTGGTCTTGGTCAATTGCGTGACGGTTTGATCGCTGGCCTTGCTGTCGATGGCCGACACATTCAGCCGGATCCCCTCCTGGGAGAGCACATCCAGGGCCATTCTGGCGCCTGCATAGAAATGGAGCGCCCAATAGGAATTTTCGTAGATGGTCGCATCAAGCGCGTTGAACCGGTCGGTGAGGAACGGCAGCACATACGCGACGTTGTAGGCCGACAGCAACTCGGAATTGTGTTCCTTTTTGCCGATGGGTTGGTTCGGATTGGCCGGCACGTCCACGCTTTGGTCGGAGGTGATGGGCGGATAGGTGGTTGCGGCCACTTCCTTCCACATGATGGTATCCATCTTCTCCATGACCACTTCCTCAACGGTTACCCAGGTACCGGTGACGGGGTCGTAAACGCGTTTACCCTGGATGGCGTCCAATTCCTCTTTTGAGCGATCGGTTCCCGGGGTGGTTTGCGCTTTTTTGAACAATTCGCAGGAGGCCAGCAGAAATGGGATGCAGGCAAATGCCAGAACCATTAACAGTTTATTCCCATTCAATTGTAGCCGGCGGTTTGGTGCTGATATCATATACGACCCGATTGATGCCTTTGACATGGTTAATAATTTCGCTGGAAACAGCGGCTAAAAATTCGTGCGGCAGACGGCTCCATTCGGCGGTCATGCCGTCTACGGAGTTCACGGCGCGCAGGGCAACAGCTTGTTCGTAAGTTCTTTCATCGCCCATCACGCCGACTGATTGTACCGGTAATAGAACGGCTCCGGCCTGCCAAACCTGATCGTAAAGATCGAATTTACGCAGATATTTTAAAAATATAGCATCCGCTTCTTGCAAAATCGCCACTTTATCGGGCGTCACTTCTCCCAGAATACGGATGCCGAGGCCCGGGCCGGGGAACGGATGCCGCCCCAGGATGGACTGCGGAATGCCCAGCTCGGCGCCCACGCGGCGCACTTCGTCCTTGAACAGCATGCGGAGCGGCTCGACGATCCTGAGCTTGAGGTGCTCGGGCAACCCGCCGACGTTGTGATGGGATTTGATGGTAACCGACGGGCCGTGCACGGATACGGATTCGATAACGTCGGGGTATATGGTGCCTTGTCCCAGCCAGGATATCTCCGGGTGGGCTTCGGCTTCTTCTTCAAAACATTCGATGAACAGGCGGCCGATGATCTTGCGTTTCTGCTCGGGCTCCTTTGCGCCGGCCAGCGCATCCCAGAAGCGGTGGCGCGCGTCGATCCCCTCTACATTCAGGCCGATGGACCGGTAAACGCTGAGCACTTCGCCGAACTCGTCCTTTCGCAGCAGGCCGTTGTCCACAAAAAAGCAGACCAGGTTTTCGCCAATGGCCCGATGCAGCAAGGTAGCCGCTACCGTGGAATCGACCCCGCCGGAAAGCGCCATCAGGACGTGGTCGTCGCCGATCTTTTCCTTCAGTTCGGCTACGGTATGCTCTACAAAAGAGGCGGCTGTCCAGTCCTGACCGCACCCCGCGATATTGACCGCAAAGTTGTGCAGTACGGCCGAGCCGTCGAGACTGTGCGTAACCTCCGGGTGGAACTGGAGGCAATAAACGGGCGCCTCAAAAGCGCCTTCTCTTGCCTTGAACGCTGCGATCTCAACGCTGTCCGTTCCTGCGATCAGCTCGAACTGTTCAGGCAAGCGGCTGATGGTATCCGCGTGCGACATCCAGACCTGGGAATCCCTCGCCATACCGTCGAGGATAGGATCCGGTTGAAAGATGCGGGTGAGGTTGGCTTTGCCGTATTCCCGTTTTTGGGACCGCTCCACCTGACCGCCGTAATAATCGGCGATGTATTGCGCGCCATAGCAAACCCCCAGTACCGGGTAGCGGCCGATGATGGGCTCCAGGTCGATGCGCAGAGCATCCGGCTCTTTGACCGAGAACGGGCTGCCGGACAGGATCACGGCCTTGATGGAGTCGTCCGGCTCGGCCGGAAAGCGGTTATACGGCAGGATTTCGCAGTAGATATTGAGTTCCCGCACCCTCCGGGCGATCAACTGGGTGTATTGGGAACCGAAATCGAGGATCAATATGCGCTCATTCATCGCGCAAATATAGGAAGTTGTTTGTTGCGGGGTGTATTTGGGGGCGGAAACTTCAAATAGCGGGGTTTCAGGAATGTGTGGATTTTTGGATCGTAAAAATTGAAAAGGTGGGTAAAAATAAGGATTGTCCCAAAGAATCCTTTTTATTCGTGAATAATGATTGAGGCGTTATTAAGTTCTACTAGTTTGTGTCCCTCTTCAAAAGCCCTACCAAGTTAAGCCAGTTTTTCAGGGATATAGGTAAATGAGCGTCGACAATAAACTTCATTAGTTATGCAGCTTTCACATCCAGAATACTTTTTACTTTCATTAGTTTTGCTGCGAAAGCCAGGCAGGCTAAAATATCTTCTTTCTCCAGATCAGGATAATCTTCCAGGATTTCCTGATGTGTCATTCCGGCGGATAACAGATCCAGAATGATCTCCACTGGGTAGCGCATATTTCGAATAGTCGGTTTTCCGAAGGAAACGTTCGCGTTGATTGTAATCCGGGCCAGCAAATCTCTTTCTTGCATCTTGACAAAGTATTTAACATGCAATTTACTACTATTTACCCAAATGTGGCAACTGAAAATATTATTACTTCAGAGGCATGCCCATGGCATAGTGATTTTCCTGGGTGATCTCTGCCTCGTTTTCGGGGGTGGGGTCACTGGTAAAAAATCTCCTGCGACAAGCCAATCGAAAGCCCTACAAAAGCTTAAAGCAACGCCCTATAGACACTAGCCAAATACCAAAATCCTTTTAATGGAGAAGGCGACCCGGCCTATTTCAAAGAGATCCATATGCGCTCATTCATCGCGCAAATATTGGAAGTTGTTTGTTGCGGGGTGTATTTGGGGGCGGAAACTTCAAGCTGCGGGTTTCAAGGGTGCGTGGTTTTTTTGAACACTTCCGGGAATTTGACTCAGTCGGCCGCCTTTTGCCATGTCCAAAATTAAAATTTTTGAATTGTAACAGCGTCCGATCTATTTTGGGGCCGAAACTCGTATTCCTCCCGCGTTCCCTATCTTTGTACAAACAATTGAACAAAACGTCCGGCAGCAAAGCGCCCTGCGCATTGACCCGGATCACAAATTACGACTATTATGATCAAACGGATGTGTTATTGTTTTGCCGCGATCCTGCTTTCGGCCTGCGGCAAAGAAAACACGGTACAACAGGATGCGCCTGCCTTGTTCTCCTTATTGTCAGCAGACCAGACCGGCATCCATTTCAAACAAAACACCTCCCTCCACCCCAACGATGTCGCCGGCATCTCCTCCGGCGGCGGCGGCGTAGCGGCGGGAGATATCAATAACGATGGATTGCCCGACCTGCTCTTCTCCGGCGGCGTCCAGAACAGCGGCCTGTTTCTGAACGAAGGCGACCTTCACTTCAAAGACATCACCAAAAGCGCCGGCATCAAGGATTTTGAGGAAGGGGATGCGTATACGGAATGCGTCAATTTCGTGGACATCAACGGCGACGGATTCCTGGACATCTATATCACCAAGCTGGGCATCGCAGGAGATTTCAAAACGGGTCAATTCACCGATTTCGGCGCCAATCTCCTGTATGTCAACAACGGCGACCTCACTTTCACGGAAAAAGCCAGGGAATACGGCCTCGACCTGATCGGGCAGACCATCGCGGCGCAATTCTTTGATTACGACAATGACGGCGACCTCGACGTTTACTTAATTCAGGGTTCCGAACCCGGTTCCACCTTCAACTTTATCTATTACGAGAAGAAACCGGCCTTCAAATGGTTCCGGGATATGATGTTGGAGAACCAGGACGGCCGTTTCGTCGATGTGACCGACCGGGCCGGCATCCTCAACCAGCGCAATATCGGATTGAGCATCTCCATTTCGGATATCAATAATGATGGTTTTCAGGATATTTACGTGGCCAATGACTTTTTCGGCCGCGACTACTTCTACCTGAACAACGGCGATAAAACCTTCCGGGAAGCCTTTAAAGAATATTTCAGTAAAAGCCCGATGTCGTCCATGGGTTCCGACTTCGGCGATGTGGATGATGACGGTTATGACGACCTGTTTGTAGGCGAAATGATGCCCTCAACCTACCAGCGGCAAAAGACCAATCTGGTGCCGTTTTCCATCCAGGTTTACGAACAATGCGCCCGCGAGCAGGCGCCCCAGTACACGCGGAACATGCTGTCGCGCAATTTCGGCGGCAAACGGTTGCGGGACCTCGGCTTTTTTGCCGGCGTGTACGCCACGGAATGGAGCTGGTCCTCCTTCTTCTTCGACGCCGACCTCGATGGCCGCAAAGACCTGTTCATCGCCAATGGCATCCGGCGCGATATGACCAATATGGATTATGTCAAGAGCAATTTCGGCGAATCCTATACCGAAATGGCCAACCCGGTAAAACAAAAGGAGGCCAACCTGGTGAATATCCCCTCGGTGACCACACCGAATTTCATTTTTAAAAATGGCGGAGACTTTCAGTTCAGCGACGTGAGCAAGGACTGGGGCCTGACCGATAAAGTGCATACGCGGGGCGCTACCTACGCGGACCTGGACAACGACGGCGACCTGGAGCTGATCTGGAATAACCTCGACGCACCGCCGTCCATTTACAAAAATCTGGCGCGCGAAAAAACGGGCAATCACTACCTCAAACTCCGCCTGAAAGCCGCCGGCCGGAATACCTTCGGGATCGGCGCCCGGGTGGAAATCCGAAACGGCCATGGGGAAAAGCGCTTTTTTGCCCTCCGCAACCAGCGGGGATTCCAGTCGACGCCGGAGCCGGTCATCCTCGCCGGGCTCGACCGGGCCGCCGCGGCCGACAGCGTGATCGTGTATTGGCCTTCCGGAAAAACAACCCTTCACCCCGGCCTGGCAGCCGACCAAACCCATTTGCTGGAGGAAAGCGGTTCTGATGACTGGACGCCGGCACCGGCGGCAGTTCAACCTTTTTTCAGCGCCGAGAACCTGATCCAATACGCACACCCCGAGAACCATGATTACGTCGATTTTAAAAATGAACGGCTCATCCCGAGGACTTACTCCAAAATGGGCCCTTATATCGCTATAGGCGACCTCAACAACGACGGACGCACCGACATTTATATCACCGGAGCAGGCGGTAAAACCGGAACGGCCTGGTTCCAAACCGCTTCCGGCACATTTTCCAAACGGGAATACGCCACCCGGCCTCCGATGGCCAACCTGGAGGAATACGCGCCTTCCATTTTCGATTATGACGGCGACGGGCACAATGAATTATTTCTCACCTACGGCTCCAATGAAAACGGCGCCCTGATCGGGAAAGGATTCTACCGGTTCGATGCCGGCGGACAATCCACCATTTTGCCGCTACCCGGCATGGCCACCGATCAGCTCATCATTTTTGCTACGGCAGCCCATGCCGATATCGACGGCGACGGCGACCTGGACGTTTTTCTGGGCGGACTGCTCAAACCGGGAGAATTCGGCCATATGCTCAGGTCCTACCTGTTCCTGAATGACAAAGGTCAATACACCGAGGCCGGCGCGTCGTGGTCCAAAGACCTGGCCAATCCGGGAATGGTCCACAAAGCGGTTTTTGCCGACATCAACGGGGATCAACGCCCCGACCTGATCCTGGCCGGCGAATGGATGGGGATCCAGTACTATATCAATGAGGGCAACGGATTTTCCAAACAGGAAATACCGGGAACCAAAGGACTCTGGAACACCCTTGAGGCTTTTGATGCGGACGGCGACGGCGATCTGGATCTGATAGCCGGGAACCTGGGCAAAAACCAGCTTTGGCGCGCTTCCGCCTCCAAACCGCTGACCTTGCTGGCCGGCGATTTCGACAAAAACGGCAGCCTGGACCCGCTCATTTTCTACTACCAGGGCGATACCCGGGGGGTGTTCTCCAACCGGGACCTTTTCGTCAGCCAAATGCCGTTGATGAATAAGAAATACTGGAATTTCAGTGATTTTGCAAATGCTTCCTACAACAATATCCTGACGCCCGAAGAGCGCGCCGACGCCAAGACCTATGACGCGGAGGAACTGGAAACCTGCCTGTTCATCAACGACGGCGGAACATTTTCGCTGAGGCGGCTGCCCGCCATGGCCCAAACATCTGACTGCGAGGCCATTCTTCCCTTTGATTTCAACAAGGACGGCCATGTCGATCTGCTGTTGGCCGGCAACTCCAACCAAATGCATTACGAAAGCGGCAATATGGACGCCTCGGAGGGATGGCTCCTGATCGGGAAAGGAGATGGGAGCTTTACGGCACATGATGCCGGTGAATTCGGGCTGGATCTTTCCGGTTTTGTCAGGGATCTGGACATGATCGAGGTGAACGGCGCCAATTTTCTGATCGTTGCCAATAATTCCAGCGCTGTGCAGACATACCGGCTGCGATAGTGTAAGTCAGGAGGCAACTCGAAGTTGCTGCTTCCTGACCTCAAAAAAGAAGGCTGCCCGGAATCCCGGACAGCCTTTTTTCGGGGTTTTCACCCGATTATTTTTCAGTAACGGTAAGTCATTGGAAAAAGATTTTCGGAATTGTTTCCGTCAACCATCCGCCGTCTACCGTCAACCGTCAATTTATTTATCCCACCAAACGGGCACGTTCTGTTCGTCGCCGCCCATTTTGGATACCTGAGCGTCATAGTTGGAGCCGTTCAGGTCGCGCTCGGTCGTCGGATAGTCGTAACGAACCGGAATGGTGCCGAACTGGTTCAAAGGCACCGGAGCCGGAACAAGGGTAGGATATCCCGTCCTTCTCCATTCGGCCCAGGCTTCAAAGCCGTTCATGAACAGCGCCACCCATTTCTGGTATTGGATCTTTTTAACGGCATCAGCAGCGCTGTACTGGATTTCCGGCAGTGCGATGAAAGCGTCGTAAGCAGCCTGATCAAAAACGCCCCACTGTTCCCAGGAAGCTTTGATACCGGCCTTGTAGAAATCTTCAGCAGCAGCTTCGCCACCGCCGATCATGCCCAGGTGAGCAGCTTCCGCCATGCTGAACAGCAATTGGGCGCGCACCAGAATATAGGTCGGCGTGGTTTTCTGACGGATGGATTCTCCCAGGAAGGAAACCGAGTTCGGCGTAATGTTACCGGCCTGGTCCTGTTCGAGGCCATAAGGCATACCTTCATAGGATTGCGTGTTGACAGCCTTGTCAGCGAAAACCGGAATGCGCGGGTCATTGACGGACTTCATGTAGTCCATGAAAGGCTTGGCAATCGTCCAGTCGCGACGCGTTTCGAACGCATCTTCCCATGGGTTGTCATTGTTTTCGTCGGAAAGGTGGATATAGGTCACATTTTCGCCTTCTTCCAATACGCCGTCGCTCATGGCGGCTGCGAATTCGGACTTGGCTTTACCTGCGTCCACATTGCTCAGGCGAAGCGCCATGACCATCCGGATCGAGTTGGCAAACTTTTTCCACATGGAAAGATCGCCTTCAAACAGGATGTCACCGCTGATGGTACCGGATACATCCAGTGATGAAGCGGCAGACTTAAGCGTGGCAAAGATCCCGTCATAAACAGCCGATTGATCATCGAAGCCCGGCTTGAAGTTAGCCCGGCCCTGAAGCGCCTGCGAATAAGGGATATCGCCCCAAGCGTCGGTCATCATCCAGAAATACCAGGATTGCAGGATCTTGGCGATGGCAATCTGATTTTCGTTGCTGCCGTTGATCAGCTGCTTTTCTGCCGTTTCCGCATCGCTGTTCAGTTTGATGATTTCCTGAAGATCTTCCAGCGGCCCCTGATAGGTACCGTTGTAGCTGAAGTCGGAAGCCCCGTAGCGGGAGCTGTCGGTATAGTACTTCTGCGTAAGGTGCTGGACATATTCCAGCGGCTGGCTGGAAGCGACCTGCCCCGGCATCGACCTGATGGCAGAGGTAAACAAGGCCGCAGTACTCGGTGTGGACGGGTTGTTTCGGTCGATGTTCATATCGCCGAAATCCGAACAGGAACCGAGGAAAAGGGCCAGGGTCAGTGCGAATAACTTATAAATATGTTTATTCATGTTTTTAGCTTTTTATGGTCAAACAAATCCTGCATTAGAAAGAAAGGCCGATGTTGAAGCCAAAGGCGCGGGTCTGAGGCAGCTGACCGCCTTCATACCAGTATCTTTCCGTTTCGGACGGGTCAAACCCTTTAACTTTCGTGAACATCAGGGCCAGGTTGCGGCCGACGACCGAAACGTCCAGACGCTTGATGAACTTCAAGCCCAGCTTCTGCGTATCGAAGGAATAGCCGATGGCTACTTCGCGCAGTTTCAGGTAGGTTGCATCGGTCATCCATTCTTCACCCAGGCCGAAGAACTGCTTGTAGTAGGTATCAGCCGACAGGTAGATGTCGCTCGGTTGGCCGTTGGCCAGCAAACCGTCGGAACGTACGCCGCCGCCGTCAGCCGGATCGTCGCGCTTGTTGCCGCCGCGATCGTTAAGGCCAACCGTTTCAGCTGCAAGGCCGGAATAAGCGTTGAACATCCGCGTAACCGAGTAGTACTGACCGCCTTTCTGGAAGTCGATAGCAGCCGACAAGCGGAAATTCTTGAAGCGGATCTGGTTGATCAAACCGCCGGTGAAATCCGGAAGGATGCTGCCCAGTTCAACGTTTTCATCATACAGGAAAAGGCCGTTTTCGCCAACCAGGCGATTGCCGTTTGCGTCGCGGCGATAAGCGCGGCCGACAACGGTACCCCATTCTTCACCTACGCGGGCGTGAACGGAAATGCCCCTCCAGAAAGGACCGCCTTCGAAGCCGGAACCGCCGATTACGCGGGTATCCAGACCGTCAGCCAGTTCTTCCACAACGGATTCGTTTTTCGCCCAGTTCAGCGTGATATCCCAGTTGAAGTCGCGGGTTTTGATCGGCGTACCGGTCAATTGAACTTCCACACCCTGGCGGCTGATGTTACCGGCGTTGATGATGGCCGTTCCGAAACCGCTGGTCGGCGGCACGGTCAGGTTCAGGATCTGGTCGCGGTTGTCATCCCGGTAGTAGGTGAAGTCGAAACCAACGCGGTTGTTCAGGAATTTCATTTCCAAACCGGCTTCATGCGTAGAGGTCAAAGCAGGCTTGAGTTCAGCATTCCGGAGCGTATTGGGCACCGCCATTGCAGGAAGGCTTCCGTAGAACGTGTTGGACGGAGCGCTGTACACGGTATTGATCTGGAAGGCATCGATATCGCTGCCCACCTGAGCGAAGGAGTAACGAACTTTACCGAAGGAGAAGACCTTGCTGTTCATCAGTTCGGAGAACACGAAGGACGCACCGATCATCGGGTAGAGGTAGGAGTTGTTATCCTGCGGCAGTGCGGAAGACCAGTCATTGCGCACCGAGAATTCCAGGTAGAGCATGTTGTCATACCCCAAAGAACCGCGGCCGTAAACGCTGCGTACTTCTTTTTCCGAAACCAGATCGGAAACGTTCGGTTTGTCGATTGAGTTACCGATGTTGTAGAAGCCCGGGATAGCCAGACCACCTACCGTAGATGCTGCGTATGCTTCATTGTTATTGCGACGGATGTTGGCGCCCAGGTTGAAGTCATAGGACACTTTGCCGGCAACGCCGTCGTAGGAAAGAAGCGCTTCATAGTTCATTTCGTTCCGGTTGCCTTTGCCGGTGGCATAGAAAGGCGTACCCAGACCGCCTTCGGTGAAGCGGCTGTCGTTCCGGTAATCCAGCAGGTCGGTACGAATGAAACCTTGCAGTTTCAGGTGCTCCATCAGGTTCAGCGTAATGCCGAAGTTACCGTACAAGCGGTTTTCGTAGTAGTGAGGAGCATTTTCGTACAGATCGTAATACGGGTTATCCCAGTACAGCGGGCGGGTATCTTCCGGGCTGCTGATGTTCCAGGAGTTGAAAGAACCGTCTGCGTTCTTGTAGTTCCGCAGTTTTTCAATAACCGTCTGGCGCTGGAACCACTGGTTGAAGCTGCCGGTCAGGCCTGCGCCGTAACCTTCCAGGATATTGCCTTTCTGATAGGTGTGCTGGTAGTTGACGTTGGCTGAAACCGTGATCAGCTTGCTCAGGTCAAAGTTGCCGTTTACCGACAGGAAGTTCTTCTCCTGGCGGGTATTGGGCAGTACCAGTTCGCGGGTAATGTTGTTGTAGTTGATCCGGAAGGAATAATCATCCCCGCCGCCGTAGAACGCCACGTTGTTGTTCAGGTTCATACCTGTTTCGAAGAAGTCGCGCACGTTGTCCGGTTGGGGAGCGAACGGTACTTCCTTGCCGAAATCGGGGGTGCCTTCGTACCAGCTGTAGTACGGGCGGTACGGCGTTCCGTCAAGACGGGGACCCCAGCTTTCGTCAGCTGAGTAGTCGATGATGTTCTGACCGTCGAAAGCAGCCCAGCTGGCCGGGTGGATGGCCGGGTTGTAGGAGAATTGGATGAACTCCTGGTCATAACCGCCGCCGTACTCGTTCTGGTATTCCGGCAGGAGGTTGACGTTGTCAAACGTCGAAGAGGAATTCACATCAATCCCCAGGCCACTGCCTTTGGCGCCTTTCTTGCTGGTGATCACCACCACACCGCCGGATGCGCGGTTGCCGTAGAGGGCGGTAGCGGCAGGGCCTTTCAGAACGGATACCGATTCAACGTTATCCAGGTTGACGGCGGATGCGCTCACCGGCGTTCCGTCCAATACATAAAGCGGATCTGAACCTGTGATGCCGTTTACACCCCTGATCCGGATGCTGCCTTCGCGGAAACCTGCTGAAGGCGAACCGACGAGCTGAACACCGGCAGCCTTACCGCTGAGCGCGTTGATCAGGCCGGAGCTGCGGGAAATGTTGAGGTCTTTCTGGTCGACCTCCTGCACGGCATAAGACAGTGATTTCTTTTCACGGGTGATCCCTAAGGACGTTACGACCGCTTCCGTCAAGGTGATCCCTTCGCTGAGGGTCAGGTTGAGAACCGTCTGGGTTCCAACTTCAACCTCTGTGGTTTCAAAGCCAGTGTAGCTGACTACCAAGGTAGTAGCACCTGCGGGGACCGTAACGTTGTACGTGCCGTCAATATCAGTGACAGTACCTGTGGTGGTACCTTTTACCAGAATACTGGCGCCGATGAGCGGCTCTCCAGACTGGTCGGTAATGACACCTGTCACCGATTTCTGCGCCATAGCAACGCCGAAGGCGCCGACCACTAGCGCAAAGGCTAGGAAAAGTCGTTTCATACTAGTTTGTTTTGATGAATAAATAATTGCGATTTATCTCAGGATAAATTTGTCTTTGTTTTTGGGACTACGGGCAGTCAGATAACCCGCTTGATTTTGAATGACAAATCGCATTTTACGCCAAAAAAAGCATCAACAGATTGTGCGACCCATAAAATGGTTTTCAACAATTCGAGTTTTTTCGTTCTTGGGATTATCAGATCGGGGTCAGGTGCCGCTTTCTGGACATTTTGCTTTGATAGTAGGAATCATGTGGCGTTTTTCAGGAATAAGGCGAAATTTCGCTCAAAGTTATGGACTTTTTTACCATTAACTAATACGATTTGCCTGCCCGAAATGCTGCCTTTATCAAAACATTTTTTTAAATACTTGACATTCAATAATTTACAACAAAATCAAAAAAATCAAAATTTTCAGGATACCAGTTTTCTGAGGTACATCTGTATCGTGTTTTGCAAACCGAAATACAATGCATCACTGATGAGCGCGTGCCCGATCGAAACTTCGAGCAAGCCTTCAACGTGATG
>WBZL01001704.1_pt1 | contig 22376 bp, 14 predicted proteins | sample 5204291 | NCBI WGS metagenome assembly WBZL01 (sample SAMN12344345, study PRJNA552823) | activated sludge metagenome | biome: Activated sludge suspended growth; feature: Nitrification reactor; material: Wastewater; isolation source: activated sludge from nitrification reactor of wastewater...
TTTTCTTTGCCAAGCTTTCTGGCGCCTGCCCATAGTCACGCTGAGCCTGTCGAAGCGTGCGAGGGGTCGTTCAAAAGAAAGCGGAATAACTTCTTGCAGCATATTTCGTCAAACATTTTACCTAAAGAAATTCCAACGTTTTGGACAGATATGATCATAACTGAATTTGTAAATCAAATTTCCCAATCATAGCAGACCCAACTTTGCACAGCTCAATGTGGTAAATCAACATAATAAAAATATGAAGCTAACAATCATTCGATCACACTGAATATTTCATCCACCGGTTTTTTAATTCTTGGAATCACTTCCTTATCCGGTTTTCCGATTGCTACAAATGCTATGAGTGAGTATGGCTGTTTTATGCCTATGAGTTCACTCAGTTTCTCTTTGGCAACCATTGCACCTGTCTGCCAGCATGCGCCGTAGCCCATATCAACTGCTGCAAGAAGAAGATTTTCTATGGCTGCTCCCATTGTTTGAATGTCAGGATAGTTTCTGAGTTTGTTGATGTCGCTGTGAGAGTATGAAGTCTGCGCAAGAACATTGTCAATCACAGCCGTATATGGTTCTGCCAGAACCGCTATCAAAGCAGGGGCTTTTGTAAAAATAGAGGAAAACATTTCCACCGAATTCGTTACGTTTTCTGTTATCCTCTCATCGTTCTTCGGAAGTATCTCATCGTACTTTGCCTTTACTGCATCTGCCATTTTTTGGATCAGATCCTTATTCTTGATTGCAATAAAACTCCATACTTCTTTACCGCCAATGCACGGCGCACTGCCCGCTATCCTCACCATTTCCCTGAGAGCTGCCACGGGAACAGGTTCGCTCGTGAAGCTTCTTACTGAAGTTCTTTGACTGACAACCTTTGAGAATTCCATCTTATCATCAATTTTTAATTTGTAAAAAATAATCGGATGCTGTTGATTTATGTTTACATGCTGTGAATGTTTCTCTTCATTTCAAAATTAGTCTCCTTGCCTGAAGAATGAAAAGCAAAATGATTTGACAGTGCATTGATTCATAAAAGATGTAACAATGGCATGTGTCAATGGAATATAGAGATAACCGCAGAGGCACAAAGTTTTCGCAAAGGTCGCAGAGGTTGAGTCTGTTAGATCTTATTAATTTTGATAGATCTCCGCGAACTTTGCGCCTTCTCTGCGAACTCCGCGGTTAACTATCACTCATGATTATTTGTAATGGAATAAAGAGCAAACCGCAGAGGCACAAAGTTTTCGCAAAAGTCGCAGAGGTTGAGTTTGTTAGATCTTATTAATTCTGATAGATCTCCGCGAACTTTGCGCCTTCTCTGTGAACTCCGCTGTTAGAAATCACCCATGATTATTTGCAATGGAATAAAGAGCTAACCGCAGAGGCACAAAGTTTTCGCAAAGGTCGCAGAGGTTGAGTCTGTTAGATCTTATTAATTCTGATAGATCTCCGCGAACTTTGCGCCTTCTCTGTGAACTCCGCGGTTAATTATCACCCATGATTATTTGCAATGGAATAAAGAGATAACCGCAGAGGGCACTAAGTTTTCGCAAAGGTCGCACAGGTTGAGTCTGTTAGATCTTATTAATTCTCATAGATCTCCGCGAACTTTGCGCCTTCTCTGCGAACTCCGCGGTTAACTTATGTTCGGCTTCTTTGGTTTGAGTCCAACACTAAAACATTCGGATGATGATCAGGATCACTGCAACGGCAACTATGGTCGTGTAGATGATCTTATTATATTTGGCAAGCCAGTTAGGAAGGAAGATATCAAAGTTTTCCTTTGTTGAATCAGAATACTTGCGGGCAACAACAGTGACGGGACATATGTTCTTGAACACAAGCAATATAACGCCTTCAAGAATGATGATTCCCAGGCATATCCATGTCCAGACATTTATGTTGCCTGTTACGGCTGTGTATAGCAGATAGAATATTACAATATTGAAGAAGATCCAGATGATAGTATGAATCAGCTTCACTGCGTGAAGTTTGGCAGCAGGTTTCATTGAAGCTTATTAAAAAAAATTGTTGGCATTTTACCCCCCGGACTGAAGCCCGGGACAACAAATACTAAAGCCCAAGGCAATAGCATACCGCAACACACATCTTAATTTGTTCAGTGTAAATCAACTACCTGAACCTGTATATCCTTTTCAATTCTTCAAACACATTATATACAATTGGACAAATGGAGTAATTGTTAATCACGCTATACAGTCTTGATACAAAAAGAGACTTGTGCAAATGGGGAAATGATCTGCAATCTTTGGGACGATTCTCGTATATCGTGCACTTGCAATCGGAAAAATATCTGCATGGGGTTTGGTTCAGATATCTCAATTTTTCTGATGTATCTTCTTTGGTGAATTTCTCGATAAATGTTTTCTCAGATTCATTCTCCAGTTGTGCCATGAATTTTATATCCTTTCTGCTAACAGACGGATACATTGTGGTACAGCAGTTTCCGCAGGCAGTGCAGTCGATCCTGCCTGAGATATCTTCATACAACCGGTGTACTTGCTTGTCAAGTTTGTTCTCACTTACTCCCTTAAGGAAGCTTCTGAATCTATAATTCTGATCCTCCTTTACTTCACCTTCGAGTTTGATCTTTTGAAGATCAAGTTCAAGCGGTTTCATTGCTCAATAGTTTTTTGTTTGAGTGTATTTGTCAACTCTTATACACTCTTCGAAATGTTGATTATCTCGATTCCTTTATCGGGGTGCCGTATTTGGAAATCAAGTTTTTGTATTCATCCGCAAATGACTTCTTCTTATGATGTTCTTCCTGGTTAAGGATATATCTACGAACAGCATCTAAACCGGACTCGCTGGCAGAAACTGCAAAGTAATCATCCTGGCAAAGAAGTTTGTCATTCAAAAAAGGTTGTCTGTTCTTTGTCGACCACACATAGTGAATCCACACTCTTAAGTAAGGCATAATGTCTTCTCATTTTGTTCATTATTATTCGTTAATGTTCATATGATCTTGTGAATCACAATGAAAATTAGTTCTGCAATTCAAAATATGCAGTACAAATTCTTGTGATTAAGCTCTCCAGGGCTCAAGCCCGGGGCAATGAATGCTTGGATCTTGCGTTACAAGTCTGAAGATTGGGAACGGCAAGATATTTACCGTCCCAAAAATCCGGATTATTCATTCCGCCGGAGGAATCAACAAAAATCCCCAACCCGGCCTCAGTTTCCGGCACGTCTCCAAGACTTAGAAGGCGTGATAACAAGACAGGTCTATTCATAGACAGATGTGTAAATGGTTCTACCGGATCGTTTCCGCACAATCGGTGTTTGTGAGGCACAAAAGAAGATCAGGTGCAGTGATGGAAAACGAAATCTTTACATTCCATGATTATCTGATCATGGCCGGCCGTAATCGGTTAGCTGTTTGTTGAAACTTAAGACATGCCTCATCTTTAATTGTCCTGTTTCTTTTTGTATGTTGCTGAAGTAGCAACCCCAAGCCTGCAGTCATTATGGATTCTTACATTCTTGCCGAATGAGCTGAACATATGTGTGCAGATCATAGTTGTCATCACTTCCCGGCAAAGTCTTGCACATGATGAAAGATGTGTTTGATAGTGCCTTCGAAGAGGGGACTCAACGAAAACACTGATTGTCGAAATTTCATTGCTCCTTCCGGAAGTAATACGTCACTTCAGCAGAAGCATGGATCCGGATTCCCTGTATGTACCTGAGGAAAGCACACAGAAGTACAAGCCTCCCGGCAACTCCTCTTTGCTGTCGCTTAATCCGTCCCAAACTTCACTGTGCAAACCCGTTTTCATAACTCCGCTGTACAGAGTTCTCACTTTCCTGCCAAGCATGTCATAAATTACAAGTTCAACTTCAGTCGTATTCTGAATATCTACTGTAATAGTTGTACTTGGATTGAACGGGTTGGGAAAATTCTGCCTGAGCTCAAAACTGCGCGTGCTGCCAATATGGTGAGAACCAAAGGTCCCGGCATTTGTCCCGGCAGGCGCAAACTTGATCAGCCTCAAGTCGTGAACTCCTGCGCCGTATGACAATGTGTAACCCGCTAGTACAGCGCCTCCGTCTGAAGTCACTTCAACTGAATTGGCAGCGTCAGAAGCGGATCCGCCAAGTGTTTTGTTCCAAAGCATGTTGCCGTTAAGGTCTGTCTTTACAAACCATGCATCTTCACTGCCTGCACCAATTGACAATGTATAACCCGCAATGAAAAACCCGCCGTCAGATGTTGACTGTGCTATGGATTGTCCGTAATCTCTTCCGGAACCACCGATAGTACGCGTCCACAATTCGTTGCCTGCGCTGTCCGTCCTGATAAGAAACAGATCGTCAAGTCCCGCTCCCGAAGATGAAGTATAACCTGCGGCAGCATAACCTCCGTCAGAAGTCAGGCATACATCGTAAGCGCGGTCAACTCCAGTTCCTCCGAACGGCTTCTGCCATTGCATATTTCCCGAAGAATCAGTCTTGACAAGCCAGGCGTTACCGACCGCACCCGGCCCGTATGAGAATGTCCATCCGGCAACTATGTAACCTCCGTCTGATGTTTGTTTGACTGACCATGCACCGTCGGAACCGAAACCGCCGAGATTTCTGCTCCACAGCGTCTCGCCGGAAGCATTTGTTCTGACAAGCCACACATCCCTGCTACCTGATGTGAAAGAAGAAGAAACGCCTGCGATCAGGAATCCTCCGTCAGCAGTCTGAAGCAATGAATATCCTTCATCATCCTGAGTACCGCCGAAAGTTCTTGTCCAAAGCTGATTTCCGAGAGAGTCTGTCCTGACAAGATAAACGTCCTTGCCTCCTGCGCCGAATGAGCTTGTGTATCCTGCAACGGCAAACCCGCCGTCATTTGCCTGCACAACAGAGTAGCCTTCGTCATCATTATTGCCGCCGAATGTATTCATCCAGAGCAATTCTCCGTTCCTTGTTGTCTTGACAAGCCAAACCCTGCGTCCGCTTTGAGAACCGAATGAACGTGTATAGCCGGCCATGATAAGTGATCTGTCCGAAGTTTCTTTGACGGAATATCCCACATCTATGTTCGTGCCGCCGAAGGTCTTGGTCCATAAAGTATCCTGCGACTGCGAATAGCTTTCCGTGCATGATGACAGGATGACGATCAGGAATGCAAACAACAATGTTCCTCTGTTTCCATTTGGTTTTCCAAAAACTTTGCTCAGGCAGGACGGCAGATTTTGCATAAGTCCGTTAAATATTGATTGGTATTGAGTTTCACAAAAGTAGAATGCGTAAGATGAAAATGAAACGCTATTCGCTTGAGGGATTGCGACGTCATATCAGTGCTATTCATACATATCTGTCCAAAACGTTTGAAATTCTTTAAGTGAAAAGTTTGACGAGATATGCTGCAAGAAGTTATTCCGCTTTCTTTTGAACAACTACGCCGTCATATGAATCAAGAGTTGCTCTTTCTTCTGTAACTCATTTATACTAACTTTGACACCAATTACATTCCTGAAATCTCAATTAAAATCCAATCTGCATGTCAAAATATCTTGCAATCCTGATGCTGGTCATTCTTTCATCATGTTCTCAGCAGCAGAAGTCCGAAAATAAAAGAGATCCGAATGCCGCGGTAATGTATTACAACGGCGACATTATCACAATGGAAGGTGATGAACCGAAGTATGTGGAGTCTGTTGTAGTGAAAGACGGGAAGATCCTTTTCGCAGGCGAAAGCAAAGAAGCGATGAAGCAGGCCGGCAAAGGCCATGTAATGGTTGACCTCAAAGGCAAGACAATGCTTCCCGGATTCATAGACGGCCACAGCCACATCCTTATGTATGCGGCGGAACTGATGAACGGAAAGCTCAATCCTCCTCCTATAGGAAACGTAACCTCCATAGCAGATGTAATTTCCGAAATGAAAAGAGTAAAAGCGGAACTGAAAGCAAGCGACACAACCTGGCTCTTAGGTTCAGGATACGATCAGGATTTCCTTGCAGAGAACAGGCATCCGACTGCGGAAGACCTTGATGGAGCGTTTCCGACCAATCCTGTGCTGCTTCTTCATTCGTCAGGACACATGCTTGTGGCAAACTCCGCCGCATTGAAAAAGGTTGGAATTGATGAAAACACAAAGGATCCGGAAGGAGGAACGATCATTCGAAAGAAGGGCACAAATATTCCCGAGGGTCTTATTCAGGAAATGGGAATGCTGCCCTTTTCACAATTCATGAGCAATTCACAGGGTATTTCAAAAGACCTCGAACTTCTGCAGAAGGCGGTTGATTATTATGCATCATGCGGTGTGACTACGGCTAATGAAGGAATGCTGCTTGAAGAAAAGCTTCCACTCATTCAGACAGCGGCCGGGCAGGGAAATATGAAAATAGACATCATAGCGCTTCCTGCTTTCACTTATGCAAAAGATGTTGCAGGCACCGGAAAGATCACCTGGGGCAAGTATGACAATCATGTAAAGTACGGCGGGATCAAGATGTCTGTGGACGGCTCTCCGCAGGGCAAGACAGCATATCTCTCAAAGCCGTATCTTACAAAGGTTCCGGGCTGTAATACTGATTGCAGGGGATTTCCCAATCTTTCACAGGACCAGGTGAATGAGTTGTTCCTGCTATGCTACAGAAACAACATACAGCTCTTTTCTCACTGCAACGGCGACGCCTCCACCGATATGATGATCAAAGGGCATGAAAACGCGATCAAAGTTCTGAACGACAGCGTATCAGACAGAAGAACAGTCATCGTTCATTCGCAGATCATGCGCCCCGACCAGCTTGATTCTTATAAGCGATACAAGCTCTTTCCGACATTCTTCACAAACCACACATTCTATTGGGGAGATGTTCATCTTGCCAACCTGGGCGAAGAGAGGGCATCGTTCATAAGTCCGATGAGCACGGCAAAGTCGAAGGGGATTGTCAGTACAAATCACACAGACTGTACCGTGACTCCTATGGATCAGATGTTCCTTCTCTGGACCTCTGTGAACAGGGTAACACGTTCGGGTAAGGTACTTGGGGAATCTGAAAAGATCTCTCCTTACGACGGACTGAAAGCGCTAACCATAAACGGAGCATACGAATACTTTGAGGAAGCATCGAAAGGAAGTCTGAAAGCCGGCAAACTTGCCGACCTTGTGATACTCGACAAGAACCCTCTTAAGGTTGACCCGATGAGCATTAAGGACATCAAAGTGGTTGAGACGATAAAGGAAGGCAAGACAGTCTATGAAAGAAAAGCGGGAAACTGACCGCCACTGAATTGAAGCAGGAAGAATTTTTCCCGGCTTCCTCAGTCACCGGGAGAGTCCTGTGAAAGGATCTTGTCAAAGTGTGCAAGAATCTTCTCCTTGCCGGGAGTCATGAACATATCGGTTATCAGATACTTCAGACTGTCCGGGGTTGCCCCTCTGAGATATCCGAGCAGTTCGGGCGAGGTTGTGTAAGGAGGTTGCGCATATTTGACATCGTGGAGATAATCCCGCAATGTATTGTTCAGAGTTTGCTCACCAATAAACTCGCTTAGAGTATAAAAAGCAATTGCGCCTTTTCCGTATGATATGTAAGTCTGTTCAGGATTTACCAGGTAAAGCGGGGCTTCCTGTTCTTCCGCTTCCGCCCGGCCTGACAAGTACCGGTCACGTTGAATTTTTAGGAACTGAAGTGCGCCTGCTTTGCCGAATCTCTTCTCGTAAACTTTGGCGGATATATACTCGGCAATACTCTCAGTGATCATTGTTGCACCAAGTGCGTTTGCAGGGATCACCTGATTTCCCCACCATTGATGAGCAAGCTCGTGTGCAGGCACATAAAATGAAAGATCTATCCCACCATCCATCGTAATGTTCGTGTCTGTTATGAACCGCATTTCGGAGATCTGGATGCAGTTGCCGGCAGTTGTTGCGTATGAACCTTCTGATCTTGGAAATTCAATTATGTGCGCCTGACTGTGCTGATAAGCTCCGAAGTTTGAAGAATTATAGTCCAGCGATAGCTTAAGCCCTTCCATCATTCTGTTAAGGCTGTATGTGTGACCGGGATGGTAATAGATCCTCAGGTCCGTTCCTTTATAATCTTCCTTCAATACACCGAACTTCGCGGAGTTGAAGCCCAATACGAACTTGACGGGCTTGTCCGTTTTGTAATGAAAGTACTTTCGGTTTCCTTCCGTCCATTCCCTTATACGACTGCCGGTAGTAATTGCGGTCTGTTCCGGGACAGTGCTCAGAATTGCTTCGAACTCAATAAGGTCGGCATCTCTGCTTTGGTAATGATTTGAATGTGAAGCGCTGTCATCCGGATTCGGAATCTCCGTATTTGCGAAATAGCCGAGTCGCGGGAATATGTCGCTCTTGATGTAAGTGCCGTTCTCCAGAACATTGGATCTTCTTGCAAGCAGTGTATTCTCATGACTCCTGATTGAAAAGCTCAATTTGATACTGTCATTTGGAGCAATACCCTTCTCGAGTTTGTAAACGGAGAACTTCATCAGAGTATCTTCATCAATGAGAGTATATTCTCCGTGAAAGTTCAGATCAGTAATTTCATCATATCCTGTCCGGATCAGCAGAGTATCTATAGGCCGTGCAGTCTTATTAACGAGAACATAGTCTCCTCTTGCGGTAAATGAGGACGTCTCAGGATAAAGGTCGAGATTTACGAAGACAGAAACGATCCTGGGTTGAATTACATTTTCGTACTTCCCGAATTTTTCCTCAAACTTTGCCAGCAGGACTGACCTGTCACTTTCCGACAATCGGATGTTTTCAGGACTTTCTTCTTGCTGCCTAAGATAATATGCACAGACAATAATTCCTGCCGAGAGAATAACAACAGCGATTGCCAAGCCGCCCTTAAACCTTCTTTCTGCGATCCTGATCCTTTCTGCGAAAGAACCGGTTAGTTCTCTTTGCCACAACAGCAGTGTGATACAAAATGCCAGCATACCGAATAGCAACCAGTAGAATTCATAAACGAAATAGGCAGTGATCAAATGATCATGTCCGTGAATATCAGAGTAGTTTAAATAGAAGCCTGAGCCGGGACTATCGTTGAGCCGGACAGTGCCGCTTTCTATTCCAAGGGAAGGAAGTTGCATTACTGCCAGCGCCATAAGAATGAGTACAAACAGGCCAACATAATTTCTTGTGAACACTGTCTGAACCATGAGCGAAACAAGTGCCCAGACAACGAATCCAATCAAATGAATTCCGTAGAGATCAAAAAGGTAATGTCCGATCTCAAAGCTGTAATGGCCCTTATAAACTTGTACGGCAATTCCTGTGACCATGATCAGCAAGAGCAGTAGTATTTGCATTTTGATCAGTGCAAGGAATTTTGAGAACAGAAGCACCCAATCCGGAACGGCGGTTACAGAGATAAGATCGAAGAAGCGGGAGCGCTTTGCCCTGTGAACTAAAATGCCTGCATAAAGAAATGTCAGTATCTGAATCAGAAACGAAAAGAAGAATACAGGCAACCCAAGTACTACCCATGTCAGAGGCAGAATCAAAGTGCCTGTCTGGGGATTCATGCGAACCAGGACAGCATACACAAGCAGTACGCCTGCGACAGCTACACTCATGAATACGCCGCTTCTCAGAATATAGAGAAAGTCTGTTTGAGAAAGTTTCCATGACATTCTGATATGATCCGAGAGAGAAAAGTTCAGGCCGGGTTTCAAAAGATCCGAACCTGTGAGAGTTGCGGGAGAATCTTCCCTGATAATTTCTCTTTTCCCGGAACCCGGGTACCAGCCTGACTCATTGTTTCTCATTGAAAACCGCAGGCAAACCGCGCTGAACAGCAAGGTCGACACTGACAGCCATATAAGTCTGTTGAAGAACAATGAAGATGTTAAAGGTAAAGGAATTGAATTCTGCTCGTGTATGGTAAGATAGCGTGTAAGACTTTGCATGATGTTTTCCCCAAAGGGATCCGCCAACAATGCCGCAATGCCCTCCGGACCTGCAAACCGGATGAAAACTTCCTTTATGAGAATCAAAAGTATCACGGAAATGAATCCCGCATAGATATTCCTCGTGAAGAACACAGCTGAGAAAGTTATAACTCCGAATATCAGCAGATTGGGAACCAGAAAAATTAAGTACACCTGTAAATATGGGATCGGATCGAATGAAAGCAATCTGACAGAACCAGCAGCAGGCACAAAGGTACCGAGCGCCAATCCAAGAACTGCGGAGAATGCTATCATGCAGATCACTATGAAACTGCCTGTGAATTTTCCCGTGAGATAACTGACTCGGGAAAACGGATAAGAGTAAAGTATGCTGTGGAAATTACTCTTGAAATCCCTGTACAATGATGCACCTGCAAATGCGGGAAGCAGAAACAGGAGAATCTTGTTGAACAGATTAACAAAGCGATATATGCTCAGCGGAGAATTTGCTATGCTGTTAAGTGATGAAGAACCTTCTTCAAGCGCGCCTGATGCGGCCGCCATGCTCAGCAATGCAATCAGAAAGAATGAAGAGAGATAAAAATAGAATGACCGGCTCTTAAGCCAGTATCGCAACTCAAAATTTAAGATGTCAGCAAACATCTGCCCTATGCTGATCCGTGGTTATTCAGAGCAATGAAGTAAACATCTTCAAGCTCCGGCTTTGCGGAACTGAAGTTTGCTGCGGGCTGTGACTTGGCACAGATGCGCACATTAACGGAGTTGTCATGATTGTAATTTGAGGAAAGAACCATATGATCTTGCATTAGTTCTTCAACTGATTCTCTGCTGATGTTAGCGGTCCAGATAGTACCCTCTATCTCAATAATTGCCTCTGTAGGTTCAATCTTCTTCAGTAACCTTCCTCCGTACATGATTGCCATATCATTACACAGATCCTTGATGTCATCAACAATATGCGTTGAGAATATGATGATCCTTGTCCTGGCGGTCTCTCTCAGTAAGTTAAGAAAGCGTTTACGCTCAACAGGGTCCAGTCCGGCAGTGGGTTCATCTACTATGATCAATTTCGGATCATTCAACAGCAATTGAGCAATCCCGAAGCGTTGCTTCATTCCACCCGAATAATCATGAACATATTTATTACGGACATCCTGAAGGTTAGTGATTTCCAGAACCTGACTGATCACCTCAGTCCGGTCCCGCTTTGAAGTAATTCCTTTGAGAACTGCCAAATAGTCCAGCAGATCCATGGCTGACATTCCGGGATACACACCGAACTCCTGCGGTAAATAACCTAAGACTTTCCGAAGTTCGCCCGGATTCCTGATCACATCAATGTCTTCAAACTGAATATGGCCGCTGTCGGGGCTTTGAAGGGTTGCAAGGGTACGCATGAGAGTGGATTTGCCGGCTCCGTTGGGTCCAAGCAGGCCAAACATACCGTGCGCAATGTCCAGAGTTAAGTTGTCCAAAGCCCTGACACCGTTGGGATAGGTTTTTGAAAGTCCGCTTATTTTTAGAGTCACAGGATTTGTCTGATTTTTACCAGTAGACGAATATTTTCCGGTATTGTTTCTGCACAAATCATTATTAATATGATTTCCGGAAAAAGTTGCGTCAAATATGAACTACTGTCAAGTTGCTTTGCCGTATTCATTTCCTTCAATTGACAAAGGAGACAACAACTCAATATCTTTTTCCTGAAGCATCTTAACCGGCTACCATCCACCATAGTTACCGTCAAAACGATCCCACTTTGACGCGTAAATGGCTAATACGACAACAATTGAAACGACAAGTATCACCCCCCATATTATAGCTACTGTTCCACCTGAGTTGATCTCATTGGTCGTAATTTCGCTGATCTTATCAAATGAGATGGTATCAGTCTTTGTTGTAACTTTGAAGATCGTATGAGAGTTGTTCCATAAAGTGTCAAAGTACTGGAAGCTGAGGGCTTTGCCGGACTTTGCGTCAATTATTATCTTCAGAACGCTGTTCTCATCCGTGATTATAACTTTTCCGTCCTTCAGCGTGACTGATTCGGCATTTGCCAAAGCATCCGAATCCAGATCAGGATCATAAGGCCTGTAGCTTTCGATTGTCCTGCATCCGGTCAGGTAAATTGCAAGATGGATCACAAAAATAAACTCGGCCGCTGTTCTGTATCTGCTTTTCATTTCTTCATCCTCTGTTTTAATGTAAACTATAACCTCCTGAAGTTAGAAGTGTCACAATATTGTCAAACCTTCGGCACTGACAGACAGGAATTGAATTTGCAGGGATGAAACCCTATATGGCTGAGCGCGGGAGTGCAGGAATATCGGAATAACACATCGGGTGTGAGAAGTGTAAAGGAAAGAAATGTCTCCGCTCAGATGATCTCATTATTCAACTGTCACTTCCATTTCAGCATCCGGTGCGCATCAGAACTTAAAGAATATGCCCGGGTACTTTCTAAAAAGTGACCGTGATCCCGATACCTCCGGACAAGTTGTGCTTCCTCAAAGCACGGGTCCTTTCCTTGTTTATATGATTTGCAGAGACAGGCGCGTCTATTGCAGACCAAAGCCACGTTGCACCGCCTAAAGCAAGTCCTGCAATTGACAAAGGAGGCAACGGCTCACCGTCGGATTCGAAATTAACATCGGCAACTGCCATGTAGAGACTTCCCGCAAGAAGAGTCCATTGAATTCCCGCTTTGATCCACTGGCCGTTATATGCCTGGCCTGTTCCGGGAAGGAACAATGAAAGTAAACCCGCAAGTACGGGAGATTTCTCTGACGGAATATCAGAGCTGATGATCTCTTTGATAGACTTTCCGTAAGGATTCGTATGCAGGCATGAAGAAGCGTTTCCACTGCAGATTATGTGAGCAGTGTTACGTAAGAATATTGTTCGTCCTTGTGATACATTCCGCCAAAGGCCGGCGGATTCGCCCGTGAACATTATCCGGTCATTGCGGCATTCTGCACGAAGTTCTTTGCTCAAAGAAAGAGGAAACAGAAATGTTAATGAATCTGACGGTACGGCCTGTGTTCTGATGCGGACTGTTGAATTGATCCCCGCCGGATCTGACACGCCGCGGTAAGTGTATGCTCCTGAGGAATAAAGAATATGAACATATTCGTCAAACAAAATTTCTGAAGACGGTTGAATTCCTTGTGAGTGAAGATCACCGCAAATCAAAAGTACGAACGAAAGCATGATCATCGTTTTCATATCACATTTTTTTTGGAAGTTAAAGAACAAGCAGACTGCCAAGTATCTGCTTAGTCAAAATTTCAGGAAGGATGATTCAGATTTGACTGAACAAATCTAACAACGGGATATTCGAAAGTTAATTCAAAAATCGTTGTATACTTCCTTTGAGTTACGGAAATTAATTGTGGCGTCAGGACTTTCCTGCCTGGCGTCAGACAGGCCTGCCTGTTGCAGACAAGGAAGTCCCGACACAACAAAAACAAAATTACTTAGCCTTCTGCAGCATCCCCACAGCTGTATGAGATCACTGACTCAGATATTTTATTGTCATTGAAAATCAACTTACCTATTAATAGTATAACACTCAGTTAAATTGTGCCTTCGTGAAGCGCGCCCACTTGGACGTAATTCTTCAGCGAAGGCTATGAAAATCAATCTCAATCATCCACACACATGAAGAAGTCAAAGAGCAACAAAGCTCCGGGCAAGAAACAGGAACCCGCTCCAGAAGAGTTCAGCCGCGACATACTGCCGATCCCGGACAAGCATTTCGTAGGGCTCACAACTTATGATGCAAAAGATCCGAACACAAAATATCCTCCCATTAAGGAAATAAGACCTCCGAAGGATGCACCGAATGTTCTCATCTTCCTTATAGACGATGTCGGTTTCGGTGCATCAAGCGCATTCGGCGGTCCGTGCAATACTCCGACTGCAGAGAAGCTTGCCGCCAACGGCCTTAAGTACACGCGTTTTCACACAACAGCGCTTTGCTCTCCAACAAGAGCGGCAATGCTGTCAGGCAGAAATCACCACTCAGTTGGCATGGGAGCAATTACCGAGATGGCAACTTCAGCACCCGGTAACAGCAGTCTTCGCCCGAAGAGCAAAGCTCCGGTCGCGGAGATACTTAAGCTCAACGGCTACTCAACTGCACAGTTCGGCAAATGCCATGAAGTACCTGTATGGCAGGTGACTCCTATGGGACCCTTTGACCAATGGCCTACGGGTTCGGGCTTTGAATATTTTTACGGTTTTGTGGGCGGCGAGGCAAATCAGTATTATCCGGGGCTTTATCTCGGCACATCTCCGATAGAGCCGGAAAAATCTCCGGAAGAAGGATACAATCTTAACGATGACCTGTCAGACAGAGTGTGCAATTACATCCGTCAGCAGAAATCTCTCATGCCCGATAAGCCATTCTTCGTTTATTATGCTCCCGGTGCAACACATGCTCCGCATCAAGTATCAAAGGATTGGTCTGACAAGTACAAGGGGAAATTCGACAAGGGCTGGGACAAACTGAGAGAAGAGATCTTTGCACGCCAGAAAAAGCTTGGGGTGATTCCGAAGAATGCTAAGCTTACGGAAAGGAATAAGGAGATCCCTGCATGGGACGACATATCCGATGATCTGAAACCCGTGCTTTCCAGGCAGATGGAGATCTACGCGGGATTTCTTGAGCAGACGGATCACTGCATGGGAAGGGTTGTGAACACGCTTAAAGATATTGGGGAATTTAACAACACACTAATTTTCTTCATAATCGGCGACAACGGCGCATCCGCAGAAGGAACGCTTCAGGGATGTTTCAATGAAATGACAACTCTTAACGGCATGTCGGGTATTGAAACAACCGAATTTCTGAAGAGCAAGATTGATGATTTCGGAACTCCGAGGGCATATAATCACTATGCCGTCGGCTGGGCTCATGCACTGTGCACCCCGTACCAGTGGACCAAGCAGGTCGCCTCGCACTGGGGCGGTACAAGAAACGGATTGATAGTTCACTGGCCAAAGGGCATTAAGGCGAAAGGTGAGATAAGAAATCAGTTCCATCACGTGATAGATGTGGCAAAGACAATTCTTGATGTTACCGGTTTGCCTGAACCGGCGATCGTGAACAGCAGTCAGCAGGCTCCGCTCGAGGGAGTAACAATGGCAGACAGTTTTGACAATGCCGCCGCTCCCGAAACACATATCGTGCAGTACTTTGAAATGTTCGGCAACAGGGGAATTTACCACAACGGATGGACGGCTGTGACGAAGCACAGGACGCCATGGACTGCTGATGCTGTTCCTCCTTTTGATGAAGATGTCTGGGAATTATACGGACCCGATGACTGGACACAGTCGAACAACTTAGCAAAACAAAATCCGGGCAAGCTTGCAGAACTTCAGCGACTGTGGGTGATTGAAGCAACAAAATACAATTGCATTCCGCTTGATGACAGGAGTTATGAGAGGATCAATCCTGATCTTGCGGGAAGGCCTCAGTTGGTGAAAGGAAATTCGCAGATACTTTTCAAGGGAATGCGGATTGCGGAAGGAGCAGTGCTGGCACTGAAGAACAAGTCACATTCGGTAACAGCTGAAGTTGTTGTGCCGAAAGGCGTGGCGGCAAACGGAGTGATTGTAACACAAGGCGGTGAAGTAGGCGGATGGACACTTTATGCAAAGGACGGGAAGCTGAAATACTGCTACAATTTCTTCGGGATAAATCACTACTTTGCCGAAGCGGACAAGCCGATACCGGCAGGCAAGCATCAGGTCAGAATGGAATTCAAGTATGACGGCGGAGGACTTGCCAAAGGCGGCAACGTTACTCTTTACTACGACGGCAAGGCGGTTGGTAAGGGAAGGGTTGAACAAACCATCCCGATGGGATTCTCGGCTGACGAAGCATGCGATGTCGGAAACGATACAGGCTCGCCTGCATCTCCCGATTACGGGCCGAAGGGAAACTCCTTTACCGGCGATATCAACTGGGTCAGGCTTGACGCAGGCGCCGATGACAACAACCATCTGATAGATCCGAAGGATAAATTCAAAATGGCAATGGCTAAGCAGTGATTCTGTAAGAAGAGAGATTTCTGATATACAGCAAAAAGACAGCCGGTTCGGCTGTCTTTTTTTTTGTGTCGGTGCATTGTGATGTTTTAATTGTGGTGTCAGGACTTTCCTGCCTGTCCGAAAAAAAAAGTTTGTCATTCCCGCGTGCTCCTAGCGGGAATCTGCACCGAAATTCGACCATATAAGAGTTGTCCCCGATAGAAACACTCGGGGACGACATGTATTCGGACAGACTGTTTAGTCCTGACGCAAATAGATAACATGTGTCGGGACGCCTGTCTGACGCAAACAGTTAAAATGTGTCGGGACGCCTGTCTGACGCCAGGCAGGCCTGCCTGCTGCAGGTAGGGAAGTCCCGACACCACAAAAAAAAAATTGTTCCTATCAAACTCTCTTCCTGCAGAAAAGTTTTCTTAGCAGTTTGGTCTTGAAATCATATCTGTCCAAAACGTTTGAAATTCTTTAGGTGAAAAGTGTGACGAAATATGCTGCAAGAAGTTATTCCGCTTTCTTTTGAACGACCCCCCGCACGCTTCGACAGGCTCAGCGTGACTATGGGCAGGCGACAGAAAGCTTAGCAAAGAAAAGTCGCCCGCCCGCCTGCGAAAAGTGTTGAAGTTCAGTATTCTTCGGGCAGGCCCGTCTGCCTCACACTTTCTGCATCTGGATAATTGATGCCGGGCAGGCTGCATCCTAATTGCCTAAAATTGCTTCCCGAAGGGACCACTCCGTGGCGCACGGCTACGTGAATTTCAACTCCTCACACGACAGAAGAGCGCTGTCGTGTTCGTCATACAGGAAATTCACGCCCGCCTGCGAAAAATGCTGGAGTTCAGTATTCTTCGGGCAGGTTTACGCCAAAGCTCACAATTTCTTAACGGCATTAGGATGAGGCGGGTTGTTCTTACGACTTTCGCAAAAGGATTTACTCTTGAACTGTTTTCGCAATAATTTCGTAATCTCAAAAATGTTTTGGACAGCAGTGTCTTGAAGTACTCAACTGCATCTCTGTGCCCCTGAACTGACCGGTAGAAAAAGCATTCTGAGAGGTCATTGGCGAAGTACAGCAACCGTTCAATCCCGAACTGCATATTCTGCATTAACATGATCTGATGAAAAGACAAATAAGGAATTCTTCCTTCATTTCACAAGAGTCATCTTCTTTACGGTACTGAAGTCACCCGATTGCACTCTGTAAATATACACTCCGCTTGAAAGAGCGCTGCCGTCAAAATCCGTATTGTAATATCCTGCGTCAAGGTGCTCATTTACGAGACTTTGCACTTCTCTTCCGGCCATGTCATAAACAACCACTTTCACTAACCCGCTTTTAGGTATGGCAAAATCAATCCTTGTATTCGGATTGAATGGATTCGGATAATTCTGAGAGACAGAATAATCTGAAGGGATTTCTGCGGACGTCTGACTGATGGAAGTTAATCCAACTGTAATGTTTGAGTCAATGCTGAATATATTGTTGATAACAACATCCGGAGGTACCGGCCAAGTCCAGCCAACGGAGGATATGTTTGCCTGCGGAGTCACAACTCCGTTTGCATTTCCCCTTACTACAAACCTGTACTCTTTGTATGAATTTGTGTTTATCGAATCGATCGCAATAGTTGCGGGAGACAAGAGCGTAAGCCGATCGCCAAGAGAAGCAACATTGATTGAAACACTGCCGCCCTTGAGTTTGACCTGCGAGCTGTTGTTTGTCACCCTTGCTTTGAGCGTGTCGATCTGCCCGATCGGAATCGAGTATCTCGTTGATGAAAGCCGGTATGTTGGTTGCCTGACATGATCGCCTCTCAGGTACTGCACATTGGATAAGTTCAGAGCAACACCGGTATTGGAGTAAGTATAAAGAATAAGATAGCTCCAGTATGCAATCTGCAACGGAAGCGAGACATTTACGGAGCCGACTTCTGAATCACCCTGTCCCGTAAGAATTTTGAAATTGCCGGCCTGCAGGCTTCCTCCGTCATAGAACAGCGCTCTGTAAGTGTTGCCAAGGACATAGTAATAAACGTAATTATTCACTTTCACTTCGGAAAAATTTGGTGACGTCAATGTGAAGTCAGGAGTTGTCTGATGAGGCGTTATTCCAAGTCCTAAAGGGCCGGCCGTTACGGAAAAATCAAATGAGAAGCTCCAGTTATGTCCGTTTGCTCCTGCAACCTGATAGATCCCGTTATTGAAGCGGTCGTTTGTATTCGAAAGATACACCCTGTTGGCGAAAGGAACCGCATTGGAATATGTGTTGGCAATTGTACCTCCCGTTCCGAAATAAACGCATGGATCAGTCGGTGGTGCAAGCGGATCAATGTCCCGCCTTTCAACCGTTATCTGAGTCGTTTCGAAATTGAAAAAAGCATCATTTGTCGCCGCTGTGATGTAGGGCGGTACAATAGCAGTTGCCCTGACATAATTGTAGTGCCTTACACTGCCAAGCGTACCTTCCACCCAGTAGTTGTACGTAATGTTCGAGGTTCTCTGATTTGTAATTGCAGCCGCAGAGTTTGGAGAATTGTTGTCGAGTACGGTGTCATTCCCGGTAATGCTGACAGGCCTGATGCCGGTAACAAATCCGATCAGCTCCGTATCAAACAAAACATTCCTGTTTCCGTCGAATACAGCTACGGAAGTGATTTGTCTTGTGCCGAATTTGTTCTTTATTTCCCATTCCAAAACGGCAAACCTTGCGCCTGCTTCTCTGAACTCAGATACTTTTTCATCTACCGGTGTCTTCAGGAATTTTGAATCGTCGTCCTTTCTTAGATCTCTGATAAATGAGTTCAAAGCTGAGGCAGACTGCTCATTCCATTCAGTAAGTCGGGAACATTTAAGCATACTTAAGGAAGTGCCGGGACACATGAAGTCAAGCCCCCTTTGAGCCTTGTTCCTGAAATCCGAAAGATCGAACTCAGCATTCCCGATCGCCTCCGCTGACTTAACAGAATTGATCAGTGTCAGAAATTCAATTGATTCATTTACTGACCTTTTGACGAATCGCTCAGAATCGTCATGGGCCGATGCATTCACTGCGAATGCAATTACAAAGATTGAGATAAGTCTTAACATTTTACCCTCCGTTTTTTTAAAAGTTGAGCAAAGCTATGAAAAGCTCTGAGGTACTGCAAAGAAAATTATCCCCTTTTGTAACAGCGCTCATTGCGACAATATTTGTGAAAACAGCCGGAAATGCACCAAGCCTCATAATTTTTGACTTTTTTGTAACTATCGAGTTCGGTATTCAGAATCCATGAAATACAATGAGACAAAGCTTATTGTCTTTCTTCAGACCTTTTCGGAGAATGAAATTGCGGATTTTGAGAAATTTATTTCATCGCCATACTTCAAGAAAGGACGGGATCTTATGCCGCTTCTGAAAGGTATCTTAAAATTCTATCCGAACCTTTCACAAGATGGTTTGAATGAAGAGTCCATATACAGGGAGATCTATCCGGACGCGAGTTTCGGCGACCGGAAGTCAAAGGATATTCTTAAGACACTCTCTTCCTCTCTTCTCAAAATGGCTGAAGAATTCATGATGCTTGCCAATCTGAACACAAGCAAGCCTCTTAAGAACAGATTGCTGCTTGATGAACTGCTTGACAGAGGGCTTATAAAGTACTATCCTCAATACCGGCAAAAGGCTGACGCTGAACTGAACTCACCGGGCGAGTCTTCCGTGCAGGCGTTGCTCGACAATTACTTTCTGCAAAGTACAGACACGAGATTTCACATAATGTCTCTTGATCATGCCCGATACAGAGAGCATGTGTTCAAGTCGGGGGACTACCTTTCTGCACATTATATTGTGAACCTACTGAGAATCCTCAAGCTCAGGGAAATTGCAGAAGTCCATCAGCATAATCCTTTCGAGGAAAGAATTCCCGACAGATTGTCAGGTCGGCTAAACCTTGAAGAGATAGTTGAATTTTACAGGGGCTCCGAGTTTGAAGTCTTCGTAAGTTTTCATTATTACACCTATATGAGCATAAAGAACAACTGTGATGAGGATTATTTTCACAAGGCGAAAAAAATATTTCTGGCCAACAGAAGCAGACTCAGCAATTATGAAAAGATGTATTTCTATTCGGACCTTCTGAACATACTCAATATAGGATACATGCCCGCCAAGGGTGCAGATAACAGAAGGGAAATCTTCCACCTGCACATACTGTGCATAGAAGACAAGGCTTACAAGCTCGACAGGGAAAAATACATGCATCCCGATTTCTTCAGGAACATCATTATCAATGCGCTATATGTAAAGGAGTACGAAGAAGCGACCGCCTTTGTGGATAAATATATTTCGGAGCTTGAACCTAAATTCAGGGCCAACATGAGACACTATTCAAGATCTCTAATAGCATTTGCAAAATCAGAGTTTGAAGATGCCCTTGTGAACATCTCCAAAGTAAAATATGATCTGGTTGATTTTAAGATTGACGTGAAGATACTCTCCATGAAAATATTTTATGAACTCCGTATGACTGAACAGGCATACTCCATGGTTGATGCATTCAGGCATTATCTGAGATCAAACAAAGACCTGACTCCGGAGCTAAGGGCAACATACTTGAATTTTATCGGGTATTATCTGAAACTGTTCCATGCCTGCCTCTCCAAGAGCAAGGATGAAGCCATGATATCCGGGAAAGAAGCAATGCAGGAACCCTTGCTGGCGCAAAAGCAATGGCTGCTGCAAAAGTTCTCAGAGTTGTAAATAACCGATACGGCAAAAAATGAAAACCATTGATCTTACGGTTGAAACTCATTCTGCCATGCAGGACGGATTGAAGCAATATGAGGGAATACACCCTGATCTGTTCTCCCACTATTTCAAATACTGGGCAAACAGGAAATCCTTTTCAGATAATATCATATCACGCACAGATCTTGAAATCTGCCGCAAGCTCGTAATCAACAATCTTCAGTCCGTGCTTAAGTCAATTGAAGACTATGGACTTTCTGCAGACAACATCACTTTGATTCTCTTCACAGGTCAAAGCACTTCCAACGGCCATGCATTCAAACATGAAGACCGGATGATCGTATGGATCCCTGTTGAGACTTATCAGACAGCGCTTCAGGCAAGAGTGTTTTTGACTCATGAGATCGTTCACGGCATACATTATTCTCTGTCACCCGGATTCCTGTTCAGCAATGAATCGGAGAGAATACATACAGGCCGTCAGATAATAACGGAAGGAATTGCAACTTATTTTACGAAGCAGATACTTCGCATACACGAAAGTGAAGCGTTATGGGCTGACTATCTCTGTGAGCAGAAAGTAAATGAGTGGATTGCAGATTGCAGGCGAAGGTTAGCCGAACTGAAAACATATTGCCGCAAGAGTTTTTCTGAGAGCGACGGGAATTCCGGATTGTTCCATGCCGGTGATCCTTCTGACATTTTCAGATACCGGGCAGGATATTTAGTCGGAATGGAATTTGTGAAGTGGCTGACAGATAATCAGAATACAGAAAAGGAGATCCTGCAATCTCCGCGAAGTGATCTCGAGCAGTCAGCGCTTGTGTTTCTGTCATGCTGATTCAGTCCTTACTATCCGGTCAATCACAGTTCAAAATGCATGAAGTTCTTTGAATCTCCCGGCTTCCCCACTTTAATTGTGGCGTCAGAACTTTCGTCCTGACGCAAATAGTTAAACAGCCTTTGCCAGTTCATCCAACTTTTCGGTAAACCATAATTGACTGCCGGCTTCTTTTCTGAGTTTTACTGCTTCAAACTCATTGTAAGAATTACGGAGCTTGAAAAGTCTCCTTATGTTGTTGCCGAAGTTATTAAATGACAATGCCCTTGCTTCATTTGCAAGTTTATTCCTTTTTCTGAAATGCGCAAATGAATCGAATGCATAGACAAAGGACTCGTAGTCATTAAGTTCATAATAGATCTTCAGATAAAGTCTTTTCACGAAATACTTGCGAATGAGTTTTTCATCGCTGATCCTTGCAAGGCATTCGAGAGACTTACCGAACTCTTTCCTGCTGAAATGAATGACAGCCATGCAGTAGTTGTATGTATTGTCGCGGGATTCCGCCGGGAGCTTGCCTGCATATCTGTTCAGAAACTCTTCGGCAAACACAATGTCATTCAGATCAACCGAGTTATTAATAACATTTATCATTACAGCGGTCGTTATCAAGCCGTTTCTCTGAAGGAACAGGTTCTTCTCCGTTAAGAGCTTATGCCATTCCAATGATTCATTTGCTTCGTCCCGCCGAACCTTAAGGTTGATGGCGCAGGTGATTCTGCAGGTGTTCAGGTTCTGAAGTTCAAAGGCTGAAAACAGATCAATGTTTTCACGGAGATAGGATTTGAACTTATCATAAGCGGCTTTTTCACCGTTCGACTTCAGAGACTTGTACATAAG
>WBZL01001705.1_pt1 | contig 22363 bp, 23 predicted proteins | sample 5204291 | NCBI WGS metagenome assembly WBZL01 (sample SAMN12344345, study PRJNA552823) | activated sludge metagenome | biome: Activated sludge suspended growth; feature: Nitrification reactor; material: Wastewater; isolation source: activated sludge from nitrification reactor of wastewater...
AGATGCCCGAAAAGCTGGTGGCCTACCTGCGTCCCGGCGCGCCCGGCCTGCTGCTCACCGCCGGCGCGGACGGCTATGCCACCTCCGCCTACACCTGGATCGTGGCGCTGGACGCCGGACGGGTGCGCTTCGCCGTCGACGAGGGCGGCTCGACCATGGCCAACCTGCAGAGAAGCGGCCAGGCCTCGCTGCAGGTCATCGGCCAGGGCGATGTCACCTTTCTCGTCAAGGGCCGCGCCCGCCAGATCAAGCCGCAACTCGAAGGCGCCGCACCCTACGTGATCATGCTCTACGAGATGGAAGTGATCGGCGCCAAGGACCAGTCCTGGCCGGGCGTGTCGACCAACGCGCTGTCCTACGCCTGGCCCGCCGAGCAGCGCGAAGCCATGCTGGCCATGGAGCAGGCGGTGTACAAGGAGATGCGCGACTGCAAGGCCTGACGTCGACGGTAGGCAGCACGAAACGGTAAAGCGGAGAGGCTTTAATTTCAACCACAACCATGCCCTATTTCGATCAAAGCACCGAAACCCTGCCGAGAGACCGGCTCCAGGCCTTGCAGTTCGTCAAACTGAAGTCCCTGATCGCCGAGCTGTGGGAGAACAATCGCTTCTACACCGGCAAATGGAAGGCTGCCGGCATCCAGCCGGGCGACATCGGGTCGCTCGCCGACCTGTCGCGCCTGCCGCTTACCACCAAGGGCGAGCTGATGGCGGACCAGGCCGCCAGCGGCCCCTTCGGCAACAACCTGACCTATCCGGTCGATCATTACGTGCGCTTCCATCAGACGTCCGGCACCACCGGCGTGCCGCTCAAGGTGCCCGACACCGAGGCCGGCTGGCAGTGGTGGGGGCGCTGCTGGGGCCACGTGCTGGCCGGCGCCGGCGTGACCGCCGCCGACCGCGTCTTCATGGCCTTCTCCTTCGGCCCCTTCGTCGGCTTCTGGGCGGCGACGGAAGGCGCGCGCCAGCTCGGCGCGATGATGGTTCCCGGCGGCGGGCGCGATTCGCTGCAGCGCCTCGAACTCATGCGCGAAGTGGGCGCCACGGTGCTCTGCTGCACGCCGACCTACGCCCTGCGCCTGGCCGAAGTGGCGCGCGAGGCGGGCTTCGATTTGTCCTCGATCCCCATGCGCGCCGTGGTCAACGCCGGCGAGCCCGGCGCCAACGTGCCCGCCACCAAGGCGCGCATCGAGGAAGCGTGGAAGGCCAAGTGCCATGACCATGCCGGCGCCACCGAAGTCGGCGCGCATTCCTTCGAATGCGAGGCCCAGCCCGGCGGCACGCACCTCGTCGAGAGCGAGTACATCGCCGAGATCCTCGATCCGGCCACCGGCCAGCCGGTGGCGGAGGGCGAACGCGGCGAGCTGGTCATCACCAACCTCGGCCGCTGGGGCTTTCCCATCATCCGCTACCGCACCGGCGACATCGTGCGCACCACTACCGAGCGCTGCGCCTGCGGCCGCAGCTCGCTCAGGTTCGAGGGCGGCATCATCGGCCGCGCCGACGACATGGTGACGGTGCGCGGCGTCAATGTTTACCCGGCCGGCGTGGAGAACATCCTGCGCAAGTTCGCCGAGGTCGACGAGTACCGCGTCACCGTCAGCAAGCAGCGCCAGATGGACGAGATGGACGTCGAGATCGAGCTGTGCGAGGGCGCCGACCCGAACGTCGTGCAGGCCATCGCCGAACGGCTGGATGCCATGCTGTCCTTTCGGCCGCGCGTGCATCACCTGCCGCGCAACGCGCTGCCGCGCTTCGAAATGAAGGCCAAGCGCTTCCACGTCAACCGCGGGACCTGAGTGCATGGCATTGCGCTGGCGCAGCTGCCCGCACGCGGCGGGCAGCGCCGTGCCGCGGGCGGCCACTCCGCCCGGCACGGTGGTGTATGCCATCGGCGACATCCACGGGCGGGCCGACCTGCTGCGGCAGCTGCTCGACGGCATCCGCCATGATGCCCGCCTGCGGCCGGCGCGCCGCCGCGTGCTGGTGACGCTGGGAGACTACGTCAACCGCGGCCCCGAGTGCCGGGCCGTCGTCGACCTGCTGCTTTCGCCTGGCCTGGGCGGCTTCGAGTCCGTGAGCCTCATGGGCAACGTCGAGCAGGCGATGCTGCGCTACCTCGACGGCGAGATGGCCATTGCCATCAACTGGCTCGAGTATGGCGGCATCGAGACTGCCGCCGCCTACGGCGTGGCCTGCCCGCTGCCGCGGCGCCGGGACGAGCGCGCCCTCGAAGCCATGCGCTGGCATGACGGTTACCAGGACGCCTACGGCGCCACCATGCCGCCGCAGCCCGAAGAGATCGCCGGCCTCGAAGCGCTGCGGCACGAACTGGCGGCGGCGCTGCCGCCCGAGCACCTGGCGTTCTTCCGCAGCCTGCGGACGATGTGGCGCGAGGGCGGCTACTGCTTCGTCCATGCCGGCATCGTGCCCGGCCTGCCGCTCGAGGCGCAGCCCGCACGCGACTGCATGTGGATCCGCCGCCGCTTCCTCGATTCCGCGCTCGACCATGGTGCGGTCATCGTGCACGGCCACAGCATCGCGCCCGAGCCAGACGTGCGCCACAACCGCATCGGCATCGACACCGGCGCCTACAAGTCCGGCGTGCTCACCTGCCTCGTCCTCGACGGCGAGGAGCGCAGCTTCCTGCAAACCTGACCCCCTTTCCCCGCCTGCGGAGGGGCAGCCGTGATTCCCGCGCAGGCGGCAATCCGGCATCGTAGAATTCCCCATGTCCGCAGCAAGCACCGAACTCCGCGACGCCCTCGGCATCCTCCACGCGCCGGCGCAAGGCGCCCCGCGCATCGTCAGCCTCGTTCCCAGCCTCACCGAACTGCTGTGCGACCTCGGCCTTTCGGAGAATATCGTCGGCCGCAGCGGCTTCTGCATCCACCCGCGCGCGACCGTGAAGCGCATCCCCAAGATGGGCGGCACCAAGGATGCCGACATCGAGAAGATCCGCGCCGCCGCGCCCACCCATCTGGTTGTGAACGTCGACGAGAACCGCCGCGAGCAGGTCGAGGCGCTGGCGCGATTCGTGCCGCACGTCGTCGTCACCCACCCGCTCGCGCCGGACGACAACCTCGCACTCTTCAGCCTCTTCGGCGGCATTTTCCGTCGCGAAGCAGAGGCCGAACGACTTGCCTCGGATTTTCACGCCGCGCGCGCAGAACTGCGCCGCGCTGCAGAACACCTGCCGCGCCAGCGCGTGCTCTACCTCATCTGGAAGGATCCCTGGATGACCGTCTCGCGCGACACCTACATCTCCGCCATGCTCGCCATGGCCGGCTGGGACACCCTGCCCGAGGCATGCGCGGCGCGCTACCCGGAGGTCGACGCCGTGTCCCGGGGGCTGACTTTTAGTTCCGGCATAACGCCCGCTTCGCGGGCATTAGCCTCCTCTGAAACGCCAGGGCGTTTTCCCGACCGCGTCCTGCTCTCCACCGAACCCTACCGCTTCAGCGAAAAACACCTTGCCGCAGCCGCCGCCCGCTTCGGCGCGCCGGCGCAGCTCATCGATGGCGAAATGGTGTCGTGGTACGGCAGCCGTGCGGCGGCCGGGCTGCGCTACCTGGCGCGGCTGCGGCAGGTACACTGAAAGCGATTTCCGGCAGTTCCAGGATTAGGGGGCGGTCGGCAGGCAGCGGTGTATCAGCGCACGGTTCGCCACGGCTCCTCTCGCGCCCGGATGAAGGCAGAGGAGGCATGAGGTTGGCGTCGTCATAGTACGATAACGGATTGTCGAATGGGGGAGATAATCGTGAGACAGATCAAGGCGGCTGTTATCGCCCTGGTAATGTCATTGGGCGCGCCGGTCCAGGCCGAACTGCTGTCCTTCGAGTCCGCTACCTACGAGAACCTGAATTCGATCCGCGGCGCGCCGACACGGACGGTGGCGATCGAAGGACGGCTCTCCCTTCCCGAGTCCGCCAGAAAGGTGCCCGCAGTCATCCTGCTGCATACCTGCATCGGGCCGTATTCGTTCGACGAGGTGGTCGGAGCGCGCCTGCGCAACGAAGGCTTTGCCACTTTCGAGTTCGACAGCCTGCGGCCGCGTGGATGGACGCCGGCGGATTCCTGCGGCGGCCGGATTCCGGCGGGACCGTGGTCCCAGCTGGGAGATGCCTATGCAGCGCTCAACGCGCTGGCCCGGCATCCTGCCATCGATGCGAACCGGATCGCCGTTGTCGGTGGTTCCATGGGCGGCGGTACTGCCTTTCTTGCGGCCTCGGAATACATCCGACGGAAGCTGGCGTCCGGCGCCCGCTTCGCGGCTCATGTCAGCTTCTATCCCGGCGGCAGCAACATCGTCTTCGGCAAGGGTGCCTTCACCGGCGCGCCGGTGCTGCTAATGCTCGGGGAGCGCGACGACTGGACGCCGGCGAAACGCGTCCTGGCGGCCGTCGACTTCCTAAAGAAGGAAGATCCCGGGACGCCGGTTGCCGTCAGAACCTATGACGCTACCCATTCGTGGATCGGCACGGCGGCCCGCAGCTACCAGCAGAGCCGCAAGTCGTTCGCCGACTGCCCCTACGTCTTGATGCAGATCGACGACGAATCCGTGCGTAATTCGCTGCTGTCGGTATCGGGTGAGTTGACGCCTGTCTCCGGCCAGGACATCGGGGCTGTCTTCCGGCAATGCCGCACAAGCGGCGCCACTACGGAGGGGAGCCGCGAGGCGACCGAGGCGTCGCTTGCTGTACTTGTGCAATTCCTCAAGGAAGCGTTTGCGCGCTGAAACGCTTCAGGCGATATCGAGAACGAAAATGAGCGAGTTGGTCAAACTTGTACAGGGCATGATCGGGCGCCTCAGGCCCGTCCCTCGGAATGACCATGCCGCGGCGACAATCGCGCCACCTTCGCCTGAGAGAGCGACTGTCGCCATTGCGCAGTATGCCTGTCTCTTCTGCGCGGGCGCCGGGTTTCCTCGGACCGCCTGAATTGGCCACCTCGCCACTTCGCCTGCTCGCCTGCCTTCCCCTCTTGCTGGCGGCCCTGCCGGCCTGGCCGCAGGCGATCGTGAATTCACTCGGCATGAAGTTCGTGCGCGTGCCGGCCGGCGAGTTCCTCATGGGCAGCGAGGAATCCCCCGAGTCGCTGGCCCGCGCCTATCCGCAGTACGAGCGCAGCCGCTTCGAGAAACTGGGCGATGAGGCGCCGGTGCATCGCGTGCGCATCACGCGGGCCTTCCTGCTCGGCCAGCATGAAGTCACCGTCGGGCAGTTCCGCAGATTCCTCGCCGAGTCGGGCTACGTGCCGGAATCCGTCGCCGACGGCACGGGCGGGTACGGCTACCGTCGCGACTATGACCCGGCGAAGACGCCGCGCGGCGATGCCTTCGAGGGGCGCGATCCGAGATACGGCTGGCGCAACCCGGGCTTTGCCCAGGGCGAGGACCACCCGGTGCTGAATGTCACCTGGAACGATGCCGTGGCCATGGCGGCCTGGCTGAGCCGCAAGGAGGGCCGCACCTATCGCCTGCCGACCGAGGCCGAGTGGGAATATGCCTGCCGCGCGGGCATGCGCACGCGCTATTCGAACGGCGACGATCCGCAGGCGCTGCGAGAAGTGGCCAATGTCTTCGATGCCGATTCGGCGGCGAACTGGCCGGCCTGGCGGAACTTTGCGGTCGAGGGCAGCGACGGTTACGCGTTCACCGCGCCGGTGGGCAGCTTTGCGCCGAACGCGCTGGGACTGTACGACATGCTCGGCAACGCCTGGGAGTGGGTGGCCGACTGGCACGACGACCGCTATTACGCCATTTCGCCGCAGGACGATCCCGCCGGCCCGGCCAGCGGCAGCGTGCGCGTGCGCCGCGGCGGCTCCTGGCACACCTGGCCGCTGTATGCGCGCTGCGCCTTCCGCAACTGGAATTCCCCCGCGACGCGCTACACCCTGCTCGGCATGCGCCTGCTGCGGGAAGTGGACGACGAGGGGCGTTGAGGCGGCTTATTTTGCACTGCGCGAATCCGTCAGCGCCGCGAACACGCCGAGCCCGATGAAGGTGCCGCCGCCGAGGCGGCGGCCGTGTTTCATCGCGCCGGGCGCGCGCGCCAGCGCGGGGGCGATGACGCCGGCGCCCAGGGCATAGAGCGTGTCGGTGAGGGCGGCGATCGCCACGAACAGCGCGCCGAGAAAGGCGCCCTGCAGCATGGGCGGGGCGCCGGCGCCGAGGAACTGCGGCAGGAAGGCGGCGAAGAAAACCGTGGTCTTGGGGTTGAGCAGGGCGACGACGAAACCGTCGCGGAACACGCGGCGTTTGCTGGCGGCAGGCGGTGCGGCAGCGACGTCAACGGGCGCGTTGCGCAGCATTTTGATGCCCAGGACCACGAGGTACAGCGCGCCGGCGTACTTGACGAGCATGAAGGCTGCCGAGGACACGGCGAACAGCGCCGCCAGGCCGACGCTGGCGGCGAGCGCATTGCCGAGGTTGCCCAGGGCGACGCCGGCGACCGAGGCGAGGCCGGCGCCGCGGCCCTGCAGCAGGCTGCGCGCGACAATGTAGAGCACGCCCGGCCCGGGCGTGAGGGCGAGCACGAGGCTGGCAACCAGGAAGGCGGAAAACAGCGGCCAGGGCGGCAGGAGGTCGGTCATGGCTGGCCCGCGCTGGCGTCAGCCTTGGCGATGCGCTCCTCCTGCCACGGCCAGCGGCCCTCCACCTCGAGGTGCAGCGTGACGCTGAGGAAGGAGCGGATCAGGATGATCAGGCCGAGCACGGCGACGCTCTCCAGGGTGGCCGAGACGACGACGGTGCGGATGATGTCGCCGGCGATGAGGAATTCCAGGCCGAGGATGATGGAGCGCCCGAGCTGCCGCCGGTAGGTCTTGTAGGCGACACCCTCCGGCAGCGCGCGGAACGTGCGCAGGAAGGCGACGGAGGAAACGCCCGAGCCGATCATGACCACGAGCACGCCGATCGCCTCGATGGCGTAGCCGGCGTAGGAAATGATCTCGGTAAATTGCATGCCGCAGGCCTCCTGAGCGATGGGGAAGTGGGGAGAGCGTGCTCTCCGCATGCATTCTAGCCGGTCGCGAGCGCGTCAATATGCGATCATTCGGCCTGCACCCGTATCGGATACCGCATGAAACAAACCGTTCTCATTGCCGCTGCCTGCACACTGGCGGCTTACGGCTGCGCGGGGCCGCTGTCGTTTGATTCAGCCGGCCGCGCGCCGGACAGCAAACCGGTGGTTGCGCCCCATCGCGCCTTGCCCGCCGTGGCGCCGCAGGCGAAGATCGCCCCGCCGGAGCCGGCGCGCAAGCCGGTCGAGCCGCCGCCGGACGACCGGCCCGCGCCGGATGCCGTCATCAAGCTCAGCCCCGGCAGCGACCGCCTGTCCGGCGAAATGGAGGCCCGCCTTGCCCTCATCGCGCAGCAGGTGCGCGAAAACGAGCAGCTCATGCTGCGCCTGGAAAGCTATGTGCCCGATGGCGGCAGCCATGCCCTGAATCTCGGCATCGCGGAACAGTCGCTGCAGGTGATCAAGAAGCGCCTCGTGGAATTGAGCGTCTCGCCGAGGCGGATATTCCTGGCGCCGTTCGGCGAGGAGCACCGCGAGGAACGCGACCGGCGCATGCACTGGGTGGAGATCTACCTGGTCAGGCCGCGCCTGTAGGGGCAGGCCGGTACGACTTCGCCAGGGCGCGCGCACGCAGCTGCCCGCAGCCGCCGTCGATGTCCTGGCCGGCGGACTGGCGCAGCTTGGTGAGGATGCCGCGCCTGTAGAGCGCCAGCGACATGGCCTCGGCGCGCTGGCGCGACGGGCGCCGGTAGCCGAGGCCATCCACCGCGTTGTAGGGAATCAGGTTCATCACGGCGTACTTGCCGGCGAGCAGGCCGGCGATGCCCTCGATCTCGTCATCGCCGTCGTTCACGCCATCCAGCAGCGTCCACTGGTACTGGATCGGGTAGCCGGTCTTGCGCGCGTAGGCATCGGCCAATTCGACCAGTTCGGCCGGATCGATGCGCTGCGCGCGCGGCAGCAGTTGCGCGCGCAGCTCGGCGCGCGTCGAATGCAATGACAGCGCCAGCGCCGGCTTCACCTTCGCTTGCGGCAGCCGCTCGAAGACGCGGCGGTCGCCTACGGTGGAGAAGACCAGATTCTTGTGGCCGATGTCGCCCAGCGTGCCGAGCAGTTCGATGGCCTCGAGCACGCTGTCCAGGTTGTGCGCCGGCTCGCCCATGCCCATGAAGACGACCTTGCGCACGCTGCGCCGCGTGCGCGCCAGTGCCACCTGCGCGACGATCTCGGCGCTGCCGAGCTGGCGCAGCAGGCCGTCGCGGCCGGTCATGCAGAACACGCAGCCGACCGCGCAGCCGACCTGGGTGGACACGCACAGGCCGTCCTTCGGCAGCAGCACGCCCTCCACCGTCTGGCCGTCGGTCAGTTCCATCAGGAGCCGGGTGCCGTCTTCGCCGGCATGCTCGGCGCGCAGTCGCACGAGGCCGTGCCATGCCGCCGCGAGGGCAGGCAGGGCGGCGCGCACTTCCAGCGGCAGGAAATCCTCGGGCCGGCTGCGCCCGCTGCCGGGGGGCAGGCCCCGCGTCCAGTTGCGCAGCACGAGTTCCTCGTGGCACGGCTTGGCGCCAAGGGTGCGCAGGCGCTGCCTGATGTGTTCGATTTGCATGGGAAGGCGAATGTTACTTGGAATTTGAAAGCAACATCCGGATTGCAAGGCGTGGCCGCGTGGGAAATACTGAGCGCACATGACACGCCAGCTCGCCACGATGAATGGACCACATCCGCCGGATCCGCGCTGGCAGGCTGTACTCCGCCGCGACCCGCAGGCCGACGGGGTGTTCGTTTACGCGGTCAAGACGACGGGCGTGTATTGCCGGCCCTCCTGCCCCTCGAGGGCCGCGAAGCGGGAAAACGTCGAGTTCTTCGAGAAGAACGAGCAGGCGGCCCAGGCTGGCTACCGCGCTTGCAAGCGCTGCAGGCCGGAGGCGCTGTCGCAGGAACAGCGACGCCGGGCGCTGGTGGTCCAGGCCTGCCGGGCCATCGAGCAGAGCGATTCGGCGCTGCCGCTCGCCGCACTGGCGCGGCAGGCCGGCCTGAGCCCGCATCATTTCCACCGCATCTTCAAGGCGGCGACCGGCCTGACGCCGAAGGCGTTCTACAAGTCCGTGCGGGCGAAGCGGGTGGCGGAATCGCTGCAAGCCTCCCCTTCGGTGACGGAGGCGATCTACGCGTCGGGCTTCAATTCGGCGGGGCGCTTTTACGAGGAGTCGGGCGCCCTGCTCGGCATGGCGCCTGGCACCTACCGCAAGGGCGCGGCCGGCGAGCAGATCCGCTACGCCGTGGCGCCCTGCGCGCTGGGGCAGGTCATCGTTGCCGCCACGCGCCGCGGCGTTTGCGCCATCGAGTTCGGCGATGCAGCGCCGGCGCTGGTGGAAAGCCTGCATGAGCGTTTCCCCAAGGCGCGCTTCGAGTCTGGCGACGAAGAATTCAGGGGCTGGGTTGCGCGCGTGCTCGGTTATCTGGATCAGCCGCAGGGCGCGCTGGACTTGCCGCTGGATGTGCAGGGCACGGTCTTCCAGCAGCGCGTCTGGCAGGCGCTGCGGGACATTCCCGCCGGGCAGACCGCCAGCTACGCCGAGGTTGCCCGGCGCATCGGCCAGCCCAAGGCGCATCGCGCCGTGGCGCATGCCTGCGCGAAGAACCGGGTGGCGGTGGCGATTCCCTGCCATCGCATTGTGCGCCGCGACGGCGAACTGTCAGGCTATCGCTGGGGCGGCGCGCGCAAGGCGGCATTGCTGAAGCGGGAAGGCGGGTCGTGACGGGCGCTCTCTGGCGCCCGCCGAAACGCCGCTGAAGGAACACCCTACGATTTTTTCTGCTGGTCCAGGCGGAACTTGACGAAGGAACCCGGCGCGTCCTCGAGGACTTTCAGCTTGCCCTTGGCGGGGTCGCGCGCCGGCACCCAGACGTTGCCACCCCCGTCGCCGTTGAGGTTCCCGATCCACTGCTGCCAGTCCGTCCACCACGAGCCGGGGTGCTGCCTGGCGCCCTCGAACCAGTCCTCCGGCGTGGCCGGCAGGGCCTTCGCCTCGTTGGTCCAGAAATGGTACTTGTTCGCCGACGGCGGGTTGACGATGCCGGCGATGTGGCCTGAGCCGCCGAGCACGAAGCGCACCGGGCCGCCCAGGCGCGTGGCGCCGAGATAGGTGCTCTTCCACGGCGCGATGTGGTCCTCGATGGTGGAGATGAAGTAGGCCGGGATCTTGACCTTGCCGATGTCGATGGGCACGCCGGCGAGTTCGATGCCGCCGGGTTCCTTGAGCAGGTTCTTCATGTACATGTTGCGCAGGTAGAAGCTGTGCATCTTGTACGGCATGCGCGTCGAATCCGAGTTCCAGAAGAGCAGGTCGAAGGGGAAGGGTTCCTTCCCCATCAGGTAGTTGTTCACCACGAAGGACCAGATCAGGTCGTTCGAGCGCAGCATGTTGAAGGTGGTGCCCATCTCGGAGCCTTCGAGATAGCCGCGCTCCTGCATCTTCTTTTCCAGGCTGGCGACCTGCTGCTCGTCGATGAAGACGCCCAGCTCGCCGGGGATGGAGAAATCCAGCAGGGCGACGAAGAAGGTCGCCGAGACGACGCGCTTGTCCTTCTTCACGGCGTTGTAGCCCAGCGTCGAGCCGAGCAGCGTGCCGCCGAGGCAGTAGCCGATGAGGTTCACCTCGGCCTCGCCGGTCTGCTTGCAGACGGCGTCGAGCGCGGCGAGCGAACCTTCCGTCATGTAGTCGTCGAAGCCCTTCTCGGCAAGGCGCGCGTCCGGGTTCACCCAGGAGATGACGAAGACGGTGTGGCCCTGGTCGGTGGCGTACTTGATGAAGGAGTTCGACTGGCGCAAGTCCAGGATGTAGTACTTGTTGATCCACGGCGGCATGATCAGCAGCGGCCGCCGGTACTGTTCCTTGGTCGTCGGGTTGAACTGCAGGAGCTGGATCAGGTCGTTCTGGAACACCACCTTGCCCGGCGTGACGGCGACGTTGCGGCCCAGTTCGAAGGCGGTCGGGTCGGTCATCTTGACGCGCAGCTGACCGTCGCCTTCCTCGATGTCGCGCAGCAGGTTGTTGAAGCCCTTGAGCAGGTTCTGGCCGTGCGATTTCACCGTCTCTCGGAAGACTTCCGGGTTGGTCATGGCGAAGTTGGAGGGCGACAGGGCGTCGATGTACTGGCGCGTGAAGAAGTTCACCTTCTTCTCGGCGTCCGGGGAGAGGCCCTCGACGCTCGTCACCACGTCATGGACGTGGCGCGCCGTGATGAGGTAGGACTGCTTGATGAAGTCGAAGAGGAAGTGCTCTTCCCACTGCTCGTCCTTGAAGCGGCCGTCGCCCTTCTTCGGCACCGCCACCGGCTGGGTTTCCAGGCCGGAGAAGCGCAGCATCGCGTGCTGCCAGAGCGAGAAGTAGTCCCACACCAGGTTCATCTGCGCCTGCGCCAGCTTGTAGGGGTTGGCGAGCAGCTTGGCCATCATGTCCATGAAGGACTGGGCGATGCCCAGCTCGTCGTTCGGCGCCGAGATGCCGTGCTTGATCTGGCGCTGCATGTGCGCGGTGATGAGCTTGGAGGCGCGCTGCGCGACCTGGGCGTAGGTCTTGGCGACTTCCTGCGGGTCGGGCAGGGCGGGCTTGTGGGTTTCCTGTTGCTGCGCGGACATCTCTTCTCTCCTTCTCAAGCGGCTACGAAGCGAAACACGCCATTCGCATCCTGCGTGCGACGCAGGCGGCCGGCGTGTTCCAGGCAATTCAGGTGGGCGATGGATTCACCCATGGCAAACATGGTCTGGTGTGCGTCCAGCTCGCGCTGGAACAGCGTCGGAATCAGCTCGCAGGCGCTCTTTGGCGTGTCGCAGGCGGCGGCCAGCGCGTCGAGGCGCTCGCGGTGGTGTTCCTGCAACTGCGCGACGCGGGCGCGGATGCCGTGGAAGGGCTTGCCGTGCGAGGGCAGAACCAAGGTGTCGTCGGGCAGTTCCGTGAGCCGTTCGACGGAATCGAGGAACAGCTTGAGCGGGTCGCCGTTCGGGTTCGACGAAAAGACGCTGACGTTGGTCGAGATGCGCGGCAACAGCATGTCGCCGGAGATCAGCACCTTCAGTTCGGCGCAATACAGCGCGGCGTGCTCGGGCGAGTGGCCGTAACCGACGATGACGCGCCAGTCGTGGCCGCCGATGCGCACAAAGTCAGCCTCCAGGAGACGGCGATATTCCGTCGGCAGGCCGTCGACGCGGCCGCGATAGGTCGGGCCGCGGCCATGCAGCAGGTCGGCGCGGGCAGGGTCGAGGCCGTGGCGGCGGAAGAAGCCGACCATGCCGTCGACGTCGAAATTCGGCAGCTGGTGGAACCAGGCGTAGGCATTCAGCATCTCGCCCTGGGTGATCCAGGTGTCGACGCCGAGCTTGTCGCCGAGCCAGCGCGCCAGGCCGAGGTGGTCCGGGTGGCAGTGCGTGACGATGATCCGCTTGACCGGCTTTTCCCGGCAGTGCGCCGCGAGCACGGCTTCCCAGTGCCGCTTGATGTCGTCGAGGTTGAGGCCGGTGTCGACGATGGTCCAGCCGTCCGCTTCCTCCAACAGCCACAGGTTGATGTGGTTCAGTTCGAAGGGCAGCGGCATGCGCAGCCAGCGCACGCCGGGGACGAGTTCCAGCGCCTCGCCCGTGGCGGGTTGCTGCTCGAATGGGTAAGTGATCGGTTCGAACGGCTTCAATTGATTTAACACTGAAAAAATGATTAACTCGTTGCGTCACGCCGCATCAATGCTGCGGCGCACAATAAAGCATTTTATACCAAAACATACGCGGGCACTTGGTACCTGAACATGGCGCAGGAACAGACCTTTACCATAACCGAACTGGCGCGGGAATTCGACCTGACGCCGCGCGCCATCCGCTATTACGAAGACCAGGGGCTGATTTCCCCGGAGCGTGCCGGGCAGAACCGCGTCTATTCAAAGCGCGATCGCACCCGCCTGAAGCTTACCCTGCGCGGCCGCCGGCTCGGACTGTCGCTCGCCGAGATCCGGGAACTCATTGATTTGTATGACGTCAGCCATGACCAGCGGACGCAATTGTCGAAATTCCTGGCGGTGCTGGCGGCGCGTCGCGCCGCCCTCGAGCAGCAGCGCGAGGACATCGAGGCGGTATTGACCGAGATCGTCTCGCTCGAACAGCGCGCCCACGAGTTGCTCGGCGAGCAGACTGCCCGCAAAAAAAAATTGCCGAAGCGCTGACGTTGACGTCAACGTCAAAGCCCCCTAAGATTAGTTGACGTTAACGTCAACGTCAACACGGGCCGCCGTGTCGCTGGAAGCCGGAGAAGCCATGCCGCATACCGTACGCCCTGACAAGCACGCCTTCGCACCGCGCAACCCGGACTGGGAGGCGACAGTGCGCGGCAGCTTCGCGCGGCAGAAAGTAATGCGCCTGATCGGCGCCGAGATGGGCGCGCTGTCACCCGGCCATTGCGAAATCCGCCTGCCCTTCCGCGATGACCTGACGCAGCAGAACGGCTATTTTCATGCAGGCATCACCGCCGCCATTGTCGATAGCGCCGGCGGTTATGCCGGGCTGACCGTGATGGCGGCAGGGGCCGATGTGCTGACCGTCGAATTCAAGCTCAACCTGCTGGCGCCGGCAGACGGCGACATCCTCGTCGCCGAGGGCCAGGTGCTGAAGTCCGGCCGCAACCTCGTCATCACGCGCGGCGAGGTCTACGCGATCCGGAACGGGAAAGCCGTCCACTGCGCCACCATGCAGCAAACCCTCATGACCATGCACGGCAAGGCCTGACAGGCCAGCCGCAACACGGAGACAAGCCTATGCTCGGCATCAATTTCGACCTCGGCGAAGACATCGACATGCTGCGCGACGCCGTCTGGCAATTCGCGAGGAACGAGATCCTGCCGCGCGCGGCGGAGATCGACCGCGACAACTTCTTTCCCGCCGACCTGTGGAAGAAGTTCGGCGACATGGGCCTGCTCGGCATGACCGCCGAGGAGGAGTACGGCGGCACGAAGATGGGCTACCTTGCCCACATCGTCGCCATGGAGGAGATTTCCCGCGCCTCGGCTTCGGTCGGCCTCTCCTATGGCGCGCACTCCAACCTCTGCGTGAACCAGATCCGCCGCAACGGCAGCGCAGCGCAGAAGAAGAAATACCTGCCGAAGCTGATTTCCGGCGAGCACGTCGGTGCGCTGGCGATGTCGGAGCCCGGCGCCGGCTCCGACGTGGTGTCGATGAAGCTGCGCGCCGAACTCAAGGGCGACCGCTACGTGCTGAACGGCTCGAAGATGTGGATCACCAACGGCGGCGACGCCGACACCCTGGTGGTGTACGCCAAGACCGATGCCGAGGCCGGCGCAAAGGGCATGACGGCCTTCATCGTCGAGAAGGGCTTCAAGGGCTTTTCCAGGGGGCAACATCTCGACAAGCTCGGCATGCGCGGCTCCAACACCTACCCGCTGTTCTTCGACGACTGCGAAGTGCCGGTGGAGAACGTGCTCGGCGGCGAAGGCGCCGGCACCAAAGTACTGATGAGCGGCCTCGACTACGAGCGCGCCGTGCTCTCCGGCGGACCGCTCGGCATCATGGCCGCCTGCATGGACGTGGTGCTGCCCTTCGTGCATGAGCGCAAGCAGTTCGGCCAGGCGATCGGCGAGTTCCAGCTCATGCAGGGCAAGCTGGCCGACATGTATTCGACCTGGCAGGCCTGCCGTGCCTATATCTATGCGGTGGGCAAGGCCTGCGACCGGGGAGACCATGCCCGCACGCTGCGCAAGGACGCCGCCGGCGCCATCCTCTACTCCGCCGAGAAGGCGACCTGGATGGCCGGCGAGGCGATCCAGGCGCTCGGCGGCGTCGGCTATACCAATGAATTTCCCGTCGGCAGGCTGTGGCGCGACGCGAAGCTGTACGAGATCGGCGCCGGCACCAGCGAAATCCGCCGCATGCTGATCGGCCGGGAGCTGTATTCGGAGACGATGTAATGGGCCAGGACGCCAAAGCCTTGCAGAACGAATGGCTGGACGCGGCGCAGGCGCTGCGCGGGCGCAGCCTGCCGCCCGACGTGCTGCCGGTGGAAGCGTTGCGCGAACACAGCGGGCTGGAACTGTTCCGCAAGATGATGGGCGGCGAGCTGCCGCCGCCGCCCATCGCGCAGACGCTGGATTTCGCCATCGTCGAGGTGGACAAGGGGCGGGTGGTCTTCCAGGGCCATCCTTCGCGTGCCCACTACAACCCGATCGGCTCGGTGCACGGCGGCTACCACGCCACGCTGCTGGATTCCTGCATGGCCTGCGCCGTGCAGAGCACGCTGGAGGCGGGGCAGGGCTACACGACGATCGAACTCAAGGTGAATTACCTGCGCGCGCTGACCGACCAGGTCGGGCCGGTGCGCGCCGAAGGCAAGGTCATCCAGGTCGGCCGCCAGATCGGCACGGCCGAAGGACGGCTGTACGACGCCAGCGGGCGGCTGTATGCGCACGCGACGACGACCTGCCTGGTCTTTACCATCTAGGGGGCACGCATGATCGAAACCGCGCGCGGCACGGTGCACGAATGGCAGCGCGACCACATGGGCCACATCAACGTGCGCGCCTACCTGGAGTTCTTCGAGCAGGCGGCGTGGCAGACCTATGCCGCGCTCGGCCTCACCGCGTCGCTGCTGAGGAGCGGCGCCGTGCACCTGGCGGCGGTGCAGCAGAACGTCAGCTACCGGAAGGAGCTCTACCCCGGCGACACCATCGCGGTGCGCACCGGCGTGCTCGAACTGCGCGAGAAGGTCGTGCGCTTCCGCCACGAGCTCTACAACACCGAAACCGGCGAGGTGGCGTCCACCTGCGAGTTCACCGTCGTCTGCCTCGACACCGGGACGCGCAAATCCTGCCCCTTCCCGCCGATCGTGGCGGAGAAGGCGCGTGCGTTGATGATGGAGCCGGTATGAGCGCCGCCCGCCGGGCCGCCCCAAGGGTGGCGCAGCCAACAACGTGGAGCGGGCGCAGCCCGCGAACCACCATCACCCCCTCCCACGGGGAGGGGGTTGGGGGGAGGGTAGTCCAGTGAGCGAGATGATCGAGACCTACCGCGGCACGGTCTACCCCTGGCACTGCGACCACATGGACCACATGAACGTCATGTGGTACGTCGGCAAGTTCGACGAGGGCACCTGGAATTTCTTTTCCACGCTCGGCGTCACGCCGAGCTACCTGCGCGACAACGGCCGCGGCATGGCGGCGGTCGACCAGCGCATCGCCTACCGGCGCGAACTGCATGCCGGCGACACGGTGGCGGTGCGCACCGGGGTCGTCGAGGTGCGCGACAAGTCGATCCGCTTCGTGCACGAGATGCGCAATGCCGAGACCGGCGAGATCTCCGCCATCACCCTGCTCACCGGCGTCTTCATCGATACCGCGGCGCGCAAGTCCTGCGCCCTGCCGGAGGATTTCCGCGGGCGGGCGGAGAAGCTGAAGATAGCCTACGACCTGCCGTGGCAGGACAAGTAAACCGAGAACGGAGCCCACATGAGCAACGATCCTGTCGTCATCGTATCCGCCGCCCGCACCCCGATGGGGGGGTTCATGGGCGATTTCGCCGCCCTCGCCAGCGCACAGCTCGGCGCGGCCGCCATCCGGGCCGCCGTCGAGCGCGCCTCTATCCGCCCGGAGCAGGTGGAGGAAATCATCATGGGCTGCGTGCTGCCGGCCGGCCAGGGCCAGGCGCCGGCGCGCCAGGCGGCGCTGGGCGCCGGCCTGCCGCTCTCCGCCGGCTGCACCACCATCAACAAGATGTGCGGCTCGGGCATGAAGGCGGCGATGTTCGCCACGGACATGCTGCTGGCCGGCAACAACGACATCATGATCGCCGGCGGCATGGAATCCATGAGCAACGCGCCCTACCTGCTGCCGAAGGCGCGCGGCGGTTATCGCATGGGCCACGGCCAGGTCATGGACCACATGTTCCTCGACGGCCTCGAGGACGCCTATGACAAAGGCCGCCTGATGGGCACCTTCGCCGAGGACTGCGCCGGCAAGTACCGGTTCACGCGCGAGCAGCAGGACGCGTTCGCCATCGCCTCGACACAGCGCGCGCTCGCCGCCAACCAGGACGGCACTTTCGCCTGGGAGATCGCGCCGGTGACCGTCTCCGGCCGCAAGGGCGACGTGGTGATCGACAAGGACGAGCAGCCCTTCAAGGCGCAGCTCGAGAAGATTCCGACCCTGAAGCCCGCCTTCCGCAAGGATGGCACCGTGACAGCGGCCAATTCCAGCTCGATCTCCGACGGCGCCGCGGCGCTGGTGATGATGCGCCGTTCGACCGCCGACAGGCTGGGCCTGGCGCCGCTCGCAGTCGTCGTCGGACACAGCACCCACGCCCAGGAGCCGGGCTGGTTCACCACCGCGCCGGTCGGCGCGATCCGCAAGCTCTTCGAGAAGACCGGCTGGACGGTGGACACGGTCGATCTCTTCGAGATCAACGAGGCCTTCGCCGTGGTGACCATGGCAGCCATGAAGGAGCACAATCTGCCTCACGGGAAAGTGAACGTGCATGGCGGCGCCTGCGCCCTCGGCCATCCCATCGGCGCCTCCGGCGCGCGCATCCTCGTCACGCTGATCGGCGCACTGAGGAAAACCGGCGGCAGGCGCGGCGTCGCCAGCCTGTGCATCGGCGGCGGCGAAGCGACCGCCATGGCCATCGAACTGGTTTGAAGCGATGATCCTGAATCAGGAACAGGAGATGATCCGCGACACCATGCGCGAGTTTGCGCGTGAGCGCCTGGCGCCCTTTGCCGCGGAATGGGATCGCAACGCCACGTTTCCGGGCGAGGCGCTGCGCGACCTGGCCGGCCTCGGCGCGCTCAGCATCCCGATCCCCGAGCAGTGGGGCGGTGTCGGCCTCGGCTACCAGGCGCATGCCATCGCCCTGGAGGAGATCGCCGCCGGCGATGGCGCCACCTCGACCATCATCAGCGTGCAGGTGCTGGTCAGCGGCATCCTGCTCAGCTTTGGCAGCGATGCGCAGAAAACGGAATTCCTCAAGCCGCTGGCGAGCGGCGCGGCGCTCGGCTGCTTCTGCCTGACCGAGCCGCATGTCGGCTCCGACGCCTCGGCCATCCGCACTTCGGCGGTGCGCGACGGAAACGACTGGGTGCTCAACGGCACCAAGCAGTTCATCACCACTGGCAAGAACGCCGATACCGCCCTCGTCTTCGCCGTCACCGACAAGGCGGCGGGCAAGAAAGGCATTTCCTGCTTCATCGTGCCGACCGGCACGCCCGGCTATAGCGTCGCCCGCATCGAGGAGAAGATGGGCCAGCACGCCTCCGACACGGCGCAGATCCTGCTGGAGAACTGCCGCGTGCCGGCGCACAACCTGCTGGGCACGGAAGGCGAGGGCTACCGCATCGCGCTGTCGAATCTCGAGGCCGGGCGCATCGGCATTGCCGCCCAGTCCGTCGGCATGGCGCGCGCGGCCTTCGAGGCGGCGCTGAAATATGCCCAGGAGCGCGAGACCTTCGGCAAGCCCATCATCGAGCATCAGGCGGTGAACTTCCGCCTCGCCGACATGGCGACGCAGATCGAGGCGGCGCGCCAGCTGGTGCTGCACGCCGCCGTCCTGCGCGACGCCGGCCGGCCCTGCCTGAAGGAGGCCTCGATGGCCAAGCTGTTCGCCTCCGAGATGGCCGAGCGCGTCTGCTCGGACGCCATCCAGATCCACGGCGGCTACGGCTACACGGCGGATTTCCCGGTCGAGCGCATCTACCGCGACGTGCGCGTGGCGATGATCTACGAGGGCGCCAGCGACATCCAGCGCCTGCTGATAGGCCGCAATCTGATATGAGTGGAGGGGAACATGGCTGAACCTATCGAGTTCTACTTCGACTTTTCCTCCCCGTACGCCTATATCGCGTCCGGGCTGATCGACGACCTCGCGGCGAAGCATGGGCGCAAGGTGAAATGGCGGCCGATGCTGCTCGGCGTGGTGATGAGGCAGACCGGCCTGCCCCTGCTGCTCGATGTGCCGGTCAAGGGCGACTACTCGAAGCGCGACATCCTGCGCTCGGCGCGCTATTACGGCGTGACCTTCAATTTTCCAGCCAGGTTCCCGCTCTCGGCCGTGACGCCTTCGCGCGCCTACTACTGGCTGCATGGGCAGGACTGCGCCAAGGCGCGGGTATTCGCCCACGCCACCTTCCGCGCCTACTGGGTGGACGGCCGCGACATCTCGGACATGGCGGTCGTGCTGGACATTGCCGCCGCGCTCGGCGTCGACCGCGACGCGCTGTCCGCCGGCATGGTCACGCCGGAGATCAAGGAGCGGCTGAAGGTCGAGACCGATACGGCGCTGGCCAAGGGCATGTGCGGCGCGCCGTATTTCGTCGTCGACGGCGAGCCGTTCTGGGGCGCCGACCGCCTGCCGCAAGTCGAGAAGTGGTTACAGACCGGGGGATTCTGAAGCATGACCGTCATCAAATCGCAACTCAACACCCGCTCGGACGAATTCCGCGCCAACGCCGCCGCCATGCGCGCGCTGGTCGACGATCTGCGCGAGAAGACCGCGGAAGTCAGCCTCGGCGGCACGGCGGAACATCGCAAGAAGCATGTCGCCCGCGGCAAGCTGCTCGTGCACGACCGCATCGACGCGCTGCTTGATCCCGGCACGCCCTTCCTCGAGCTCTCGCCGATGGCCGGCTGGGGCATGTTCAACAACGAAGTCGCCTCCGGCGGCGTCGTCACCGGCATCGGCCGCGTACAGGGCGTCGAGTGCATGATCGTCGCCAACGACGCCACGGTGAAGGGCGGCAGCTACTTCCCCATCACGGTGAAGAAGCACCTGCGCGCGCAGGAGATCGCCGCGCAGAACCGCCTGCCCTGCGTTTATCTGGTCGACTCCGGTGGCGCCAACCTGCCGACGCAGGACGAGGTCTTCCCCGACCGCGAGCACTTCGGCCGCATCTTCTTCAACCAGGCCAACCTGTCCGCCGCGCGCATCCCGCAGGTGGCGGTGGTGATGGGCTCGTGCACCGCCGGCGGCGCCTACGTGCCGGCCATGTCCGACGAGGCGGTCATCGTGCGCAACCAGGGCACCATCTTCCTCGGCGGGCCGCCGCTGGTGAAGGCCGCCACCGGCGAGGTGGTCAGCGCCGAGGACCTCGGCGGCGCCGACGTGCACACGCGCATCTCCGGCGTGGCCGACCACTTCGCCGAGAACGACCACCATGCCCTGCACATCTGCCGCAGCATCGTCGCCAACCTCAACTGGCGCAAGCCGGTGTCGCTGGAAGTGGCCACCCCCGAGGAGCCGCTCTACGACCCGGCGGAGATCTACGGCGCCGTGCCGGTCGACACGCGCAAGCCCTTGGAGGTGCGCGAGGTCATCGCCCGCCTCGTCGACGGCTCGCGCCTCGACGAATTCAAGGCGCGCTACGGCACCACGCTGGTGACCGGCTTCGCCCGCCTCCACGGCTACCCGGTCGGCATCGTCGCCAACAACGGCATCCTCTTCGGCGAGTCGGCGCAGAAGGGCGCGCACTTCGTCGAACTGTGCGCGCAGCGCGGCATCCCGCTGCTGTTCCTGCAGAACATCACCGGCTTTATGGTCGGCCGCAAGTACGAAAACGCCGGCATCGCCAAGGACGGCGCCAAGATGGTCACCGCCGTGGCCTGCGCCAAGGTGCCGAAATTCACCCTCATCATCGGCGGCAGCCACGGCGCCGGCAACTACGGCATGTGCGGGCGCGCCTACAGCCCGCGCCTGCTGTGGATGTGGCCCAACAGCCGCGTCTCGGTGATGGGCGGCGAGCAGGCCGCCAACGTGCTCGCGCAGATCCGCCGCGACTCGCTGGAAGCGCAGGGCAAGGCCTGGCCGGCCGACGAGGAGGAGAAGTTCAAGGCGCCGGTGCGCGCCCAGTACGAGACGCAGGGCCACCCCTATTACGCCACGGCGCGGCTGTGGGACGACGGCATCGTCGATCCGGCGCAGACGCGCCGCGTGCTGGCGCTGGGCATTTCCGCCTCGCTCAACGCGCCGATCGAGCCGACGCCGTTCGGCGTGTTCAGGATGTAATTTAATCGTAGGTCGGGCTTCAGCCCGACAATGACCGCTGCAGTCGGCCTGAAAGCCGACCTACAAGGAGTGAGCATGAGCGAAACGATTCTGACCGAAATCGACCACGGCGTCGGCATCATCACGCTGAACCGCGCCGAGCGGCACAACGCCTTCGACGACGTGCTGATCCAGGACCTGTCCACGGCGCTCGTGCAGATGGACACGGATTCCGATGTGCGCGTCATTGTCCTCTCCAGCACCGGCAAGAGCTTCTGCGCCGGCGCCGACCTCAACTGGATGAAGCGCGCCGCCGGCTACAACGCCGAGGAAACCCAGCGCGACGCGCTCGGGCTGGCCGGCATGCTGCGCATGCTCAACGAAATGAAGAAGCCGACGGTTGCGCGCGTGCAGGGGCCGGCCTACGGCGGCGGCGTCGGCCTGGTCGCCGCCTGCGACATCGCCATCGCCGCCTTCGATGCCCAGTTCGCGCTGACCGAGGCCAAGCTCGGCATCATCCCGGCGGTGATCAGCCCCTATGTCATCGCCGCCATCGGCGAGCGCAAGGCGCGCCGCTACATGCTGACGGCCGAGCGCTTCTCCGCCGCCGAGGCCTACCGCATCGGCCTGGTGCACGAGATCGTGCCGGGCGAGGCGGAGCTCGACGAGGCCGTCGGCGAGATCGTCGACGCGCTGCTCGCCAACGGGCCGCGGGCGCTGGGCGAGTGCAAGGCGCTCATCAAGGCCGTCGCCAATCGGCCCATCAGCCAGGAGGTGGTCATCGACACCGCCCAGCGCATCGCCCGCGTGCGCGCTTCCGACGAGGGGCGCGAGGGCATGGCCGCCTTCCTCGAGAAACGCAAGCCGAACTGGGTGCCCAAGACGTAAATCATGTTCACCAAGATACTCATAGCCAACCGCGGCGAGATCGCCTGCCGCGTCATCAAGACGGCGCGGCGCCTCGGCATCCGCACCGTCGCCGTGTATTCCGAGGCCGACGCCGGCGCGCGCCATGTGCGCCTCGCCGACGAGGCGGTGCTGATCGGCCCGGCGGCGGCGCGCGACAGCTATCTCGTCGCGGCGCGCATCCTCGATGCGGCGCAGAAGACCGGCGCGGAAGGCGTGCATCCGGGCTACGGCTTCCTCTCCGAGAACGACGCCTTCGCCGAGGCCTGCGCCGCGGCCGGCATCGCCTTCATCGGGCCGCCGCCGGCGGCGATCCGCGCCATGGGTTCGAAGAGCGCGGCCAAGGCGCTCATGGAGCAGGCCGGCGTGCCGCTGGTGCCCGGCTACCACGGCGAGATCCAGGACCCGGCCTTCCT
>WBZL01001706.1_pt1 | contig 22357 bp, 23 predicted proteins | sample 5204291 | NCBI WGS metagenome assembly WBZL01 (sample SAMN12344345, study PRJNA552823) | activated sludge metagenome | biome: Activated sludge suspended growth; feature: Nitrification reactor; material: Wastewater; isolation source: activated sludge from nitrification reactor of wastewater...
GGGTGAAGCCGGCACACGAGAACTCGGGCGTGGTGGTGCGGGCGTGCACGACGGCACCGGCCGCGGTGAGCCGGTCGTACAAGGGGTGCGTGATCGAGGCGGTCTCGTGCTCGAGCAACAGCGAACCGAGCCGCCACGGCTCGCCGGCGATCGGCTGCTCCTCCTTCATCGCGACCGGTACACCGTCGAGGGGCAGCGCGGCCTCGGCGCCCTTGACCCACCGAGCCGCTGATGCGCGTGCCGCGGCGTAGGCCTGCTCGGTGCGACGGTCGGTCCAGGCGTTGATCAGCGGCTCGACACGATCGGCGCGGGCGTACATCGCGTCGAGGAGTTCGACCGGGCTCAGCGAGCGGTCGGCGAACCTCGCCAGCACCTCCATCGCCGACAGACGGCACAGCTCGTCGACCTCGACATCCCCCATGTCGCACCTCCCAGGGCGGCGATCTGACCACATGTCAGCGATGCTGTCAATGGCGCTGACATGGCGGTGACGCGCCGTTCACACGGCCGAGACGTAGCGCTCGATCGCGTTGCGGGTGACCCGACCCACCGCTGGGTCGGTGAGCCCGTACACCCAGTCGGTGCTCCCGACGGTGACCACCTCGCCGCCACCGGCGCCGTACGGGCGGCAGACGAGGATCACCGCGTTGCCGTGGCGCACGCGAGCGATCGAGTCGGCGTCGACACGGCCGTGGATGCGGCTCGCGACGAACTCGAGGTCGCCCTGGTCGTCGAGCGCGGCGATCGACGCCGGGTACTCGCCCATCATCAGGTTCGAGGCCGGACAGAACGCGACCACCTCGATGTCGGCGGGTGTGCCGTCGCCCCCGGCGGCGACGGGCAGTTGGTACTCGTCGAAGGTGAGTCGGCAGCCGACGGTCTCGTAGCCGACGACGCCGTGGTCGCGGCCGAGCTGGTCGCCGTACCGCAGCCCGGTGCCCTCGAACAACCAGTGGCCGTCGCGGTACACGGTGAACGCACCCGCACCCCTGGGCGTGGCGAGGCCGAACCGCGAGTACAGCCCCCACGCGGAGCCGGCGCCGATGATCGCGGTCTCCGGCCTCCCGACGACCGGGTCGGCCCACATGCCGCTCATCAGCTCGGGGCGACCGTCGGCCAGCACCGGGTCGATCTCGTGCGCACGGTACTTGAAACACGTCATCGCGGCCGAGGGATCGGGCCCACCGTCGACGGTGGTGCCGTCCTCGAGGCGCACCTGCCAGAACATCGTGTTGCCCGACAGCGACACGAGGTTGCCGCCTTCCGTGACGAAACGTTCGACGGCGTCGCGCTGCGGCGCCGCCCAGTACTCGTCGTGCCCGACCGAGAGCACGAGGTCGTACCCGTCGAGCAGACCGGGATGGTCGGCGAGGTCGCTCGACACCGCGGCGTCGAACGACAGCCCGGCCGCCTCGGCCCATTCGACGAAGCGCCGCTCGTAGGTGAACCAGCCCGCCGAGCTCATGTAGCCGGGCAGGTCGTGGGCGTGCCGGTACGCCTGGTACGTCATCCCGTCGACGTCGGGCTCCTCCCCGAACCCGACGGGGCGCGACTTGCGGTCGTCGCGCTCGGTCGGCAGCCGGTCGATCATCCCCCGCCCGAACGGGCGTCGGAACGAGACGCGATGGCCGCCCGTGTAGAGGCTCTTGCCGCCCCAGTTGTTGTAGGCGTTGTAGGTGTTGGTGGCGACGACGAGCAGGGCGCGAGCGGTGGGTGACGGTGCGCGCACCACGAAACACGCGTCGCCGATCTCGCGTCCGGCGGGCGCGCCGTGGGCGCGCAGGCGGACGTGGTGGAAGCCAGACCGCCAGTGCGCGCCGGTGGGGATCTCGAGCGACACGGGCCACCCGCAGCCGTGGCTGTCGGCGTCGGCCGGGGTGTCGGGCACCGAGCCCGGCAGGTCGGTGGCGGACCACACGAGCTCGCGGCTCGCACCCCAGCGGTACACCTCGACGTCGTAGCGCTCCGTGGTGCAGCGGACATGGAGCCCGATCGATTCACCGGCGGCGCAGCTGAGCCGCGAGGCATACGCCTCGACGGCGTCGTGGTGGGTGGGGTCGTCGGACGGGTGTGAGATCGGCGCGGTCACGACGGCACGGTAGCGAACGTCTCCACGAGCTCGAGGAAGGTGCCGTCCGGATCGCGGAAGCAGACGAATCGAGAGCCCCGGTGCTGGTCGATCATCACCGTCGCCGGCTCACCGACGATCTCGACACCGGCGTCGCGCAGGTGTGCCAGGTCGGCCGCCAGGTCGGTGGTGGCCATGGCCAGCCGCGCCAGGCCGGGTCGGTACAGGTGCGGATACGGGTCCGACTCGTCGCGCGGCTCGACCCACTCGAGCAGGTCGATCACGAGCGGCGGCCGCGACCCGGGCACGGCCATGATCGCCCCGCGCACGCGGTAGGGCGGCATGCCCACCGCTGCCGCCACCTCGGCGGTGTTGGTCTCGGGCACCATCCACACCACCTCGAACCCGAGCATCTCGTAGAAGGCACGCGATCGTTCGAAGTCGCGGCAGTTGATGTTGACGTGCACCATCCCGACGACGTGCATCCGGACCCCCTCGATCTCGGCGACGAAAAGCACAGAACCCGCTTCGTGCCGATCGTTCGATCGGTGCGAAGCGGGCCCGGTGTCAGGTTCCCTTGGTGGAGGTGAGGGGAATTGAACCCCTGGCCTCAACAGTGCGATTGTTGCGCTCTGCCAACTGAGCTACACCCCCGTTGGAGATCCCGAGTGTAGCGGCGAGGGGGTGGTGTTCCCCAACGCCGTTCGGGAGCCGTCAGGCGGCGTGGTACCAGTGGGCGTCGGCGCCGGGGCTCTGCTCGTACTGGCGCAACTGGGCCAGCTTGTAGCAGTAGCCGCACAGCGAGACGAAGGCGAACGCGAATGCGTAGACCATCGCCGACGACTTCGTGGTGGCCGACAGGAACAGCGTGAGCGCGTTGGCCATCACGAGGACGAACAGCACGTTGGCACGGCGGCGGCGGACGACCTCGCGCTGGCTGACCCGACGCACGTGCGTGCTGCGGTGCGCCGCCTGCGGTGCCGTTGCCTCGCGGTCGAGACGGTGCTCGCGCTGGTAGCGGCCGCGGAGCTCGCTGCTGTAGCCGACCTCGCCGTGGCTGCGCTCGTAGCGCTCGGCCCGGTCGGGGCGCTCGAAGCCGCGGTCGCCGCGACCCTCACGGTCGTAGCCGTAGCGCTCGTAGGCCCGGTCGAGGCTGGCGCGATCGAGGCCACTCGTGCGGTCGAGCGACGTGCGCTGCAACTGGCCGGGACGGCCTGCTGCTGCCGGCCGCTGGAGCGGCGACGGGGCGAGCGGCCGGGCCATCGACCGCATCGGCGTCATCGACCGGGTCGGGACGGCTCGCTGCAGCGTGGACAGCTGGCGACGGAAGTCGGTGACCGACGAGCCGGGGCGGTTCTCCATCCGCGACCGCAGCAGCGGCGGGAGGAGGACGGCAGCCCAGGCGGCGGCGACGGCCAGGAGGATGATCTTGCCCATGCTCAACGCACCCCGTGGAAGTGGGTCTCGGGAGCTGTGCACTCAGGAGAAGGAGGATTCAGGTGTGTCATGGTGACTCGTGGGCGAGATGACACACCCCCGTACGTCCGGGTGGACGCCAGGTGAAGTCCCGTCTCGCCTTTCATTACGATTCTACTACGTTCGTGACGGTATCCGAAACGTCGGAGGCGTTGGCATCGCCCCCCGACGTGTCCCGCCGGTACACGCCAGACCTCCCACCGGTCTTCTCCCACAGCGCCAACTCCCCGATCACCATGCCGCGATCGGCCGACTTGCACATGTCGTAGATGGTGAGCGCCGCGGTGGCACAGGCGTGCAGCGCCTCCATCTCGACCCCGGTGCGATCGACCGTGTCGACATTGGCCTCGACGGCGATGAAGTCGTCGCCGATCTCGAAGTTGACGTGCACCGCGCCCACGAGGAGCGGGTGGCACAGCGGGATGAGATCGCTCGTCCGCTTGGCGGCCTGGATACCGGCCACCCGCGCGACGGCGAGCACGTCGCCCTTCTTCACCTCGCGGTTGGCGACCGCGGCGGTGGTCTCGGGCTTCATGAACACCTTGCACCGGGCCACCGCGCGGCGGTGGGTCGGCTCCTTCGGCGTCACGTCGACCATCCGTGCTCGTCCGAGCGGGTCGAGGTGCGTGAAGGACAGATCGCTCATGCGGACGCTCACCGTAGTCGCGATCGACGACACATGGCGAGATCTTGCACGCAACGTGGCGCCGACACCACCGGACGAGCACGAACCCTGCAGGTGAGCTGGAGGGTTCGTCACGAGATGACGACAGGACCGGTGTCGACCACCTCGAACGCCGTGCCGGGGATCGCCTTCAACTGCCCCAGGTCGTCGTCGTCCCACCGAGGGTCGGAGCCGCCCTGGAAGAACCAGTTGCTGCCGTTGTCGGCGACGATCAAGCCGTAGGTCTTCATCGCCTCGGCGATCACCCGGGCCTGACCGGTCACGCCCGACAGGTCGTAGTCGGCGCGCAGCCGCAGTCGCAGCCCCATCGGCGGCAGGTCGACGTCCGTGCGCGACGACGCGACGTGGGTGGCGGGCAGCACGTAGGCCCGGCGGGTCTGGGCGAAGGTGACGCGGATCGCGTGCCGTACCGCACCGGCCGCCACCTCGTCGTAGCGCACCAGCCCCGGCAGGATCGGCAGTCCCGCGGCGTCCGCGCTGGTCCAACCCAGCGGTCGGAGGTCGCCGGTCACCAGGTTCCATCGAGCACCCGAGTCGGCCGCCCAGCCGCTGCCCGACCGCCGTGCGACGTACAGCTCGAACAACTGGCACGAGCCCTCCTGCACCACGAGCACGTGCCGGTCGCCGCTCGACCCGGCACCGCCCTCGACCGGCGCGTCGAGCGGGATCGGGAACGGTCCCGGGTCGCTCTCGTCGCCGTAGGCGGTGTACGTGATCGGCACGAGCGGTTGGTCCGCGGGCACCACCGTGTACGGGATGCCGTACGTGGGGTCGGAGCCGAAGTCGGGGTGCAGGAAGTCGCCCCCGACCGACTGGATGCGCGACACGATCGCGGCGCTGTCGGACCGGAGGGGCAGGTCGCTCACCGGCGTGTTCCAGGCGTTGCTGCCCGGGAACACCGCGCACCCACCCACGGTCGGGCCCGGTGGCTGCAGCCTTCGTGCCGGCGCGAGCCCGACGGCGTCTGCCGGCCCGCCGATCGAGTTCGGCGCCGCCGCGGCGAGGGTGGCGCCGAGGCACGCCGTCGCCAGCGCTGCGAGGCCGACGGTGCGGCCACGGGACGGACGACGAGGACGCGACGAACGTCGCTCAGCCACCGATCTGGCTCATCGAGCGCTTGGGGCGGACGAAGGACACCTGGTTGATCTGGTGGCCGGCCCACTTGGTGCCGACCGCGCGCTGGATCTCCATGGCGATGTCATCGTCAGACGCCCCGGCGCGCATGAGCGCTCGGAGATCGAACTCGTTGGTCGCGAACAGACAGGTGCGGAACTGGCCGTCGGCCGTGAGCCGCACACGGTCGCAATCGCCGCAGAACGGCTTGGTCACCGTGGGGATCACCCCGACCAGACCGCCGCCGTCGACGTAGCGCCACCGGTCGGCCGGCGCCGCGCCGCGTGCGGGGACCTGCTCGAGCGGGAACACCTCGTGGATGCGGGCGACGATCTCGCCCTGGCTGACGACCTTGTCGTGCATCCAGTGGCCGGTCGCGTCGAGCGGCATGAACTCGATGAACCGCACCTCGACGCCGCGCTCGCGACCGAACCGGGCGAGATCGAGCACCTCGTCGTCGTTGACCCCACGCTCGACTACGGCGTTGATCTTCACCGGCGAGAAGCCGGCCTCCTTGGCGGCCTCGATGCCGTCGAGCACCCGCACGAGCTCGTCGCGGCGCGTGATGCGCTGGAACTTGTCGCGGTCGAGGGTGTCGAGGCTGATGTTCACCCGGTCGAGGCCGGCCTGGCGCAGCTCGTCGGCGACGAGCCGGAACGTGGCGCCGTTGGTGGTGATCGACAGATCGGGCTTGTGGCCGGCCAGCGGCGACGAGCTGTCGGCCGGCACGCGCAGCTGTGCGAGCTTCGACACCAGCACGGGCAGGTGTGCCCGTACCGTCGGCTCGCCGCCCGTGAGGCGCAGACCGTCGACCTCGAAGCGCTCGACGAAGATGCGCGAGAGGCGTTCGATCTCCTCGAACGTGAGGACCTCGCTGCGCGGCACCCACTGCATCCCCTCTTCCGGCATGCAGTACGTGCAGCGGAAGTTGCAGCGGTCGGTGACCGAGATGCGCAGGTCACGAATCGTCCGTCCGAACGGATCGACGAGATCCATTTCGTCAGACTACCCAGTCCGGCGGCAGCCGTGTCAGGCGAGCGCGAGCAGTACGACGGTCACGTCGTCACCGACCGCGAGGCCGTCGCCGTCGGGCACCATCGCCAGGCCGTTCGCCGCGGCCGTGGCCGCCAACTGGTGGCTGCCCTGACCGCCCACCGGCCGCACGTGCACCCGACCGTCGTCGCCGAACCCGGCGATCACGCGGACGAAGTGCACCTTGCCGTCCGGCCGCCGAGGCAGCTCGGTGTCGGCGACCGCGGCGACCGTCGGGCGCTCGATCGACGGGTGGCCCATCATCTGCCGCAGCGCCGGGCGGGCGAACAACTCGAAGCTGACGAGCGAGCTGACCGGGTTGCCGGGCAGACCGAACACCGGCACGTCGCGCCCGTCCGACGCGCGCAGGAGCCCGAACGCAAAGGGCTTCGCCGGCCGGATCGCGATCTGCATCCACCGCATGTCGGCGATGCGCGACAACACCGCCTTCACCACGTCGTAGTCGCCCATGCTGACGCCACCGCTGGTGACGATCGCGTCGCAGGTGTCGGCGGCGTCGCGCAGCACCGCCTCGAGCGCGGCCTCGTCGTCGCGCACGATGCCCCGGTCGACGGCGACGCACCCCGCGTCGCGGACCATGCCGAGCAACATCGTCTTGTTGCTCTCACGGATCTGGCCGGGGCGGAGTGGCGAGCCGTCGTCGACCAGCTCGTCGCCGGTGGACAGCACGGCCACTCGAGCGGCACGCACGGCGGTGACCTCGTGCACGTTGATCGACGCCAGCACGCCGGCGACGGCCGGTGTGATCACGTCGCCGGGTCCGAACAGCCGGGTGCCCGCCACGACGTCGTCGCCCGCGGCGCGCACGGCCGAGCCGATCTCGACCCCCCGACGCACCCGCACGCGCGCACCGCCGTCGAGGCGCTCGGTGTCCTCGACCATCACCGACGCGTCGGCGCCGGCCGGCATCGGTGCGCCGGTCATGATCCGGATCGCCTGTCCGGCACCGACGGTGCGTTCGCTGGCGGCACCGGCGGGCACCTCGTCGATCACGTCGAGCTCGACGGGTGCGTCGTCGGACGCGCCCGCCACGTCGAGGGCGCGGACCGCGTAGCCGTCGACCGCGGAGTTCGCGAACGGGGGCACGTCCTCTCGGGCGACCACGTCGTGGTCGAGCACGAGTCCCGTGGCGTCGGCGAGCGGGACGGACGTGGCCGCGAGCCGGGCGCAGCGGTCGAGCACGTGCCGGCGGGCCTCGGGATGGGGGATCACACGGAGCACGGTAGCGAAGCGCCCGGCAGACTGTCGTCGTGACGTCGTACACCCCGTTCTCGGCCGACGGCCACCGCGCGAGGTGGGTCCGGTGGGACGGCAGTGGCGACGAGGAGTTGACCCTCACGTGGGAGAACGAGGGCTGGACGGCCTCGGGCACCGTGAGCGCCGAGCGGGTGCAGTACGTGATGCGCCTCTCCCCCACCTGGCACGTCCGGCAGTTCCTGCTGTTCCGCGACCTCGACCAGCCCGACCTGTGGCTCGCCACCGACGGCGGCGGACGATGGGGCGAGGTGAACGGTGCGCACCGGGTCGAGCTCGACGGCTGCCACGACCTGTCGATGCCGATCACCCCGTTCACGGCCACGATCCCGATCCGCCGGCTCCCCTTGCTCGTCGGCCATACCGCCGACATCACCACCGTCACGGTCGACGTCGACACGCTCGAGGTCCGACCCGAGCACCAGCGCTACACCCGCGTCGGCGAGCACCGGTGGGCATTCACCCGGCTCGAGACGGGCGACTCGGTCGAGTTCGACGTCGACGCCCACGGCCTCGTCCTCGACCAGCCCGAACGCTTCCGCCGGAGCGTTTGAATACAGGTACCATACAAGTCGTGACCGACTGGGACCCCGATCAGTACCGGCGCTTCGCCGCCGAACCTCCCCGGTGGCGCTCGCGGGCTGGACCCGAACGCTGCGCCTGGGCGGACAACTCCACCTGACCCGTTCATGTCCCTCCAACCCGGACCAAACCCGCCGGATCACAGGGACATGAACCGCCGAACCCGTCGCAGCGGCCCTTCCCCCACCAGCTCGACACACGCGAACTCGTTCATGTCGCACCGATCGATCACGAGGTGAACGATTCGTACGACATGAACGCCCGAACCCGCCTCGGCGCCGGTCCACCGCCCGCCTCCAGAGCATGGGTTCGACGTGCACCTCACACCACCGTGACCGACCGAGACATGCTCCAGAAGCGGACCGCCACGCCCACGCCCGTGGAACTCACACGCACGCGACTCGTTCATGTCAGCGAATCCGGTGCCCAGGGGCCGAATCCCGCGACATGAACGGCCGAACCCGGTCGCGGGGCCGGCCCACCAGCCGCTTCCAGAGCATGGGCTCCGCGTGCACCTCACACGACCCTGACCGACCAAGACACGCTCCAGAAGCGGCGGTCATCCCACGCCCCCGGAGCTCACACGCCCCGTGACTCGTTCATGTCGTACGAATCGGTCATGAGGTGAACGATTCGTACGACATGAACGGCCGAACCCGTCGCAGGGCCGGCGCACGTCACTTCCAGAGCGTCGGTTCGATGTCCGCTCACACGCAGGCGAACACGTTCATGTCCCACCGACCCGCACGGAATCCGCCGGATCACAGGGACATGAACGGCCCCACACGCACGGGGGAACGGGGAAACTCGGCGCGGGCGTCGACACGGACCGTGCCACGCTCGGCGGGATGGACGTGATCTTCGAACGCACCAGCCGGCGGAGCTACGCGGTCGAGGTGCACCGGCCCGGCGCGCCGACCGTGCGGATGGACCCGGCACCCGGCTACGACGACCACTTCCCGCACGACCTCCAGCACTTCATCGTCGAGGAACAGCTCGGTCTCACGCGCGGCATCTTCGGCCGGATCGACCAGGGCGGGTCGGCCGCCACCTTCCACCTCGTCACCTCGTCCGGCACGAACGCCAGGGCGACCGCACGCGAACGCCGACGGCTGCACGCTCGCGAACACCAGTTGCGTGACGAGCCGAGCGACGTCGGCGCGTCCGAACGAGCCACGTACGTCGCCTGGTACGACTGGCTCGGTCACCATCCCGATCCGGCGATGCGCGCACGTGCCACCGACATGAAGCCGGTCGCCGGCTCGATCCTCGACCGGCTCGCACCCGACGAGCGCGACCGGCTCCTCGCCGCGCTCCCGCGCATCTGCGCCCGCGTCGACGAGCTCACCACTCGTTGGTCGCAGCTCGAGGTCGGCGGTCGGATGACGGTCGCCTGGTCGCCACGGCGCGCCCGCCACGCCGTACGTTGACGGCGTGACCGAGCACAGGATCTCGCTGCGAGCACCCACCGAGGACGACCGCGACACCTTCGTCCGGCTGTTCGGCGATCCCGAGTTCATGGTGTTCCACTCGCACGGCGCGATGCACCTCGACGCCGCGAATGCACGCTTCGACCGGATGCTGCGGATGGCCGACGAGCTGCACTGCTCGAAGCGCCCCGTCGTCGAGCGCGCGACCGGCGAGCTCGTCGGCTACGCCGGCTTCGACGTGATGGAGTTCGAGGGCGCGCAGTGGCTCGAGCTCGGCTACCGGCTCATCCGGTCGGCGCGCGGCAAGGGATACGCCACGGAGGCGTGCGCGACGATCCTCGCCCAGGCGTCGGTGCTGTTCGGCGGCGAGGTGCTCGGCGTGGTCGATCCGGCCAACTCGGCCTCGAAGCGCGTGCTCGACAAGGTCGGTTTCCGCTACTGGAAGCGAGCGACGATCGGCGACGACGAGGTCGACGTGTACCACCGCGAGCTCGACGGCTGGTGAGCCGGGTCAGCGCGCCTTCCAGGCCGCGGTCAATTCGGCGCCGTCGGGCAGGTACTTCACGGCCTCGCGGAAGGTGACGCCGCTCATCCGCCCGAGGTTGGCCCGCACCCACGGCGACACGAGCTCGGGATGCAGTCGGCCGACCTCACGAGCCACCCAGCCGAGCGCCTTGCGGATGAAGAACTCGCGCTCGTCGAGCAGCAGGTCGGCGTAGCGCTCGAACCGTGCCCACTCGCGCCCCGCCTTGGCCACGTCGCGCAGTCCGAGCACGGCGGTGCGCCGCACCCAGAAGTCGTCGGCGTGCACCCACCGGTCGAGCACATCGAGCGCCGCCGGGTCGGCGACGACGATGCGCCCGACGGCGATGGTGGCCAGCCCGTCGACCAGCGCCCACGTGTGGCTGTCGCGCACGAGCCGTTCGATCCAGGGCAGGTCGGCGGTCGACCACAGCTTCGGGGTGGCGAGCACCAGCTCGGCGCCGAGGCCGCGGCGATCGTAGATCGCACCGGTCCACAGCTCGTCGACGAGCGCCACCACCGTGGCGTGGTCGAGCTGCTGCCCGCGTACGAAGGCCTTCGCGATCGAGCGCACCTTCGGCACGGCGACGCCGAGGTGTTCGTACGCGCTCTTCAAGTAGCCCTGGTCGTGGGCCGCGCGCGCCGGATCGCCCGCGGCGCGCAGCTGATCGGTGAGACCGGCCGCGACCGCCGCTACGCCAGCTGGCCCTGCAGCCATGTGCGCAGCTGCGGGCCGAGCTGGGGATCGGCCAGGCCGATCTCGATGTTGGCCGTCAGCCAGCCGAACGGGTTGCCGGTGTCGTAGCGGAGCACGTCCTGCACCACGCCGTGGAACGGGCTGCGGGCTGCCTGCGCCTTGAGCGCGTCGGTGAGCTGGATCTCGCCGCCGGCGCCGGGCTTCACGTTGGCGATCTCGTCGAACACGTCCGGGGTGAGCACGTACCGGCCGATGATGATCAGGTTGCTCGGCGCGTCGGCCGGCTTCGGCTTCTCGACCATCGATTTCACCGGGATCACACCCTTGTCGTCGAGCTCGCCGGACGGATCGATCACGCCGTATGCGCTCACCTCGTCGTGCGGCACCTCCTTCAGCCCGACCACGCTGCCGTTGGTGGCCTCGCACAGACGGGCCATCTGGTCGAGCAGGGACGACGAGCCCATGAGCTCGTCGGGCAGCAGGACCGCGAAGGGCTCGTCGCCGACGACGTCGCGTGCGCAGCCGACGGCGTGGCCCAGACCGAGGGCCTGGTCCTGGTACGCGAAGCTCACCTTCACGTCGCGGCCGAGCGCCTCGACCCGATCGGCCATCTGGTCACGACCCGACGAGCGCAGCTTCGCGATCACCTCGGGTTGCGGCTGGAAGTACGCCTCGATCGCGGGCTTCGCGTGGCTGGTGACGATCACCATGTGGTCGACGCCGGCACCCACCGCCTCGTCGATGATCAGCTGGAGCGCCGGCGTGTCGAGCACCGGCAGCAGCTCCTTCGGGACGGCTTTCGTGGCGGGCAGGAATCGGGTCCCCATGCCTGCGGCGGGGACGACGGCGGTGTGGACACGCATGGAACTCGATCCTAGGAAGTGCCGGCGCCGAGCGACGCGGATAGCATTAGCACTCGTGCAGTTCGACTGCTAACCCACCTGCCATCCCACGCCTTTCGTGCAACGCGGAGCCACGATGCCCACCTACGTGTACAAGTTCGTCGACACCGGCGAGACGATCGAGGTCCAGCAGGCCTTCAGTGACGCCACCCTCACCGAGGCGACGCACCCCACCACCGGCCAGATGATGCCGGTGCGCAAGGTGTTCACGCCGGTGGGCGTGACCTTCAAGGGCGGCGGGTTCTACAAGACCGACAGCCGTGGCGGCTCGTCGTCGAGCAGCAGTTCGTCGAGCTCGTCGTCGGCCGGCAGCTCGTCGACCAGCAGCTCGTCGACCAGCGCCGAGTCCTCGAGCAGCACCCCCACCCCCTCGACGTCGGCTTCGACGTCCACGTCGTCGTCGAGCGACTGATCGCCGCGTCGAGCCCCGGCGGCCGATAGGTTCCGAGGCGCCTCCCCCGCACCTTCGCGGCCCGTCGCGGGCCCGACCGCCGGGAGGCTCCGTGTTCGTCGTCCAGCTCCGCTCGTCCGTCGCGCGTCTCGGGGCGCGCCACCGTCGGCTGCGCCCGGCACTCGTCCTCGCGGCAGCGATGCTCGCCGGGTGGGTCGTCGCCGATCGCGTCCAGGCGCTCGATCAGGCACGCCGCGCGTGGGACAGCACGGTGACCGTGTGGATCACCGCCGACGCCACCATCCGGACGGACGGCTCGATCGCCGCACGACCGGTCGAGGTACCGCGCGCCCTCGTGCCCGACGGCGCCGTCGCCGTGGACCCGTCCGGCACGGTCGCGACGCGTCCGCTCGGCGCCGGGCGGATCATCACCTCGGACGACCTGGCGGTCGACCGCTGGCCCGGCGACGGACGGCGCGGCGTCTCGGTGCCCACGGACGAGTCGAGCCTGCCGCTGACGGTCGGCGCGGTGGTCGACGTGGTGTCGAGCGGCGTGGTCCTCGCCGCCGACGGCGTGGTGATGGCCGTCGAGGCATCGGCGACGGTGGTGGCCGTCCCCGCCGATGCCGCTCCCGCCGTCGCGGCCGCGGCGCTCGAACGCACGGCGAGCCTCGTCCTGGTGCGCTCGGCCTGAGCCCGATCCGGGGCTCGCAACCCGTGTCGCGGTGTCAGCGGACGCCGGTGGCGATCAACAGCAGCACCACGACGCCGAGCACGATGCGGTACACGACGAACGGCATGAAGCTCCGGGTGCGCACCAGCCTGATCGTGCCCCACACGGCCAGCCATCCGGACAGGCCGGACGTGACGATGCCGACGAGCATCGGCGCGACGAGTCCGTCGGGGATGCCGTCGGACAGGAGCTTCGCCATCTTCCAGACGACGGCACCCGTCGTGACCGGGATCGCCATGAGGAAGCTGATCCGAGCCGCCGCGTCGCGGCTGAACCCGAAGGTGCGGGCCGCCGTCATCGTGATGCCCGAGCGCGACGTGCCGGGGTTGAGCGCGAGCACCTGGGCGAAGCCCACCTTCAGCGCGTCCGGGCCGCGGTACTCGTCGATCGTGCGGCGGCCGGCGCGTCGGTCGGCCCACGCGAGCAGCACGCCGAACACGATCAACGACACCGCGATCAGCGCCGGGGTGCCGAGCTGCTCGTCGATCGTGTCCTCGAACAGCGCGCCGACCGCAGCGGCCGGCAGGGCCGAGACCACCAGCAGCCATGCGAGCTTGCCATCGGGATCGACGGGCCGTTCGCGCCGCCAGAGCAGGCCGACACCCTTGGTGACGTAGACCACGAGCTCCTTGCGGAAGTAGGCCACCACGGCGACCAGGGTGCCGATGTGGAGCGACACGTCGAACGCCTTCTTGATGCTCGCGTCCTGGAGGTCGTGCCATCCGAACAGCCACGGCGTGAGCAGGAGGTGCCCGCTCGACGAGATCGGGAGGAACTCGGCCAGGCCCTGGACGAGGCCGAGCACGATGGCATGCAGGATGGGCACGGCTGTCAGTTCTACCCGGTCGTGGTGCCGGGAACGACGCGCGCGGACCACGGCCGGGGCTCGTCCCAGTGATGCCCCACCGTGCGGGCCATGCGCAGCTTCGTCAAGAAGTCGTCAGGGCCGTCGAAGTCGGGCATCTCCACGTACGCGCTGCCCAGCGCGAGCGGCACGTGCGCGTCGCTGCCGGCGCCCGCGAGCAACCCGTGGTCGGCCGCGTACTCGGCGGCCCGTCGGTTGAGGCTCGCGAGCGAGGTCTTCGCGTTGACGACCTCGATCGCGTCGACCAGGCCCTCGGCGACCAGCGCGTCGAGCGCCGGCTCGGCGAGGTTGCGACGCATCGGGTCGAACGGGTGCGGCACGTACACCACGCCCCCTTGCGCGCGGATGAGCGACGCCGCCTCGCGGGGCGACACCCCGAACGGCACCCGCTCGGTCAGGAAGAGCCCGATGATCTCGCCGGCGTGGGTGCGCAACTCCTCGCCCACGACCACGCGACACGGCAGGCGATCGGCGAGCTCGACCGCGCCCTTGATGGCGTTGTGATCGGTGATGCACAGCACGTCGAGGCCGCACTCGATCACCGCCTGCTCCACCTCGTCAGGTGTGGTGGTGCTGTCACCGCTCCACATCGTGTGCGAGTGCAGGTCGACGCGCACCCAGCCGGGTTCGAGCGGGGCGCCGAGATGAGGATGTCGAGCGACGGCGGCGTCGGACGGACGGGGCACCTGCGAGAGGGTATCCGTGCGACCGGGTGCCATGATGAGCCGATGCGCTGGCGTCGACGGGGCCACCTCGTGTTCGTCACCGGCGGCGCGGGGTTCGTCGGCCGGCACCTCGTCGAACGTGCCGCCGTGGCCGACTGGCAAGTGGTCGCACCGCCGTCGGCCACGGTCGACATCACCCGCGCCGACGTGGTCGCACGCGCGATCGAGAACTGGCGGCCGCAGGCCGTCGTGCACCTCGCCTACCGCAAGGACGATCCGGTCAACATCGTCGGCGGCAGCCGCAACGTCGCGCGGGCCGCCGCAGCCGTCGGCGCGCGGCTGATCCACCTGTCGACCGACGTCGTGTTCGGCGGCCGTCCCGCGCCCTACACCGAGGACGACACGCCGTCACCGATCACCGACTACGGCAGGTGGAAGGCCGAAGCCGAGGCCGCCGTCGCGGACGTCCATCCCGGTGCCGTGCTCGTGCGGACGTCGCTCGTCTACGGCACCACGTACGCAGGGCACGTCGAACGCGATGTCGAGGCCGTGCTGGCCGGGCGGTCGTCGATGGCGTTCTTCACCGACGAGGTGCGCTGCCCGGTGCACGCCGACGACCTCGCGACCGCGATCGTGCAACTCGCGGCACGACCCGACGTTCGCGGACCGTTGCACGTCGCCGGTCCCGAGGCGCTCGACCGGGCGGCCTTCGCACGGCTCGTGGCACGGCGGCTGGGGGTCGGCGCTGCTGCCGACCGGCTGCCCACGGCGTCGCTGGCGGCCGCCGGCCTCGCGCGGCCGGGGACCGTGGTGCTCGACTCGGGCCGTGCGGCCGCACTCGGCATCCGCTGCCGTGCGGCCTCCGACGTGTTGCGCGGTTGACCGGTCCTCTCACCGAACTCTCACGTGCACCCAAGCCGCTCTTGACGTCGCGCCCGCAGGATCGACGGCGATGAGCAGTCGACTCGAGGCGGCGCCGGTCCCGCCGGTGCGGCGGACCGGTTCCTCCCCCACCGGTCCCACCGCCACACGGCCGATGCGCTCCAGCACCGCGACCGCGCGCCGGCTCCTCCCCCCGGCGCGTCGGTCGCGGGTGCTCGACCCGGACTCCGGGCGGGCGGTCGGGTGTGCCGATCGCCGCGACCTCGGCGAGGGTCGGGTCAGGCGCCCGACATCGTCATGTCGCCGATCACCAGGCTCACGCCCGCGGCGCGCATCGGCAGCCAGTCGACGTCGCCGCCCACCTCGATGAGGTCGAGCAGCATGCGCTGCAGCGTGGAGGCGATGGTGAACTCGCGCACCGGCGCGCCGACCTGACCGTTCGAGATCAGCAGCCCCGACGCACCGGTCGAGAAGTCGCCGCTGATCGGGTTGACCCCGCTGTGCAGGCCCGAGACCTGCTGCACCAGCACACCGTCGGTGATGTCGGCGATGAGCTCGTCCTGGGTGCGCGTACCCGGCTGCACCTGCATCGCCAGGCAGCCGACACCGGGCGTGCCCTTGAAACCGCCACGGACGGCATTGCCCGTACTCGTGGTGCCGGCGCGGCGGGCGCTGTAGCTGTTGTGCACGAAGCCGTGCAGCACGCCCTGGTCGATGAGCACGTTGCGGCGTGCGGCGAGACCCTCGCCGTCGAGCTCGGTGGCGGTGTAGGCGAGCGGGTTGGTCGGGTCGTCGACGAGCGTGAAGCGCGGATCGGCGACCTGTTCGCCCACCCGGTCCTTGAAGAAGCTGCGCCCCTTGATGACGGCCTCGCCGTTGAGCGTGCTCGAGATGATCCCGAGGAACTGGGCGGTGACGAACGGGTCGAGCACCACGGTGAGGCGCCGGCTCGTGGGCTTGGTGGCGCCCAACAGGCGGGTGGCCCGATCGGCGGCTTCCTTCGCGGCCTTCGCGAGGTCGAAGTCGTCGGGCGACCGGCCGACGCTGAACCCGAAGCCGGTCTGGGTCTCGTCGCCGTCATCGGCGAGCGTGCTGACGCTGACGTAACAGCCGTTCTCGCGGCCCGACCGGCGGATGCCGGTGGTGGTGGCGACCGCCGACTCGCCGGCCACGTCGCTGTAGTTGGCGTCGTCGACGCGCACGCGCGGGTCGACGGCCTTGGCGAGGCGCTCGAGCTCCTTCGCGAGCTCGATCTTCCGGTCGGTCGCGTAGCCGGCGAGCACCTCGTTCCAGAGGTCCTGCTTCACCACGTCGACACCGTCGGGCGACGCGAGCGCGGCCCATTCGTCGGACGTACCGAACTCGACGTTGTCGCGTGCCTCGGCCAGCACCTCGGCGATGGCGCGCTCGTCGAGCGTGCCGGCGTAGGCGAAGCCGGTACGGCCGTCACGGATGACCCGGATGCCGATGCCCTCGCTCTGGGCGCTGACGAAGTGCTCGATCTCGCCGTCGTAGATGCGGATGTCGGTCTCGCTGTCGCGCGAGACGTATGCCTCGACCTGCTCGCCCGACGCGGCCTGGGCCACGATGCGGTCGGCGATCGCCTGGAGTTCGTCGACGCCGCTCATGCCGCCGTACCACCGATCGTCATCGACTTCACCCGCAGCGTCGGCTGGCCGTCGCCGACCGGCACGCCCTGGCCGTCCTTGCCGCACGTGCCGGGGTTACCCATGCCGAAGTCGTTGCCGAGCAGGTCGATGTCGCGCAGCACCTGCGGGCCGTTGCCGATGAGGTTGCCTTCGCGCAGCGGCTCGGTGATCTCACCGCCCTCGATGAGGTACGCCTCGACCATGCCGAACACGAAGTCGCCGGTGGCGGTGTTGACGCTGCCGCCGCCGAGCTTCGCGACGTACACGCCCGACTCGGTGTTGCGGACGATGTCGTCGGGGTCCTCGGTGCCGTTGAGCACGTAGGTGTTGGTCATGCGGACCATCGGCAGGTGCATGTAGCTCTGACGACGACCGTTGCCGCTCTGCGGGCGGTTCTCCTTGCGGGCACGCAGGTAGTCCCACATGTAGTCGGTGAGCACACCGTCCTGGATGAGCACGTTGTACTGGCTCGGGTGGCCCTCGTCGTCGATGCCGATCGCACCCCACTCGGTGCTCATCGTGCCGTCGTCGACCAGCGTGACGAGCGGCGAGGCGACGAGCTCGCCGGCCTTGCCGCGGTACACACTCGATCCCTTCGCGACCAGGTCGGCCTCGAGACCGTGACCGCACGCCTCGTGGAACAGCACGCCGCCGCTCCCGCGCTGGATGACCACGGGCACCGCCCCGCTGGGCGCCGGGCGGGCGTTGAGCTTGGTGATCGCCATGCGGGCCGCGTCGCGGGCGAGCTCCTCGACGTCGACCGCGTCGAACATCTCGAAGCCGACCGTCTGACCGGCGCTCTGGAACCCGGTCTGCATCCCCGCGTCGCCGTTGGCCACCACGCTCATCCGTACGAGGCTGCGCACCTGCTCGTCCTCGGCCAGCACGCCGTCGGTGTTGGCGACCAGGATGCGCCGTCGGCTGTCGCCGTAGCCGGCCGACACCTGGACGATCGAGGCACCGGCCGAGCGTGCCGCGTCGTCGATCCGCCGGAGCAGTTCGACCTTCGCGGCCTTGGGCACCTCGTCGGGGTACCTGCTGACGGTGTTGACCTGGGTCGCGTCGCGGCGGGTGAGCGCGATCGTGCGCACCCCGCCGCCGCCCTGGCTGGCGGCCGCGGCTGCCGACGAGGCCGCGGCCAGCAGACCCGACTCGCTGAGGTCGGCGGTGTGCGCGAAGCCGGTCGTGTCGCCCTTCACCACGCGGATCCCCGCCCCGCGATCGCGGCCGCTGGTGACCTGTTCGATCCGTCCGTCGTCGAGTCCGGCCGAGGTGGACCGCTTGTCCTCGACGAACACCTCCGCGAACTCCGCCCCGTTCCGCACCGCAGCGCCGAGCACCTTGGTGAGCACATCCTGGTCGATCATCTGTCGGAGCCTACCGAGCGGCCCTGCGCGACGGGTTCCGTCCGATCGGGCGGCTCGCCCTAAGGTGGTCGTCCGTGAACATCGAGGTCGGACTCCGGGGCGAGGCGACGATGGTGGTGTCGGAGAACGACACCGCCCGCGCGCTGCGTTCCGGCACGGTCGACGTCCTCGGCACGCCCCGCCTGATCGCCCTCTGCGAAGAGGCCACCTGCGCCGCGCTGGTCGGCCGCCTGCCCGACGGGCACACCACGGTCGGCATGCGGGTGCAGATCGATCACCTCCAGCCCACGGCCGTGGGTATCGAGGTGCAGGCCGAGGCGACGCTCGAGAAGATCGAGGGCCGGCGGCTCATGTTCACGGTGTCGGCGTCCGATACCAGAGGGCTCGTGGCCGCAGGAAAGGTCACTCGAGTCCTGGTGGAGGTCGACCGATTCCACAGCAAAGCGCACTGACCCTCGGCACCCGCCGACTGTTCGCGCTCCTCTCGCTGTCCGTCATCCCGCTCGTCGCGGGTGCGTGCGCGGCCGGCGAGGAGATCGAGGAGACGGTCGGCAGCGTGACCGAGCAGATCGACGAGGGCCTGCAGGCCGTCCCCGTCGCGAACCAACAGGTGTGCGGCGTCGAGCGCCAGACGCTCGAGACCGCGATCGACGCCTACGAGGCGCTCACGGGCGACATCCCCACGTCGGAGGCCGACCTGGTCGACCAGGGGCTGTTGCGCGAGGAGACGTCGAGCTACGACCTCGACGCCACCGGCGCGATCGTGCCATCGGCCGGCTCGAACTGCAGCTGAGGCGGCTCGATCCGCATCACGCCCACCGCGGCGAACAGGCACATCACCCCGGCGAGCACGAACGCGGACCGGTAGCTGCCCGTGCTGTCGTGCAGCACGCCGGCGCCCCAGGCCGCCACGGCCGCACCCACCTGGTGACCGGCGAACACCCAGCCGTACACGAGCGGCCCCCGCTCGCGACCGAAGTGGGCGATGCACAGCGCGACCGTGGGCGGCACCGTCGCCACCCAGTCGAGGCCGTAGAACACCATGAATCCGAACAGTCCGCCACCCCCGTGTGCGAGCGCCGGGTCGAGCACGAACAGGCTCAGGCCCCGCAGCAGGTAGTAGGCGAGCAACAGCCGGCGAGGGTCGTACCGGTCGGTGAGGTGGCCGCTCGCGATGGTGCCGATGATGTCGAACACGCCGATCATCGCGAGGTACGTGCCGGCCGTCGGACCGTCGACGCCGTGGTCGTGCGCCGCCGAGATGAAGTGCGTCCCGATCAGCCCGTTGGTCGACAGACCGCACACCGCGAAGCTGCCCCACAACAGCCAGAAGGTGCCCGACCGGCGGGCCGCGCCGAACGCCGCGAACGCATTGCTCACCGGGCTGCCCACCATCGGCGGCGGCGGGGTCCAGCGCGGACCGGCACCGAAGGGCACCAACCCGACGTCCTCGGGACGGTCGCGCAGCACGAACACCGCGATGGGGACGACCGCGACGGCGCCGATCGCGACCGACGTGCCGACCCATCGCCACCCGGGCCCGTCGGCGAGTCGGGTGAGCAACGGCAGGAACACGAGCTGACCGCTCGCGCTCGCCGCGGTGAGCGCGCCGGTGACGAGTCCGCGTCGCTGCACGAACCACCGGCTCGCGACCGTCGACGCGAAGACGGTGGCCATGCACCCCGATCCGATGCCGACGACCGCGCCCCACAGCAGGAACAGGTGCCAGGGTTGGCTCATCCGGGTGGTGAGCGCCGCGCCGGTGGCGATGACCACGAGGGCGACCGACGTGACGCGACGCAGCCCGAAGCGCTGCTGCAACGCGGCGGCGAACGGGCCGATGAACCCGTACAGCAGCACGTTGATGCTGACCGCGAACCCGATGGTGCCATGGCTCCACCCGAACTCGTCGTGCAAGGGGTCGACGAGCACGCCGGCCGCGCTGCGCGTGCCGGCCGCGCCCAGCAGGATCGCGAAGGCGGCGCCGAAGACGATCCAGTGGCGCCGCGAGCGATGGACGTCGGAGGGGACGACGTGGGTCACGAGGTGGTGCGCGCGGGGGTCAGGCGAGGTTCGACGAACGCGGGTACACGTCCATCGGGTCGGTGACGACGTTGACGAGGTAGGGCACGCCCGACGCGAAGGCGCGGTCGAGCGCCGGGCCGATCTGCGACGGATCGGTGACCATCTCGCCGCCGCCGCCGAGCGCGGTGACCACCTGGTCGTAGCGACATCCGGGCTGCAGGTCGCACGCCATGTCCCAGCCGTAGATCGCCTGCATCGGGTGCTTCTCGAGGCCCCACATGCCGTTGTTGCCGACCACCATCACCACCGGGAGGCGGTGGCGCACGAGCGTGTCGACGTCCATCAGGCTGAAGCCCGCCGCACCGTCGCCGAGCATGACGACGACCTGGCTGTCGGGCCGAGCGACCCGCGCCGCGGTCGCGTACCCCATGCCGTTGCCGAGGCAGCCGTACGGGCCCGTGTCGAGCCAGCAGCCGGGCTGCTGCACCTCGACGAACTTGCCGGCGTACGACGCGAAGTCGCCGCCGTCGCAGATGACCACCGCGTCGTCGGCGAGACGCTTGCCGAGCTCGCCGTAGATGCGGCTCGGCTTGATCTCGGGGCTGTCGGCGGTGAGCAGTGCCTCGTCGGCGGCGCGACCGCGCTCCTCGGCCGCGCGGAGCTCGGCGATCCAGTCCTCGTGATCGACACGCGGGCCCGTGTGGTCGGCCAGCGCGCGGAGCACCATCGCGCTGTCGCCCGCCACCGTCGGCACGCTGACGTGCTTGGCCCGCTGCGCGTCGCTGTCGACCACGTGTGCGACCTGCGCGTTGCCGAACCGGCCGAAGCCGAGGCGGAAGTCGAGCGGCGTGCCGAGCACGACGACCAGGTCGGCGCGCTGCTTGAGCAGACCGCGTGTGCGAAGGAACGACAGCTCGTGGCGCGCGGGCAGGGTGCCGCGGCCGAGCCCGTTGTAGAAGCACGGCACGCGCAGGTGCTCGACGGCTGCCTGCAGCTCGGGCCACGAGCCGTCCCAGTACACGTCGCTGCCGACGATGAACGCGGGGCGCTCGGCCTGCGCGATCAGGTTCGCCAGGGTCGCGACCTCGTCGGGGTCGGGTGCCGCGCCGCGACCGGTGCACTCGTCGACACCGGGCAGCTCGCCACTCGCCGCGCCGAACACGTCGAGCGGGAAGTCGAGGAACGTGGGACCGCGGTGCGGGGTCATGCTCGTCGTGGCCGCGGCGTACACGGCGGCGGCCGCCTGCGACGCGTCCTTCACGGTGACGGCCGACTTGGTGATCGACTGCACCACGGGCACGTGGTCGAACTCCTGCAGCGAGCCGGCACCCCAGCGTGCCTCGGGCGCGCGTCCGCCCATCACGACGACCGGCGAACCGTTGAACCACATGCTCGTGATCGCGGAGACGCCGTTGGTGATGCCCGGGCCCGCCGTGAGCGCGGCGAAGCCGGGCTTCCGGGTGAGCTTGGCCCACGCCTCGGCGGCGAAGGCGGCCGTCTGCTCGTGGCGGGTGTCGACCACCCGCATCCCCTGGTCGCGCGCCGCGTCGTACAGCGGCCAGATGTGCCCGCCGTTGAGCGTGAACATCACGTCCGTGCCGAACTGCATCATCGCCGCGACGGCCTGCTGCCCCGCGTGCCCCTCGATCACCCTGGAAGTCCCCATGGGTGAAGCTTCGCGCGCCGGACCCGTCCGCCCCGCTGCCGCAGGTCCTGGACGCACGGTACGCTCCGGCCGCGGCGTGGGGGTGCCGCCCTGACCAGACGGGAGGACGGCCATGTCGTCGGACGAAGCGGTCGACTACGAGGACCTGACGGGGATGCAGCTCGACGAGGACGAGCTGCTCGCGCTCGTCGGGGCCGGTGGCGAGTGCATCTTCAACTGGACCACCCGTGAGGGCTACCCCGTGGGCGTGGTCGTCGCGTACCTGTACCGCGACGGGCGGTTCTACACGACCTGCGCCGAACGGCGGAAGCGGGTGCCGGCGCTGCGGGCGC
>WBZL01001708.1_pt1 | contig 22351 bp, 25 predicted proteins | sample 5204291 | NCBI WGS metagenome assembly WBZL01 (sample SAMN12344345, study PRJNA552823) | activated sludge metagenome | biome: Activated sludge suspended growth; feature: Nitrification reactor; material: Wastewater; isolation source: activated sludge from nitrification reactor of wastewater...
GGGTCAATCGTCGCGCCCACGGGGAAGCGGTACATCCCCTCGGAGCCGCCCGCCTTTTCTTCGTCGCCCAGTTTGATGTCGCTGAGGTCGTAAACGGCCGTTTCCCAGCTCACCAGCTCCACCCACTCCTCCTGCGCATCATCGCCCGGCGTGTCGTAAAAAACCTCTGTCAGCCGCAGGTTGGGCAGCGGGCTGCTTTGCCAAAAAGGGGCTGTGATTAAAATGAACAGGGTGATGAACCGGAACATAAGGCAACTCCATGCAGTTTGTCGTCGCCCAAACAAGAGCTTGATCCCTCTTGTCTGCTGGCGAGATGTGGTATTGTGAGAACGATGGATCTATTGTCGGTAAGATAAGGGAAGTTGGCAAATTTTGGTGATTCCACAGCCGACATCTGCTATTGCCTGCAAAAACAGATTAATGAACAAATTGTTTGGGCAAATGCCATTCCGAGCGGAGTTTGCGGAGCGAGGAATCTTTCACCTCAGAACAACAGGTTCTCGAACAAATTCTGTGGTGGGGACGTGGACTTGTGGCCGATCCCGTCGAGGGCGGCCACAAGAGTCGCCCCTATAGCTACACAAAACCTCAAAGAAGCAGAAAACAGAAAGGTTCCTCGCGGGACACTTCAGCGACCTCAGTGCAGGCTCTCGATTTGTCAATACCGAAATGCCTTATGCGGGTGTCAACAGCTTCCAGTACCCTTCAGAGATAACTTCAACGGTGTCATCAACCACTTTAATAGCGGTCTCATCATCAATCGCATACGCCGGGCCACCAATCTGGGTAGCCCATTTTTCGGCGTTGGCCATTGTGTTGTGGGGCAACATCTCATGACCTAAGTGAGGGTAGATGGAGAAGTCAACAACGCCCAGAGTTCTATCGTTGTTGGTGGCAGTTCCATTGGTGGGGTGCGTCCAGCTAACGAAATCTTCACCGACTCGGGGAGTCAGCACCATGCTCCCGGCGCTTAGCCCCACCCAAACCGTCTCGAACAGCGACGCCATGAGTTCTGCCAGCCCAGACTGCTGTATCCAATAGCACAAATATATCGGATCCCCACCATTGACCAGCAAAACGTCAGCCTCTCTAACCCAGGAGACCCAGCGTTCTTTGTTGATGCTTGGTAGCGCAGTAAGCTCCAGAATGCCCACGGAGTTCCAACCCAGTCCGCACAAGGGGCCTTCGGTTCTCGCCCGCTAATGTCCTTCCAAGCCTGAACGGGGCTGACCCAAGGATGGCCGTAAGCTGCGGTGGGAATGCAGAGGGCGTTGGCTTCGGCTATTGGTTTTCCCAGCAGGTCAACCAATGCCTTGTGGATGCTGGGGTTTTTGATACCAGCTGAAGTGAGCAACAATTTCATCATACCCCTCCTCAACTATCCTCGTTGACCGATACGCCAGCGATTCCCATCAGGGTCTGTCAATTGAACCTCACGCGCCCAGGGTTGGTCATAAACTGGGCTGTCAAATTCGGCAGCAATGGCATCAACGTCATCTACATAAAAGTAGACCAGAGAATGAGGGCGAGCATCCCCTTTGTGTTCAGAAAGATGGAGGGGCAGGTGGCCTCGGCGCAGAAAGAGGTATAAAGGCAAATCGGGGGCGAAACGGTGTTCGCCTTCGACCACAAAACCAAGACGCGCATACCACTTTGCGGTCTGTTGAGCATCTTTAACATAAAAGATAGGTACTAATTCTTCACTCATTAAATTTCTCCTTCACGTGAGGTATGTGTATATGTTGAGCCGCATCTACCCTGGAGCAACTGCAACTGAGGGAATGTCTTTATCTTTGAGATGGTGGCCCAGGACATAGACAAAACGATTTTCAGCAGCCTTGCTGGCCTCATAAGGCGTCCATATTGGCGGGGCCTCTTTATGCCATGCTCTCCTTATTGAGATGTAAACAATTTCCAACGTCCTTCGCAGACGACCTCGGTAGTGTCGTCAATCACTTTGACGGCCGTTTCGTCGTCAATGCCGTAGGTGGGCACAGGTACTTCAGCGGCCATTCGTTCCACCTTGGGCGTGGCACTTTCCGGATGATCCTTGTGATCCAAATGCGGCAGCAGAGCAAAGTCAAACGGTAGCAGCTCCGCCAACCCCGACTCCCACAGCCAGCGACATAGATACACGACATCACCACCCTGCACTAGCAGGGCGTCAGCCTGCTGGACATCAGTGCTCCAATACTCCTTTTTGATGCTAGGCAGGGACGTGAGTTCCAGAATACCCGACGACTTCCAACCCAATTCGCTTGATATCGCATTACTCTTCGCTGTTGGGACCGTATACCCCAGGCAAGATGATGTCATTGAGTCGAAAATAGACAGTCAGTTGCCCGCGATGGTGGATCACGTGATGAAGACAATCAACCCGTATCACCTCCTCACGCGGTCTCGAAAAGAAGATGCGATCGCCATTGCGCACAATCCAATTTTCGCGCATATAGCTGTCGCTCATTGCAGCCACAGCGGCTGCTGCACCGTTAGTAGACCGATCAAAGTAATCGAGCAAATCATTTGTCGAATGGGGCCGATACACCTCAAATGACTTGCTGGCGTAGTCGAGTTCGTCACTCGTCGCCGCCAGCTTGATCCATTCAAACATGTCAGTGATATGTACCGACAATTCCCCAGCACTTGGTGATTTTGGATGCGGTTTCCAATCAAGCAGTTCCGTGGGCAATCGCCCAATAATCTCTCGGGACAATGTGAGTTCATTATGCAAATTGTTAGCGATCTCTATTCCGATTGTCATATGCTGTACCTATCCTTGGCTTTAGCTTAACAAATTATATCCGTCGTTGCTCTGTTGAACCTGAGCTTTTCTTAATGTCAGGTTTAGATTCTTGTTAGGCAGGTCGGCACGACGAAGCTATTTAAGAACTTCCAGTTGTTATGGCGATGTTGTTGGGGGACTGCCTCTACGTTTCTTTGCTCGTCAGGTCTTTGTCTTCCATTTCCCAGGCGTGGTCCAGGGTGTGGAAGGCCGTGTGCCGAATGAGGAACCGCAGGGGCCATTTGGCTCTGTTGCCGGCCCACTTACCTTGTGAATGGTACGCTCGTATGCCTTGACAATAGGCCTCGCGATGCGTTTTCAATCCTTCATCAGTCAGCATCGCACCTTCGGGGGTGAGGACACCGACCCCGCCTGCCCAATCCCGCTCGGCACCAAACGTATGACTGACGATGTGGTCGCGGTCGCGCCCGCCGCCGCGAGGGCCCTTCTGCATCTCAGAAGACACCCGCTGGCGTACATCGTCGAAAAACGCCCAACACGCCTGCATTAGCGCCAGTTCACGTTCCAATTCGTCAGCCGACATCTCCTGCTGGTCAATGCTCGAAAAGGCGAACGAGATGCCCCAGAAGTCAGTAGATGGCGTTCCTGGATAGTGTTCGATTACGTTGATGTCTTCATTGGTGGCGAACTCCGCCTTCATGTCAGCTAGCTTGGCTACCTGGGCATAGCGCGGCATATAGGCACGCAGCTTTTCGATTGCCTTTGCCTCGGTACTAGCTCCACGCTCGAGGCCAGGCCAATCAGGGGCTATGGCTACCACCTTTTTTCCCTTCGGTCCAATTTCTAATTTCACCCGAATATCCTTGTTGGTCATAGTTGCCTCCTGTTAACGGCCGTTCGCATTACACCCCCGACACAGATCAAAAATTTATTCGCTACCGGTGATGACTGCACCGGCACGCTCATAATTCACCACAAGGACACCGTTCGGGGAGAGTATGCTTTCTGTCACTCGGAACGCCGTAGGAATCGTCCCATCGGCAAACAGCCGCTTGCCATGTCCCAACGTGAGCGGATATATCATCAGCCAAAAGGCATCTACCAAATCATGCTTGATGAGCGTTTGCAGAAGATGACCACTGCCCCAAACATTCAAATCTGGCCCTGGCTGTCGCTTGATGGCGGCGACTTTTGTGGCAATATCGCCATCTAAAAACACAGATGGCTGCCATTGGCTAGACGTTCTGGTATTGGAGGCAACGTACTTGGTGGCCGTGTTGACATTCGGCCAAACGTCTGGATGCTGCGGCCAATATGGCTCCCAGATTTCAAAGGTGGTGCGCCCCAGCAGCAGGTCGAAGGGCATGTTCATCTGCTTTCTGAGCACTGTTCCCAGAACTGTGTCGGAAAAGGCGGATATCCACCCGCCATAGGCAAAGCCGCCGCTGGTATCTTCTTCTGGCCCCCCTGGAGCTTGGATAACGCCATCGAGGGTGATATGTTCAAGCACAATCATTTTTCTCATAACACAATATCCTAACCGTAGGTGGGGCGCTGGGGCCAACCAGCGGGTGAATCTTCCCAATCTTCTTGTCGGCCATAGGGGGTCATATCAAGCAACCGGTAGACGTCGCTCAGCGATTCACAGCCACGGTTATAGGTTGAGTAGGTATGGAACACCTCTTCGCCCAGCCGGAAGAAGACGCTCAAACCATGTTCTTCGCCCCTGTTTGTAGTCGCCTGGAACTCTTGATTGAAGTCCGAGTCGAAGGAGGAATACCACGGCCGTTTCCAGCCCATTTCTGTTTGGTACGCTTGGAGTTTGTCTAGGGGCGCCCGCGAGATGAGGACAAACTCGGTGTTACGTGCGGCCAGTTCGGATAAATCGCCTAGGTCGTTTACAAAGTTCGTACAGCCGCTGCACCCTTTGTCCCAACTGGGGTCGAACATGAAATGGTAGACGATGAGCTGATAACGGCCGTTAAACAAATCATACAGGCTACGCGCACCGTCAGGCCCAGCAAAGGTATAGGTCTTGTCGAGCTTTACCATAGGCAGGCGGCGACGCTCTGCGCTCACGCGATCATGAAGTTTGGTTGCTTCTTTCTCATGTGCCAGCAACGTTTCTCGGGCGGCTAACCACGCCTCCCTGGTAGCAATGGGGGGATGGGCAAGGTCTTGCGTTGTCATGATTTCCTCCTCTTTGGAATTTACAATATGCGACCAATTTTAGAACATATGTTCCTTTTCGTCAATTTTATTGATACGGCCGTTTTCATCTCGCCACACCTCCGTAACACATGAATCCTCCACGCTTTCTCATTCTAGCCAAAACAATGAATAACAATAATAATATATTGACAAACAATAAATATTTACTAAAATACAGCTATCTTGCTATTAAATGAGGCGTTACACATGAAAAGAGGCTCGACATTATTCTTAAAGTTTGTCATCTGTCTGATCGCCATTGGAGTCCTGATATGGCTGATTTGGTTTCCCCAACTCGAAGGCAGGGCCACCAATCTGGATTTAATCAGCATTTATAAAGACCCGCTGATAATTTACACCTACATAGGGTCAATCCCATTTTTTGTCGGGTTATATCAAGCATTGAAGCTCTTGGGGTATATTGACAGCAACAACGTTTTCTCTCAATTATCGGTGAACGCGATGGGGAAGATCAAATATTGTGCCATCGCATTTAGCGGCTTCATTATGTTAGGAATCCTGTACATAAGGTTATTTATTCAAGGTGAAGACCCGGCGGGTGTTACTGGCTTGGGAATTATTACAATTTTTGCTTCTATTGTCATTGCCACGACCGCCGCAGTTTTTCAAAGCCTTCTACAAAATGCTGTCGCTATAAAATCAGAAAATGATTTAACGGTATAAGGTGCAATAATGGCGATCATCGTTAATATAGATGTCATGTTGGCAAAAAGAAAAATGAGCGTGACCGAACTTACAGAAAAAGTTGGGATAACCATGGCCAATCTGTCCATTTTGAAAAATGGTAAAGCCAAAGCTGTCCGTTTTTCCACGCTCGAAGCAATCTGTGAAGCGTTAGATTGCCAGCCGGGAGATATTCTGGAATATAAAAGCGAGTAGCTTTCTCGCTTCAAGATGTCGGGATTGTTTACAGGCGAACTGTGGTATAGTGAGAACGATGGGCGTATTGTCGGCGAAATTGTAGAAGGTTGACAAATTGTGGCTGCGTTGGGCAAGGTAATATTTGCCAGTATGGTGGACGACCGGCGACTGACCGCTGTCGTTTCATCCACGCCTTGTCCGCGTTCATCTGTGTTTGTCTGCGTTCCATTTTTGCAGGAGGTTTTGTGATGCGCTTTTTTCTGGGCGAAAAGCAGGTGGGGGAGCCGGTGACGGTGGGGGAACGGGTGCTGCGGCCGGAGTCGCGGCGGGTGGGAGTGGTGCTGCCGCTGGGCGGTTTTGTCTGGCAGTTTCCAACGGCCGTTTCCATCACCCACCACAACGAAACCACCCGCCTGCCGGTGGTGGACGTAACGCGAACGGCCGTTTGGATGATTTGGGGGCTAATGGGGGTAGGGTTGATGTTGGTGCAAATGAATAAGAGGAGATTGGGAGAGTAGGAGATTGAGTGCGCTAGTCTTCCAATCTCCCAGTCTCCTGCTTCAGGAGTAACATGATGAGCGAAAGTACAAAACCATTGATGTGGGAATATGTGCCGAATCAGAAGCGGCTGAATGAGCTGGTGGGGCGGCTGTTTGAGGTGGCGAAGGTAACGGCCGTTTATAGCGAACCCGTCACCGGCGGCGACTACACCGTCATCACCGCCTCCGAACTGATGGTAGGCATGGGGGCAGGTTTTGGCGGCGGCGGCGGCACCGGCAAGGACGGCGAAGAAGGGAGCGGTGGTGGCGGCGGTGGCGGTGGCTCCACCATGGCGCGGCCGGTAGCCGTCATTTCCATAGGCCCCAACGGCGTACAGGTAGAACCGATTGTGGATCCCACCAAAATTGCCATCACCCTTTTCACTGCGCTGGGGGCAATGGGGGTGGCGCTGGCAAAGATGCGGCGCATGGCCGGGTAGCTATGCGGGTGGCGAAAAGGGGGTAAAATAGATGGCCTGTGAATAAGAATAGGACGCAGATTGACCTGATCATCCTGATAAAGATTAATCAGGCAAATCAGGTCAATCTGCGTCCCATTTTCGAGGAGAAGAAACCAAATGAGTGCTGCCCTGTCTACGCAACCGGAAAAACGGCCGTTATCCCTCGGCACCAAGCTCGCCTACGGCACCGGCGACCTTGGTCCGGCGATGGTCTCGATGATCAAGGGGTTTTTCCTGCTCAACTTTCTCATCAACACCGCCGGTTTGCCCCCAGGGCAGGCAGGCTCCATTTTGCTCATTGGCAAGGTGTGGGACGCGATCAACGACCCCATCGTCGGCACCCTCACCGACCGCACCCGCACCCGCTGGGGACGGCGGCGGCCGTGGCTGCTCTTTGGGGCGTTTCCCTTTGCCCTCGCCTTTTTCCTCCACTTCATCGTCCCCGACATGGGGGCAACGGCCAAGTTTCTCTATTACGTGGTGGTGGGCATCTTGCTGGATGCGGGATTTACGGCCGTTAATGTTCCCTACGCCTCCCTCACCCCCGAACTCTCCGCCGACAACAAAGACCGCACCGACCTCAACATGTACCGCTTCAGCTTTTCCGTGCTGGGCGGTCTCGTCGCCGCCGTTCTCTATAACGTCCTCGTCAACCAAATCTACCGCGATGCCCCCCTCACCGGCAACGCCATCCAGGGCATCATCATCGCCCTCATCATCATCGTCAGCAACGTCATCGTCTTTGCCAACACCAGCGAACGCAGCTTCAGCGACAGCGACGAAGAGCCAATCCCCTTTTTCGAGGGGCTAAAAATCGCCCTCCGCAGCAAGCCCTTCCTCTATGTTTCCACCATCTACCTGCTCACCTGGCTCGCCATCCAGTTCGTCCAATCCCTCATCCTCTTCTTCTTCCGCGACTGGATTGGTGGCGACCCCGGCGGGCAGTTTACTATCCTGCTCTTTGGCCTCCAGCTTTCCATTTTCGTCTTCATTTTGGTGTGGGGCGTGGTTAGTCGGCGGCTGGGGCGCAAAAAAGTGTTCTACATCGGCATTCCCTTCTGGATTGTGGTGCAGCTTGCTCTCTTTTTTGTGCAGCCGGGGCAAATCACCCTGGTCATGGTGCTGGCGGTGCTGGCCGGCATAGGGGTTAGCCTGGGCTTCCTCATCCCCTGGAGCCTGCTGCCCGATGTGGTAGACCACGACGCGCTGCAAACAGGGCGGCGGCGCGAAGGGATTTTCTACGGCTTTTTTGTCTTTTTGCAAAAATTTGGCATCGCCGTGGGGCTGTTTGTGCAGGGGCAGGTGCTGGAATGGACAGGCTATATCTCATCCACCGGCACCACCATCCCGCAGCAGCCCGATTCAGCCCTGTTTGCCCTGCGGGTGCTAACCGCGCTCGTTCCCATCGTTTTCCTCCTCCTCAGCATCGTGGCCGTCTACTACAACCCCATCACGCGGGAAAAGCTGGCCGATATTCAGCGGCAGTTGGCGGAGCGGGGAATTTAGGGTTCGTTCGTTATGGGATTTAGAAGTTCAACTTCTGAGAGAAGTTGAATTTCTGGAACTGCATTAACTTAGCGATTTAGAAGTTCAACTTCTTCCGAGAAGTTGAACTTCTTGCCTAACTTGTTTTTGGACGCTTACTTAGTACCGCATCAGTGAAATTACTGTATAGAAGAAAACAGGAACTTTCAGCCACCAGCCACTTGCGGTTTATCCGCGTTTAGCTCTTTTGAAAATGGTTGGCAGCATAACGGCCGGTAAAAAAAAGGATAATCCAGATGGCGGCCAGCAGTAGCCAGCCGCGCCGGGTGAGCAGTGTGCCATAGGCGCCAATGTAGGTGAGTAAAATTGTGCTTGGTAGCCGGCCGAGTATGTTAGCAGCCAGGAAATGACGGCTGGAGATGCCGGTTAGCCCGGCCACAAAGTTCATGGCGTCGTTGGGGAAAAGCGGGAGCATGAAGGATAGGGTGAAAAAGGCCAGGCCGCGTTGCTCGCCGATGTGGCGCCACCGCTCTACTTGCTCGGCTGAGGCCAGGCGATAAACAAACGGCCGTCCCCAGCGCCGCGCCATGCCAAAGCAGATTTGGCTGCTGACCACGGTGGAGACAATGTTGAGCAAAAAGCCCAGCCAGAAGCCATAGACATAGCCGCCGGTGATAACCATGGCCTGGCCGGGAATGATGGCTATAAGGACTTGCAGAAATTGGGCAAGGGCGAGGATGAAGGGGCCAAACCAGCCAAATTGGCGAATGGTGGCGGAAACGGCCGTTTGATTCTGTAGCAACCGCCCTAAACGCAGCAAAGGTTCCCACCACAGCCAGCACATGCCAATGATGACCAGCAAGAATGCCACGTACAGAAGCAGGTTGGGGGAAAACGGCCGTTTTTGTTGCAAGGCAGGGGAATTAAACGGCCGTTTTGTGACTATACGCCGTCGTATTAACCATAAAAAAGCGCAAAGCCTTTGGCAGCCGCCGCGCCCACGCCGCCTCATTGTGCGTCGCCCACTTCTCCTCCACGTGCAGCATATCCCGCACCGGGCGATACCCCTTCTTCGCCAAAATCCGTTTAATCCGGCGCACACTAGCATAATATCGGCGCGACCTCGCCCGCATCGTCAGCACCTCCGGCCACGCATTACCAAACTCCCGCGTCCCGGCATCCAAATACAGCTTCCCCCGGTGAAATGGCATAGACTCCACATAATCGTAAATCGCCCCCTTGGCAAACCACAGCGACGGACTCATCACCCCCGCAAAGCCAAAGGAATCTGCCCGATAGAAAAAGGCATACAAGCTAATCAGCCCCCCCATAGACGACCCCATTACCCCTGTATTCCCCCTCTCCGGCAGCGTGCGGAATGAGGCATCAACCAGCGGCTTCACCGTATCTGTCAGAAACTGAACATACTCATTCCCCTTCCCGCCGCCATATTGAGCATCCACAAAGGGGCTGTATTCATTCAGCCGTTCGCTGCCGCCGTTGGGAATACCCACCACAATCGCCTCAAGCTGCTCCTCACGGCTCAACATTTCCATCGTTTCATCCACCTGCCACTCCCCAGAAAAACTGGTGGCGTTATCAAACAAATTTTGCCCGTCGTGCATATACAGCACCGGGTAGCGACGGTCGCTTTGGTTATACGACGGGGGCAAATAAACAAGCACATTACGCTGCGTGTGAAGCTGGGGACTATGCACATCCGTTGCCACAACCATATTGCCCGAAATGGAATGACCAGCTCCCGTATAAACGTGATGATAAGATTGCCAGTACAAAGGTCTCTCCAAAAATAAATTTGGGGTTACGAATTGCCACCCCATAGAACATACTATCCATTGTCCATAATTTCACAAAGTCGGTCAACTACCGTGTACCTAGGGTTCGTTCGTTAGTAACTTGGGATTTAGAAGTTCAACTTCTCTTTGCAGATTAACAAAATAATCGGGTAAATGTCATTCCGAGCGGAGTCTTCGGAGCGAGGAATCTTTCCCCTCAACCATGCAGGAAGATTCCTCGGAGGACTTCGGAATGACATGGAAAGGCTTCTCGTTCTTCTACCCGTCTATTTTGTCAACGCTCAATCAGAAGTTGAACTTCTAAAATGGGCAAGTTATTTAATTTCCATTCCTTCGCATGATTCCTTGCACAGATTCCTGGCACCGATTTTGCCAGGAGGTGTAAGATTTGACAAAGATACCTCATCAATAATAGATACACATTCTCAATGGCAGCGCGTCGCTGCGGCCATAAGGAATGAGAATTAAATAAGTTACGCAAGAAGTTCAACTTCTCAGAAGAAGTTGAACTTCTAAATGGGCAAGTTATTTCATTTCCATTCCTAAAGAAGCTAACAAAAACATATGGAAGAACAAGACGATAAACCTGTGGAAGATGCCCAAGCCCAGGCTGAACACAAGCTGCGAATGAGGTTTGGCTGGAACGACTTGATCGAAGATCTGATTGAAGAAGGCCGCAAGAAAGGGGCATTTGATAACTTGGCAGGCAGCGGAAAACCACTCCATCTTGAGCAAACCCATTACGCTCCTGACATGGTGCTGGCAAATAAGCTCCTAAAAGATAATGACCTAACACCAGCCTGGATTATTAACCGCAACGTCATTTTGGAGCAAAGAGAGCAGTTGCGGGCAGATATGGTGCGAACCTGGACACAACATAAACAAGCTTTCCGCTATGCCCAAGGAGATGCCCAAAAACAGGCGTTGGTCATCAGCTGGGATGATGCTTGCAAACGGTGGCTTGCGGAAATCGAGAAGCTCAACAAACTTATCGAAAATTTTAATCTGAAACGGCCAGTCAATAACCTGGAGCTGTTCAAGCTTCGTTTTGACGAAGAATTGGACAGAATTCATGCCGAAAGGTATTTGCAATAAGGAATGGGAATTAAATAACTTGTCCATTTAGAAGTTCAACTTCTTTTGAGAAGTTGAACTTCTTGCGCCACTTATTTAATCCTCGTTCCTAAGCAGCTTTTTGTCGTGCCAAATCTCGCTCCATGCAGGTCAGGTGAGTTATTGACGTTATAAGGCTAACGGGCGGTGCCAGGCACTTGGTGTTCCTTGAGTGTTTACAAAACAGGTGGGTTGAAAAGCGTTGTGTCTTTGTGTGTCATTCATCGGAAGACATCGGAATGACATCCCGGATTCGGTGATTTTGACCTTTTTATGAAATGTCAACAGAACCAGGCTCTAGTCTGGCATAAAGAAAGGGCGGCATGCTTATGCGGGCTAAAGCGTTTGGAAAGACGGATAGGAGGAACATGGATGAAGATTATGCCTATCTGTTTTCCCCAGATATGTGTTAAAGAATTATTGACAACTTTTCGTCGGTATTGGCACTTGTGACGCCTAAAAGTCATTTTGTCTATATTTTGCACAATATTATTGCGTATTACGCTCGGAATGGTTGACAAAAGACGGACATTTGTTTATAGTTAACAAAATGAGATAAGTATGATAAATGCTGTCAAGCTAACGTTTTGATTTTGCTTCACACACACAAATCGCGTTGGTTTACGTATTACATTATATAGTGTGGATCAATGGGCCTAATTTGATTTGTTGTTGGTTTGAAGAAGAAATAGAGGAGTCTTGCCATGAGTACGTTACGCGGTGATTTTGATAACTTTGTAAGCAGACTCGATGATAAAGAAGCGGCTGAGTGGGAAAATTTACTGCAAATTTTGCCTGAGTCAGACGATGAAATAGATGATGCGGCGTTTGCGGCTGATGATGCGGCAGAAGCGGCGTGGTCGGATGACTTTTCGCTCGATGATTCTGATGCGCCGCGTGACAAAACGCGGGAGGCGGTTCTTGCGGTTGACGCCCGTGATATTCCCATCAACAATTTTTTGAAATTATATATTCAGGACACAAGCCAACAGCGGCTGCTGACGGGTGATGAAGAGATAGATTTGGCAAAGCAGATTGAGCTGGGGAATGCGGCGCGGGAGATGTTGGAACAAACGGGGTTGCCGATGGCGGATCGAGAGGCATTAACGGCCGTTTATACCCAGGGTGAAGACGCTCGCAGTCTCCTTGTTCGCGCCAATACCCGCCTCGTCATCAGCATTGCCCGGCGCTACTTCGGCCAGGGGCTAGATTTCCTCGACCTTGTACAAGAAGGCAACATCGGCCTGCTTCGTGCCGTGGACAAATACGACTACCGGCGCGGCAACCGCTTTAGCACCTACGCTACCTGGTGGATTCGCCAAAGCATGACCCGCGCCCTGGCAAACTATGGCCGCGTCATTCGCATTCCCGCCCACCAAACCACCCGCCTGCGGCGGCTTTACCAGCTTACGCAAGAGTTTGAGCAGCACGAAGGGCGACCCCCCACCTCGGAAGAGCTGGCCGAACGGATGGAAATGCCCATACACCGCATTCGCTGGCTGCAAAACATCACCCGCCCGCTGCTGCACCTGGAGCAGCCCTCTGGCGATAACGATGACGCTGAGCTAGGTGACTTTATCGAAGACACCGACGCTCAACAGCCACCTGATGCTGTAGCCGAAAAGCTGTTTCATGAGCAGCTTGACGCTTTTTTGGACACCCTTTCCCCGCGTGAAGTACGCATCCTTAATTTGCGCTATGGGCTGGACGGCAATGACCCGCACACGCTGAAAGAAGTGGGCAAAATCATCGGCGTTTCGCGGGAGCGCATTCGTCAGGTGGAAAAATCAGCCCTGCAAAAGCTGCGCCACACCATTTTTGCCAACGGCCAGCCGTTCTACGCGAACTAATTCGGTAATCAGTCATCGGTAATCAGTAATCAGTGCGTCAAACTAACCACCAATCAATTACTGATTACCGATTACCGTCTTTATCCAGCCTGCGCCACCAGTGCCATCATTTCTTCATATTCGGCATACACGCCGTCCAGAATTAAATCCGGGTCGGGTACAAGACCGGCATCGGTGGTAAGGCCGATGTAGACTTGCCCGGCGTAGCTGATGAGGCTGAGGCTTAACCCGGTGCGCCCTAGCTGCGGCTCCCAGACCATGATCTGTTCGATGGCTTGCCCAGCCAGATAAAGGGGAATGGGTGGGCCGGGGAGGTTGGTAAGAACGGCCGTTATTTGTCCCCCCCACATTTTCGCCATCTGTGCCTGCACCTCCGCCGGGGTCAGCCCCATCGCCTGTAGCAAGCCAAACGACAGCACCGCCTCCGGCGACTGCTTTAGCTCTGCCAACTGCTCCCGCACCACCGCCAGCCGCTCCACCACATCCGCCTCACCTACCGGCAGCTCCAAAAAGACCAGGCCAAATTTGTTGCCCAGCAGCATCATTTCTGCCTTGGTGCGCAGGTTGACCGGCAGGGCCACGCGCAAGCTCAATTCACCCACTGGCTGCCCTTTACCCAGCAAATAGCGCCTTAATCCACCAGCAACGGCCGTTATCAGTACCTCATTCACTCCGCCTCCCATCACCGTTTTAATCGCCTTGATGTCGGCCAGCGGCAGCGGATTTGACCAAGCGGCTGTTTTCCGCACTCCCAGCGAGCCGCGAAACAGGGTGTCGGGGTCGGGGGAGCGCAGCACCATGCGCAGGGCGGTTTGGGCACTGCCCGCCCCCTGCTGCGCCAATTCCCGCACGTGGGCGGGGTTGACCAATGTCTCACGCCCTTCTTCAAACAGTTTGCTGCCCAAATGAACGGCCGTATTTAACGCCCCCTTGGCCTGCCGCATCCACATCCCCATCACGCCACCGCTGGGAGGCTGCTCCCTGGCGGGTTCTGGCTCCGGCCACGGTGCCACCTCGGTCAAATCGGTCAGCGAGAGCAGCACGGCCACCAGCGATAGCCCGTCGGCAATGGCGTGGTGGATGCGAAAGAAAACGGCCGTTCCTTCCTTATAATTGTCAATGATGTGGAGCTGCCACAGCGGCTTGGAAAAGTCGAGCGGCGTTGCAAGCAAATCGCTGACCATTGCTTGCAACGTTGCCCGGTCGCCGGGAGCCGGCAGGGCCACATGGTGCACGTGGGCATTGAGATCAAACGTCGGGTCATCCTCCCAGCCGTAGCTGCCCAGCGGCAGCCGGGGTGCCACCACCCGATGCCGCAAGCGGTCAAATTTGAGCCAGCGGTGGGTGAGGATGGCGTGCAAATGTGCCATGTCCAGCGGCCGGGCAAAGGTCATCACGCCCGCCACCAGCATCAGGTTGGTGGGGTCTTCCATGCCCAGCCAGGCGGCGTCGCTGTTTGCCATTGTTTCACTTTTTGCCATGATTACTACCTCTGTTGCAGATTCTTGATGAGAAGATTATAGGCGAAACGGCCGTTGTGGGCGTGGTTTCGGTTTGAAATTCATAATGTGGGTCGGTTACAGGCAAAAAAGATTATCAAAGATTTCGCAGATTTCGCAGATGGAAGAAAAATCTGTGCCATCTGCGAAATCTTTGATGATTTTCTGTACAAGAATTTCGTTGGTAAGGTATTATACTGAACGCGGTCATAAACTGACATTTTGCAAAAGAGATTAGGAGACTAAGAGATTGGGAGATTAATCTCTTAGTCTCTCAGTCTCTCAATCTCCCAAAAATGTCAGTTTATGCCCTTTGAAAGTATATTGCCAGCATCAGGCAAGTACGATTGCTTGATCAGGTTGAGCACAAGCGGGAGAAATGACACCATGGAACCATTTTTTGTGGATTATTATGAGCGGTTGGCAAATTTGCATCGGATGGCGGGGGAAGCGATTGCCGGGCTGGATGAAGCGGCTCTGGATTGGAAACCGGGTGAGGAGATGAATTCGCTAGCGGTTTTGGTGACCCACACGGCCTGGGCGGAGCGGTACTGGATAGGGGTCATGGCTGGCGGCGTTATGGTAGCGCGGGATCGGCCGGCCGAGTTTAGGGCGCAGGGACAAACGGCCGTTTCCCTGCAAACCCTGCTCGACAACACCCTGACCCACAGCCAACAAACGCTAACCGCCCTGTCTCTCAAGGATCTGGGGCGGGGGATGGCGTCACCGATGCACGATAAACGGCCGTTTTCCATCGCCTGGTCCCTGCTCCACGCCCTTGAGCACACAGCCGAACACGTGGGGCAAATGCAGCTAACGCGGCAGCTTTGGGAACAGAAACAGTAAGCGACTTTACTAGCACTTTACATGGGCAAATCGCAAGCGGCTGGGAGGTGAGAACCAGTCAAGCATATTTTCCCTGAAGTGCTACAATAGGGCCATCATTTTTTGCTTTTGAAGAGGATACAGGTATGCCGCAAACACGTATACAGGAATTACGCCGGGAAGTTGATCAAATTAATTTAGAAATTTTGCGTTTGTTAAGCGAACGCGGCCATTTGGCGCAAGAAATTGGCACCATTCAAAGCAGCCTGGGTATGTCCCAATATGACCCCAAGCGCGAGCTAGAGATGTTGGAAATGTTGGTTGATGCCAACAACGGGCCGTTTGACGACAGTACCATCAAGAGCTTGTTCAAGAGTATCTTCCAGGCCAGCATGGTGACCAGCCAGGCAGCCGAAAAGCCCAAGTTTTTGAGCAGCCGCGCCGCCCGTGAAGACACAGTCGTGATGATCGGGGACGTGGCCGTGGGCAATGGGCATTCTCCGGTGCTGGTGGCCGGCCCCTGCGCCATCGAATCGTATGAACAGGTAGACCTGACGGCCGAATTTGTTGCCAGCCGGGGTGTCAAGCTGTTTCGTGGTGGCGCTTTCAAACCACGCACCAACCCCTACAGTTTCCAGGGGCTGGGCGAACAGGCATTGCGCTGGGCACGTGAAGCATGTGATAAGCACGGCCTGTACTTCATCGCTGAAATTATGGATGCCCGCGACTTGGATTTGTGCCTGGACTATGTAGACGTGCTGCAAATTGGTGCCCGCAACAGCCAAAACTTCACCCTGCTTAGAGAAGTGGGCAAAACCGACCGTCCCGTGTTGCTCAAGCGGGGCTTGTCCAGCACCATCGAAGAGTGGATCATGAGTGCCGAATATGTGCTGAGCGAGGGCAACCCCAACGTTATTTTGTGCGAACGGGGGATTCGTACCTATGAACAGTACACGCGCAACACGCTCGACATTAGCGCGGTGGCTTTGGCGAAGCTGGAAACCCATTTGCCGGTAATGGTGGATGCGACCCACTCTGGCGGCCGGCGTGACCTGCTGGTGCCGCTAACCAAGGCGGGTCTGGCGGCAGGTGCCGACGGCGTGATGGTTGAAGTTCACCCCAACCCGGCGGTGGCACTTTCTGACCAAAAACAGCAGATGGATTTTGACCAATTCGACGATTATCTGGAAGCGGTGGGGTATGACAAGAAGCTGAGCGCCCACCGGCATGAGGTGTACGGGTTCTGATTGCCTGTACCATAAGCCTACCAACATTATGACGCAACTAACAGGCGGCGAAGCAATTGTGCAATCCCTTTTGACCCATGGCGTAGATACGCTGTTTGGGCTGCCCGGCGTGCAAAACGACTGGCTTTACAATGCGCTTTATGATGCGGGTGACAGTATTCGCGTCATTCACACGCGGCACGAACAAGGGGCAGCTTACATGGCCTTGGGTTACGCCCTTGCCTCTGGCAAGGTGGGGGTGTTTAACATCGTTCCCGGTCCTGGTTTTCTCAATGCCTCGGCGGCACTGGTGACGGCTTATGGGCTGAACGCGCCGCTGCTATGCCTGGTGGGGCAAATTCCCACGGCCAAAATTGGCAAGGGGGAGGGGCAACTGCATGAGATTAACGACCAGCTTGCCATAATGCGGACGATGACGAAGTGGGCGGAACAGGTGACGAGTCCGGCGCAGGCCCCGGAACTGGTGGCAGAGGCGTTTTATCAGCTTGCTTCCGGCCGGCCGCGTCCCGTTGGTCTGGAAGTGCCGATGGATGTGCTGATGCGGCGGGCAGAGGTGGACACGGAGGTGGAACCCCGTGCGCCGTATCGTCCGCCGCTGGATGTGGCGCAGTTGGACAGGGCGGCCAAGGTGTTGGCGGGGGCAAAACGGCCGTTAATCTACGTCGGCGGTGGTGCCATCAACGCCAGCAGCGAAATCGGCCGGCTGGCCGACTATTTGCAGGCTCCCGTGGTGGGGTATCGTACGGGGAAAGGGGTGATAAACGGCCGTTCGCACCTCAGCATCCAGCTTACCCCCTCCCACGAACTGTGGAAAACGGCCGATGCCGTGCTGTTTGTTGGCTCCCACGGCCGCGTCCAGTTTGGCGGCTGGGGGGTGGACGACAAGATGCCGATCATCAAAATTGACGTTGACCCCACCACCCACAACATTTTCCACAAACCCGACATCCCCATCACCGCCCGCGCCGAAGATGCCATTCCCTATCTGCTGCGCCAGGTGCAAGCCCTCACCCCCGCCAAACCATCCCGCCGCGACGAACTGCTGGCACTGCAAGCCGATTGGGAAGAGCGCACCGCCTTTTTGGAGCCGCAAAAAAGCTACCTGCGCCTTATCCGCGAAGTACTGGGCGAGGACGGCATTTTTGTGGACGAGCTAACCCAGGTCGGCTTTGCCAGCCGCATCCTCTACCCCACCTACAAACCGCGAACCTACATTACCACCGGCTACATGGGGACGTTGGGCTACGGCTTTCCGACGGCGTTGGGGGTGAAGGTGGCGCAGCCGGACAAGCGGGTGGTGGCGATTACGGGGGATGGGGGCTTTATGTTTAGCGTGCAGGAGCTGGCAACGGCCGTTCAGCACCGCATTGGTCTCGTCACCATCATCTTCAACAACAACCAATATGGCAACGTGCAGCAGATGCAGAAAAACGACTACGGCGGCCGCGTCATCGCCACCGATTTGCACAACCCTGACTTTGTGGAGCTGGCTCGCGTTTTTGGGGCGAATGGCTACCGTGCTGAAACGTTGGGGGAATTAACGGCCGCTTTAGAAAAAGCATTCGCCTCCGACCTGCCCACCCTCATCGAAGTCCCCATTGGCGACGTACCCAGCGTGGACGTGTTCCGCAAGCTGCCAAAGGTGCGGGGAAATTGATGCGCGGATAACGCGGATTTAGACGGATGAACACGGATTTTTCTTTTTATCCGCGAGAATCCGCTCCGATCCGCGTTATCCGTGCATCCGTTTAAACCATGAACAACCCAAACGTTATCATTCCCCAGAATTCCGACCTCTACCACACCCTCAACGCGGCGGCGCAGCAGCGGCGGATTGTGCTGTTTGCCGGGCTGCCGGGGGTGGGGAAGAGCCTCTATTTGCAGCAGTTGTCGCTGTTGGCGCATGAAAACGGCCGTTTTCTCCACTCCCTGCAATGGGATGTCAGCCGCCTTGCCTTTGAAGTCGAAGCCATTCTCAGTCGCTACCCCGAAGTTGACAGCATCACCCACCCCATCATCCGCAAGGCGGTGGGGCTGTGGGCGCGACAGGGGGTGCAGCAGTGGCACGAAGCCCACCCCGACCCCCGCCACATGCTGGTGGGGGAAGTGCCGCTGGTGGGCAACCGGCTGGTGGAATTGGCGCAGCGGCAGGACGACGGCGTGGAGCCGCTGCTTGCCAGCGAGCAAACAACGTTTTTTCTGCCCGTCCCCTCCCGCGAAATCCGCGCCCTGATTGAGCAGGCCCGCGCCCGCACCATTGCCCAGCCGCGCCACGCCAACGAAGCCTACGACGCGCCGCCCCACGTACTCCAAATCCACATGCGTGATATTTATGAATTGGGGCAGCAGATTGGGCTGTTGGAAACGGTGCCAGAGGGGGACATTCCGTATGATCCAGAGGTGTATACGGCCGTTTATGCCCACCTGTTGCAACACCGCCACCTGACTGTGCTACCCATTACCGAACGGCTGGAAAACGGCCGTTCTGTCTATGACCTCCACATCCCCACCACCAAACTCCAGGCCACCCCCGCCGAAGCCATCGCCCTCATCGCCCAACTGGAAACCAGCTACGGCGTGGCGGAGGTGGAAAGGCAGGTGGAGAGGTGGTATATCGTTTAATAAATAGAGAGTGGAGCTTGGAGATTGGAGATTGATGAAGGTTCACAATCTCTAATCTCCAATCTCCAGTCTCCTCCGAAGGAGACCTATGAAATTCGCCCGCTTTGCCTACAACGGCCAGATTCACGAAGCCGTGTACGAAAACGGCCAACTGCTGGTTGGCACCGTCGCCTATGACCCTAACGATGTGATGTGGCTGCCCCCCATTGACCCGCGTGGCTCCACCGCCATTGGCGTGGCCCTGGGCTATGCCGACCACGCCGCCGAACTGGGGCTGGATTTACCCAGCTACCCGATTTTGTTCCACAAAATGCCCCACACCTTTGTCGGCCACAAGGCGAAGGTGGTGCGGCCAAACGTGGAGTATATGCACTATGAGGGGGAGTTGGTGGCGATTATCGGCCGTTCCTGCCGCAACGTCCGCGCCGAAAACGCCCTCGATTATGTGATGGGCTACACCATCGGCAACGAGTTCACCGTGCGCGACTATGTGACCAACTATTACCGTCCCCCCGTCAAAGCCAAAGGCCACGACACCTTCGGCCCCATCGGCCCCGTTTGGGTCACGCCCGATGAAGTGGACCCAACCAACGCCAGCATCAAAACCTGGCTCAACGGCGAACTGAAGCAGGACGGCAACACCGCCCACCTGCGCCACAGCGTCGCCCAGCTCATCGAATACCTCAGCGAATTCATGACGCTCCAGCGCGGCGACACCATTTGGACTGGCACGCCCGAAGGGATTGCCCACACCAACGTCGGCGACGTGGTGCGGGTGGAGATTCCGGGAATTGGGGTTTTAGAAAATGAAGTGATCGGTTAGAGGTGAATTGTGAACGACAGGCAGTGGCTAGATTAAACCATCTGTCAGCCAGCTTGTGTGCTTTAAATTGGGAACACCGCGAAAATCTTTGTCCGTTGTTAGCAAGATCAGATCGTAACGTAAAGCGATCACCGCAATCAAGGCATCTACGGTTTCGAGTTGCCACCCACGACGACGCAAGGAGCGTTGTAGTTCTGCTGCTAACTCGGCATCTGTCTCAATCGGGATGTAACAGGGTAACACTGGTTTGAGTCTCTCCCATTCAGCTAAATTCTGGTTGGCTCGCGGTAACATACCAATCCCAAACAGGGTTTCTGTAATAGCTGGCACACAGATAAAAAAGTTATCCCCTGCATCTAGTCGTTGCAAAACCAGTTTTCGTAATGGGTGGCTAAGTGTGACTAACGGTGAGGCATGATTGGTATCCAAAAGGTAGTTTGCCACGTTTATTCGCGTCCTTCAGCGACGGCATTGGCAAGTGTCAAAGCTCTCATTTCTGCTTCAAGGGCTGCCCATTGGCGGTTCCAGGTTTCCAGATTGAAGTCTGGATCTTCTGGTGCGTTGCGCAAAGCATCTGCCAACGAACCACGAGCAGGCCGGATATTGCCGGGGGTAAGTGATGTTGCTTGTATCTTGGCAACAACATCTTCCAGTGTAGGAGCAAGTTCCCTTTTTTTAAGGGCATAGGCTAAGATTTCAAGAGCCAGCTCCTCCACAGAAAGCTGCTGCTCTTGTCCCTTTTGCTGCAACTGTATCTCTATTTCATCGGGTAAGGTTATCGTAACAGCCATTTTCATCCCTCTACGCTTGAAGCTTTACATAACTTTTAGACATTGGCAACAAATTTACTGGCGTATTTTTCATGCAACTACAAAAAGGCAATCATTGCTTCTTGCAAGTTACCATTATATCCTTCACGAACAATGGACAGGAATTTTTGTTCAATCGGTCTGGGTAAGTCAATTGCAATCATCTTTTACCTCGTTTACCTAAACGGTAAACGCAGTGTACCATATTTTTACTCTTTTTAAGAGTGGAGAATTTGGCGTTAGAGACACAGTAATCAGTTAATCTCTAATTTCCAATCTCCAATCTCCTGATTTTTATGTCTACAAAACTCATCCTTCTTGGCACAGGCACGCCCAACATGGAGCCAACGCGGTATCAGTCGTCGCTGGCGGTGGTGGTGGATGGGCAGCCGTATCTTGTGGACTGCGGCGGCGGCACGGTGCAGCGGCTGTCGCAGGCGCGGGCAAATGGGCACGATGAACTGTCATCGCCACATCTGACCCACCTTTTTTTGACGCACCTGCATCCTGACCACACGGCTGGATTACCGGACTTTATGATGGCGCCGTGGGTGGAGGGGAGAAAACGGCCGTTAATCATCCACGGCCCGCAAAAAACCGACCGCCTTGTCACTGCCATCCTCTTTGGCTACGAAACCGGCATCGCCGAACACCGCGACGGCCTTGCTCCCATCAACCATCCCCTTAACGTGCAAACCCAGCCCATCACCCCCGGCATCATCCATCAGGACGAGCGCGTCACCGTAGAAGCCTTCCCCGTGTCCCACGGCGGCCTCGAAGCCTACGGCCTCAAATTCACCACTCCCGACAAAACCATCGTCATTTCCGGCGACACCTGCCCCACCGAGGCACTGGTGCGCCACGCCACCGGCTGCGATATTTTGGTGCATGAGGTGTATTCCGCCGAGGCGTGGCACAGCCGTCCGGCCGGTTGGCAGCAATACCACAAAACCGTCCACACCTCCACCGTGGAGCTGGCCGAAATCGCCAACCAGACCCGCCCCGGCCTCCTTGTCCTTGTCCACCAGCTCACCTGGGGCATCACCCCCGCCCAACTCGTCGCCGAAATCACCGCCCATTACGACGGCGCCGTGGTTTCGGGCAACGATTTAGATGTGTTTGAATAAATGAAGAGAACAGGACGCAGATTTACCTGATTGTCCTGATTCTGTATCAGGACAATCAGGTAAATCTGCGTCCCATTTCCCGCAGGAGACTTTTATGGCAGCAAAAACCACTTTGGCCGAAAACCGCGCCAAAATTGAGCAGTATCGCCCCCAGGTTGCCGCCAGCGGCGTGCAAAACCTGATCAACGGAGTAAAAGTTCCCGCCCATTCCGGCAAAACGTTCACCACCCTCACACCCACTGACAACAGCGTCATTTGCGACGTGGCCGAAGGGGATGCCAGCGACATTGACGCTGCC